>JAABUQ010006050.1_pt1 | contig 18696 bp, 16 predicted proteins | sample 5560001 | NCBI WGS metagenome assembly JAABUQ01 (sample SAMN10711888, study PRJNA513371) | rock metagenome | isolation source: Antarctica rocks | place: Antarctica: Victoria Land, Finger Mt nord | collected 2015-12-18
AGCCTGTCCTGCACACGCCTTTAGACAGAGAAGCGGCGGCGAAAGTGACGCGCCTGGTGCTGTGCTCGGGCAAAGTAGGCGTAGACCTCGCCGCCAGCAAGGGCATAGAGACTGCCGAGCGTGTCGCTGTCGCGCGTGTGGAAGAGCTGTACCCGTTCCCCGAGGCCGAACTCAGCGCTGTGCTGGCCCAGTACCCCAACGTCCGGGAACTCGCGTGGCTGCAAGAAGAGCCGCGCAACATGGGAGCCTGGAAGTTTATGTCGTCGCGCCTGCGTGCTTTGGTAACGCCCAGCGTGGAAGTGATGTATGTGGGCCGGCCCGAAGCGGCAAGCCCCGCCGAAGGGTCGGGGGCACGCTTTGAAGCCGAGCAGAGCCGCGTACTGGCCGCAGTGCTGGCTGGCGTGCCTGCCCTGCCCGCGCAAAGCAAGAATGGCAAGCGAAACGGGTCGGGCGAAGCCCAGTCCGCCGAGCAAGTAGAACAAAGGAGCGGAGCCACCCATGCCCGTTGAAATCAGAGTGCCCCAGATGGGCGAGTCCGTTGTAGAGGCCACCATCGCGCGCTGGCTGAAAAAAGAAGGCGACACCGTCTCGGCAGGCGAGGCCGTCGTGGAGCTAGAGACCGACAAAGTCAACGTAGAAGTGCCCGCCGAAACAAGTGGCGTCCTGCAATCCATCGCCGAAGCCGAAGGCGCCACTGTGAATGTCGGCGCTCTGCTGGCAACAGTGGGCGATGAAGTAGCGGCAAGCGCGCCAGACGCGCCCGCCCCCGCCGCGAGTGTGCCTGCGCCGACTGTGGAAGCGGCACCGTCGCCTGCGCCTGCCGCGCCGCCCTCCAATGGACGCAGCGCGCCCGGCAGTGTCGGGCAGCCCGCCACGCCTCTGGCCGCACGGCTCGCGGAAGACAACAAGCTCGACTTGCAGCAAGTGAAAGGCAGCGGGCCGGGCGGGCGCGTCACCAAAGACGATGTGACTGCATACCTAGGACAGTCCGTGCCGCCCCCGGCTCCGCCTGCCATGCCGGCTATGCCAAGCCCCGCCCCGGCTGCCGCCGCGCCCAAGCCCGCGCCTCCTGCCGCCCCGCCCGCGCCCGCCCCTGCGCAAACAAGTCCAGTGCCTGCGCAGAGCAGCGGCAGGCCGGAAGAGCGCATGCGCATGAGCCGCCGCCGCCAGACAATCGCCACGCGCCTGGTGGATGCCCAGCACACTGCCGCCATGCTCACCACGTTCAACGAGGCGGATATGAGCGCGGTCATGGAGATACGCGCCCGCCGCAAGGACTCATTCAAGGAAAAGAATGGCATCGGCCTGGGCTTCATGTCGTTCTTTACCAAGGCCAGCGTGGGCGCGCTGCGGGCGTTCCCTTTGCTCAATGCTGAGATACAAGGCACGGATATTGTCAAGAAGCTGTATTATGACATCGGCATCGCCGTGGGCGCAGAGGAAGGCTTGGTGGTTCCCGTGCTGCGCGATGCTGACCAAAAGACATTTGCACAGATAGAGCAGGGCATTGCGGGCCTTGCCAAGCGCGCTCGCGAGAACACGCTCACTTTGCCCGAACTGCAGGGTGGCACGTTCACCATTACCAATGGCGGTGTGTTTGGCTCGCTGATGTCCACGCCGATACTCAATGCCCCGCAGGTGGGAATACTCGGCCTGCACAAGATTCAGGAGCGCGCGATGGTGGTGAAGGGCGAAGTGGTCGTGCGTCCTATGATGTACCTTGCCCTTTCGTATGACCATCGCATCGTGGATGGCAGCGAGGCCGTGCGCTTCTTGGTAAAGATCAAAGAGCTGATTGAAGACCCGGAAACCTTGCTGCTGGAAGGCTGATTACAATAACAAGCCCAATGCCAAAGCCTCCGCACAGGCGGGGGCTTTTTGCATAAGCATCGGGTATAACGTCGTCACTGCGAGGCGAACTCGCTTTTAAGTGGAAAGGGCCGCCTCTCTTGCTGGAACACGAACTGTTTGAACGTCATCCCCAAAACCCCATTATCAACCCGCATGACCTGCCCTACCCCTGCGACTGTGTCTGCAACCCCGCCGCCCATATTGTTGACGGCGAAGTTCTGCTGCTTTTGCGCGTGCTGGACCAGGAAGGCTCGTCGCATATCACCGTAGCCCGTTCCAAGAATGGCGTGGATAATTGGCGCATTGAATATATGCCTATCCTTGCGCCGGGCCTGCGCGAGCCGGGCGACGAGGAGCAGCCTTATGAGTCGTGGGGGTGCGAAGATGCCCGCCTTACCTACTTGGAGGAGCGCGGCGAGTATGTAATCGCCTACACGGGCTACTCTCCGCGCGGCGCGGGCATCTGTTTAGCCACCACCACCGACTTCCGCAAAGTGAAGCGCTACGGGCTGGTAATTGCCCCCAACAACAAGGACGCGGCGATCTTCCCGCGCAAGATCGGCGGCAAATACTGGATGCTGCACCGTCCTATGCTCGGCGGACAGGAGCATATCTGGCTGACTGAAAGCGAGGACTTAATTCACTGGGGCAAGCCTTGGTGCATTATTGAGGAGCGCGGCGGGCCGTGGTGGGACGGCGACCGGGTGGGCACAGGCCCGGTTCCCATAGAAACCCCGGAAGGCTGGCTGCTTATTTATCATGGCGTCAAGTCCACGTCGCACGGCCCTATTTACCGTGTCGGGCTGGCCCTGCTGGACTTGGAGAACCCGCGCAAAGTGCTCAAGCGCCTGCCGCGCTGGATATTTGGCCCCAAAGAAAGCTACGAAAGCAGCGGGTTTATCCCCGGCGTTGTTTTCCCCACCGGCTGCGTGGAGATGGACGGCAAGATATTCATGTACTATGGGGCCGCCGACACGCGCGTTGCGCTGGCAACCACCACCGTGGATATTTTGATGAATGCCCTGCGCGAAGAGGGCGTGGAAGACCTGCGCGATCAGCTTATCAACCTGCCGTCCGCGCCGATGCCGCGCTCCTAAAGACGGCAAGCAAAAAGCCCCGTGTGCCATCAGGCACACGGGGCTTTGTTTTAACCGGGCCTAGCGCAGCCTTGCCGCGCGCATGGGCACGATATAGCCTTCGTACACGCCCACCGCGACGCAGAACCACCCAAACAAGTCCGGCCTGCCCCCGCCAATCACAAATGCGCCAATCAGCGTCGCCCCCAGCGCCGCCACGGCTCCGATAATCGCTGCCACCTTGCCGCCCTGTCCGCAGCCTTTCAGCGCCCCCCAGCCGCACAGCCAGCCCACGCCAATCGCCACCAGCGACAGGTTGAAGTGCGAGAAGTACACGATGGCGACCCACGCCACCATTCCCACCAAGCCCAGCACGACCGACAGGCCCACGCCCGCCAGAATGCGCCCCACGCCCGGCGCGGCGGCTTGCATTGCCACAGGCGCGCTCCCGACTGCCATCGGCGGCGGAGGCCACACGCCGGGCGCGGCGGCAGGCGGCTGGCCCATTTGCGCCGGGAGTGGGCCTGCATTGGGACTTACGGCAAGCTCGCGCTCCACGCGCATCCGCATTTTGCCGACGCATTGCTTGCAGACAGTCTTGTCCGCGACAGTTTCGCGGCACTGGCTGCAAATCGGCATGCCGCACTGAACGCACGTTGCCTCGGCAGCCTGGGCGGGGTGATAAAAACAGGAATTAGTCATGGAGTGTCCTTTCGCAATTAAGAGTGGAGCAAGAAGCAGTTAAGAGTTAAGCAAGAACAGGATGATGGACAAGCAAGAAGTGACGCAGCAGCATATAACCGACGCCTAGAAACGCCGCCAGCCCAAAGTAAGCCCCGCCGTAACGCCAGCGGTCGGAAGCGGTGGCCTGATAATACGGCTGCGTCTTCGGGTCGGCACGCCAGCCCCCGATAATGCGTGGGACGCTGAGTGCGGCCAGCACTAAAATGAAAGGATTGCGCCAGCCGACAAACACCAGCAGGATGACCCCGAAGGCCAGCAGCTTAGGCGAAAACACAGGCGCAATCCAGCCGCCGTCCAGGGGTACGGTGGGCGTGAGGTTGAACAGATTGACCAAAAAGCCCCACTCCGCCAAAGCCAGCCAGAAGGGCGAGCCGGTGATGCCGTAGCCCGCCACGCACGCCAGCGCGCCTAGTGTGCCGACCATCGGCCCCATGATGCCGATAAAGGCGTCTTCAACAATGTTTTTGCCGTAGCGCTTGGTGAACACTGCCGCCCCCATGAATGGCACAAAGACCATCAGCGTGGACGGGATGCCGCGCAGCCGGGCCGCCAGCGCGTGCCCGCACTCGTGGATAAAGATGAGAAGCACCATCCCGACCCCGAAAGGCCAGCCGAAAAAGTGCGCATACGCCCACATGCTCAGCAGCATCGTGCTAAACGTCAGCAGCACCTTGCCGAAGGTCAGCAATTTGAGGCCTACCAGCAGAAACTTCAGCTTGGCGAGTATGGCAAACAGCGGCGCGCCGATTTTGGCAAGCAGAAGCAAGGCAGTCGCGATAGCCCCGACAATCCCGCCCTGCTGCTGCTTATGCTGCAAGAAGCTTGGATTGGTGGGCGGGGCGGGCGGCGCGTAGTACGGACGGCTAGGCGCGTCGTCACCGGAAGCAGACGGAACGCTCGGGGACGCGGCGGGCGGCGTTTGGGTTTGTTCCACGGCGCGCTCGGCCAGGATGCGCCGCCGGATTTCTTCTTCAAGTTCACTCATGGATAAGATGTTTTCTTGGATAAAACTTTCTCTGATTGGGCGCGGCCTGCACTGGTTGCATCAGCGTGTTTTGGGTGCTCCATGCGCGTACCGACGACGGAATAATTTCTTCCGTCGTTGGTACGCGCTGGAAACGCGCAGGCAAGCCCCAGGCAAAGCCGCACAGATACCGTTGTTGCATTCGCGAAAAAAGTGCGAAAATCCTGCCTGCTCGCCGGGCTGCGCCTGCGCATCACGCGCGGCGATGGTAGACCCACCATTCCGCTGCCAGCAGCAGCAACGCGAAAGCCGCCGCCACTGTCCACCAACCCCGATGGACACGGTGCATCACGGCCCGCGCTTCGCCGGACGGGGGATGGCGGAGCAGCGGAAATTGCCTCGCCGCGAGCGCGCTTGCGGCGGGGCTGAGCAGGTTGATCGCCACGGGATAGCGTGTCCCCGCCGGCCCAGCCACAGAATACACGCCGACCTGGGCCAAATCCGGCAGGGCGAGAGCGCCGCCGGCGAACGGCGCAGACACGGTGCGCGCGCTCCCATCGGGCCGGACAATTTGGGCATTGCGCACGCCGGGCGGCAGTGTCACCTGCGCGGCCTGCCCGGCTGCATAGTCCGCCTGCACCGTTCCCAACGCGCTGCCCTGCATCAGCCAGGCAATGCTGTTGGAAAGAAACAAGGGAAAGGCAACGCGCAGCGGCAAGTCCGAGTCGGCTAAGTTGAAGCTAGCCGAAACCACGCGGCTGCCTCCGGTTTCGCCTGCCGCCAGGAGCGGGCCATGGCTGCCGGCTGCCAGCACCTGCGCCCAGCCTGCCGCCTGCGTCCGAAAAGCGGTGCGCACGCGCACGGCGCGCATGTCCACAAAGCGCAGAACCGGGTGCGCGCTGCTTTGTGTCAGCGCGCCGGCATCGGCAGGGGCTTGGGGGGTGAACTGGAACGGCGTGGGCAGGCCCGCCCGCCCAAAAGTAAGCCAGCGGCCTGGGGGAGTGGGGCCAAGAGGAAAATCGCCGTCCAGCACAACAATGTCCGCGCGGGCGGCTTGCGGGCGCAGAGCATCAAACGGCGCGGGCGCAGCTTCGGCAACCTGGACATTGGGCAGGGCCGCCAGTCCGCGTTCCAGAAAAAGGTCGCCCGCCGAGACCAGCAGCACGCGCGCGGGGCGCGCAGGCGCAAGCACGAGCGAGGCCGTGTTGTCTGAGGCCAGGTCATCGGCGCAGTGCTCCAAGCGCACGGTTATAATTTGTGAGATAGGAGCAGGCGGCAAGGTAAACTCGGCCTGAGCGGTGTCCTGCGCAAACAACAACTGGCGGGCATCGCGCAGCCTGCCATCGCTTAAAAGCGACAATGTCAGGCCGGGATGCGCGCTTGGCCCGGCCCGGCGCACCGTAACCGAAAGGGTCTGGGCGCCCGCCGCACCGGGCTGAATATCCAAAGCCGTAATGCCGATGTTGTCGGGATGCGGGGTGCCGACGATGATTTGATGGGTATCAATGCTGGGCGCGGAGACAGGCGAGATGACTGAAGAGGCGGAGATGCCATCGGAGTAGATTTGCAGATGGGCGACGGCGCGTCGGGGCAGCAGCGACTGCGCCAATGTCAAAGCCCCGGCCATGTCGCCCGGCGCATCCGTGGGAGCCACCTGCCCCAACGCCGCGCGCAGCAGGGCCGGGTCATGGATTAGGCGGCACAAGATTTGGGCGCGCGGGCTGGTTTGCAGTATCAGCGCCGTGTCTTCGGGGCGCAGGCGTCGTGCGATAAACTGCGCGGCTTCGCTGCGCGCCGCTTCCAGGCGCGAAGGCTGGACATCGGTGGCCTGCATGGACGCCGAATTGTCCAGGATCAACACATATTGCTGCCCTGCGGGCGCAAGTGCAAACAAAAAAGGGCGTGCGAGGGCCAGTGAAAGCAGGAAAGCAGCCAGCAATTGCAGAAAGAGAAGGAGGTTTTTGCGCAGAAAGCGGCGCGCAGGGTCGGCATTATCCAGGGTTGCCAGCCCGTTCCAGAGGCGCAGCGAGGGCACGACAAGCTCTTCGCGCCGGGGCCTGTGCAGCCACAGCAGGACAATTGCGCCTGCGAGCGGCAGCAGCCACAGCCAGTTGAGAGGGGAAGAGAAGCTCATCGCGCTCTGCCTTGCCCCGAGCCGGAATGCCTCTTATGAATGTCCATGTCCTTCAGCATCCCCTCGCGGCACACTTTCTCACGCACCTGCGCGACCGCACAACCAAGCCTGCCCTGTTCCGCTTGCTGACCAAGCGCCTGACTGTGCTGCTTGCGATTGAAGCCACGCAAGCCCTGGCCCTGCGCCCGCGCGTGGTGCAGACCCCCATGGAAGACCTGGAAGGCTGGGTGCTGGACGAGCAATTGGTCGCCGTGCCGGTCTTGCGGGCCGGCCTGGGCATGCTGGACCCCATTGTGGAGTTCTTTCCTGAAGTGTCTGTCGGCTACATTGGCCTGGAGCGTGACCACAGCACGGCTGTCGCGTCGTCTTATTATGCCAAGCTGCCGCCCCTAATGACAGGCCGCACGACCCTGGTCTTAGACCCTATGCTGGCAACTGGAGGCAGCGCCGCGCAGGCCATTGCCACTGTGAAGGCGGCGGGCGCGGGGCGCGTGCTGATGCTGTGCATTGTCGCCGCCCCGGAAGGGGTGCAGACACTTAACCATGCCCACCCGGACGTGGAGATTTACAGCGCTGGCCTGGATCGCACGCTGGACAGCCGCAAATATATCCTGCCCGGCCTGGGCGACTTCGGGGATCGCCTGTACGGCACCGAGTTAGCGTAGTACGCCCCCCGGCCCGGACAGCTGACGGATAGCCTGCTCCAAAGACAGGTCGGTTTCCAGGCGCACATAATCCATATTATAGCGCCGGGCGAGTGTTTGGAGCGCAACAAGGAACGCTTGCAAACGCGCGTCGTACTGCGCCAGCGCGTCGGGGGAAAGCGTAGTTTCGTGCGAGAGCATGGTTTCGGCGTCGGTCAGGCGCACGTTGCCCAGAGCGTTCGGGCGCATCTCAAAGGGCGTGAGTATCTGCACCAGGACAACTGAAAACCGGCGGGCGTGCAGGGCTTGCAGGCCCCGTGCCCAGCCTTCATCATAGAAGTCGGAGAACACAACTGCCGTGCCCGGCGTCTTGGCCTGCGCAGCGTAGCGGCCCAAGGCGCGCGCGGCATCGGTCTGGCCCTGCACCGGCATGCTTTGCAGGGTCTGGAACAGCGCGCCCACCCCCGCCATGCCCCGCAGAAACGACGGCGGGCCGGGCATTGACCCGCCTAGGTTGAGTGCGCAAACCCGGTCGGCGCGGGCGAGCGCGACGTAGCCCAGCGCGGCGGCCAGTTGTTTGGCATACAACGACTTGGCCGTAGGAGCGCCGAACGCCATGCTGCCGCTCAGGTCTAGAAGCAGGTGCAGGGCCAGGTCTTCCTCGTCCACAAAGAGCTTGAGGAACAGCTTTTCCAGTCGTCCATACGCGTTCCAGTCCACGGCCCGCAGGTCGTCGCCCGGCACATACTCGCGGAAGTCGGCAAACTCGGTGGATGTTCCCCGGCGGGCCGACCGGCGGCTGCCGCTCGCAGGGCTTGAAACAGGGCGGCGCGAAACAAGGCGCAGGGCATCCAGGCGACGCAGAAAGCTTGGCTCCAGCAAGGGTTCAGGGACACTCATGGCACGCTTTTATTGTAGCACACAAAGATTAGTCTTGAGTGTTGCGGCAGCCTGCGCTTTGCTCGCAGGCGCGGGCTGCCACAACGCTGCTCCTGCGCGGGAGCAGGCGCTGGTTTCACCGCCCCAAAACACGGCGGCTGCGCCCTTTGGCAGCACGCAGGACCAGCCCATCGCTCCTGACCCGCAGCTAACGCCCGGCGCGACCCTGCCGGTGACGCGCGAGGACATCTGCGTGCCCGGCTACACGCAGAAAGTGCGCCATGTGCCCGAAGCCCTCAAGCGCCAGGTGTATGCCGAGTATGGCATGGCTTCGCACAAAGCGGGCGACTTTGAAGTGGATCACTTGATCTCGCTGGAGCTTGGCGGCTCCAATTCCCCGAAGAACCTGTGGCCCCAGTCCTACAAGACGCAGCCGTGGAATGCGGACGTCAAAGATGCCCTGGAAAACCGCCTGCACGACGATGTCTGCACCAACCAGATTGACCTGCCCACGGCCCAGCGCGAGATTGCCTCCGATTGGATTGGCGCTTACAAACGCCTCTTTGGAACCACTCAGCCCACGGCCCAGGCGCGCCGGCATCGTGGTCAAGCCCGCACAGCAGCCTACGACAGCGTCCCGCCAGACGCTGCCGGCCCGCCCGCGTCGCCCCCGCCCAGCTCGGGCAATACGCAGGTGTGGGTCAACACGCGCTCCCACAAGTATTTCTACGCCAATTCCGCGCATTACGGCACCACAAAGCAGGGCGCGTTTATGTCCGAGCAGGACGCTGTCCAGCAGGGCTATGTCGCCGCGCAGGGCCAGTAGCCGAAAGAAGAACGCTCCCCATGACCAGCAACCACAAGCTCTCGGCTTTGCTCCGAGGCCGCACTCTGACAACACTTAATTCCGAAAGCACCCAAACTCTGGTAACATGGAGTGACGGCTCCACCCTAACCGTGCAGACAAATGGGCCTGTGACCGGCGGGGCTTTGGGGGCCGTCGTTCACGCCGTGCGCCAGGCGGACACGACTTTGATAATAGACTTTGACAGGGGCGTGTCTTTGCAAATGACCCTGACGGCTTCCACTTCCAGCGTCATGGTGCGCGACCGCGCGCATGTTTTGGAATACGCCGATTAGTTTGGAATACGCCGATTAGAAAGAATGTGTGCCATGAAACGCGCTTTAGCCAACGCGCTTTGCCCGCTCGTTTTCGCCGCCTGCGCCGGGCTGCCTGCCCTCAGCGCGCACGCGCAAACGCCTGATGCCTCCGGCTCGGTCATGCCGCCCGGCGTCCGTTCCCTGTACGCGCACAAAGGCGACAACAGCATTATCGCCTACGCCACGCCGGATGGCTATGCCAATGTCCGCGCCCTAGTGAAGCACTTGGATGGTGATTTAGACATCATTCGTACCGATGTTTCCTTGGTAACTATAACCTCCGCGACCTTGAAAACATTGGGGCTTGCCGCCGATGCCTCCAACGCTTCTCTGCTCGCCGCGTTCCAATCAGGACGCCTCCCCGCCACGGACCACCTGCGCCTGACCACGCGCGAAGACACGCCGATTGACGCCTTGCTGCACGCGCCGGGTGATGGCAGCATCCCCCTGTCGCTTGTGCCCCGCGAGGATGCCGACGGTGCCTTATCTGTGGAATTGCTTCAGCCCGCCGCCACAAACATAACTGTTGACCCCAGCGGCATTGTTGTCGCCCGCCTGCCGGGTGCGTCTCCCGGCACACTGCGCCTGCTGTTCCTCACCCCTACCCTGCGGCCCAGCGGCTCGCGCGCGGCTCGCTAACCGATGCCGCCACACAGGGAAGACTTTTGCTAAGTCCCTCCCTCGTGCTTGCGAGTCCCTCCCAAAGCCCTTACACACGCTTTCCCTGCCCGTGTTCAGCCTGTACCAACGACGGAAGGATTTCGTCCGTCGTTGGTTGTGGCTTGGAACGCCCAAAACACGTTGACAGCAAGCCCTGACAACGGCTACAAAATCGCTTCGCGCGACAGGGACACCACGCGAGAAAGCGGCGAAGGCGGGCCATCCAGCAAAGGCTCGTAGATTTGACGCATGCGCTCCGCCACCTGCGCCCAGGTGTAGTTTTCCTCCACGCGGCGGCGTCCCAGGCGTCCCATCTCCCCGGCGCGCTCCGGGGCATCGCGCAGGCTGAGCATGGCCTGCGCGAGAGCCTCGGCGCTGCCTTCGGGGACAATCATGCCCGCGCTGCCGATGACTTCGGGAATGGCTCCCGAGTTTGAGCCAATGACCGGAGTTTGGCACGCTTGCGCTTCAATCAGCACGCGCCCGAACTGCTCTTTCCAGCGCGCGGTGGTGCGCGAGGGCAGAACCAGGGCATCCAGGGCGTTCATCACCTGCGGCAGTTGTTCCAGGGGGCGCGGAGGCAGAAAGCGCACTCGCGCCTCCCAGCCGCGCTCCCGCACGCGCTGCTCCAGGGCGGGCTGGTACGGCCCGGCTCCCACAAACAGCAGGTTGACATCGGCGGGGGTTTGCTCCAGGGCATTCACCATATCCATCAAGCCCTTTTCTTCCACCAAGCGCCCGACATAACCGGCGGCAAAGCCGGACACGCCCAATTCCTCCCGACACTGGGCGCGGTCTAAAGGACGAAACAGGTTGGCATCCACGGCATTGGGCACAACCGCGCTCGGGCCTCGGTAGCCTTTAGAGCGCAGGATTTCCACCGCAGCGGCATTGCGCCCGACCACGAAATTGGCATTGCGCAGGGTGTAAGCCCGAAACGTTTCAAAGGGCGGCGGCAGAAACTTGTTGATGTTCTGCTCGGTTTCGGTGATCACTTTGGCATGGGGCAGCAGGCGATTGCGCAGCGCGCAGGCTTGCGCGCTGACCAGCCCCCAGGGTTCCTCCCACAAGTCAATAATATCCGGCTTAAAAGTGCGCAAGGTCTGGGCAAGCTCGGGATAAAAGTGCAGGTACCATTGCGCCGCCCCAGCCCACGGCAGCCGGACGCGCCCGATTTGATAGTCGTAGCTTGTGTCTAGGGGGCGATCTGCGCCGCGCCAGTGCCCATACTCGCGCCAGCGGTTGGGCACCAGCACGCGGAGCTGCATGCCGGGAATGCGCGCCAGATGGGCGGCTTTGGGCTGGCCGCCCAGCCGCGACTGGCAGGTATGGGAAATTAGCAGAACGCGCATCGGCTTATCGGGAGAAGTGGGCAGGGGCATAGTTTTAGTGCTAGTCTTCAAGCATTATTCTTTATCGGCGGCAGTTTCATCGGCAGCAAAAGAAAGTGGCGCGGGCGGCGAAACCGAGGGCAAACCCAATGCTTCTTGGTAAACAGCCAGGGTCTGCTGCGCCATGCGCTCCATGGTAAACTGGCGCTGGTAGCGCGCATAGCCCTGGCGTCCCATCGCCTCGCGCTGGGCCGGGTCGCGCAGCAGGCGCACAATCGCCTGCGCTAGCTCGTGCGGGGCAGCCGGAGGCACCAGCAGGCCGGACGCGCCGGGCACAACAATTTCCAGCGGTCCGCCCGCATTGGTGGCGACAACGGCTTTGCCCAGGGCCATGGCTTCCAAGAGAACCAGGCCGAACGGTTCGGCGAGGCTGGGCAAAACAAACAAGTCCGCGGCGGCGATTAGGGTGGCGGCATCGGGACGAAAGCCCAGCAGCAGGACGCTTTGCCCTAGGCCCAGGCGTTCAATCTGAGCGCGCAGAGCTTCCCGCTGCGCGCCATCCCCGGCAAGGAGGCAGCAGGCTTGCGGCAGATGGCGTGTCACCTCGCCCATCGCCTGCACCAGCGAAGCCACGTCTTTTTCAGGCTCCAAGCGGGCAACACAAGCCACAAGCGGGGCATCAGCAGGAATGCCAAGCTCGGCCCGCACGCGGCTGCGCGGGTCAACAAGGGGAGGCGCAATGCCGTTAGGCACAACCACAATCTTGGCATCGGGCGCTTCATGGCGCGCGAGCATGCCCTGCCGGGCTGCCTGCGAGATCGCCAGGATGCGGGACATCCGGCCCACCACCCACCGATGCGCGGCATGGAACAGCCATGCTTTGGGGCCGGACAGCGTGGAATGATTTGGCTCTAAAAAGTGCTGTGTCATCACGCACCGCCCGCGCCGCGACTGGGTGACTGCGAGAGCGACAATCAAAGCCGTTCGCCCATTGTGGGCATGAATGATGTCCACGCGGCCCTCTTTGAGCAAGCGGCGCAGCGCGCCCACGGCGTTACGGTCTACCAGCCCCTGCTTGGGGATGGAAAGCGCGGCAAAGCCGTCTGCCTGCGCCGCCTCGGCCAGCGGCGAGGGCACCGGGCAGGCGAATGTGACGCTTGCTCCTAAAGCGCGCAGGCCGCGCGCCAGGTCAAGCATGTGCCGCTCGGTGCCGGCAAACGCGTCGGCATCGGTCAGCAGCAAAACGCGCACAGATTGATGGTTAAGAGGTGTTGGCATCAGGATACGCTGTTAGGCTTATCGGCATTTTGCAGCAGTATCTTCTCAAACTGCGCTAAGATATGCGGCCAGGTGTACGCCAGCACCGATTGGGCAATGGCCTCCGAGCGGCGCGGGCCGTCTTTAAGCACCGTGCGCAGGCAGGCTGCAATCTCGGACACATCGTTCGGGTCGCTGAGCAGCAGGCCATTCTCGCCTTCGCGCACCGCCCGCGCCGCGCCGGCAAGACGGGAAGTGATGACCGGCAGGCCGCACGCCAGGGCTTCCACAATGACCAGGCCCCACGCTTCATACTGTGTCGGCAGGGCAAACACGTCGGCGGCGGCATAAAACAAAGCCACATCACCGCTCGGGCCGGGAAACTGCACGCGGCCTGTCATGCCCAAACGCGCGATTTCGGGCGCATAAGCCTGCGCGTTCAGCCGCCCCACCGCCAGCAGATGAACATGTGGGCTGTTTAATTGGGCTATGGCGCGCAGCAGTGGCCCAAATCCTTTCCGCTCCAGTTCATTGGCGACAAAGACAACTACCGTGTCGTTTGCGCCATAGCCCAAAGACGCGCGCCTTTGTGCCCGATGCTCCTGCGCCCGCGCCCAGTTGAACTCGTCAGGGGCGTAGCCATTGGGCAGAATGTCTATGTCGGCAGGCGGGACGCCATACAAACGCACCAGGTCAGCCTTGACTTGCTCGGTCAGGGCCACCAAGCGTTTGTATTTGCGGCGGGCGAACCAGTCGTATTCCATCGCCAGCAGCAGTGGGTGCAGGAGGTTCAGACGCTGCTTCAGACGCCCACGCCAGTCGCGCTGCCGCCTGCTGGCTTCCAGCCATGCCTTGTGGACGCTGGGCACCCACATCACGCCCCCCGTCGGAGACAGCACTCCAAACGCGGCATAGGCATGCGCAGACGGTGTCAGGGCATGGAGGGCGCGGCGGCTGCGTCTTGCATAAAGAAAAGTGCGCAGCAAAGACCCGCGCCTGGGGATCGGCACCAGATGGGTGGTCACGGCAGGCGGCAGCCGCTCGCTGTCCCACTCCGAGGCGAACAGGTGCGTCTCATGCCCCTGCGCTTGAAGAAACGACGCACACTCCAAAACCACGCGCTCAATGCCCCCGCGCCGGTGCGCGCCAGGGAACGACAGGGCCAGCCTCAAATCAGCCTCCTGCCCAGGGCGGCGTCCTCTACCAGTGCGTCGGGCTGGGGGGCGATGCCCGCATGCGCCAGCGATGCCCGGCCTTGCGCGATAAAGTAGGCACGGGCCGCCATGCCCGCCGACCCCCACGCGGCCATAATCGCGCCCCGGCTCCAATAGTGGTCTACCAAGCCATGCACAAACTTATCTAAGACTAACGCCCCGCCAATGCATAAAAACGTGTAGAGAGTTTCCGAGGGCACAATCCACGCCTGCGCTTTCCAGATCATGCGGTAAAACGAGATGTGGATGAGCAGAAACGCCGCTAGGCCCAGAACGCCAGTTTCGGCGAGTGTCATCATCAAGACATTGGTCGCATCGTAGTTCTTGCGCAGGCCGACCCCCATGCCATACAGCGGGCTTTGGTTGAAGTAGCCGCACGCAATGTCCAGCGAGTCATAGCGCAGCTTGATGTTGTAGTGCTCTGCGCCAAAGCCCATCGCATAGTCTTTAGCCTCAGGCGGCAGGGCAATCCAGAAGATCGCCAGCAGCGGGAGCATTGCCAGGGCGACACGTCCCAGCAGCTTATACTCACGCCGCAGCAGGAAGATAAAGACTACGCCGCACAGCGTGCCCATCCATGCCCCGCGCGACAAAGACATCAGCAGCCCGACTCCAATGACTGCGAGTGCCGCGAGCAGCCAGAACCGTTTTGGCTTGGCACGCGCGGCCAGGCAAAGGTCGGTGCCCACCAGAAACGCGGACGCCAGCGATGCCGCAATGCCGTTCTTGTTCAGCCCAATAAACCAGTAGTTCGTGATCAGCCCCATAATGGCGAGAAAGACGCCCACGCCCACCAAAACGTAGAAGGCAGGCATCATCTGTTCAGACCGCACGGCAAATGAGCAGAAGACCGCCACTGCCACGATAAAGTACAGAAACATCTGTACGAGAGAAATGATCGCATCCCCGCCCTGCCAGTGCAGCAGCGATGAGCACAGGCATACCATAAAGTACAGCATGACGGGCAGCAATATCGGGCCTACTTTGGGCAGTTGCTTGCGCACTAGGCAAAAGCCATAAAAGACCGGCAGCGTGAGCATCAGGTTGACTTCGGCAATGGAGAACTTCGCGCCGCCGCCTCCCGACAGGTCATTCTGGAAGGGGGCAGCAGCAAGTATCAGCATCAAGGCAATGCCGGGCTGCCGCCACGAGACAATCCAAAAGACCGCAAGATACAAAAGCGCCCCGGCGTACAGCAGTTGGTGCAGAGCCAGAAAAGTCAGCAGGGCCGCGATGCCCACGCAGGCCAGCACCGCGCCGGGCGGGCCGAGCGTGGCGCGCAGGCGCGCCACGGCTTGTCCTAGAGGCCCCGCCTCATAAGCGGCCCGATACTTTGTGTCGGTTGTCATAACAGTTAAGAACTCTGGCCCAGCCCGCGCCAATGGGTCGCCTGACGACGAAACAGCCATGCCTGCAATTTTGCTTTGGCCCGTGCGGCAGGGCGGCGTGATGGAACAGCGAGCGCGACCAGGCCCCAGGCCAGCGCGCGCAAGCCGCACCCGACCACCATCGCGCCGCGCAGCAAGGCCAATCCTCCCAGCCCGTGATGCTTGCGCATGTAGTAATCTAGGCTGTCAAAGAAGTGGGCATTGACCCGCGCCGACTCGGATGCCCCGCTGGCCCCGCCCAGATGGGTCACAGTCGCCGATGGCGTAAAGGCAATCTCCCAGCCCTTGTCCCGGAAGCGGCGCTGCCAGTCGGTTTCTTCAGCATACATAAAATACGCCTCGTCAAAGCCCCCGACTTCCTCATACGCCGTGCGCCGGAGCAGCAGGCACGCCCCAATCACCCAGTCCACGTTCTGCTCGTGGTCGTGCGGCCAGTGCTTGTAGTCGCCCCACTTGCTATGCCGCGCAAGCAGCCCCGACACGCCTAAGTTTTCCAGCCAGGCACGGGTGGGTGATGGGTAGCGATAACACGATTGCTGCACTGACCCGTCTTTGTTTAACAGGCGCGGGCCGACAATCGCGGCGCGCGGGTGCTTTTCCAAATACTCAGCCAGCGTTTCTACTATGCCCGCGCCGACAAAGGCGTCTGTGTTCAGCAGCATCAGAAACTCGCCCTGCGCCTGCCCCAGCGCTTGATTGTTAGCGGCCCCGAAGCCTTTGTTATCCGTGTTGGCAATCACAAAGGCTTGCGGGTATGCCTCGCGCACGGCATCTGCGCTGCCGTCCGTGCTGGCGTTGTCCACCACCCACACTTCGGCAGGCCGCACGCCCAGGCTCTTGTAAAGGGCAGCCAGACAATCCAGCGTCATAGCGCGCGTGTTGTAGCTGACGATAACAACAGACACGAGGGGCATTGGTTCAGGCACGCCCGGCCTCCTGCGTGGCATCGGCGCGGGGGCCGCTCGCCTCCAGAACCGCCTGCACATCCGCCAGCCGCGCGGCCCATGAGTGCCCTTCGGCCTGCGCGCGGCGCGCAAGCTGCGTGTCGCGGCTTTCGCCCAAGGCTTGCCGCACCTGGGCAATAAAGCCTTCGGCATCCCGCGCCGTGCGCACGAAGCGCGGATAGTCGCGGAACCCGGCCACATCGGTGGCGACTATGGGCTTTCCCGCCGCCAGGTACTCCCACAACTTGATAGGGTTCAGGCTTTCCGTGAAGGCTGTCATTCGGTGCGGCGTGATGCATACGTCAAACGCCCGCATATGTTCGGGCAGCTCGGCATAGGGGACAGGGCCGGTCAAGACCACATTGGCGCAGGCCTCCAATCGGGCCTGCTCCCCAGCGGGCAGGAAGTTCGGCCCGATCAGCGCGATTGTGCCCTGCGGGAATGCGCGGGCGAGGGCTTCCACCAAATCTACATCTACGCGGTCAGGGTGGATTGTCCCCGTGTAGCCAAGCACAGGCTTGGGCCAATCGCACGTCTTTGGCGGCAACGGCCCTGTCCCGTCCAGCACTTTTTGATAGTGCGCGGCATCCACGCCGTTTGGGATCAGGCGCAGGCGCGAGGTCAGCGGCTGCTTCATCTCGTACAGGCGCTCCGAGCAGACGATGACGGCATCGGCGCGTCGGCACAACTCGGCGTCCTGCGCGATAGTGAGTTTTAAGAGTGCGGGCGACTGCGTCAAGCTGCTCCAATCATCGGTAATATCGTAAACCACGCGCGCTTCGCCCATATGCCCCGCCATATGCACCGCGCTGTGCGGGTTGAGCCACAGGGTGGGCCGCTGGATGCCCAAAGCACGCGCCGCCTGCCGAACCTGGCGGCGAAACAGCGCTTCGTTGGCTTTGCGCCCCCAGCGCAGCGTGTTCGGAAACAGCTTCAGCGGGCGCAGCAGCGTGATATTCGGGTGGCCGGGAACAGAGGCCGTAGCCCGCGCGCGCAGCCCGCTCACCCGTCCTCGGCGCAGGTCATGGGAAACATCCCGCGCCAGTCCCACAAATAAGACTTTGGCCTGGGGATTTTGTTCCGCCAATCCGCTGCACAAAAACTGGTTGCGCCGCCAAACAGCGTCCCAGTTTTCCATGGATACAAAGATCAAGTCGTCCATACTAATTGATGCCATTGCCAAGCACACTTCGCCTAGCCAGGCCATTCTGCTTTTTATAACAGCAAAAACCATGCCATCTGCACCCAGGCAGCAGATTATCAGAGGGCATGGCTCTTCACGGCGTGGTAGATGTCAAAGTATTGGTCGGCAATCCGTGCCCAGGTGAACTTTCCGAGTGCCCGCACGCGTCCCGCTTCGCCCAGGGCCTGCGCGCGGGCCGGGTCCGCCAGCAGCGTGCCCAGCGCCAAAGCCAAAGCGGCGGCGTCCTCGCCGGGCACAAGCAGGCCGGTTTCGCCGTCCAGCACAATCTCAGGCACGCCGCCCACGCGCGAGGCCACCACCGGCTTGCCGCAAATCATGGCTTCCAGGTTGACAATGCCCTGCGGCTCCTGCCGCGATGGGAGCACAAAAATTGTGCAGCCCCGAAACAATGCCACTGCCGTTGTCCTGTCGGCCTTCCCAATCAAGTGTGCCCGCCCCGCCAAACCTAGAGCGTCCACTTGTGCCGCCAAACTTGCGCGCTCCGGGCCATCGCCTGCGATAATCAAGTCCGGCGCGTCGGGCCGTGTTTTTACGAGCTGCGCATAAGCGTCCAGGAGCACGTCAAAGCCTTTTTGCGGCACCACTCGCCCGATGCCCAGAAGATACGGCCTTGCGTGCGCATACGGAGCCGCCCCCACTGAAAACTCGTCAGGAGCGATGCCGTTGTACACGGCCCGGCTTTTGCCCGCAAGCGTCAGGCCGGAAAACTGCCGCGCGTCATCCAAAGTCTGCTCCGAGCAGGCCGTGACATAATCGGCGCGCGCCAGCAGCCTGCGCAGTGTCCAGTTGGCGACCCGGCTTTTTTCGTACAGCTTGCCCGCATCCATTGTCCGCTCGCCCTGCGTCGTGACCACTAGGGGCAATTTTGTCGCGATGCTTGTCCACAGCGCATAAAAGCCGTTGGGGCCGACACACTGCACATGCAGCACGTCAATCTTCAGCCGCTTGACCAAAGCCACCACTTTCTGCAAGTCGCCGGGAAACTGCCGCGCAAAGTTTGCCACGCCGGACGGCGACCCGGCGGGCAGCTCAAATGCAAACCGCCAGACGTCTATGCCCTGCACAGTTTCATGGGCAGGCAGGTCGTGCGGGTATCGCGACGTGATCACGACCGCGCGATGTCCCCGCTGATTATACTCCAAAGCCAGGTGGCGGCAGGCTTCCTCCACGCCCCCGAAGTGGGGGTAAAACGCGCTGGCAAAAATGGCGATGTTCATAAGAGTTCTGAGCAGGCAGGCGGCGAAC
>JAABUQ010006051.1_pt1 | contig 18694 bp, 14 predicted proteins | sample 5560001 | NCBI WGS metagenome assembly JAABUQ01 (sample SAMN10711888, study PRJNA513371) | rock metagenome | isolation source: Antarctica rocks | place: Antarctica: Victoria Land, Finger Mt nord | collected 2015-12-18
GGAGTGTGGGGGGTTGTGGGGGGAGGAGTGGTGAGGGTGGGGGGAAGGGTGGTGAGGGTGAGGGTGATTTTGGGGGGCGGCGGTGGAAGAGGTGGTTGGGTGGTGGGTGGAGTGGGAGGGGTAGTAGAGGGGGTGGGGCTGGGGGTGAGTTAGTAGGAATGGGACGGGATGGGAAGGGAAGGGAAGGGGGGAGACATACATCATGGGGAAAGATGGGGGGGAGGGAGAGCATTATAGTGATAGGTAAGGGGTCGGTTTTGGTTGTTGTGGTGATGATGTGGGTGAATGTTTTGTGGGAAGTGTGGGGTTTGAAGAGGAGTTGGTTTTGTATGTTGAGAAGGGAAGGTCCGCTTTGGGTTGGTGTAGGGTAAGAATTGGACACTAGCACGGTCGGAGACAGTTGATTGAAATTGAACGATGGGATGTTGAGCGGAGAGCGAGTCATGCGTTGAATCTCCTGGCAAGGCTACTGTTGCGCTCATTGGATTGTTTTTACTCTCTATCTATTACCATTAAGTTATTATGTTGTAAATCCTGTCCTGGAAGGAAGTGTACATAGGATGACGAATGGGAGGAGAAGAAGCATGGATGCCATCACTCATGATCACCCATTGAGCGGTGCAAACCTTACGCGCCTAATCCATGCTGCCGGAAGCACTATGACTGGCCAAAGACTGAGTCTTCCCTCAACTTCACAACCCAGAATCAATCTCATCGACAACATCATGGCCCGAGTACGCCGCCCATCCTCTGCAAGTGTCGCCCACAGTTTGCGGCAGCACCCTCTGCTTGATCGGATCGACCTGCTCCATCACATTCACGTACAAGCCAGCGCTGACGTGCCACGCAATGTGGCAATGGAAAGGCCATACGCCTGGATTGTCGGTGTCGTACTGAATGACAATGTAGCCTGGCCCGGCCGAGTTGCTGGGCCGCAGTAGCCGTACATCCCGACGTTGGGTATTCTGAATCCGATTCACGGTGCCATCCCAAGCTCCATTGCCTTCTGCAAGGACGTTGAAATTATGTCCCTGGAGATGCATGGGGTGGGCGGCTGGGATGATGTTCTTGACAACGATGCGGACGGAGTTGTTGTTACCGAAGTTGTAGACACTCCACTGCGGATAATAGGGGTAAGAAGTGTTGCCTTGGTTTGCGAGGATGAGTAGGGGATGGTCGTAATTGGCGCGGAAAGATAGGCCGTTCATCATCCAGACAAAGTGACCTGTACTGCTTTAGCCAAACGTTATCTCGATTTGCTGAGTAGTCGCTGGGTTGCCTGTAGCGGGGAACTTGAAAAACGGCTCTGTTGTTGTTGTGGGAGGGTCGTTGGCGCAGACAGTTTCCTCATACACTGTAGCACTCGAAGTAGGTTTTTGGTTCGTATTAGCATTTTCATAGTAGATGGCAGCCAAAGCGTTAGGACTTTTGAAGAAAAAACAAAGGGAGCTGATGTTGGAGCGCATCCAAACCGCAGAATTGGCCGGCATGTTCGCTTCGACAATGACATCGGTGCGTTGGCCGATCTACAATTGTAAGCGCGACTCGAGGAGATTGACGGGATACTTACCCCCAACGTGACATCATTGGTACTGTATGGCTTGACTGGGACGAACTCGTTCGCTATGACCGTCATGTTGTGGCCATCAATCGTGAAACGCTGAATACCTTCAGCCCCTGCGTTTGTGAGCCGCAGACGGTGCTTTTTTCCATGTTGGAATTTAAACTTGGAGATACCAGCATTAGGCGTGCACGTTTGTCCATTAGTTACTAAAGAACAGTCATAATTCATTTTGCCGTTGATCAAATTGTTGTCGGAAACCGGGAGAGCCAGCTACCGGATGTCAGCGTATAAAAAGAACTCGCTGCCACCTTTTGCACCTACTTTTGCTTGCGTTACGCTCTCGACAATAGTAAAGTAGTTGGTATGGTATCAATCGCTGAGAAAGACTGCGCCAACATCAATGTCGTGAGGCACATTCTCAGGGCCGTGTATGATCATGGCTGGAGATTATAAGCGCTTGCTTCGACTAGGATGTAGGCATACTAACGTCCAAAGAGACTACCAGCGTATTGAGCGCTATAGTGAGAATGATACCACTAGGTTCCATAGAGATCAGCTTTGAAGCTGTAGATTAATGATTGTCCCTGAGCAATCGGGCACTGCTGGATAGCCGGAACGCTATTAAACCAAGGAGTATCTCTCTGTAGAATGCCGTGCCAATGGAATGAGGTGCCTTCCTTGGGGCCGGTGATCTCGTTGTGAACCGTGATCTGAAAAGTGTCGCCCCAATTTGTTTCTACAATTGGCCCTGGGAATTGTCCGTTGATGAGTAGAACGCTTTTGTTGACACCGTCGGGGGCAATGTTGCCCCTTGCGATTACAAAACCATGTGATCTGATCACGCCTATTGTGGTAGTTCAGTATCGGTGGAATGCACCACGATCAAGACCATACCAGTAGCGGGCGACTGTTCATAAGAGTTGGTGGTCGCGACAGTTGCTGTTTCCCATGGAAACCCTGCTGGTAGGGCCTATGGGATAGTGAGTCTCAATTTGAAAGATCTAGACTACTTGACATCTTACATTATTGGTCAGAAAATCGGGGATGGTAGGCGCTGAGAGAGTTCCTAGCACAGATGCACCTGCAAGATGTGATGAGCTTTATCGAAGAGTAGATGAGGCATGAGAGATTTCTATACCTTTGGTCGTCGATTGAGATAATGCTGGCACTAAAGAGGATAGTCTAAGAATTGCATTGACCACGAAGCCCATTGTGGCCGTAGATACTCGGATGGATGTGAGTGTCGATTAAGTTTGGTTCTATTATGATATATGTAATAGATCGTTGTGGCTTGTAGTATAGATAGTATGTGAGCCTCAGGGACTGTTCTTAAATTCGAAGAAGCAGTAGAGAGAAAGAAAGAGAAAAAGGCCTCGACTCCAAACGAATATCAGAACGACGATATAAGAAGGCTGCCGGTCGAAAGCAGAGCGTGTCTAGAGGGACTGCTCAGGCCTTATATATTTGCGGATCGTCAGCTGGTTCCAGGAATCTAGATATTCGTTCAGATTTAGACGACTTATAAGCAATCCATCCTAGTCCAAATATCGTATGGAGTGGCAATGCATGAAAATGTTACGCTCGTGCTTTTCAGCTTAAGCGGCTATTACGCGGTCAAGCTAGGGAAATTCCTCTAGTCAGATCAAGCTAAAATTGACTCTGGGGGGTGTAAGATCTGGGCTGCAACCATGAAGCCCGTCTTCTATAGCAATGAAAACTTTGAGGGCCCCAACAAAGGTATGGTAATAAAAAGAGAGTATAGAACTTACCAGTCTAGCAGTAAAGGGCTGGGGCGAAGTCGCCTTGAGGGTATAGCAAACAGTCTTTGCCAAGTATCAAGCATTTACAGCGGCTCGTTCATGCTTCATGCGCACCTATAGCAGATGGTCACTCAAGAAATCGAGCTGATCAGTTTCGGACCAGAGATAAGTAGGTGAAAGGACGTGGATACCTGTCCTGAAAGCTGAAGATGTGACTCTAGACCCTTCTTCGATCTTTGCATGTACAGAACTGGAAAGTATTGCATTAAACAAAAGGCTAGAGTAGAGAAATTAAGAAATCGTGGGGACGATAGATAGAGATACTTGTAAGACCACTTTGGCGGTTTGGATTATCCACGAGGCCGCATAATTATTGGCAAACGAAAAACAGAAATGCCATACGAGCGCTAAGTCATCAGATCCAGTCAATCGACAATTGCGCACAATGCTACTGTCCGATTGGTAGCAGCCTGTGAGCGTTGCGCTTGGGGCCAGTTAGGGTGCCGAAAGGAGTAGCGAGACGACCTGAAAGTACCCCAAACCGATGGGATCTGCAGCCAGCTTCCCTATTTTCAGGGGACCGCATGTCCAGCTCCAGGGTCACACTAGGTCTTCTAGCCCCTGCGTTTGCCAAAAGTCTCTATATAAACGGATTTCGATGCCAATTGCCACAATCTGAGGATATGCATGCTTGCATCCCCCAGTCTATGAAGAGTTGCGACCCTTCGAGCACCTTGCAATATTTCGTGGGCTTATGAGTAAATCTCAGCAGTCGGCCTCTGACTCAAGGGTATCCATATGGAAACACCAAGCACGACTGAGAGGTCGGGATCCCAAGTGCAAGGCGCAGGCAACACTGCAGGAGAACAAGCCATCGGGGCGACCTTAAGATGATGGGCGTGGCTTGGCGCATTGTAATTAGATAGCAGGCCACCGAGATGGGTCCAAATCCCTCATCAATGAAACAAGATTTAGGGTTTTCAATGTTGGAATCCTGGTGATGACTGGAGCATTATCTCGTCAAGATTCTTGGATGATTGTCGTTCTCCGGACTCTGTTACGCCATTGTATGCAAACGCCGCCAAGCAGGGATCCGTATCCCTCGTTTTGTGATCTGCGGGAGGGACCTGGCTATTAGGGCTGACAGCTCGAAGACCCTTTAAGGTGAGTGTGGTGAGCGGCTACATAAGGGATAACACAAGGGTTTGTTCCCAAGTTCAGCAGTCTCTGTGATGACATCGTATCGGTGAAACGTCATTCCATCGGGCTGCATGGTGCACAATCACAACCTAGGGGAACCAAACACACGTCCTGCTTTCGTAGCCGTATCTTGAGCTGGCAGACGATCTTCCTTCGATCATGCATCCCAAGCGTTGCCCATAAAGCTTGAATTGCTATGGTTTTGTATCCTTCGCAGAGGTTCACGGGCAATGCCTAGAGGCTAGAGTGCTCTCAGATTTGTCCCTCATGGACTATCGTAAAATCTATCCAGTTTGGTCGAAACGAGAAGGTTAAGCCGTGGTGCGCATCAATGACAGCTGCAGCGATGATTGTATGGTGTGGCTGTGTGCACTATTAAGCTCGCCACGTCCGAGATCGAAGCCCGGTTTGATGGTACGGGAGCTGCGATCAAGAGGGTCCCCCAACCCAACCGCGAGCGCATCAGCGCAGGCCGTGTGGAAGGTTGGGACCAGTTGTTGGACAGTGCGCGTCCAAAGCTCGAAGTAGATTGGCACGAAGATAATCTGTACCTGCAGAAATGTTGTATCCAGCTCGATGCAAGGCGTAGATGGGGGCCCAACAGCTCTAATTTCCCTTAACCCTAAAGGTCGATTTTCGTATCGAGAATGGATGCATGACTCAAACAGCCTGCGAAAAATCTAGTAGAGATATTGAAGACAAGTTGTCGTTTTAGAGTTGGAGGGTTTGTCCATTTACTAATCTAGTCCATGGCACAGCCGGAGTGTGAGACCAACATCTCGAAGAACGCATCCCAACTATTAGACACGCTTATTTCGACTACAGGGATATAACAAACGTGGAATCAAATCCCCCAACACCCTGGGCTCGGCGGCCAATTCGATCCCGTAGCCGCAGTCTTCAGGCCTACCTGGGTAGCACGGCACGACTTGTCCATCTTCTCTAGCCCCGGGACCTCGTCAACTCGAGAGACCCCATCAGCGCCGCGAAACCGCATGGCCCCGACATCATACACGAGAACACGAGGACTTCCAACCACATCCAAAGACGCAAGTCAAAGCGGGAGAGGCTGCAAAGTATCAGTTGTTCGGAACGACCCGCGGTCCTGGCTTGGGGGCTAAGTGTATTGGATATTATCCGCTGCCTTTTCCTCCCATGAGTTTAGAAAATGGTGCTCCTACACTTTATTGACATTGTAGATTTTCAGTTATCCAAAGCTCGAAAGGCTTTTGGCCCACCATCTTCGATTATTGAGCTCGGATCAAGACGATCCCGCCAGAGGATTGGTCATTGTCTGTACAGACATTTACAAATACCACACCCCCCCTGACATTGGAGGAGATCGATATATACATTCCTCAAACCGAGGCCTGCTGATAAAAAAACAACGTGCTGAGTGGTATCATCCCTCAACGCCTCCCAGAAACTATTCAAAATGCCCGCTCGAGACCCCAATCCCTAGTACTCCTTCCTCAACACCTTCTTCAAAGCCCCGCTCTCCCTCTCCCATGCCTCAACCTTCTCCTGGCTCCCCTTCAACTTCTCCAACAGCCATCTCATCCTTCCCCTAGTCTCCGCAGGCTGACCTGGCAACTTAGACAGCAAATGCAGCTCAGTTTCACACGCATCGATGCCCTTGGTCTCAGTCTTAATTAGATCGGCCAGTATGGCCAGATCTAATCGCGCTTTGAGGACGTGGTCTTCCGTGAGCTTTTTGAATGCGGCGGTATAGACGGGTTTGCCGGCCTTGATACTTCTAGGGCGCCCGTTGGAGGAGACAATGGCGATGAGTTCCGCTTGCTCGAGCGCTTGTAGCGTAGCTTCCCCACCATTCTTGTATGTATCGGAAAGAAGTAGTTCGTTATAACGCAGGCTCTCCTCCTCTGCAAGGGATTTGACAAGCAGCCAAGCTTGCTCGACGGTCCATTTGCGGGACTTGTCGATATCGAGGATATACATTTTTAAAATCTCGGAGGCGGATTGGTCGATGATTTCCGTTACGGCCTTGGTAGGCGTTTCGCCGGTCTTTATGCGCCGGGCTAGGAATTCGAGGTCTGTAAGGCGGCCACCGAGGGTAGATATGACATCATCCAGCTGGTCAAGATCCTGGCGAGCTTTCGATGGGGGAAGGTTTTCCCCTGTGCCTTCTGGATCTTCGGAGTCGGCGTCGAGGTGATTGATGACGAAGCGTTTGGCAACTTCGCGGGAGCAGTCGCCAAGAGATATTGTGCGAAACACGCGATTAGGGAGAGCTTTGCCGAGGGATTTAGAGAAAGAGACATCGTTTGTTAGAAAGATGACATGGGCGACGTTGGCAGTTGTGAGGCTAGCGGCCCATTCAGAGATTTTGTCGTAGACTATACTACCCTCTTGACTCTTGTGCAAGAAGTTGTCTACCACGACCACTGCCCGCTTTTCCGGATGCGCTTCGAGATATTCGTCGTCCCCCAGGTCCGCATCTTTGTCGTCTTTGTGGCGGTCCTCCAACGCGATCTGCCTGAGAGCGGTGGATGTATTCTGCCAGATCTTCGCCAATTGAGTGTCCAGAGTCTCCGAGAACCCTGTCTTAGTACCGATCGTCCCTTGAGCAGCCAAATCGATCAGACTGCTGATACTGTTCATCCATGAGAAGACTGGTCTATATCCTACTTCGGAAGCTGCTGCACCGATTGTATTGCTGTCGCCGTTGGCTTCTTGAATAGCTTTACAATCGATGAGTAGAGTGTTCTTGCGGTTGCTCAAGGCTTGATCAAGAACCAGCTCTTTCTTGCCAGATCCTCGGGGGCCTTGAATAACGATGAACGTATCTGCGCTTTCCATAAGCCAAGTCCGGATTTGCTCGATGTCGTCTTTCCGGTCATCCCATATGGCCCTCAAGCCGGCGTCTTCGGTTCTATGATGTTTAAGGTTGAGTATATCGTTCGCCTTGGATGCTTGAGATTGAAACCACTTGTAGATCTTATTGTCGCTGATGTGAAATGCATGCGTTACATGTACTTTAATAAAGAAGGTTCGAATGCTGGTCTCGGCGTTAGTATTGACGCGAAGCAGCAATGGAGGGCTCGACTCACGGGTCAAATACAGCGACTGTGAAGGTACCGACAATGGCGAGTAACAAAGGAATTGTTATCCTCGGATGATTGACAAGCCAGCCCCCGACTATATGTGCCTTCTGCTTTTGCTGATATGCCAGTTTTATCACTGTGCCAGTATCGCCGCCACCTCCAGCTGCGGGGACTGTATAGCCATGCATGCAACTCTTCGCCATGATCGCGTGTCTAATTTTCCTGAAATGAATCAAGGCATACTTCGGTAGATCTTTGGACTCTGTAGGTTGAGGAATGATGTCTTGCAGCTTGCCATATCTCCGGAACAGTGTATACAAAGTCTCTTGAGAGAGCTCCTCGGCTGGCTGGCCTGGTGAAGAGGGCACAAACTCCACCTTCAGTCGAGGACTCGGAAGCCTGTATAAGTCCTCCAGCCATGGCCTGCCGTGAACCAGGAATGTCCTCGCCTTGTGGAATGGATTGAACCAAGGGTTTATAGGATTCTCTTTCAGATGCGTCTTGACAGCCTTCTCGATATCGCTGCTTTTGTAGCTGGGGTCGTACGAAACCTTGATGAAGACTCCACCTTCTCCAACGCGTGGCAAGATTTCCGTAACTTTGATTGGGAGCGAGGACGGTAATGCCTGCTCAACAACTGCCCCTGGATCAGCGGCGGCCAGGTCCGGCTTGTTCAGACGCTTCATGAGCCGTGGAAGGAATTTGTCCATATCAATCAATGTTCGGAAGGGAATGCCGAAAAGGCTGATGCGCGTGAGTGGAAACAAGTCTGCGCTTCATGAGCATAAGCAAAGCTCTCTTGGGCCTTCGAATGCGTACTATCAACGAAGAAGATGCCCTCATTCTGCTTGGTATCAATGTGCCCCGTCTTCCCCTCCCCACTTTCTATGATCTTGTAGCGCCTCCCCCAAACAGCATCCACTCGAGGCAGCGTTTGTCTCCTGCGATCCCTGAGCGCTGTTGGAACAAGACCGGTAGAAAGCGTTCTCGTAGCATTTTGTTCATGGAGCAGCGAGATGCACTGCCATGATCGTAGCGTTCCGGCGGGCTTGGGGAAGGCTAGCATATCGAGTCGCTATGGGCAATGCTCAGGTCTATTCATGCATTGTAATAAGGTACAAATGCAGTACTGTGTCGACGTCTGTGGCGCAGGGATATTCATTCGAGTAAGCTGCACGATGTACTGTGTTTGGAGCTCTTTCAGCATATTCCCATTAAGGCGCATTCAGCATTCTCCATTAAGTTTACATTACATTTACAGTGCCACGTCAAAAGTCTGGGCCAAGCTAAAAACAACCCAATACTATCATTTCCCCTATTATATCCAATTTGCCAACTATTTATAGGAGAGCCTTATATCTTCGTATAGTAATTAACTAATAATAATATATCGATTCTTTAAAAATATTTTATATAATATTTTATATATTATTTTTTAATCTTTATTATTATATTTATCCTCTTTTTTATACTCTTAATTAATAATATTAATAACTTTTTAAAAAATAATTACTAAGTTTGTTCTAAAACTTCCCTTATAATTTCTTATAATTTCTTATACCTTTTTATTATTTTTATATATTTTTTCGATATTTAATTATACTTTATAAATAAGTTCCTTAAACCTTTTCTAAAATATTCGATTGAATTAAAATTAAAGGAAAAAAGGGGTTATTTTAATACTTTAATATCATATTTTCGGAGCTATGTTTATATTTTATGTATTATATATATAAAAGTATTATCTTATATAAAAAGAAAGCTTAATTTATAAATTATAAAAAAATAAATTTTAAATTTTAAAAAAATTATTAATTAAATATTTTTATTATTTTATAGTTTTATTCTTATTTATAATAATAAAATTATATTATTTTAAATTATAAAAACTTCTTTAAATTATTATTAATATATTTTTATCTTTTAAAATAAATTATATTATTTCTTTTTTAAAATATTCGTAAAATAAACGGAATATTTATTTATATTTTCGGTTTCTTATATTCGATAATAAGTTCCCTTTTAATAAAATATATAATGAATCTTTTATTTTATTTTAATAGCTTAAGGGAATATCCCGATTATAATTTTAAAATATTTTAAAGTTAAATAAGGTAATATTTAATAATACTTCGAATAATAGATTTTTTAAGATTTTTATAAAAAGCTATCGAAACGGTTTTTTTTCTTAAATAAAATACTTTATAAATAATTGCTTTTTCGGATAAAATAAACTCCTTAAAAGTCTTATTAGCAGAAAGTGGACCTAACGGGGTACGTATTATAGTACTAGAGGTAATAGGGGGTAATAAAGTTAATAAAATATAAACGCGTTGTTCGCGTTTTTTGGGTTTGGGCCTAGACTTTTGACGTGCTAGTGTAGCTTTCGGCATGGGCCTTAAATTCGACATCTAAGTGCCCGAGAGCACCGACTACTGACCTCAAAATATCAATTATCGTAAGTGATAGGCATTCTCTCCACAACTCAGATTTATTTTCCGCATGCTGTGGTCTTGCCAATGATGTCCTAGTAGTCACTTTCGAACATAGGCAATTGCTAAGCTCCTCCAACACTCATAAAGCCAAACAGCGCATCCGTTTCCCTGATCCTGAGCGGACTTTCCACGAGGATTTGTAGGCCCAATATTGTATTGCCAGTAAGTTGAACCATTGTATAGAGACCCTTAAATCAATATCTCAATCATCGTCATTCTTTAGAAAAGAGAGGGCCCAGGACACTGCAAGCCCAATACGTGCACTACAATTGTGCTGACCATATTCCAGTGCAAGGTAATGTAGGTCTGCCCCGTACAACAATCAATTCAGGCTCGCCACTTGCGAGTCTTAATTTCTAAACTCTGAACACCTGAAGTCGCGAAAGCGAGAATGAGCCGTTGCTCCCGTGATTGCCGCTTCTGCAGCGCCCTTGCAGTATCAGTAATGTTGCATAGATTTTCATTGGCAGTGCCATCTCTTGTCTTCGAGACGGCTGTTTGCTGTCTCTTGTCTTCGCGACGGCTGATTGCTGTGCGTATGTAAATGCGTCTGAAGCCCTTTTCGGGGCGCGTTCAGCCCCTAAAGTCACACAACCATTGCACTTCTTCAATATGAAATGCTTCACACTCTTGACCTTGTCTACTTTGATATTTTCACTAACTCGCAATGTTTAGTTCAAATCTGTTTTCGCTCATTATATGGTAATGTCTTACTGCTCTAATTGTATCGAGTCAGTAGATGCCTGCTTACAATATAGTGTCCATCGCTCAGGTCGGCACCGTGACCACAGCGCATGCACATACCGATATTGATGATGCGGTTGCAGTCGGCCTCGATGGGTTTGCCCTCAACATCGGTGATCCAATGCAGAGCTTTGTCAGGGACACAATGGGTTCCATGTTTGACTATGCCTTGTCTAAAGACTTCAAGCTCTTTATCAGCATGGACCTCTCCGCAGCTGGAGAGGCTGAAAAGAGACTTGTTGATTACCGCTCCCTCTTCCGCGATTTCCTTGGCCACGGGGCTTGGTATCTGGGACCAAATGGTTTCCCATTCGTCAGCACCTTCAGCGATGGTGGGCTAACAAACGATGCCTGGATCGAGTGGAATAATAGTCTTGCCAGCGAGATCTATTTTGTTCCCAATTTTGACGGTACGCTAGGGTACTACGAGAACAATCCTGGTTGGTGGCAATACTGGGGTCCGGTCGTTGACGGACTGTTCAGTTGGGAGTCCTCCTGGCCCCTGCGTGTAGGTAAGGGAGGGATGTTTCCTGGGGATGTAAGTCCTGATGTCAAAGTCATGAGGGGTACGGCAGAGCATGGGAAATCGTACATGATTGGGCTCAGTCCACTCCAGTACAAGAATGCATATAACACCAACGTTTATCGTGCGGGTGCCAATAATCTACCCGAGCGCATGCGAAACATCCTACGCATGAGCCCACAGCCTGACTATGTACAGGCTATCACGTGGGTTAGTAGTTACGTTCTTGGAGCAGTGACCTTCGTCGCGTATGCTAACGTTGGATTACAGAACGATGGACCTGAAAGCCATTACATTGGTAATCTGTGGCCGGAACAAAACACCGATGCAGAGCCTACCCTCTATGCAACTCAAGCTTCAGCTCCACACAATCCCTGGCGAGATCTTATCCAATCTTTCGTCGCGGCCTACCGAAAAGGCGGGGATGAAACCTCTATGGCACCTAGAAGCGGTTTAGCGACTGGTTGTATGTGGTACAAAACCATTCTTCAGAGTACCACTTGTAGCAACGCGAAAAAGCCTGATGGATACGACACAGCGGAAGACGCAGTGTACTTCGCCGTCATGGTAGAAAAAGGAACATCCCATTGGGGAATGCAGCTTAGAGTCACTAACAACGGAGTCGAGTCGGGCTCGCATCAGATTGCCGTCGACGGTCTGAACTATGGCTCCGCCAGAATAGTCAAAGCCGGTTCGGTGGAAATGAATTTGCTGAGCTCCAATGGGACAGTGATCTTAACTGCAAGCGGCGGCGAGTGCATAACAAACGACTGTCCAAAAGGGATTTATGACATGAATTATCAGGTTATTGCTCTTGCTGAAAAGAAATGCGCCAATGTCATTACAGGCATTTGAGAAGATGTTGCAGGCAAACACAGTTGCTCCCATCAGAGACCCATGTGGTCTTAGTCCAGTGGCTCAAATAGATAAGAACCCGTTGTCCTGCTCGTCTAGTCTTGGTCGCTCAAGTAATTTGAAAATGGGCCATATCTTGTAACGTCGGATGTCTATTTCTCCCTTTGCCGCACGCCCCAATACCCGAAGTATCATCTAAGAGAAAAATGTATGTTCTAGTGGGGGATCAGGCTTAGAATAGGGGAATCCTCTAATAGGGAGCCAGTCGTTGGGACCCGCGGGACGGAGTGCTTTCCACTACCTTATGGCAGGGCATCACTCTACAGCTACAGAGTAGAAGAAGGCATGCCTACTACTACCTACCAAACTCGGCATAAACAAAAAAATGCTCCCCATCTTTCCTGATGACACGTTCGCTGTTTACATTACCCTAGATCAAGTACTCCTCAATGCCTCAATCTTGCTCATCCTGTATTACCCGTGTCGCCATCACACAGCGTCTCCAGCTTCACCTCTGCCGTGAGTTCAGCGGGCAGTAGTTCCGGTACCACAAGCTCAGCTGCTGCTGATAAGCCCGCGATGATGGCCTTGCAGATGAATTTGTACCAGACCGACTCGCCTTGGTCGAGGTGCAGGGACACGTCTATGTTCATGTGGTTGGGTAGTGTGGGATCGGAGGTGGGTAGGATGACGGCTATGGAGGGAGAGGTGTTAGTGAGGGTGCGTTAAAGGGGGGGAGGGGGTGGTTCTAAGATTGTATAGAAAGAGCTGTTCTTGGAAAGAGAAGAGGGATGGAGAGCGAGGAGGGAGACTCACTCATATGATCAGGTGCAGAGCAGATCTTTCCACCACTGCGGACGAGGTCAGTATCAAAGATCGGAGCTAGACGTGGTTCGAATTGGATAGGCGACGTACTCTTTGCAAGGGTAATCTAGGGCAGCACCACCTAAAACAGGATGCAAGCTGCTGAGCCAAGCAGCAATATCTCTCTCCCCCAGCGGATTTCCCTCTCTCTTCTTCACCGAATCTTCCTTATCGCAATTTTGCTCTCTCCCATTCAGTTTTGGGGCATCTGTACACGAGTTCGCCGACGCTTGTTGCCACGCCGCAATACCCTGTGCGATCATCGTGTCTCTTTCATCCTTCGAGAAGTATTGACTGTCCGAAAATTTAAATTTGATCGTCGCCTCTTGCATCTGGTTGCCGCCGGCACCCTTGATCACGACCCATACGCCATCCACTCCTGCAGCGTCAGTGTGGTCACAGCTCTTCTGGCCATCAGGGCATAGGGCTCGGATATCTCTGAAAGCCTGGTCGCGCAAGGTTTTGCCGCCTTTGACCTCGTTTGCGTTGCCGATATGGACGGAATTCTGGGAGAGCCAGACAGTAGAGCTCGGCTTGGCGGGGCAACCTTGTGGGCAAGGGGTACACTGATTGCGCAACGATGTATGGGCGAGACCATCGTCCCTTTAGGCTTCCTCTTGCGCACCTTAGAAGCGCCGGCGTATCTCTCGTGCAGGCGAATGACCTCTTGCTCGACCTCGTCTGCGAAGTCGGCGAACTTACCGTACACGATACCGCCTCCATGGCCCAGGGCTCTGAATTCAAAGATCGGGACTGGACGTTCAGTGTCCAGGACGTTCTCCATGGCGGGGCCTAAGGCGCCAATTGATTTCTTGTCTGCTGCACTGAGTGTGTCCGGGGCATTGCCTTTCGAGATGCCCTGGATCCAGTCCTTCACCGAAGGACCGGGCTTACCGTGGATTTTGAAGACTTTGGTGTCGAACTTGCTGGTGTAGGTGTGCTCCTCAAGTGTCCCTTAGCACCAAGCTCTATCGATCCTTGTTTTCCGTCAATTCTCTTGATATCAATAGACGGTTGGGAAACTCATGCAACGCTGTTGCCATCGCTTTTGAAGCAAGCCAGCTCTTTACAAACATCATATAAACTATCTCTAGGAATCGTACTCCTAATTTGAGAGGTAAATATGCTCGTAAAGTCGGTTCGCGGCATGATATTTACAAGTTGCTTAGGGCTCCCAGACGTGCCAAAGTCCCAATCAGCCTTGATATAGGATATGACGAGAGAGAAGAACCCTAGAACGTCGTCTTTAAGATTTTCTTGCTTGACCTGCATTTTCTTAAAGAAATCTTTTGTCACCAGGACGTGACCGTTGGCGTTGAGGAGCGGAGATGTTGGTGGCCGATCGCCTACCACCGTGGAGATGAGCTCTTGAATCCATCCCAGGGGCATAGGAGCGGTGACTTGTGGTTGCCACGCGACTTGGTCCACGTCACCCGGATTAGCCGGGAGATTTATTTTCCAGTCGTCAATATCGCAATTATCAACCGTCACCGTATTGGGATCGCTCTTTACGGATGGATTCCATGCTTTCTAATCGAGTTAGATTATCGAACACAACAGCACACATGTAGACCCACTAGAGCATCCTGCACCGTAGCCGCGGCTTTCTTCAGGTCACCGGTGCCGACTTTGATGAGCTTGCCGTTTAGGAGGTATTCCGCGTTAAGAAGCCCTGGGCCCCCGCCAACGTCTGCCGTGAGTCCCCAGTTCGTCGCAGGACTGTCTCCCTTGTACCTGACAGAGTGGCCCTTACATGCGTCTGTCTGGCCTTGGTCACGCTTGGCAGCAAGCTTGTCCGACTTAAAGCGAAGACCGCCTGCTTCAAACTCCATGCCAATTCCGGCAGATCTATCTCTCGTGGAAGCATCATCTACGGGTGGTTCTTGGGCGGCTATTTGTTGCAAAGGTATTGGGGGAGGGTCTATCGGGTTAGGTTGAGGTGGATTTGCTGGGGGTGGGTTTGCTGGACGCAGCCCAGGTTGATCGGGCTCGGATTCGCTGCCGCAACAGTTCAAGCAACTCGAAATCGGATTGGGCGCTCGCAATTTCAATCCGGAGTTCGCGACACTGATCGTGAGGAAGAGAATAAGAGTGAAGAGGACGCTTCGCCTAAGCGAGACATGACCGGCTCCATGGCGGCAACAGGTACTCGTGTTCACTTTAATAGAAGTGTAAACCTCGGTCGTTGCCAACCCCAGCAACGGGACAGAGAGGCATATATATATAGCGAAACGGGTCCGACTATTCCGAATCTGGTTCCTAGAGGTGACCTTTGTATAACATGGTCCTCGCAGTCAACCCTCCTCTCGATCATGAAACGAATGGAGCTGTGGTCGACTAGGTCGGTTCCTCTCAAAGAGATATAGATATTAGCCGGTACCATCTCCCATGGCATAGTAGACAAGAAGATGCATATAGCAAGAAAACTTCGAGCGCCTAAATCTGGCAGAAGAGGCTTAGCATTTGTGTAACAGGGGGATTCGCATCGATCCTTCTCACTTCAAGAAACGAAAGGGGCTGTGGGCCATCAACTCTGTTTTTCCTAAGCGGAGCTTTCAGTCCCGGTCAATCCATCAGCAGTCGCATCATAGGCAGATATATGAAATTACGAAGAGGATCCATATATTCCATACCAACTCCTACTGCCATTCATTTGATGCAGGGTCTTTTTGTTGGATTCCTTTCGATGTTGAAACAAATGGGGCTGTGAAAGACTGACCTCAGGAATCGCAGGTCTGGGCAAGAGATATGATTAGTGGACTCAATGGCTACCTTTGGTAAGAATTATAACACCGTTTGTGGTCCTGACATGCTGTTTGCATTGGGCGTTGGTAGAGGAAGCTGTGCCTCATGCTATGCCCCGATATAGAATGTTTCATTGTTTCGTACTGTCGGCGCCGTATTCCCACTTTCAAAGCCACTCACGGAGCCACTTCGAAAGAGATATGGCTACAAGGCTGTGCGCAATGATTTGATAAAATGAGTGGTCTGCAATGGTCTTTCTTGTCTGAACGAATATAAAGGACTTGTTTTCCTTGGTGCAACCTGTTTTAGCCCGAGGTAGATCCGGGCGGTCGGGCCCCTAGGCTAGACCCTAGAATCTAGGTCTTTCAATCCTTTGGCAGGCAGCGGGGTCCTATAGCACGAATTTTCGCAAATGTGTAATGTGCCGGCCAGTACTGAGAAGATGACAGCAGTATCTCTTTATATCCCTGGCTTGAGAGCGTGTTCCACCGTGTGGGCTCATGCCATCGCAGCCTTTGGAGCGTTGAAGGAAATTCCATAAGCTTTTATCTATTATTCTGGAGTAAATGTTGAATTAAATCTCTTTGATGGCGGAGGATTCGTAGTGGTTCAGAGGCAACTGATTACCTATGTCTCCGTTGACTCCTTGCGCGGTGATCTTTCTGACAGCAGGAAATCCAGCGAATGCGTTGATTGTTCGAAGCGGCCAGCTGTCACTTGTAGCAGCAGGACCAAACGAGATCTCATTAAGGCTCGGTAACATAGGTGGGGACAGTGGACCGATAGGTTCGTACCCGATGCCACGTTTTCCTTCGATCACAATGCCAATTGAAGATGCACGCGCAGGCCATCCAAGCATATGGAGCGAGCGAAGTTCCGAGAGTGCCCATAGCAGGAGTATAAAGATGCCAGTCTCGATTTCATACCGGCCTAGATATTTTTCAAGAGACTCTCTGCCCCATTGCGCTGCATCCAGAGCTTCCTGATAGCTCCCGAGCGATACGTTTTTATAGACCCGCCACTCATACAGTTGTACATGGTTGGACCAATCGATGATAATAAGCTTTGTGATGTAGGAACTCAGCTCTGGGCGCAAGAATACCTTCACTGCTAGTTGGGTAAGTTCGCCGCTAGGTTGTCCATGGCCACAGGTGCAGCTACCATATTCCTCCTTTAATGCACGATGTCGCTTCATTGCAGCGCTGGGTATTAACATTCTTCGGAGAGTACTAGACGTCGAACTCATTGCATCAAGAGCATTGGGTGGCAGGTAGTCGGCGATGTGAGACCAGATTTCGGCGGGTAGATGACGCTTCATTGTGGGGAGACGGCCTCGAATCTGAAGTTGATATATATGGTACGTAGCTTTGTCACCAAAAGAATTATTCACCATCGACGATGGTGAGCATTTCTCTGCTCTCTTTCGTCCAAATGTGAACAATTCAGTGGGAATTGATATCGAGGACAGATATCCAATTTTATCATGGAAGGTCTTGGCGCGTCATGTCCGAACGCAAGTTTATCGTTAAGCCTACGGATACCATTCGTGGCATTCTCGCACTCGGGGGGTTTTGTCATTGTGTACGATGGGAATGGGAATTGAGAACGGAGATTACTCTGAATCGTGCTGCTATGTCGGTAGGTATTTGGATGGGATTTGTGAAGAGAGGGCAGTTTTGTTTGCAGTATGGTTGGGATGTCCGGCATATTCGGGAATGATGTACATTAATGTGTATTGAAGTCGTATCTACGTCAATAGTAATAGATAGTTTCTTTGAACTGGGCGAGGGGAAATACTCTCTAATACTCACGCTATATACATAGTGGCAGGGTATTAATTGATAGGTCAAATATTGTACGCTCACTACTACCTATCATCTGGAGGTTCGTGAGCTCAAGAATTGGCTAGAATTACTATTATGCCATAATTCACTGTCAGCCACCGTTTTCCCGTCGAGTGGAATTTTCAGAAATACTAAAAATTACTATTTTATTGTTTTATTATTTTTAATTCTATTTGGTTAGTCTTTATATATTATATAATAATCCAAAAATATAAATTTTAATAAAATTATATAATTTATTATTATTTAATAAATTTTTTTTTTTGAATTTCAAATTATATAGTTTTTGAAAAATTTAGAATTTAGAATTTAGAGTTTAAAACTTAAAATTTTAATTTTATTAAGGTATTTTGATTAAATTTATTCAAAAAATATAAAAGAAAAGATTAATAAAAGAATTAATTAAATAGAAAAGTTATTTAAATTTTAATCAAAAATTATTTTTTTAAATTATTTAAATTCTTATTATATATAAAAGGAATAAATATTAATAACGATAAAAATAACAAAATGATAAAATAGTAATATTTAGAATTTTTGAAATTCCATTCGGAGCACCTGACGGGAAAACGGTAGGTGTAAGCCTATACTACCTAATACTCGTATTGACCCCCCAACGGCCATGACCCCCCAACGGCCAGGCACTAAGCCCATTTAGGGAAGCTAATACCAGTATACCTCGCACACCACGCCTGCACATTATGTTAAACATCTGAAAAGGGCCAATTATAGAGCTCGTCGAGTACTCTTATTCAATTATTTATTGACGTAAATCGGCCAATAAATGGTGGAGGAATATAAGGGTAGAGTTTTGTATCTCCGAAAATATAAAACTAAGTCCAATAATAAAAGGCGTATACAAATATCAGGGTACCAATCCTTGTTATACAGGTTGTATGCTTTATACTTTGTTGGGGAATGGCTGGGGCAGTCTCTCCAGCAGCACTAAGCCAAATCAGGTCTAGCGTATCGCAATCCTGGATCACTGTCAGCCAGGCTGTATGCCGAACAACAAGGGCTATGCTCAGGGCATAT
>JAABUQ010006052.1_pt1 | contig 18691 bp, 20 predicted proteins | sample 5560001 | NCBI WGS metagenome assembly JAABUQ01 (sample SAMN10711888, study PRJNA513371) | rock metagenome | isolation source: Antarctica rocks | place: Antarctica: Victoria Land, Finger Mt nord | collected 2015-12-18
CCCCTCTCTCCCCCTCTTCACTTGCGACTTGCGACTTGCGACTTGCGACTTGCGACTTGTTCTCCCTCCTCTTCCCCTGTGACTCAACAGCAAAAACCTGCCCCGAAAATTTCACCCCTGACACGCATCCAAATTTTAGTAGCAATGGGTATCACTGCAGTTTTATTTCTGCTAGTCTCTAAGATTTGGTTGCATTTTGGTAACTTGTCTCTTTTATCCTGGAGTTGGAGTGCAAAAGCCGCTTCCCTAGGACTTGGGCTTGGGTTAGGCATCACTACTGCTAGCTCCGTAGTTTATCGTCTTTGGCCTGCTTACCGTAGGAGTGCCGACTTCTACCTAGAATTTGTCCTACAGCCTTTACTATTACCAGATTTAATTTGGTTGGGACTACTTCCAGGACTAAGTGAGGAATTATTATTTCGGGGTGTAATGTTACCAGCTTTTGGGTTAAATATTACTGGTGTCGTAGTGTCTAGTCTTTGCTTTGGCATCCTGCATCTTAGCGGTTCCGAACAATGGCCTTATGTCGTTTGGGCAACCGCTGTTGGGCTAATACTAGGGTATAGCGCCCTCTCCACTGGCAATTTAGTAGTGCCAGTTATAGCTCACATCTTTACGAATTTAGTTTCTAGTTACTTCTGGAAAATGCGTCGAGCTTGAAACGCTGAAGCATAATTGGTAATAAATGTAAATGAGTCATTTTCAGTGGCTAGTAATATCATCCCATGTCTCAAACCCAACTGCCTACACCAAAATCCATTAGGCACAAAATTCTGTCAGCATTGTGGCACCAGCTTAATACTCAGCGATCGCTATGAAATCCAGCAGCAGTTAGCTAAAAATGCCGGACGACAGACTTTGCTAGCTCGTGATTTGCAAACCGAGCAATTAGTAGTGGTGAAGATACTATCTTTTGGTTATGATTTTGCCTGGGACGATCTCAAACTGTTTCAACGCGAAGCCGAAACCTTAAAAGCTCTATCCCATCCGGCAATTCCTTGCTACCTTGACTACTTCGAGCTATCTACAGAAAATGGGTTCGCTCTAGTACAGACTTATGTAGAAGGGCGATCGCTCACAGCACATCTTCAATCTGGGCGCAGCTTCTCAGAAATCGAGGTCAAGCAGCTAGCCGCTTCAGTGTTAGAAATTCTCATCTATCTGCATCAACGTCAGCCATCGGTAATTCACCGCGATATTAAGCCGAGCAATATTTTACTGCACTCTCGTTCGGGGCATAGTGTGGGAGAAGTTTATCTGGTAGATTTTGGTTCCGTGCAGAACATCGCTAGTAGAGAAGGCAAGACGGTAACTATAGTAGGAACATATGGGTATATGCCACTAGAGCAATTTGGTGGACGTGCCGTTGCCGCTTCGGATCTTTACAGTTTAGGTGCAACCTTAATTAATTTGGTAACAGGCACTCATCCCGCAGATTTACCACAAAAAGATGGACGGATTGAGTTTGAGGCGGCGACTAATCTGAGCCCAAGGATAATTAATTGGTTAAGGCGGATGACAGAGCCGAGTTTAGAGCGACGCTTTACATCTGCTCAAACCGCCCTGCAAGCCCTCGAAAGAGAACAGCAAATAGATGTTGCATCCCTAGTCAAAAAACCTACAAATAGTAAAGTCTTGCTGAGCCTGGGGACAGATTCTTTAGAAATTCTCATCACACCAATCGAGTATAATCCAGTTATAGTGGATCTCTGTTCGGTCGCGTTCGCTTGGAACTCGTTTATCACCATCTGGATAGTTGCTGCACTCCTAGCACCGTTTCCGATTAATCTAGTCTTGGCGTTATTTTCGCTACCATTTTGGGGTGCTGGCATTAGCATGGTGGGAGAAATTCTATTGTCCTTATTCGGACGAATTAGACTGCGGATCGATCGGCAGCAAGTTGCCAAAACCTACGAGCTATTTGGCTTTAAATACAACCGTCCTCACCCCGCCCCAAGAGACGATATCAGTCGATTAGAACTCACCGAGCGTTTCTTTAAAAAGGATTCAGATGGCGATCTACTTGAGGTGAAGCCCAAGATAATTATCTGGGCAGGAATCAAAAAATATGAGGTTGGTGAAAACGGTTGGCTGAGTGAACCCGAACTTGACTGGCTCGTTCATGAACTGAGTTATTGGTTGGATTTACCAGTTACGCAAGCATGAGCAGCGATCGCTTTCTTAACGTTTGCGATTAAAAATTTGTTCGGCTGTTAGCTGGAGTGCTTCAAACCGAGATGAAATCAGTGCAGTCTTGCTGTACTCTTTTCCCTCATAAAATCCAGCTACCAGCGTATACACAACGATCTTACTCTCTTGTGGATTGATCGCCCAATACTCAAGAACTCCTCTAGCAGCGTACTCCGAGCGTTTAAAGCGATAATCACGCTCCTGGTTAATCAAGCCAGGGGAGACAACTTCGATCATCAGTTCTGGTGGCGGCATCTCTAGCTCGATTGTGCCTCGGTTAACCTGTGCCAGCATTGCGGCAAGTTCTTGTGACAAAATCATCAGATCTGGTAACCGCGTTTAGACTTGGGAGCCAGATACAGTAATTTCTGTGTCTTTATGGCAAATACGCTCTGGTGCTAAGAATTGAGCAAATTGTAGGGCCAAGAAGAATGATATTCTAGAGTTTAAGGGACTTTCAGGAGGCATCTCTACTAATTCTCCACCCACAAACTCATAGTGTTTGTCTGTTCCATCGTCGTAGCGTAGGTACTCATGAAAGGTCATGTTTGTTTTAGTAATTTGATTCATAAAGCTTTACCTTCCTATGACAATACTGGCGTACTTGAATGATGAATCAGACACATTTAGTCTACAACCTGACCCAGAATCGTAACTACTAGCCAAGCTTACAGGTAATTCCAAAACTGCTCTGGCACCAACTTGAGTTCTCCTGATTTAAAACGATCGATTTCTACCCAAAGTGCTGTTTTCTGGCGACGACCTTCTGCAAAGGTTAACTGTTCTATCTGATAAAACTTTGGATCGACAAAATCACACTGATAAAGTTGAATGATTTCATGACCAGGCTTGCCATTGAAGACAAATATATTTTCTAGGCAACCCAAATAATTAATATTTGTTAATTCTGCCTGAATCTCTTCTTGAAATTCTCTTTGCAGAGCATCAAGACTAGTTTCACCAAAGTCAACTCCTCCGCCCATTGCCCGATAAAAGGTTTGTTGCTTCACCGGATCGTAACCTTCGGAAATAAAGATGCGTCCGCCATCTCGAACTAGCCCCAAAGCTAAAACTCTAATTTCACCTTGTTTGCGCATCTTTAATTCTCATCGTAAGCAAAGTTAGACTGTTGGCGATCTTCAATTGGCCAGTCTTCATTTTCACCACCAATAATCAGACGTTCGATGTTAACAAATTCTTGACTCAACTGTCTAAGAGCATTGATTAAAACATCTAAAGCGATCGCATCACTAGTGCCCAAGTCAAACCAGCAACGCGCCCACGTCCCTTCATACTCAAATTCGCCGATGTTATGCATCAAAGCCATCAAACTGTTGTCAGCCGCGTGTTGATCGTAATGCATGTAGCTCAAGTCAAGCCCTGTTTCCTGAACTTGAATATTCTCGGCATTAAATCCTCCTAACTTGCCCAGGTAATACCAAGAGTTAAATACCTCCTCGACATACCGCGTTTCCATATTAGAAGGAACCGTAGTGAATTCCAGCCAAATCCACAGATCGAAAGGATTGAACTCGCGAAAAAATACCTGCATTCCCACTCCATAGATTGATTAAGTTGGACGATTCAGACGCTCTAGATCTCTTTGACGCTCTCGCTCAATTTGTCTAGCAATACTAGCTGGGAGTTGGTTTTTCTTCTGCACTGCTATGTTGAAATTGTTCAACGCCTCTTGATACAAGGCAGGATTATTTTGGCTTTGCCCTTGTTTTACCAGAATTTGAGCTTTGAGATAATATAGTTCTGGATTGTTAGGAGCTGCTTTCAAAGCCTGTTCTACAGCCACAAGTGCCTCGGCATTTTGACCTAAATCTCGATGACCAAGAGCTAATCCACGTTGAGCTAAATACCTGGGAGCAGCGTATTTTTGTAAACGTTCCAACGCTTGATCTGGGCTAGAAAAAGGTACATTAACTGCGATCGCCAAGTCCATATATCCCCGAACTAGATTCAGTTCTGGATCTGTGGAGTCAATTGCTTGTGCTTTGTCTAGATAGTCGTAGACTTGCCGCAACTCGTCTAAAGCACCAGAAGCTCCATTCACTGTACCTTGATTGACTAGGATTGTAGCACCTTGTAAGAAATGACCGACGGCGAGGTAGATATTCCCGCGCAAGGGATCTATCGCAACCAATTTCTGAGCGGAGTCCAACGTCTTTTGACTGTAAGAACTGAGCGAGTCGTTATCCTTGTTTGTATAAGCAAAAGCTGCTGCCATGCCATACAATAATGGCTCGTTTGGTTCGCTCACTAAAGCTTGTTTAACGTAGTTTTGAGCAGCAACATAGTTTCCATCACGAAAAACGGCATTGAAAGTAGCTTCAGTTTTATCGCCAATCTGGTGCTGACGAGTCACACGAAAGGGATCTTTCGCCAAAGTTGGAATAGCCCAAAGGCTGCATATGAGTACAATTGAAACAGAAATTGCACTGGGTATATGTCTAAGATTCGGACGATTCATGGCAATTTAATGGTTTAAATTAGTAAAGTTAACGAATGCTCCATCTCAAAAATCTGACTTATCATCCCACAGCTAGTCCAACAGCTATTCTAAAATCAATCAATCTGGAATTAGCACCACAGCATCTAGGACTGGTTATTGGAGCGAGTGGTTCCGGCAAAAGTACATTACTCGAAATTTTATCAGGGTTAGTTGAAACGACCTCCGGTAAGGTTCTCTGGCGAGAGGAAGAACTTATTCCAGAACAATTGCAACAGTGGGGCGGGTTGGTGTTTCAGTTTCCAGAGCGACATTTTTGTGGCGGCACAATTTTAGAAGAATTGCGATTAGGACATCCTGAGCTAGGCTCTGAGCGAATTAAACAGGCTTTACAAGACGTGGCACTAGACCATTTACCACTTTCTACCTCACCTCAAGCTCTAAGTGGAGGTCAACAACGCCGTTTGGCTCTGGCAGTGCAGTTAATCCGTCAACCCCATTTGTTACTGTTGGATGAGCCGACAGCCGGGTTAGACTGGTCGATGCGTCAACAATTGGTAAGCCTGCTGGCAAAACTCAAAACAGCCCAGACGTTATTGGTTGTAACACACGATGCGGGAGATTTATTAGAGATTGCCGATCGATGCTGGACGTTGAATCATGGTGAATTACAACCATTTTCTCCAGTTGTTGCCTCACCTTCAGCCGCCTGAAAAATTATGACTCAAACCGATATCCTGCTGCCAGATACGCTGGAGCTATGGCAGCAAACTCTAAACTGGCAACCTACTGCTTTCCAGCTCGCCCAATTCCAGCAGCTTTATGAACTCATCCTTGCAGGCAATCGTCAGTTAAATTTAACTCGAATTGCCAACGCTACAGAGTTTTGGGAAAAACATCTTTGGGATTCGCTACGAGCAGTGGCACTATTACCATCTACTACTACCAATCAGCAAGTAGTTGATATTGGTACAGGAGCAGGATTTCCAGGAATTCCGATCGCGATCGCCTATCCCAATTGGAGTGTAACTCTGCTTGATTCGACTCAGAAGAAGATAACTTTTCTAGAGACGCTACTAGCCCAGATGGAAATTCACAACGCCACTACAGCGCTTGGTAGAGCGGAAGTTTTAGGGCAACAACAGAAGTACCGTAATTATGATATTGCCTTAGTTCGAGCGGTAGGCTCTGTCTCTGTTTGTGCTGAATACGCCTTGCCATTCCTTAAAATTGGTGGTTTAGCAGTACTTTATCGGGGGCATTGGACAGAAAGCGAGGCAGAGGCTTTACTTAAAACTGTTGAGCCACTAGGCGGCATCATTGAGTCAATTGAAGAATTTACTACCCCCATAAGTTACAGCATTCGCCACTGCCTGTACTTACGAAAAGTTGCTGCACCGAACAAGGTTCCTCGTCCAGTTATTGTCCATACAAAGTAATTGCTTCAGCAAATACATAACCATTGTTAATTTTGTTGGCAATAAACTTGACAAATTGATATTCGGTGTGTAAATAGGTATCTATATAATAAGAACAATATTATCTGTTATTAATTAGCAGAATCTGGAGGCTATCCGAGACATGGGAGCAACGAGGATGACCTATTATCCGATGACTTATGTTGAACTTAATTTCTTTTTGGCATGGAAAACAATTTAGATTACTCAATTTTAGAAAAACTTAACCATTGGATAGCTTCCTCCACTTTTTTATCTGAACAGGCAGTTTTTTTAAACGATTCCGGATTTTCAGAGTTGATTGTAGCTTCTAGCCTCGTTACTTTATGGTTTTTAGATTCTGAAACTCCACCTTTCAAAATCCGTCAGCGAATTTTATTGATGATTCTCTCATTAATACCTACATACATTGTTGCCAGGTTAATGCAGAATGTTTTTCATCGTTCGCGTCCAATAATTAATGTTCCTCTACAAATTCCTAAAGATTTGGAGCTATGGCACTCGTCGGGACGAACTAGTTTTTCTCATTATCATGGCTCGTTTCCTAGCGATCACGAAGCATTGCTATTTATCGTCACTATAGTTTTTTTTACTATAGATAGAAGATTGGGCATTTTCAGCTTTCTGTTCAGTGTATATTATGGTTTTATGCGGATAAGTGTTGGTTATCTTTGGCCTAGTGATGTCATAGGAGGAGCAGTACTTGGCTCAGTTATTATATTATTGATTTTATTGATACAACCATTACTAACAAATCATCTGGAACGCTTACTTTTACAATTCAAACGTTATCCAGCCAGACTATATACAGTTAGCTTTTTATTTCTAAGTGACTTTCAACAAAATTTTGTCTTCTTGAAGAAAATATCTTCTCTGCTATTTCATCAGAGATTATTTCATTAATAAAGTGCGATGCCCCTGGCAGTTTGTACTTACTTCGCTTCATTGTGAAGATAGCGGACATCGCCTCACAGAAAAACCCTAACCTTTGAAGGCTAGGGCAGTTCCCACAAGGCTTCCCACAAGATGTGATACATCAACATATTGGGCATCAACATAACAGTACCTTATTACTCAATAATTGTTTGATACAATTGCTACATAAAAACCGAGATCTAGTGCTATTGATTCCCAGAATATGCAGAAAAAAATAAATCATCAACTTGCCTGAGAAAAGGTTAAAAGAAAATTAAGGGTCTATCTTGACTGAAAAATATTTAGATTTGTATTAATGTACTACATCTATCTATGGGAGCAAGTTCAAACTTATGCTTTGTTTCGAGAGATTGAGAAGTCTTTATCTCTAGAGACTATTGCTGGGAACCATACTTCTAGCCTATTCTGCAAACAGTGACTTATATAGTACTGTCAGCGAAACAAATCGGATTTTGTCATAGTGGAAACTTTATCTACAAATCTAGAAACCCCAAAAGAATCGAAATCTACACTGTCGGCTCCACTTAACAAAATCTCTAAGCAAGCAATTCGGACTAGCCTTGGTGCTTCGACAATTGATGGTGTCTTTGCTGCCGTCTTTAACAGCATTACCACTGGCGTACTGCTGACTAACTTTTTGCTAAGAGCAGGCGCTAACTCTGTAGAGATTGGAATGCTTTCATCCATTCCCCTACTACTAAATCTACTACAGCCATTGGGAGCGTATTTTACCAATCGGACCACTAGTTTACACAATTATTGTTTAACTATGTTCGGTGTATCGCGGCTACTATGGATATTTTTGGCGATCGCGATTGGCTGGATTAACTGGTTTTCTCACGATCCGCACCAATTAGTTAACTGGACCTTGGGAATTATCTTAGCAGCTAGTATTCTCGCCTGTTTAGGTGGTCCATCGTGGGTCAGTTGGATGGCGGCACTTGTTCCTCACCGATTACGAGGGCGGTATTTTGGGTTACGTAACAGTGCTGCTAGTTTGACGACTCTAGTGTGTGTACCAATATTTGGGTTTACTGTATCAGCTTGGCCAAAGGGAGAAGTAGAAGGTTACGAAGTTGTTTTGCTTGTAGCAATCGTGGCTGGAATAACCAGCTTAGCCTGTCAATTCTATATGGCAGACGTGAACCCACAACTACCAGCGCCTAACACAAGGGAGAAACTAACAAGCATTCCGATCGATCCGGAGACAAATATCCAGCACCCACAAGTCAGCATTTTCAAAGACACTAACTTTTTAATATTCCTGCTCTACTTTGGGATATGGACTTTTGCTGTTAATCTGAGTTCGCCGTTTTTCAATCTTTACCTGCTAGATGATTTAAATTTAGATCTAAGCTGGGTGACTATTTATACAAGTTTAGTATCTGGAGCTAACTTAGTTATGCTCTTGTTTTGGGGTAGATTAGCCGATCGGTGGGGCAACCGCCCACTGCTAATATCAATCGGTATTTTAGTAGCGGTGTCGCCTTTATTCTGGTTAGGAGTTGGAAATGACCAGCTTTCCTTATGGATATGGCTACCGCTCGTACATATTATAAATGGTGGGGCTGGGGCAGCCATTGACTTGTGCAGTGGTAATATTCAGATGGAAGTAGCACCTGCAACTCGTCCGGCGGGATATTTTGCGATCGCCGCCGCCATAGCTGGTGTAAGCGGTGGCTTAGGCGCAACCGCCGGAGGATTCCTCGCAGGGCTAGACTATGCAGGTGGCTTGCCTGGAATTTTTGCTCTTTCAGCTCTTGTAAGAATACTAGCTCTGATCCCTCTAATATTTGTCCGAGAACCACGTAGTCAACAATTAGGACAAATTCTCCGAAGTTTGCTCCCATTCAAGTCTCAATTAGCAACATCAGCAGTGAAAATTGTCGATCAGGCACAATAGAGGAGAGAGATAGGGAGTATGAAGTTATTATGGCTATTTCCCTATCTCAGATCTTTTAAAGAGGTAAACAGCAGCGCCAAATGAATCAGGTAGATTACCTCCGTATTAGTTTAATAGACCGTTGCAATTTCCGCTGTCAGTACTGTATGCCGGAAACCGCAGAGCTGCAATACATCCTGCAACAGCAGCTCTTAACTCATGAGGAACTGCTTACCCTCCTGAAAGAAGTTTTTATTCCAGTCGGATTTACTCGGTTTCGTCTAACTGGGGGCGAACCATTGCTGCGTCCGGGTGTCGTGGAAGTAGTCCGAGCGATCGCTTCTCTTCCCCAAACTCAAGACCTCTCAATGACTACTAACGGGTTTTTACTTGCTGGGATGGCGCAAGCTCTCTATGACGCTGGTTTAAAACGCCTTAATATCAGTCTTGACTCCCTCGATCCAGATACCTTTAACCAGATTATCGGCAATCGTCAAGGACGTTCTCGTTGGCAGCAAGTTTGGGAAGGTATTCAAGCTGCTCATCAAGTGGGATTCGATCCGCTGAAGCTAAATGTAGTCGTGATCCCCGGCGTGAATGACCACGAAATTTTAGATTTAGCCGCTCTGACAATCAACCGACAGTGGCACGTCCGATTTATCGAATTTATGCCAATTGGCAATGGTGAATTATTTAATAACCAAGGCTGGGTAACTTCAGCCGAGTTGCGGCAGCAAATTCACGATACTTTTGGTTTGACTGCATCTCAGGTTATTGGAAATGGACCTGCGGACGTGTTTCAGATTCCAGGTGCTATGGGAACTTTGGGATTTATTAGTCAAATGTCGGAATGTTTTTGCGATCGCTGCAATCGGATGCGTCTTTCAGCAGATGGCTGGCTGCGTCCTTGTTTGTTGAACGAAACAGGTCAACTCGACTTAAAAACTGCCTTGCGCAGTGGTGTTGACCTAGCCGAATTGCGAGAGCGGGTAAGTCAATTACTGGTACTAAAACCAGAGATTAATTTCAAACAAAGAGAATCTGGGACAACAGGTGCTTATGGTCGCACCATGTCCCAAATCGGCGGATAGGGGATATAACCACCCCCAACTCCCCGATCAGGCTTGTCTTGAATAGTACTCAACCACTAGCAATTCGTTGATTTGTAGAGCGATCCACTCGCGCTCAACCACCGAATTAACTTTGCCTTCCATTTTGTTTTTATCAAACTCTAAGTGGCTGGGCAAGTTGGCGAGTCCTGGGTATTGCAAATTAGTTTCCACCAACTTGCGCGATTGTTCTCGGTTTCTGACCGCGATCGTTTCACCGGCGCGGCACTGATAACTGGCAATATTCACCACCCGCCCGTTGACTGTCACATGACCGTGATTCACCAACTGACGAGCAGACGGGATCGTTGGAGCCATCCCTAAGCGGAAAACAGTATTATCTAAACGCATTTCCAGCAATTGCAGTATTACTTGTCCCGTAGAGCCAGTGACTCGTCTAGCTTTACGTACATAGCGCAGTAACTGCTTTTCAGTCAAACCATAGTTGAAGCGGAGTTTTTGCTTTTCTTCTAGACGAATAGCATACTCAGAGCGCTTCTTGCGGGCTTGACCGTGCTGACCTGGTGGATAGGCGCGTCTGGCACTTTTACGTGTCAATCCTGGCAATTCACCCAGGCGACGAACAATTCTGAGGCGTGGTCCTCGATATCGAGACATGAAGTTTCCTGTTTCTAATCCTGCTTAAATTTAACCTGAATCAATTATTATAAATCTGAAACGCCAATACTTCCACCTTTCTCCTCTTTGCTAGACACTAGAAAAGCAGGTAGCATAGCGTTGAATCAATTGGTGTGAGATTATGATGTTAACGCGAAAAAGGGGTAATATGCTAACTGCAAGAGAAAAGCGCCGTCATTCTGGCTTCATCCGTTTTGTGGCTAGCCAATTAGCTGTAGTTGGATGGTTAGCAACAACTACCCTCCCCAGTGCCGCTCAGAATTCTAAAGAATACTACGCCTACCCTTACTCCTACCTCAGTGCCAGTGATTTTCGCGTTTGCGCGGCTCGATTGCTAAGTGTTAAACTTCCACCTCCTGCGGCAGCAGCAGCTTGCTCTCAAGCGCTAGATCCCCGGAGTTTATCGAAGTGTGTAGTTGATATCAATAGAAACACAAGAAACTCAGCACTATCAGCTCTTGACACCTGTAGACAAGCACGGAGACCAACTGAGGTGTCTAACTGTGTAGTCGGCATCAGCCGCAGCAGCTATCGTCAGGCCGATCCGGCTGATTTGGCATACTGTGGTAGGACTTTGTTGCCAGGGCGGTTTGCTGATTGTGTCGTGGGCTTGCGGCGATCGCTCAACTTCTCCACTCCCGCTTTGGCACTAGATACTTGCATCAGCGCCACTGATCAAATATATGATTTAGCTCCCAATTTTGTGCCTCAAAATGGAACGCCATCGATCCCTTCTCCTATACTCACACCCGCACCACCAGGCAATCTTTCCCCAAGTGGGGATGTGTCACCCATAACACCAAGTCTTAGTAGTCCAGCAGGAAGTCAATAACACGAGGAATTAAGAGTGAGCCAGCAGGCGAGTAAAAACAACAAATGGCAACGATTACAGGTTTATCGGGAAATGAAATTTTTTGCCTACAATGTCAAGGGTTAACACCAGGAGATTTGGTCGTTGGCAACAGTGTAATCTCACTCGGCTTGCTTGGTAGTATTAATTCGGGACTAAAAACCCTGTTTGGGGGTGAAGTTAACCAGATTACTGAGCTGATTCACGAGGGACGACAACGGGCATACGCTCGGATGTTAGCAGAAGCGAATCATGGTGGCATTGGTATTACTGGTGTATCCAACGAGTTATTACTGCACGGGACGAATATTGAATTTCTCGCGATCGGTTCTTGTATCCATCAAGCCGGAGCAAAAACAGAACGACTCGAATTTTCTACCTCAGCAGATGGACAAGCTCTCTACTGTCAGCTTGATGCTGGATTTGAACCTAAACACTTTGTCTTTGGCAATGTTGCCTACTCAATTGGTTTAGGATCATCTGGTAGGAGTCAAGACCTATGTTTACAATTTAGGTGGCGGAATTATTGAATTTTTGGCGATCGGGACAGCAGTTAAAAAGATGCCAGGGGTTAGTACCCATTCAGATGCTTTGCTGCCTCAAGCAATTATTCGAGATCAAGATACATTTATCAATACTAGCGCAGCAGTTGACTTCTCGTTGAATCAAGCCAAGAATTCAACTAGTTTTGTCAGTATTTTTGTGGGATTTGGTGCTTTTGCGCTCTGGTTGTTATTTTTGTTGTTCCGCTTTTTTGTCATATAACTCAGATAGAAAGGACTCGTACTATGACTACTGCGATTACACCTCAGACCAAAACCTCTTGCCCCCTGACTGCTATCCTCTACTGGGAAGAAGATTTGTACGTGGCAGAATGTCCGGAACTAGGCACTGCTAGTCAGGGCGAAACTATCGAAGAAGCTCTGGCAAATCTTAAGGAAGCAACTGAACTCTATTTAGAGGAATTTCCCATGCCGAAGATCTCACCCCGTTTTGTTACAACCTTTGAGGTGCCCTGTGCCGAGATTACCAAGGGTTAAAGCAATCGAGGTGATTCGCGCTCTAGAAAGACTAGGTTTTGTTCAAGTACGGCAAAAAGGTAGCCATATATTCTTGAAGAAACAGGTGATTTTGGGCGAAGGGAATGAAGATGTAGTGAATGAAGTCGGTTGTGTTGTGCCGTTACATCGTAAAACTATTGCTGTGGGAACCTTAAGTAGTATTGTGAAGCAAGCTGGAATACTCAGTCGAAGAGTTTATCCAAAGTCTGAACAAGTAACACATATACCCCCAACTATGGCTGTATGTTCAACGACCACCCTAAGCGCGTTGGTTGTTCGTAAACTCGCTTCAAAGTGTTAAGATCTCTAGAAGAAATTGGTGGTGGGTTACGAACTTGAGAAAAGTACATCACATCAGTCGCCACTAAACTATGTCCCCAAATTCCTAAAGCATGACCTAGTTCGTGACGGGCAGATGCTTGGAGGTAGGAATCTGTCTGGTGAGGATTCAACTTGATGGTGCAACGGTGGGATAGTGTAGCAGATGCGTCTTTATTGTTGACATACAACTTGTAACTAGTCTCTGCGGCACGTACTCGTTGGAGATTACCAGTAGAGGAAACTTGGAGTGGGGAAATTGACTGCACGATCGCAATGTCAGCCGCTTCAGACTGCTCTACTACTTTTAAGGGCAAATAGGCGCTCCACTCTTGCACAGCCAAGGAAACAACTTTTACCCATCTTTGAACCTGGTCTTTATTGCTATCATTTGCAGGTTCTATATAAACTTGAACTGGAAACTGCGACCACACTAACGAACCTACTGCTGTTGACTTGACCTGCGAGAAATAGTCACCGCTACTTGTCGGATCTTGCCACGCATCTAAGCTAGGGGGCAAGGGATGGGGGCTTAGTGGGATTGATTCTACTAAGACTGGATGAAATGGCAGTTCTTGAGTAGCGCTGGATTGGATATGAGTTAAAAAGACAAATAGCCCAGCTCCAATAGCTAGGCTTAATGTTACCAGTAATCGTTGAGTGCGATCGCTTAGCAAATGAACTTGTGTTATTTTCCTAATAAATTGGCGCTTAGAACTACCGTCAAGCCTAAAAAGAGAACTGCCAATGTCCAGGTAATTCGGTTCAGCGTAGTTTCAGCGCTTTTGTTGCTGCTAAATAACTGAGCTTGACCGCCAATTGCTCCTACTCCATCTCCTTTAGGACTGTGCAGCAAGACTAAAATAGTCAAGCCTAGAGCCGAGAAGGACCAAATTGCTTCTATTACATTATGAATCGTCATGGAATCATTCTAACTGAGAGCGAACCTAACTTAAATGCTACACGGAAACCCTCACCCCTGGGCGATTTTTTTCAACTTCGTAAGTTGATGATTCTAGCAATGACTGACCTGTCATCTCAATTGGTTGAGGTACTTGTAAAATTTCTAGAATTGTCGGAGCGATATCGCACAAGCGACCATTTGAGCGCAAGGCAACTTCTGCACCATGTCCAGGAATTTTAATTCCTTCCCCTTCTACTAAAATTAAGGGCACTGGGTTAGTGGTGTGAGCCGTCCAAGGATTACCCTGTTCATCCCGCATATATTCGGCATTACCATGATCTGCCGTAATAATTGCCGTCCCTCCCACTTTGGTAATATTTTCCACCAGCCGTCCTAAACACCGATCCACAGTTTCAATCGCTTCGATGGTGGCAGGAATTTGACCTGTATGTCCTACCATGTCAGGATTGGCGTAGTTGATCACTACTAGGGAATAAATGCGTTTTTCCAAAGCAGCAATTACAACATCAGTTACTGCCTCGGCTGACATTGCGGGAGCGCGATCGTAGGTAGGCACCATTGGACTCATGACCAATTCCCGATCTTCCCCATCAAAAGGTTCCTCTAACCCACCATTAAAGAAGTAAGTGACATGGGCGTACTTCTCTGTCTCAGAGGTACGAAACTGCTTTAAACCCTTTTGAGCAATTACTTGTCCTAGAATATTATTCAAGTTCTGAGGCTCAAAGGCGACGGCAACAGGCAAATCTAACTCATATTGAGTAAACGTCGCAAAACCTAGCGGTACAATCTGCTCTCGCTCAAATCCGTCAAAATCAGAACTGACAAAAGCCTTAGTCAGTTGTCTCGCCCGATCTGGACGGAAGTTAAAAAATATCACTCCATCCCCTGGTTCAACTGCTCCTGCCGCAATTCGCGTCGGTTTAACAAACTCGTCTGTTACTCCTTCGTTGTAAGCGGCTTGCAAAACTTCAATGACAGAGCGACCGTCTCCTGCTCCATCCTGAGTCATGACATCATAAGCCAGCTTAACTCGGTCCCACCGCCGATCTCGGTCCATTGCAAAATAGCGACCGCTAAGAGTGACGATCCGCCCGACTTGGCGCTGGTCAATGTATTCTTGAATTTGCTTGATTGCTCCTAAACCATCAGTTGGGGCAGTATCGCGACCATCTGTGACTGCATGGATGCAAATTTCAGAAATTCCTTGAGCTGTGGCTAAGTCAAGTAACCCTGACAAATGGCTGAGGTGTGAATGAACCCCACCGTTGGAACACAGCCCGATTAAATGTAACTTGCTACCCCGACTGCGGGTATCTTGGCAAATTTTAACCAGTGCTGGATTCTGTAAGATAGAGCCGTCTTCAACCGCATCTGAAATTCGGACTAATTCTTGCGGCACAACTCGTCCAGAGCCAATATTCAAGTGACCGACTTCCGAGTTGCCCATCTGACCTTCTGGCAAGCCGACTGCTTTACCAGAGGTGCGAATGAAGGTCCGGGGATACACAGCCCAAAGGCTATCCATTACAGGTGTATTGGCAGCAGCAATGGCGTTTCCGTTTGTCTCCTCACTATAACCCCACCCGTCTATAATGACTAGCACCACGGGAGAAACAGGTGCTTGCGTCATAATAAATTGCCCTTTATGTCTATGTGTTGCAATATCTCCGCCAATCATACCATTGCCTCTTAAAGGTGCAAGAGTTTTTTTGCCTAATCTTGTTTATTTGCGCTTAGCGGTAGTTTTTGTTTTTGCAGCTTTCTTAGCAGTGATCGCAGCAAGGCGAGCTTGTTCTTGTTCTTCGGCAATCTTATCTAAATAGTAGCGATAGTTCCCTCGATAGACGCGGAAGTTGCCGTCTCGAATTTCCACAATTTTGTTGGCGATTTGAGAGATAAAGTAGCGGTCGTGAGAAACTACTATTACTGTACCATCATAGTTCTCAATTGCTTCTTCTAGCATTTCTTTAGCCGGAATGTCCAAGTGGTTAGTCGGCTCATCTAGAATTAGCAGATTGGCTGGACGCAAGAGCATCTTTGCCAGAGCCAGGCGAGCTTTTTCACCGCCACTCAAAGCCACTACTTTCTTAAAGACTGTATCGCCGCTAAAGAGGAACTGTCCGAGCAGCGTCCGCACCTCTTCATTGTTCCAGTCTGGTACTTCGTCATGAATAGTCTCCATGACAGTTTTTTCAAGTTGTAGAGCTTCTGCTTGATTCTGCTCAAAGTAGCCGGGGATAACGTTATGGTCGCCTAACTTGACTGTACCCTCAGTCGGCGGCTCTAAACCCATAATTAGCCGTAGTAAAGTTGATTTACCAGCACCATTAGGACCGAGAAACGCAATGCGATCGCCTCGTTCAATTAACAGATCTGCACCTAAGAATAGAATTTTCTCACCGTAAGTATGCATTAAGTCTTTAATTTCCACTACCTCTCGACCACTACGGGGTGCTGGTGGAAAGCGGAAGTGGAGAGTTCTTACTCCCGATGTCGGTGCTTCGATCCGCTCAATTTTTTCTAGCTGTTTTTCGCGGCTCTTTGCCTGAGTACTGCGAGTTGCACTGGCACGAAAGCGATCGACAAACACTTGCTGTTTCGATATTTCCTTTTGCTGGCGCTCGAAAGCACTTAGTTGAGCTGAAAGGGCTTCGGCTTTTTGTTGCAGATAAGCAGAGTAATTACCCAGGTAGCTACTAGAAACGCCGCGCTCGGTTTCGACAACTTGAGTGCAGAGACGGTCTAGAAACTCGCGATCGTGCGAGACAATTACCATTGGAGTCGTTAGTTGCTTGAGATAATTTTCTAACCACTCAATAGTTTCTAGATCTAGGTGGTTAGTTGGCTCGTCTAGCAGCAGGATGTCTGGTTTTTGCAGTAGGATCTTGCCCAAACTCATTCGCATCTGCCAGCCACCACTAAAGGCACTAACCAAGCGATCGCCGTCGGCAAGCTCAAACCCCATCTCTGGCAAGATCTTCTCAATCTGTGATTCTAATCCGTAGCCATCTAAAGCTTCAAAATGGCGCTGTAGTTTGTCTAGTTTATGAATCAGCCGATCTAGCTGTTCTGGAGTGGCATTTTCCATTTCTTGTTGCACTTGCAACAGCGATTGCTGTGTCTGGTTTGCCTCTTGGAAGACTGTCCAAAATTCTTCTCTGACAGTACGTTGGGGATCGACTTCAAATTCTTGGGTGAGATAAGCGATGTGCAAACTGGCAGGACGAATCACTTCTCCGGCAGTGGGTTCAATTTCTCCGGCAATGATTTTGAGTTGGGTAGATTTACCAGCACCGTTAACGCCAACTAAACCAATGCGATCGTTTGGTTTAACTTCCCAGTTGACATCCTTGAGGACTTCGCCAGTCGGGTAGATTTTACTGATGTGTTCGAGCCGCAGCATAATGTCTCCAGGGTCAAAGGGAGTAAAGTAAAGTTAGTGTGGATAGTAGGGTTAGATACCTAAACCTGATGTCACCACCAATGTTAACAAAATTTAATTCCAATAATACGCTAATAGCTTTGAGCTTATTAGGACATTTATCTTTATGACGATCGCTCCCCTAAGCTGGCTAGAACTAGAAGCCCTCACAGACTTTCAAATAGATACCGTTAATGGTCCTACCAACGCGCAAGCCCAGTTACGCTTATTTGGTCAGGCTGAATCTGATGTACGGGTGACGCTATACCGCGATAACCATGCCTGGTGCCCCTACTGCCAAAAAATCTGGCTGTGGTTAGAGGAGAAACAGATTCCCTACAGAATCGAAAAAGTGACGATGTTCTGCTACGGAGAGAAAGAGAACTGGTACAAGCGCCTCGTGCCATCAGGGATGCTACCTGCGATCGCACTAGACGGTCGGATCATTACAGAGAGCGATGACATTTTAATGGCACTGGAAAGGGTTTTTGGTCCCTTGGGAGCAGGAATTCTTGACTCCACGGTGCTACCCCTGCGGCAACTAGAGCGACTGCTATTTCGAGCTTGGTGTTCTTGGCTTTGCTATCGATCAGTGTCGCCTCAACAAGAGCAGCGCAGCCGAGAGCAATTTATCGAAGTTGTAGGCAAGGTCGAGTATGCCCTAGCTCGTACCCCTGGTCCATATTTTCTAGAAGAATTCGGCACTGCTGATGTCATTTTCACGCCCTACGTTGAACGGATGAATGCCAGCTTGTACTACTACAAGGGCTACTCGTTAAGAGACAACCCGCACTTGAGTGCTTGGTTTGACGCAATGGAAAGCCGTCCCGCCTATCGTGGTACTCAGAGTGATTTCCACACGCATGTACACGATTTGCCGCCTCAGATGGGGGGATGCTGGGAAAACGGTGAGCCTCAAATGCTTCTGAATAAGACGCGGGTGGATAACGGACCTTGGTTTAACTTGCCCGATGTCACTTACCCAGAGCCGGAAAATTCCCGTGCGGAAGCGCTCCGCCGAGTGATTAAGCACCGTGTCAACATTATTCGAGCCAACCCTGCTGATGACAAATTATTTGATGAAGCTCTGCGTTGTGCTTTGACATTAATGATGACTGGCGAAGTCTGTACGCCGCCAACCGGATCTGATTCGGCGTTGCGATATTTGCGCGATCGCATTAATGTGCCGCGAGATATGTCGATATACGCCGCCAGGCGGCTGAGAGAATGCTTGGAGAAAACTGCTGCCATAGCAGGCGATCGTCAGGGTCCCCCCATTCCCACAAAGCATCGGCGAGACCAAAATCCGGCTCAGTTTGCCAGAAGTTAGGACATAGCTGTTAAAGACAACTGAGGACTGTAGTAATTAAATTATTTAACCATAGGCTCATGGCGCTTCCTTAAACACACCATTGAGCTGGGTGGTAGTTTTGGCGATCGCT
>JAABUQ010006053.1_pt1 | contig 18687 bp, 18 predicted proteins | sample 5560001 | NCBI WGS metagenome assembly JAABUQ01 (sample SAMN10711888, study PRJNA513371) | rock metagenome | isolation source: Antarctica rocks | place: Antarctica: Victoria Land, Finger Mt nord | collected 2015-12-18
ACTCGCCGCAGTCCTGGCAGAGGACGAAGGTGGCGGCGCCGCGGCGATTCAAGAAGAGGATGGCCTGCTCGCCCTGGACCAGGCTCTGCTCCAGCACAGTGCGCAACCGCCGGCTGATGGGCAGGCGGTTCCCGTAGCGGGCTTCCCGGCGCATGTCGACCAGCTCCACCTGCGCCGGGCGTCCCACCACGCGCCGGCGGAGCTCAGCCAACCGCAGGCTGCCTGACTGCGCCTCGGCATAGGCACTGAGGCTGGGCGTCGCGGAGCCGAGGATGAGCCGGGCAGCAGTGACTTCGGCCAGCCGGCGCGCGACCCAGGAGGCTTCGTAGCGGGGCGTGCGGTCCTGCTTGTAGGCGCTGGAGCCCTCCTCGTCCAGGCAGATCAGCCCCAGGCGCGCGATCGGCGCGAAGATGGCGGAGCGGCTGCCGACCACCACGTCGACCTCGCCCCGCCGGATGCGCCACCACTGCTGTGCCCGCTCCAGGTCGGTCAGCTGGCTGTGGAGGACGGCTGCCGGCCGGCCGAGGCGGCCGACCACTCGACTCACAAGCTGTGGCGAGAGTGAGATCTCAGGGACGAGCAGCAGCACGCGCAGGCTCTGGCTGAGCGCCTCTTCCGCTGCCCGCAGGTAGACCTCCGTCTTGCCGCTGGCGGTGACTCCGTGCAGGAGCACCGCCCGGGATTCCCGGCTGGCCTGCACGGCTGCTGCCTGCTCCCAGCTGAGCTCAGGACCCTCCTCGGGCGGTCCGCTGGGTAGGGCGACCTGGAGCAGGCGGCTGTGCCGGGTCTGCCGGCTCGACGGCCCGGCGCCGCTGGAACGTGCCAGCCGCACCCGAGGCGGCAGGAACGCGCGCAGACACTCGATCAGCGGCGCCCAGTAGTGGTCGGCCACCAGGCGCGCCAACTGCAGGTGATGGGGCTGCAGGAGCGGCTCCGCGTCGGCCCGCTCGATGTCCTTGACTGCGCGGTCGGGCGTCCGGCTGTGGACCTCCAGGACATAGCCGTATGAGCCCCGCGGCCCGAAGGGAACCCAGACGCGATGACCTGGCACCACATCAACAGCTGTCGGGACGGCGTACGTGTACGCCTCGCGGCCTAGGGAACGCGCCGCCTCGACGGCGACCTCCGCGTATAGCGCCACTATCTACCGCGGCGCCGGACGCGCTCTCGCTCAAGCAGCGCCTCCAGCTCGGCAACAGCCCTCTCGGCGTCGTCATTCACTATGGCGTGGTCGTAGTGATCGACGAAGCCCATCTCCCACTCGGCCAGCCGCTGTCGCTCGAGGTTGAGCTGCGCCGGATCGCCGCGCTCCTGCCGTCGACGGGTCAACTCCTCCATGGAAGGCGGCAGAACAAAGATGTAGACGCCGTCAGGACGCCGCTGGCGCACCTGTTCGGCACCCTGCACATCGATCTTCAGGATGACGTCCACCCCGGCTGCCTGAATCTCCTCCACCCGCCTCGCGGAGGTGCCGTAGTGGTGGCCGCCGACTCTGGCGTGCTCGAGCAGCTCGCCGGCCTTGATGAGAGACTCGAACTCCTGCACGCTGGCAAAGCTGTAGTGCTCGCCGTCCACCTCGTAGTCGCGCCGGGGCCGGGTCGTGTAAGAGACCGAGTAGCGCAGGCTCGGATTGCGCCGCAGCAGCATCTCGATGAGCGTGTCCTTGCCCACCCCGCCAGGGCCCGAGATCACCACCAGGAGGGCATTGGCGGTGGCGGGGACAGCGTTCACAAACCGTCCCAGAAGGTGGTGAAGTCTAGGGGCGGCGGCGCCTCGAAGCTCAGAGGCTCAGCGTTCAGCGGATGCCGAAGTCTGAGACGCCAGGCGTGAAGAAGTGGCCTCGGCAGCTCGCCCGGACGGACCCGGCCATACAGATCGTCACCTACCAGGGGATGGCCGAGCGCCGTCAGGTGGACGCGGATCTGATGTGTCCTGCCGGTTTCCAGGTCGCAGCAGAGCAGGGTGTGGCCCGCCCTCATTTCCAGCACCTGGTAGCGGGTTCGCGCCGGGCGGCCGCCCGCCACCACCGCCATGCGCAGGCGGTTCGTCGGATCGCGTCCGATGGGGCCCTCCAGGATGCCGGAGACGTCGGCCAGGCCGCCCCTGACGATCGCCAGGTAGGTCCTGCTCAGGGTGCGGGCCGCCAGCTGCCCGGCCAGCGCCCGATGGGCCACGTCGTTGCGGGCGGCGAGGATCAGGCCCGAGGTGCCCTTGTCGAGTCGGTGGACGATCCCGGGACGGGCCTCGCCGCCTGCGAACGACCACTCTCCCCCTAGTCCCAACAGCGCGTTGACAAGGGTGCCGCTCGCGTGGCCGGGGGCCGGATGAACCACCATCCCGGGCGGCTTGTCCACGACCACGAAGTCCGGGTCGTCATGAATCAAGCGCAGCGGGATGCTTTCCGGCGTGGGCTGGCCCATGACCCGCTCAGGCGGGCTGTACTCGAGGACATCGCCGACGCGTACGGCGTCGGCCGGCTTGCCGGCAGCGCCGTTGAGCCGCACCAGCCCGGCTCGGGCCAGCCTGCCGGCGGTACTCCGGCTCAGCTCCGGATCGAGCAAGGCGAGGGCGCGGTCCAGCCGACCGGCCGCGGCTTCGCCGGCTATCAAGCGCTTCGCTGACGTCGCAGATACCCGAAGAGCAGCAGCAAAACGCCCAGCGTGATCGCCGAGTCAGCGATATTGAAGACTGGCCAGAAGAACACCGCTATGAAGTCTGTGACAGTGCCATGGACCAGCCGGTCGTAACCGTTGCCGAGCGCCCCACCCATGACCAGCCCCAGGGTGCCGCCCAGCCCTGAGCCCACGGGATTGCGAACGACGTAGTAGAGGAGGCCGCCAGCGACCACGAGCGAGGCGACTAGGAAGAACAGGGTGGCGTTGGGGGCTAGGCTGAAGGCTGCCCCTGAATTGTGGGTGTTCACTATCTGCACACCCGGTCCGGCAGAGAGCGCCGTGCCTGGCGTCACGTTGGCAGTGACAAGCCCCTTCGTAACCCTGTCCACGGCGAGGACAACCACAGCCACTACCGCGAACAGCACGCGGCCCGAGCTCAGCTCGCGCGTTTGAGCCCTATCCAGAGGTCCTCTCCGATCTCGGCGCCTGCCATCTCCGCCGGGCGCTGTTCGACGACTTCGCGAGCCAGCGTCTCCGCGGCCACCACGCCACCGAAGTGACTGATGACCCGAGGCCAGTCTCCAGCCCCGACCAGGAACAGGACTATGCGGTCTTCGATCTGGAGACCGCTCTGCTTGCGCAGCTCCTGCACCCTGCGGATCAGATCTCGCGCCAGGCCCTCCAGCCGCAGCTCCTCGCTGATCTCGGTATCGAGCCGGAACTGGCGTCCGTTGAAAACCTCCTTGACGTTCAGCTCGTCTCGGATGATGGCAGCCAGCTCGGCCCTGAACGCGCGGGGCAGCGTCACCGACTGAAGCGGCTGGCGCACTTTGAGCCTCGCCAAGTCGCGGGCGGCCAGGCCGTTCACCACCGCCTGCCGCGCCTCGGCCATCTCCTGTTCGAGCTGGGCGTCCTGCGCCGAGCCGGAGGCACTCGGGAAGTCCGCCAGGTGGACGCTGGCGCCGGCGCAGAGGTTGCGGTGCAGCGCCTCGGCGACGAAGGGCAGAAAAGGTGCCAGCAGCCGGGAGAGGCTGACCAGCGTCTGGTAGAGCGTCTGGTAGGCGGAGAGCTTGTCAGCATCGGATTCCGACTTCCAGAAGCGGCGCCGCGAGCGCCGCACGTACCAGTTGGAGAGCTCTTCCACGAACGTTTGCAGCGGCCGCGCGGCGCCGTTGACCTCATAGTGCTCGAGGTTGTGGTCGACGGTCTCCACCAGATGGTCCAGCCGGGAGAGCAGCCAGCGGTCGAGTACCGGCCGTTGCGAAAGCGGCACCTCTGGTGACTCCGGCGAGAAGCCATCGATGTTGGCGTAGGTCACGAAGAACGAATACACGTTCCAGAGGGTCAGCAGGAACTGCCTGACGACGCTCTGCAGGGTCTTGGGGCCGAGCCGTTGATCCTCGCCAACCGGAGAAACGAAGAAGTTCCAGCGCACGGCGTCGGCGCCGAACTGGTCGAACAGCTTGGTCGGGTCCAGGATGTTGCCGCGGGACTTGCTCATCTTCTGGCCCTGGTCGTCCACGATCATGCCCAGGCAGATGACGTTGCGGTAGGCGTTCTGGCGGAAGAGCAGCGTCGAGATGGCGAGCAGTGAGTAGAACCAGCCACGGGTCTGGTCCTGGGCCTCGCTGATGAAGTCCGCCGGGAAGGTTTGCTGGAACTCGTCGGTGCCGGCGCGCGGAAAGCCCCGCTGGGCAAAGGGCATCGAGCCCGAGTCGAACCAGCCATCGAGCACGTCGGGCACGCGCTCCATCTGCCCGCCACACCTGCGGCAGGTCAGCTTCACGGCATCGATGTACGGTCTGTGCAGATCGGCCTCCGGCGGCAAACCCAGCTCCCCGGCCGAGGCTACGCAGCGTCGCTCGCCGCAGCTGCAGATCCAAAAAGGCAGCGGCGTGCCCCAGTAGCGAGTGCGCGAGATGGCCCAGTCGACGTTGTGCTCCAGCCAGTCGCCCATGCGCCCGGTCCTGACGTGGGCGGGCACCCAGTTGGTGGCGAGGTTGTTGGCCACGAGCTCGTCCTTGACAGCCGTCGTTTGCACGTACCAGCTGTCCAGCGCGTAGTAGATGAGCGGCGTTCCGCAGCGCCAGCAGAACGGATACGTGTGGCGGATCTGCTCCTCCCGGTAGACCAAGCCGCGTTCCCGCAGGTCGGCGATGATGTACGGATCAGCGTCCTTGACGAACATGCCGGCGAAGGCCTCTACTTGGGGCACCATGCGACCGCGGAGATCGACAGTGTGGCGGATCGGAATGCCCTTCTCCTGGCAGATGCGGAGGTCGTCGGCGCCATACGCAGCAGCTGTGTGGACCACACCCGTGCCCTCCGCGGTCGAGACGAAGTCGGCGTCGATGACATAGAAGGCCCGCTTCTCGGGCGGCAGATAAGGGAAGAGCGGCTCGTAATCGAGGTCGAGCAGCTCCTGGCCGGTGAAGCGCTTCAGCACCTCATAGTCGCCCTGCAGCACCTCCTGTCTCGCCTCCGCCAGGATCAACTTCTCGACCGGCTCGGGGGAGTCGGAGTCGGTGCCGCGCTTTTGGACCAGAACGTAGGCGAGGTCGCGGCCGACTGCCAGGGCCACGTTGCCGGGCAGCGTCCAGGGAGTCGTGGTCCAGGCGAGCAAGAATGTGTTGGGCTCCTGCTTGAGGCGGAAGCGCACATAGACGCTGGGGTCGGGTACGTCGTCCTCGTAGCCCTGGGCCAGCTCGTGGCTCGAGAGCGGAGTGGCGCAGCGGGGACAGTAGGGGGCGACCTTGAAGCCCTTGTAGATGAGACCGCGATCCCAGATGGTCTTCAGCGCCCACCACACTGACTGGATGTAGTCACTGTTGAGCGTCCAGTAGGCAGCGTCGTAGTCGAGCCAGAAGGCCATGCGCTCGGAGAATGCGCGCCAATCGGAGACGTACTCGTAAACACTCTCCCGGCACAGCCGGTTGAACTCTTCGATGCCGAACTCCTCGATCTGCTGCTTGCCGGAGACACCCAGTTTCTTCTCCACCTCCAGTTCGACTGGCAGGCCATGGGTGTCCCAACCTGCCTTGCGCTCCACGTAGCGGCCTTTCATCGTCTGGTAGCGGCCGAACAGGTCCTTGAAGGCGCGGGCCAGGACGTGGTGGGTTCCCGGCCGACCGTTGGCGGTGGGCGGTCCCTCGTAGAAGACGAAAGGCTTGCCCTCGCGGCGGTGCTCCAGGCTCCGGCGGAAGGTGTCCTCTTCCGCCCAGAGCGCCATTACTTCCCGCTCCAGGTCCGGGAAATGAACTCGGGGCGAAACCGCTTGAAACCGCTTATCCGTCTGCATCTGGCCGTCCTTCAGAAAGTTGATCTGGGACGAGCCCTGACGGCCCGCGGTACCACCCAGGTTCCCGCCTGACAGCGGGCTCTCATGTGGCTCCGGCTCCGGAGTGATCTCAGCCTCCTGCCCGCTGCTCGCATCTCAGCTGCGCGAGCTCTCTGTGAGCGGTGAAAGAGAGGCCTACCTGTCTCCCTCGACGCCGGACGACACTGCTAAGTGTACCGGCGGCGGCCAAGGAAGGTCGACGACCGGATCCCGGGCAGTCACGGCGCTGATCGCTCCGCGCCCGCGGCGCCGCTCCCCCGTAACAGCAGACCGTGCCCTGGCCTGCTGAGTCATGATCAGAGCGTGGTCAGGCCCTGGCTGATTGACGAGCTGGCGTACTCGGGCCCGGAACATCGCGACCCTGACTTTATCGCTGGTTACGATCGCAAGCAAGGCAACCCCGACCCTAGCGAGGATCTGGCCGTGCTCCGGGCGCGCGGGGTGGGGCGGACCTCGACTCTTGTTGACCTCGGCGCCGGGACGGGGAGATTTGCAATCGCTGCCGCGCGCGAATTCGGCCGAGTTGTCGCTGTCGACGTCTCGCCGGAAATACTGAGCGTGCTGCGCAAGCGAGCGGCCGCTGCTGGACTATCGAATCTTGACTGGGTACAGGCTGGGTTTCTCAGCTACGAACATGCCGGACCTCCGGTCGACGCCGTGTACAGCCGCAACGCGCTCCATCACGTACCCGACTTCTGGAAGGCTATCGCCCTCGATCGCATCAGCCGGATATTGAAGCCAAACGGTGTCCTGCTATTGCAGGATCTGATCTACGACTTCCAGCCGTCTCAAGCCGACCAGGTCCTCAGCCGATGGCTCGACTCATCAGCGGACGACCCCACCTGGGGCTACACCCGCGAGGATTTCATCACCCACATCCGCACCGAACACAGTACCTTCCGTTGGCTGTTGGAGCCGATGCTGGCTGCCGCAGGCTTCGAGACAGTGACGGCCGATTTCCGTCGATCCGTGTACGGCGCCTATACCTGCGTCAAACCTTGACTCCCGGGTTCACAACAACACCGGTCGTCTACGATGGGATTCCTCGGTCGGCTGTGGACGGCTAGCGGACCAGCCGGCCCAGCAGCTGGACCAGGAGCTGGATCCCGAAGAAGACGACCACGAAGGAGAGATCGAAGCCACCCATCGGCGGGATCACGCGGCGCACAGGCCCCAGCACAGGCTCGGTGATGCGGAAGGTGATCAGGTGGATCTGGTTCCGCGGGTAAGGCTCCAAGAAGCTGAAGAAGCCGCGGACCACCAGGCAGAGCAGAAAGCCCCAGAGGAAGGCCTGCAGGAGGGTCACTGTACTTGTCATCGCTGCTCCAAGCTACGGGGTCCAAAAAGCACAGACCCGAGCCGAAGCATTGTGCTGCCTGCTCGCACCGCCGCCTCCAGATCTCCACTCATGCCCATGGAGAGGACTGGCAAAGGTCGGCCAAGCCGCTGTTCGGTCTCATCCCGCAGCCGCCGCAGCTCCTGGAAACTTCCCTCCGCCAGCGCGCCTCCGGCACCCATCGCCATGAGGCCGCGAAGCTCGATGACTCCGGCCACGGCGACAGCCGTCGGCACCGCCACTTCGGGGAGGACGCCGTGTTTCTGCGGCTCCCGAGCCACGTTCACCTGCAGCAGCCCCGGCGGAGCCGCGGGCAGTTGGCTGAGCGCCTTGGCCAGCCGGAGGGAATCCAGCGACTGCAGCAGCTGGAAGCGGCTGGCGTGCTTGACCTTGTTGGTCTGCAGATTGCCGATCAGGTGCCAGTTGGCGCCAGGCACTTCATGCATTTTCGCCAGGGCCTCCTGCACCCGGTTCTCGCCGAGGGCCGTCAGACCGGCCGCCAGCGCCGCCCGGCAGACTGCCGGGGGCTGGCGCTTCGTGGCCGCCACTATCTCGATGCCATTGGGGTCGCCGCCGGCCCGCTCGATGCGCCGCCGGACCTGACGGAGCCGCTCAGCGATCGCCTGGACGTCGAGGTCGGCCTCAGGCAAGCGCTACCAGGCAGGCGCAGCGCGAACCATCGGCGTGGCGCCTGTGCGAGGCCAAAAAGCTGCTCTCGTAGGTGCAGGCCGGATGCACGTAGACCTGGCGCGGCAGGACGCCGGCGCGCTCCAACTGCCGGCGGTTGGCCGCCCTGAGGTCGAGCTGAAACCTGCCCGAGGTGGCCGCCGGCCTCACCAAGCAACTCTCGAAGTGAGCCGCCACTTCCGACGTCACGTGGTAGCAGCGACCGCAGATGCCAGGCCCCAGGCCCGCCAGGAGATCGGCCGGGCGGCTGCCGAAGTGAAGGGCCAGCGCGCTCACCAGGTCCGCTGCGATGCCGGCAGCCGTGCCCCGCCAGCCGGCATGAGCGAGGCCCAGAGCCCTGCGCACAGGATCGAAGAGGAGCGCCGGATAGCAGTCTGCAGCAGTGACCAGGAGGCCCAGGTCAGTCCGGTCGGTGACCAGACCGTCAGTCTGGGCCACGAGGTCTTGAGGTTCGTCCACGCGGGCGACACGCGAACCGTGCACAGCCCCCGCCGTGACCACGTTCTCAAGTGGCACCGTCAGCTCCTCGGCCAGCGCCCGACGAGCCGGCGTGCGGCTGTCGGCGCCGCCGCCGGTCCTCGCCGTCGATCCCAGCCTCAGAGTGGAGAAACCATGCTTCAGGCCGGCTGTGGCGGCCAGCTGGGGCAGCTGCAGAACCGCCGGCACCTGGCCCGAGCCAAGCTCAGTAGACAGGCGGGGCATCCCAGCCGACGTAAGTGCCGTTCAACGTCTCGCAGCTGGCGCCGAGCCGCTCCCGGAGGCGGGTGATGGTGCCCGGCGTGGGGACGAGCCTGCTGGTGGCGCGCAGGCTCCAGCGACCGTCCGGTAGTGCCCGCACCTTGCAGGCAAATCCGTCTCTGGCCAGCGCGTCAACTGCCAAGAGAGCTTCCTTCTCGCTTGCGAACTCCAAGAGTGCGCTCACCGGATGTGGGAGCTCCAGCCGGGAGCCGAGGTCGCGAAGTTCGTCGAGCTGGCTGAGATCGGCGGGATCCGGCGGCGCCAGGCTCTCCGTCACGGGCCGATGCAGCAGTCCTCGGGGGATGAACCATCCCAACCAATCCATCTAGTGGACTGTAGCGGTCGCCCGGGGAGCGGCCGCAGGCTGGTGGCCTGTACCGGCCGAATCTTTAGCATCCGGCGTCCCGGACGGGACCGTGCCAACGGACGCCTAGGAACTCGAAGAGTTATCGGACCCGGTCGTAGAGGAGGCAGAGGGCGTCAGATTCGGTCGTCGACATGTCGGTGAGGGTCCACGACGAAGCGGGCAAACCGTCCTCGAACAGTTGGACACCGCCGCCGACCAACTCAGGGCAGAGCGTGATGCTCAGCCGATCGAGCTCGTCGGCGTGGAGAAGGTTCCTGATGACGCTGACACTGGCGAGCACGATGATGTTCCCTTCGCCTTGCTGACGCAGCTGCTGGACCTCTTCGGCCGGGTCTCTGTCGACGATGCGGGAGTTGGACCAGGTGGCATCCCTGAGAGTCGACGAGAAGACGACCTTTTCGACCGAGTCGAGCCACTGCGCGAAAGTTCGGTCGCGCTGGTCGGCGTTCTCGTCCTTGGCGACGGCCGGCCAATAAGCACCAAACCCCTGATAATTCTTGCGGCCGAGCAGGACCGTCGTGGCTGTGCTCGTCATGCGGACCATGTGTTCACGGGACGCATCGGTGATGGCGTGGGGGACTATCCAGCCCATGTCGTAGTCGCCTCCGAGGCCGTTCACACGGCCGTCCAGCGAAAGCGAGATGTTGGCGACGACCGTGCGGCCGCTGCTGGTGTCATGCCTAGTCATGTCAGTTCCTCCCCTGCCGATGGCGATCGATGAGCTTCGGCCCCCGCGACGCCCGCTCGGTTCCCAACCTACCGCTGCGGCTGGCTCTTAGCGGGCGGCCTTTTGGCGCTGTCGGCTGGAGAGCACCTTGTCGATCTCGCCCCGCACATCCTGGAGATCCATGAACTGGCGATAGACCGAGGCGAAGCGGATGTAAGCCACTTCATCCAGGTCTTTGAGCCTGGTCATCACCATTTCCCCGATATCGGTGCTGGGGATCTCCACCCGGCCTGTGCGGCGGAGCTCAGACTCGATCTGCGCCACCATGGTCTGCAGCTTCTCAGGCGAGATATCGCGCTTGTCGGTCGCCTTCTTGAGGCCGCTGAAGAGCTTGGGCGGGTCAAAATCCTCCCGGCGTCCGTCCTTCTTGATGACGTAGAAGGGGACTGTCTCGATCCGCTCATAGGTGGTGAAGCGCTGTTCGCAGCCCAGGCACTCGCGCCGGCGCCGGATGGCCTCCCCGACCTCGGAGTCGCGCGAATCGACGACCTTGAGCTCGGGGTGGCCACAGAACGGACAGCGCATCGTAAAGCCTCTTAGTCCACTAGCGACGAGGACGCATGAAGGCGGGGATGCTGAGATCGTCGGCATCCGCCTGGTAGGCGGGACGGCTCTCCGCGAGCGGTCGCGAGTACTCGACTGTGGTGCTGTCGCTGGCCAGAGTCTGCCCTGTCTGCTGGCGCTTGTTCTTGCCGAACCCGGTGGCGATCACCGTGATCTTGACCTCACCCTGCATGCGCTCGTCATTTACCACGCCGAAGAAGATGTTGGCGCCCGGATCGGCGGAGGCCTTCACTATCTCGGCCGCCTTCTCGCACTCGAACAGCGTGATGTCCTTGCCAGCCGTGATGTTGAGCAGGATCCCCTGCGCGCCGTCGATGGAGGTTTCCAGCAGAGGGCTGGAGACCGCGTCCTTGGCCGCGTCCTCGGCCCGGGTGTCGCCGGAGCCGTAGCCGATGCCCATCAGCGCCTCGCCAGTGTCCAGCATCACCGCCTTCACGTCGGCGAAGTCGAGGTTGATCAGGCCCGAGTTGACTATCAGGTCGGCGATGCCTTGAACACCCTGCCGGAGGACGTCGTCGGCTATCCGGAAAGCGTCCTCCAGCGTGCTCTTCTTGTCCACCACCTGGGTCAGGCGATCGTTGGGGATGACTATCAGCGCGTCGACGTTGTCACGCAGCAGCTTGACGCCTTCCTCGGCCGATTCGTTGCGCACCTTGCCCTCCCAGCGGAAGGGCCGGGTAACGACGCCGATGGTGAGAGCGCCCTCCGCCTTGGCCAGGTTGGCGATCACGGCCGAAGAGCCGGTGCCTGTACCTCCGCCCATGCCGGCGGTGATGAAGACCATGTCGCAGTCCTTGACCAGCTCGTTCAGCTCCGCCCGGCTCTCCTCCGCCGCGTCGCGGCCCTTGGTCCAGTCGCCGCCGGAACCGAGCCCGCGCGTCAGCTTGCGCCCGATGTTGACCTTGATATCGGCGTTGCAGCGCTCCAGCGCCTGCATGTCGGTGTTGACGGCTATGAAGTCGACCCCTTTCACGGCGGCCGAGATCATGCGATTCACCGCGTTGCCGCCGCCGCCGCCGCAGCCGATGACCTTGATCCTGGCCCTGCCGTCCTGCCTGTCGAAAGCTTGCATGGTGTCCTCCTGCATTTCGTTCAAAAACCCCAGCTGGATCGCAATCTGGATTCCTTGGTTGGTTCTCTGCCGCTCGCGACGGGGCATCTAGATGTGCAGCCCCCAGAGGTGCCGCCGGAAAGCCCGACCGGCTCTTGCGCGCCCATGCGGATCATCACCGGCGTCGCCTCCTGCGCCCCTCGCTGCGCGTATCGGCAGTGCACTCACCGCGCTGCTCGTCGGCTCGTTGGAGCTGACCCACCTGGACCCAGAATCTCTCGACCGGGCTCCCTGCCGCACCTCTAGAAGAAGTCACGGAGCCATCTCACTGTCTTCTGGTAGGCGCCGGCGAAGGCTGCAGTCTCCGGCTGGCTGCGGCCGGCGGCCGGCTGCGCCCGGTGGCCCCACTTGCAGAGGCCGACCGCGGCCGCGAAGGAAGGCGCCGCGACCCGGTCGGCCAGGCCCCCCACACCTGTCGGCAGGCCCAGGCGCACCGAAGTGTCGAACACCGCCAGCGCCGCGTCGGTGGTGCCCATCAGGCGAGCACCGCCGCCTGTCACGACAACACCTGCCGGCAGCGGACCCTCGTATCCGCTCCGCCTCACCTCCTCCCAGGCGAGGTGGAAGATCTCGCGCATACGGGGACCGATGATCTCGGCCAAAAACCGCCTGGGGGTCGGCTGCAGGCGATCGCCGCCGACCTGGCGAACGTCGATCCTCTCCTCGTGTGGGATCACCTCCGGCAGGGTGTGCCCGTAGTTGAGCTTCAGCATCTCCGCCTCGTTCAGAGTGGTACGAAGACCAATGGCTATGTCGTTGGTCACATGGTTGCCGCCCACCGGTAGAACCGCCACGTGCATCGGAGAGTTCTCCTCATAGAGCGCGACGTCACTGGTGCCGGCCCCGATGTCGATGAGGCAGACGCCCAGGTCCATCTCATTCGCCGTGAGCACGCCCTCGCCCGAGGCCAGCCCCTGGGTGACTACCTCGTCCACATCGAGACCGCTCTGGTGGACGCACTTGATGACGTTCTGCACGGCTGTGCCGGACCCGGTGACTATCTGGGTCTCGACTTCCAGGCGGCGGCCGTTCATGCCCACCGCGTCCTTCACGCCTTCCTGGCTGTCGACCTTGAAGCCACGCGGCAGGACGTGGATGACCTGACGGTCGTTCGGGATGCTGATCGCGCGGGAAGCCTCGACCACGCGGTCGACGTCGTCCTGACCGATCTCGTGGTCGGTGCGGCTCACGGCTATCACCCCCTGGCCCGTCCGCGAGAGGATTTGAGGTCCGCCGAGGGAGACTATCACTCCCTCGCTCCGCAGCCCGGCCATGCGCTCAGCGATGAGGATTGCCTGCTGGACAGCCTGCACCGTCTTCTCGATGTTGACCACCGAGCCCTTGCGCAGCCCCTCGCAAGGAGCCTCACCGACGCCTGTTACGTTGAGCTGGCCGTACTCGTCAGCCTCGGCGATGACTGCTGCCACCTTGCTGGTTCCGAGGTCGAGTCCGACCATCCGCTTCCGCCTGGACAAGGGTTGTAGAGGAGCCTCCGATAGAAGATGTAGAGAAAGACCTGGCGGGTCTTGGCGAGTATACCGCTTGGGGATGCATTTGGCGAAGCTGATGTTGCCCAGATGTTGGGTGCCGATCACTCGGCACCGGCTTATCTGGTATTCGGGTGGCTGCCTTCACGGTTAACGATTGGGAGACCGCGTCGTAGCCTGGGAACGGATGCGGCCGCTGGCCGACTGGCTCTCAGACCACGTGCCCCAGGCAAAGAGCGAGAACCAGACCGCCTCCCTTTCGGCTGAGCTCCGAACGAGCCTTGCGGCAGTGCTCCAGCGGCTCCGGCAGTGGTCCGGGTCGTCGATCGCCCTCGGTTGTGGGTCAGACGGTCGTGCCGTTGTGCACCTGGACGTTCTTGATGCCCAATAAAACTGGCCCTTGGCCAGGAAGCGCTTGGCCCTCTGCGTCGATCAGTTCCAGGACGACCGGATACGGCTCCTCTAAGTCGGTCGATTAGGGCGCCACCGCTTCGGGCAAGACGGAGCGGTAGCGCTGGGCGAACAGGTCCCGGCACGTCACCGCGTTGGCCTCGAGGCTGACCCCGGTTAGCCTCGCCCGCCGCAGGTGCAAGGGCAGCGCCTCGACGCCGATCGCCGCACCGGTGGTGGGGTCGATCAGCAGCGGGGCGTCGTCCCCGGCCGGCAGACCGAGGTCGGTTCGCCGGGACCGCAGCCGGTCCAGATCCGCGGATGCCGTCAACTCGCCGAGCACAACCCCGGCGAGGTCCTCCGCCGCCGCTCCGGCGGCGAGCAGCGGTCGGCACACCCGGTCGGTGCCCGCCAGCACCGCTTTGCGCAAGAAGTCCGCCCGCAGCCGGCTCAGGTCGTCGACGGCCTCGCCGGCGAAGACCTGGGTGAAACCGGCCCGCGCGGCCACGCCTCTGTTGATCCGGTCCGAGGCGAAGTGGTCTTCGAGCACCACCTCCGTACGCACCACGCCGTCCACCGCCGACACGGCGTCATAGGCGTCGGCAACCATCAGAAAGGCGAAGTTCGGGGCGCAGAAATACGTCGGCAATCTCAGCCGCACCTCAGCGACACCGTCGTCGGACTTGGTGCACGAGGCGACGAAGCCGAGCGCTGTGATCGGCTCGTCCAGCTCCGGGTCGCGGACCCTGTCCAACGCAGCGAGGACGCGGGAGGCATCCGTCACGCCTGCGCCTCGACCTCCGAGACGCCGACTGCGGCTTCCTGGCGTCCGGCTTGGTCCTGGAGCTGGCAGTCGATGGGGACCTCGAGGTCGTACAGCTTGGCCGCATTCAGGCCCAGGATCTTCTTCTTGGTGGCAGTCGTGACCCTGGGGTAGTCGGAGAACTCGTCACCCGGAAAGTCCCAGTCGACGAACCCCTCGATCTGCCACTTCGGCTCCCAGATGGCGTAGTCGCTGCCGAAGGTCATCTTGTCCTCACCGACCCAGAACAGGAGCTCGCCCATCACCTTGGCGAAAAACCGCGGCCGCGCGTGCATGAGCCCGCCGATCACCACCGACAGGCCGGCGTACACGTTGGGCTCCTGGGTGGCCATGAAGCAGAAGTCCTCGATGCGCGGCAGCCCCACATGCTCGACAACGAAGTTCAGCCCGGGGAAGGAGGTCGCCGCTTGGTCCACGTCGGACACGTCGAACGCGTCCTTGTCCAAGGGCCAGATCGTCGGGCCCTTATGGACGTGGACGTTCTTGATGCCCAGCTCCTGGCACTTGTCCAGGTAGCGGGATGCCTCGGGGTCCTTCAGCGTCCAGCCCCTGGAGCCGTTGCGCCACTCGGCGGTGTAGAGCTTGACGCCCTTGCTGCCGTAGCGGGCGACGTCCTCCTCCAACTGCTTCAGTCCGGCATCACCCTCCCGCGGATCCCAGCGGGTGTTGAGGATGAACTTGTCGGGGTACTTCTTGGCCAGGATCCCGTTACGGTCGGCGGTGTTGAAGCCCTCCGTGTACCACTCCGTGAGGTACGTCGGCTGGAAGATCGCCTTGTCGACGTAGCCGACTTCGAAGAGATCCTTCATCAGGTCGGCCTCGGAGTACTTCTGGAACTTCCCGATCGGCCAGTGCGTCTCGGCGGGCCCCAGGCCCTGGTAGGCGTGGAAGCACTCGATCCAGCCCTTGGCGTACTGCTCGGCGCCGGGCACCCAGTTGTCTTTGGCCGCGTTCCAGTAGTGCACGTGGCTGTCAACCACGTAGTACTTCTCGCCGTCCTTCTCGTACACGCTCAAACCTCCAGAATCAATTGCCTAGGGGACGAGGATTCCGCGGCCGCGAATGCGACCGTTGTCGAGATCGTCGATCGCGTCAAGCGCCACGTCCAGCGAGTAGGTCTTGGTGTGCAGGGTCACCTGGCCGGCTTGGGCCAGGACCATCAGCTCGGTCAGGTCGTTGTAGGTGCCGACCAGGTTGCCGACGACGTTCCGCTCGGTGGAGATGATGTCGATCGTCTCGATGTTCACGGTGCCGCCGTAACCGATCACGTAGTACGAGCCGGCCCGGCGGGTCATCTCCCACCCGTCGTTCTCAGCCCCCTGCTCGGCGACGAAGTCGATCACGACGTCGGCCCCGCTGCCATCCGTAAGCTCTTTGACCGCGTTCACATGGTTGCCGTCGGCAACAACCGCGTGGTGCGCCCCGAGCTGACTGGCGAGCTTGAGCGCGTCCGCGTTCTTGTCCACCACGACGATGGTGGTCGCGGTCAGCGCGGCCAGGCACTGGATGCCGACGTGCCCGAGCCCGCCGGCCCCGATGACCACACAGGTCGTGCCAGGGTAAAGGAGCGGAACGGCCTTGCGCACGGCATGGTAGGCGGTGATGCCGGCGTCGGCCAGCGCCCCGACGTCTTTGGGCTGAGTCTGGGGAGCGAGCTTGACGCAGGCCCGGGCGGAGGTGAGCAGGTACTCGGCCATGCCGCCGTCGGTGCTGATCCCGGGAAATGAGCCGTTGGGGCAGTGCATGTCGTCGCCCGCCCGACATGCGCGGCACAACCCACAGGTCGGGGTGGGGTGCAGGATCACCGTGTCGCCCCGGGCCACGTTGGTGACCCCGGAGCCGACTTCGTGTACCCAGCCGGCGTTCTCATGGCCGAGTGTGTACGGCAGCGTGACCCCGCTCCTGGACGCCCACTGGCCCTCGATGATATGCAGGTCGGTCCGGCACAGACCGGCGCCGCCAATCTTCACGATCACGTCGAACGGACCCGATAGTTCGGGTTCCGGAACCTCCTCGATCACCGGGCGCTGGTCGTACTGGTGCAGCCGTACAGCCTTCACATTGTCTCTCTAGGTTCGACTCGCACGGAGTCTGATGGCGGCAGGCCTTCCGCCAGGTCGCCGAAACCGGGCGCCATTATCGAGTCAGTATGGCAGATGACCTCCTCGACGGATCAGCGTCTCGGTCGCCACATGAGAGCGGCGATCGAGGCGGCACTCTGCAGTGCCGACGGGTCACCTTTGGTGGGGGCTACGATGCCCTCCCGTGAACCTGTCCCTTACTCGCCGCCGACCGCGTTGAAGCCGGAGCCCGGTCGCGCCAGGCGCACCTTGTCGGAGCCTTTGCAACCGGCGCGAGCCTACCAGCGACGCCGGGGCGGCGAGGACGGTCAGGCGCATGCCGGCACCGTTAGCTGCGGGGCGAGCGGCGCTGTCGGCGTAGCCGTCGGCGCGGCCCTCGCCGGACCCCTGGGTGTGGTCGTCGGCTTGGGCGTCGGTGTGGGCTTGGGTGTAGGGGTCGGCTTGGGCTTGTAGCCGACTGCCGGGTTGCCTGCGTTCTCCACGTTCACGTAGGTCAAATCAGGGCTGTTGAAGTCCACAGCCCCCGACCTGGCCAGCGTCTGCAGACTGGTCACCTTGCCGGGGAAGGCTGCCAGCTCCTCTGGTGTGAGCACGCGCCCGAACACGGCTGTCCAGCCTTTCACGCTCACCAGGTTCAAGTTGCCGCAGCCATCGATCTCGAAGCGCTTGACCTGCTGGCCTGTCAACGCCGGCAGCTGCCGGTCGAGGTTTACGAGATCGACAAGCAGCCTCGGTTCGAGCGGTCTGGCGCCCGCCTTCGGCTCGCGGCCGGGCGCCCCCTGAATCTCGACCAGGCCCGCGACGTCAGCGCCAGCCGGTACTTGGCCCAGGGCTACCGACTGGCTGGAGAGGTACCACAGTGCAGCGCCGCCGGAGCGGAAGGTTGCCACGGGCTGCCATTCCTCCACCTGGATGGAAACCTGCGCCGGGAGCGAGGCCGTCACTTGGGCGGTGCGCACCCAAGGCGATGTCTCCAGCCGTTGCTTGGCGGCGTCTTCGTCAAGTGAATAGACCGACGCTGACGTGTCCAGGCCTGCCAGGCGAACCACTTCCGTCTGGCTCAGATGCCGGGTGCCCGAAACATGGACCTCGGCCACTGTGAAGATAGGGGCGAAGAGCAGCCCCAGGAGGGCCAGCGCGGAACCGCCGGCAAGTCCCAGGCCCAACCAGCGCGACCGGCGCGCGGCCGGGTCAGCGGGCGGCCGGGAGCGCGGCCGGGACTCCCTTCGGGGCCGGTCAGCCGCTCTCTCCGGCAGGAAGCGCCGGAAGAAGCTGCGCCAGTCGCGGCCCTGCCTTGATCGACGCCGGCGAGGGTCTCCGCTCATACCCCGGGCCCTACCTGCTGCCGCCGCCGCCCGACAGCATGGTCCAGCAGTCGCTGGCAGAGCTCCTCGAAGCTGACCCCCGCCGCCCGGGCCGCGTCAGGCAGAAGCGAGACCTCGGTCAGACCGGGCACCGTGTTGACTTCGAGCAGCCAGGGGACACCTGCCTCGTCGACTATGAAGTCGACGCGCGCCATGCCCTCGCAGCCGAGCGCCTGAAAGGCGGTTGCGGCGTCCGCCTCCGCCCGCTGAATCGCCTCGGCGCTGATCCGGGCAGGGATTATGTGGTGGCTGCGGCCCGCTGAGTACTTGGCGTCGTAGTCGTAGGTCTCATTCTCGTAGGTGATCTCCAGCGAGGGCAGCAGCTGCAGCTCGGGCGTGGCCAGCACACCCAGGGTGATCTCGATGCCTGGCACGAAGCGCTGAGCCAGGACGCGGCGGTCATAGCGGCCGGCCAGGAGCAGGCCGCTCGCGGCCTCATCCACGTTGCGGGCGATGGTCAGCCCGAGCGTGGAACCCTCCCTTACAGGCTTGAGCACCAGCGGCAGGCCGAAGCGCGCCACCAACTCCTCGGCTGCCTCGGCCTCCACCTCGATGAATTCAGGGACCGCCAAGCCGGCCGCCGCCAGCAGCCGGTTGGTGCGAGTCTTATCGATGCAGAGAGCGCTGGCCAGCACCCCTGAAGCTGTGTAGGGCAAGCCCAACAGCTCGAGCATTCCCTGCACTGTGCCGTCCTCACCCAGGCGCCCGTGCAGAGCGATGAACACGGCCCCGAAGCGGCCATCCCGGAGCCGCTCCCAGACCTGCGCGTCGGCATCCACCACCTCCACTTCGTGATTGGAGCTCCGCAGGGCCGCGGCCACCTGACCGCCAGAGCGGAGCGACACCTCGCGCTCGGCCGAGCGGCCGCCGCAGAGAACCGCGACCCTCACGAGGCCCTTTCCACCACAGCCTCGCGGCCGATCGCCTCGACCTCCGGCTCCAGGTCGAGGCCGAACCGCTCCCGCACGCGGCGGCGCGCCCGCTCGATGAGCTCCAGCACGTCCGCCGCCGTGGCCCCGCCGTGGTTGATGATGAAGTTGGCGTGCTGCTCGGAGATCTG
>JAABUQ010006054.1_pt1 | contig 18686 bp, 14 predicted proteins | sample 5560001 | NCBI WGS metagenome assembly JAABUQ01 (sample SAMN10711888, study PRJNA513371) | rock metagenome | isolation source: Antarctica rocks | place: Antarctica: Victoria Land, Finger Mt nord | collected 2015-12-18
CCAAGAGGGACACAAAGATAAATGCATCGAATTTCTTGTTTGGATTCTTGGCGTCTTGCGGGCGCCCTCTGGGCAGTATTGGCGGTTCGATTGATTCATCCGATGAGGAGGCAGGAATGCGAGACCTGGCGCGGTTGAGTTTAAACCAGAAGACGACGGATCGCTGGGGCGTGCAGGACGCCGTGGCAGGGTGCGTCGCGCATGGCATTCCGGCTATTGCCTTGTGGCGGGACAAGGTGGACGCAGTCGGCGTGCCGGAAGCGGCGAAGATCGTGCGCGATGCGGGGCTGACGGTGAGCAGCCTCTGCCGGGGCGGCGCCTTTCCCGCCGCTACGCCCGCCGAGCGCGCGGAACGGCTGGACGATAACCGCCGCGCGGTCGCGGACGCCACCGTACTCGGCACCGACCTGCTCGTGCTCGTCTGCGGCCCGGCGGCGGACAAAGACCTGCCCAACGCCCGCGCGCAGGTGGCGGAAGGCATCGCCGCGCTCGCGCCCTTCGCGGCGACGCACGGCATTCGCCTCGGCATCGAGACGCTGCACCCGTCATTTGCCGGGAGCCGCTCTGTGGTCGTCACGCTGGCGGAGGCGCTCGATCTCGCGGACCGCGTGGGCCAGCCAAACGTCGGTGTGCTCATTGATACTTACCATGTCTGGTGGGACCCCTCCCTATACGAGGGGATCACGCGGGCGCGCGGGCGCATCTTCGGCTTTCACGTCAACGACTGGCTGGAACCAAACCGCGACCCGCTCGTATCCCGTGGCATGATGGGTGATGGCGTGATCGAGATTCGCCGCATCCGCGAAGCCGTGGACGCCGCCGGGTACGCCGGCCCGATTGAGGTGGAAATCTTCAACGAATCCCTCTGGGCCACCCCCGGCGGCGACGTATTGACTACCCTCTGCGCGCGGTACCTGTCGGAGGTCTAAAAGGCAAAGGCAAACGAACCACCAAGACACGGAGGGCACCAAGAAAGTCAAATCCATTCTTCGTCCCCTCCTGATTTTCTTGGCGTCTTGCGGGCGCCCTCTGGGCAGTATTGGCGGTTCGTTTGCCAATTCATGGAGGCGGGATGACGGAATATAAGGCGGCGATCATCGGCACGGGCGGGATCGCGGAGGCGCATGTGCGGGCGTGGCGGGCGAACGCGGCGCGGGAGCGGGTCGTCGCGGCAATGGACGTAGACGAAGCGTGCATCGCGGCCTTTGCCGCCGCGCACGACATTCCCGCTACCTATACCGATCTTGACCGCCTGCTCATGGAGGCGCGGCCCGACCTCGTGCATATCTGCTCGCCGCCGCACCTGCACGTCGCGCAGATCGTGCAATGTCTCGAAGCGGGCGCGTGGGTGTACTGCGAGAAGCCGCTCTGCGCGGGGTTGGCGGAGTGGGATACGATTGCCGCTGCGGAGGAACGCACCGGGCGGTACTGCGAGGTCGTCTTTCAGTGGCGTTGGGGTAGCGCGGCCCGCCACCTGACGCGGCTGATCGGCGATGGCACGCTCGGTCGCCCACTGACCGGGGTGTGCGATATGCACTGGTTCCGTGCCCCAGCCTACTTCGAGAATCCCTGGCGAGGCCACTGGGCCACGGCGTTCGGTGGCCCGACCACGAACACCGGCATTCACAGCATGGACATGTACCTGTGGACGATGGGCGACTGGCGCGACGTGATGGCGATGACCGGCACGCTCGACCACTCGACGCAGGTGGAGGATGTCTCGCTCGCCCTCGTGCGTTTCGAGACCGGCGCGCTCGCCAGCTTCGCCAACTCGTGGGTTTCCGCCCGCGAGGAAACGCGGCTGCGCTGGGACTTTCAGCGCGCCACGGTGGAGTGCGTCACAAAGGGCGGCTACACGAACGCGAACTGGCAGATCACCTCCGGACAGGCGGCGGACGATGCCGCTCTGACCGACGCATGGACGGCGATGGACGACGTGCCGAGCACCCAGACACCGCAACTCACCGCCCTGCTCGACGCGATGGACGAGGGCGTGCGCCCCGCGACGAGCGGCGCTGAGAGCCGCCGCACGCTGGAATTCATCTCTGCCCTCTACAAATCCGCCACCACGGGCGCGGCCGTGCGCCGAGGCAGCCTCGTGCCGGGCGATCCGTTCTATGATCGGATGTGGGGGACACTCACGGGCGAGGTTTGAGCGTCGCAAGGTTGTGGGGTGCATTCAGTAGTATTCGTCATAAACAACAGGGAGAACCATGCTTAACCTCGATGCACCGAAGTTCGCCGCCCGCATGGCGGAGGTAGAAGCGGCAGTCGTACGGCGGCGCTACGCGCTGCCGCCGCTGCGCATCGCGCCCGATGGCGACGGTGATGTGAGTGTTCCCCCCACAAGCGACCCCGCGATGTGGCGGGAGGTACCACTTGACGCACCATACGGCGGCTACGCGCAAACCGTCTGGTTGCGGGGCGAATTCGCCATCCCGGCGGAGTGCGTGGGGCAGGCGGTGGACCTCGTCGCGGTGCTGGGCGATTATGACCCGCTGCTGGGGCGCGAACTGCTCGGCGGGCCGGAGGCGTTGGCGTATCTCGATGGGGTGGTGGCTTTTGGCATTGACCGCCGCCATGCCGCGCACCAGATTACGGCGTCAGCGGTCGCGGACGAACGTCACACGCTGCTGATCGAGGCCTATTGCGGGCGCATCCCGCACCCGCAGCATGTGCGCCGGTACGAACTCGCCGTGCGTGACCCCGCGTGCGCCACCCTCGCCAGCGACCTACGCACCGCGCTCGACGTGATTAGCATCCTCGATCCCGAATCGAGTGACGCAGTGTACCTCCGTCGCGCCCTGAACGCCGCCGTTCGCGCCCTCGATTTCGCCGTGCCGCAGTCGGACGCCTTTTATGTGTCGTGTGTGGTAGCGCGTGCGGCGTTCGCGCATGAGCTTGCGGGGTATGTCCACGGTACGCGCCCGCAGATCGTCGTTACAGGGCACGCGCATATTGATACGGCGTGGTTCTGGCCCGTCTCACAGACGCGGCGCAAGGTCGCGCGTACGTTTGCCACGGCGCTCCGCCTGATGGAGCAGTACCCGGAGTACCACTTCACGGCGAGTCAGCCGCAACAGTATCAGTACCTCAAAGAAGACGAACCGGCGTTGTACGCCCAAGTCAAGGCGCGCGTCGCGGAGGGTCGCTGGGAGCCAACGGGGGCGATGTGGGTCGAGCCGGACCTCAACGTGCCGCGTGGCGAATCGCTCGTGCGGCAACTGGTGTATGGGCAACGCTTTTTCGTCGAGGAGTTCGGCAAGCCCGCGTCGGTCGTCTGGCTGCCGGACACCTTCGGCTACGCATGGGCATTGCCGCAGCTGATGCGCGGCGCGGGCGTCTCGCACTTCATGACCTCGAAAATTAGCTGGAACCAGTTCAACCGCTTTCCGTACGATACCTTTCGCTGGCGCGGCGTGGACGGCTCCGAGGTGCTGGCGCACTTCATCACCACGCCCGACCCCGACCCGGATGCTACCTACTTCACGTACAACGGGCACATGACCGCCGACGAGATCGCGGGCACCTATCGCATCTATCACCAGAAGGAGATCAACGACCACCTGCTGTACCTGTACGGCTGGGGCGACGGCGGTGGTGGCCCGACGCGTGAGATGCTCGAAGCGGGGCGGCGGTATGGTGATCTGCCGGGAATGCCTGCCCTCACCCAGGGCAGCGCCGAGGCAGCGTTTCGGCAGATCGAGGCGAACGTCAGCGCACCAACGAACGGCGACCGCTTGCCGACGTGGCACAGCGAACTGTACTTCGAGTATCACCGGGGCACGTACACGAGCCAGGGCCGCACGAAGTACGCTCATCGTCGCGCCGAGTACCTGCTGCACGAGGCCGAACTGTGGACGGCGGTTGCCCATGCGACTGATGCCATCCTCCCCGGCGACGCGCTGGACCAGGCATGGCGGCTCCTGTTGTTGCAGGAGTTCCACGACATTCTGCCCGGTTCTTCGATCCCTGTCGTCTACGAAGACGCGCTGCGGGACCTCGGTCGCGTGCGCGAGATCGCCGAGCGCGCGGCGACCGACGCCACGTCCGCGCTCACGACGGCGATGGTCGGGCGCGACAACCTGCTCGTCGCGTTCAATGGCTTACCGGTAATGCACACCGGCCTGATGACCGCGACGCTGCCCCCCGGCTTTCATTATGCAGATGCGTCTGGCAATCCCCTCGCCATGCAGGATCAGGGCGAAGTGCCTGGCTTCCCGATGCAGCACATCTGGCTACTCGCGCCCCCCGATGGCGGCGTGCCACCGCACAGCTACATCGTGTTTACCCACCGCACGGGCGACGTGGCAGTGGAAAACATGCTGATCGCCACGGAGACGGGCCTCGAAAGCGGTTTCTACCGCCTGACGCTGGACGTACACGGGCAAATCACGTCCCTGATAGACAAGCGGCACGGCAACCGGGAGGTGATCGCCCCCAGTGAGGTCGGCAACCGGTTGATCGCCTTTGAGGACAAGCCGCTCAACTACGACGCCTGGGACATTGACATTTTCTACACCGAAAAGCCGACGCCCCTCGACACCGCCGAATCGGTCACGGTGGTCGAGCGCGGCCCGCTCCGCGCGAGCGTGGAGATCGTGCGCCGTTATCTTTCGAGCACGATCACGCAACGCATTTCGCTGTACCGTGATTCGCCGCGCATTGACTTCGCCACCGACATTGACTGGCACGAGCACCAGATTCTGCTCAAGGCCACGTTCCCCGTCACGGTACTTGCGACAACAGCGACGTACGAGATTCAGTTCGGCACGGTCGAACGACCGACGCACGCGAACACGAGTTGGGACGCGGCGCGCTTCGAGGTCTGCGCCCAACGATGGGCCGACCTTTCCGAACCGGGGTACGGCGTGGCCCTGCTGAACGACGGCAAGTACGGCTACGATGTGCATGACCACACCCTGCGGCTGACGCTACTCAAAAGCGGCATCAGCCCTGACCCGAACGCCGACACGGGACAGCATCGGTTCACGTACAGCCTGCTACCGCACGCGGGCGACTGGCGCGAGGGTGAGGTGATCGCCCACGCCGCGCAACTCAATCTGCCCCTCCGCGTCGTGATGCGCATGGCTGAGCCGGTCGCGGAACCGCTTACCTATCGCAATGAGGAAATCTTTGTTGCGACACACCGCGAGGGCTTCTTCGTAGACACCGTAAAGCCTGCGAACGACGGGCGCGGCATCATCGTGCGGGTGTACGAAGGGCACGGCTCCCGTGGCCCCGCGTCGCTCAGTTTTAGTCGTTCCATTGTCACTGCGGAAGAATGCGACCTACTCGAACGGCGTACTGGCGATGTGGTCCAAGCCGATACGCACATCCTCACCTTTGCCGTGCGCCCGTATGAAGTAAAAACCTTCCGCGTGACGTTTTAGGCAGTACGCAGTGGGGAAGGGGATTTGAACCGCGAAGGCGCAAAGGAATAGAGAGAAAAATTATATTTATGTGTTTTCTTCTGATCCCCTTCGCGCCTTCACGCCTTCGCGGTTCAATTGTCTCCGTTGCTCCCGTGGTTGTTCGCGTGGGGAAGTCGTGGTATAAAGACTGTCCGGAAGGCCTGCGTGCGCGGGCTTCGTGCCGACGTAGCTCAGCGGCAGAGCAGGGGACTCATAAGCCCTTGGTCGCAGGTTCGATTCCCGCCGTCGGCACCATCTCCTTTCTCTCCCTACACGCGATGGTGCATACCCCCCCATGCCAATGAGTGATAACCGGCTGACGGAGCGCGTGCAGGCCGCAGTCCGTGCCGCCGTGCGCGAAGCGGGCGTCACGCGCTTGCTCGTTGCCTGCTCCGGTGGGGCGGACAGCATCTGCCTCGCCCATGCTACCGTTGCGGTCGCACGTCAGGAAGGCTGGCCCCTGATGCTCGGTCATGTGCGCCACGGCGTCCGGGTGGATGATGCTGCCGATGCGGCAACAGTGGAAGCATTGGCGGACACGCTCGGTGTCGCGTGCGCCGTGCATGTCTATGCCCATCGGTCACTCGCGGCGCATGAAACGGCGTTGCGGCAAGCGCGCTACGCGGCATTGGCGGAGATGATGACGGCCTTTGGCGCGGAGGCGCTGCTCACCGGGCACACGCGGGATGATCAGGCAGAAACGGTGTTACTCCGGCTCCTGCGTGGGGCAGGCGTAGATGGGCTCGCGGCAATTGCGACCGATGCACCTTTTCCCTACTCCAGTCAGCAGCCCGTGCCCACCGTTGCCTCACCACGCGTGCTGCGCCCCCTGCTCGATGTGCGACGGGCGGAGACGCGCGCCTATTGCGCGGCGCACCGCCTGCCGTTCCGCGACGACCCTTCAAACACCGACCCCGCGTACCGCCGCAACTGGGTGCGGCACGCCGTGTTGCCGTTGCTCACCGAGCGGTATCCGGCGGCCACGGACACCCTCGCACGCACCGCCGATCTGATGCGGGAAGACGCCGCGTACCTGGAGACGCTGACCCAGAGCGCACTGAGCCGTTGTACCGTGCCGTCGTCATCCCCCGCCGTCACCACCCTCGACCGGACCGCGTTCACCGCCGAACCCGTCGCGCTCCGGCGGCGGATGCTGCGTGCCGTGATCGCCATGTACTCGCCGACCGCGCCGCGTGCAGACCGGCTGGAGATCGTGCGCCGTGCGATGAATGATGGCGGCACGACGGGGATACAAATGGTCGCACCGGTCGCCTTCTGGCCCGCCTATGGCGGCATCACCATCGGCAGGGAAGGGGATGTGGTTGCTGCGGTGCGACACCACGCGCTGCACCGGCACCCACTCGCACGGTATGATGACATGGTGCCATTCGAGCGCGCGCACCTGTTCACCACGGAAGATATCCTCTCCCCGTCAGGGGCCAGCCGGTTTCGTCTCGCCGTGATACCGGTTACGCGCGCCGATGAGCGACCACCGGGCGCGATGGACGTGCGGCTACCTGAAGGCCTCACGCTATCACTGCGCAACCGCCGGGCGGGTGATCGGTTCTCCCCCGCACCAGGCGCGCACACACGCACGTTGGGAGAGTACCTGACGGACAAGGGCGTGCCCGCCCCCCTGCGCGACGAATTGCCCTTGCTCGTCGGTGGTGCGGGGGATACGCTGGTCGCGGTGATCGGGTACGATGTGGCCGGGGCATTTGCCGCCACCACCGCTACCGCCGCCACCGCGACCCATTGGTTGACCCTCTTGGCCCTGCCACCACTCCCGGCTGCTGTGGATATGAAAGGATCGCCGACCATTGATGCCGAAGACGCCGAATGACGCCCCGACGCCCGGCACCGACGAGATGCCGATAGACGTGCTCCTCTCGGCAGACATGATTCAGGCACGCATCGCCGCCCTCGCCGCCGAGTTCGACCGCGATTACGCAGGGCGCACGCCGATCCTCTGCGGCGTGCTCACGGGCGCGACGATCTTTGTCGCGGACCTGATCCGGCAGATGCATGGGCCGGTCGAACTGGACTTCATCGCCGTGACTTCCTACGGCGCGGGCACGCAATCGAGCGGCGTGGTGCGGCTCCTGAAAGACCTCAACGAGGGCGTGACGGGGCGCGACCTGATCATCGTGGAGGACATCGTGGATAGCGGCCTCACCCTCGCGTACCTGCGCGAACTGCTCGGCGCCCGCAACCCGGCTTCGCTGGCGACCTGCGTGCTGCTCGATAAACGGGACCGCCGCGAGACAGCAGTGACCCTCGATTACGTCGGCTTCGTGATCCCCGATGCCTTTGTGGTCGGCTACGGGCTGGATTACGCCGGGCTGTACCGCCAACTGCCCTACGTGGGCGTGCTGAAGCTGCCGTGAGAGATCATGTCAGGGCGGTGAATGCGTCCGCTCTGGCAGATTTCACACCGTGCGCACGCCGCGCGGCAAGATCGCGGCATTGAGCGCGGCAATATTTGCCGCGACCGATGCCGGGGGCGAAAACACGGCGGATCCCGCGACCACGAGGTCCAGCCCGGCGGCGGTCGCTTCACCGACGGTTTCGGCATCGAGGCCGCCGTCGCCTTCGATCAGGAAATCGTAGCCGTGCGTGTCGCGCAACCGGGCGAGGCGGCGGATGCGCTCCGTGCTACCGGAGAGGTATTTCTGGCCGCCAAAGCCGGGGTTCACCGTCATCACGAGCACGATGCCGACGAGCGGCAACACTTCTTCGATCATCACGAGCGGCGTGGCGGGGTTGAGCGTGACGCCAGGCATCGCGCCCGCCTCGCGGATCGCCGTGAGCAACCGGTTCAGGTGCGGGGTCGCCTCTACATGCACGGTCACGATGTCTGCGCCCGCTTGCGCGAAGGCGACAGCGTACTTTTCCGGCTCCACGATCATCAGGTGCGCTTCAATCGGCAACTGCGTGCCGCGCCGAACCGCGCGCATGATGGGCAGACCAAGCGAGAGGTTCGGCACGAAGCGCCCGTCCATCACGTCCACATGAATCGTCGCCGCGCCCGCCGCCTCCGCTGCGGCGATCTGCTCGCCCAGGCGCAGGAAATCGGCGGCGAGAATGCTCGGTGCGATGCCAGTTTGTGCGCGCACGCGGGTACGTAGGTCGTCATATCGGCTCACGCTCACTCCGTTCTCAGTATGCGGTATGCAGTGAAATGCAGGCAGTACGCAGTATACAGCAATACTATTGATCCCCCCTGCATACCGCGTACTGTATACCGCATCCTGCATACTTCCGGATGGTACCGCGCGATGCACGTACCGGCTACCTACCATCGGCCTGCTCGCCGCTTGCATACCGTTCTTGACTGCCACGCGCCGCGACCGCACAATACCGGCAGCATCGGCAACACCGGCAGCGACGAATTGCACCCAGCCAAAAGGATCGGGGGCGGAAGCGGTGAGCGGCACAGGCGCGGCAGAGACGGCGGCAACCATGGCGACCACGGACGCAACGGGCGGCGACCAGCGCACGCCCCTCTATGAGGAGCACCGGCGGCTGGGGGCGAAGATGATCCCCTTCGGCGGTTGGGAGATGCCCGTGTCCTACCCCACCGGCATTATCGAGGAACACCGCGCCGTGCGGGGCCGCGCCGGGTTGTTCGACCTGGGGCACATGGGGCAGGCGAGCGTCACGGGGCCGGACGCCGAGCGGTTTGTGCAGCACGTCGGCACGAACGACCTCGCCCGTGTGCCAACGGGCCTTAGCCAGTACAGCATTCTCTGCCGTGAGAGCGGGGGCGCCGTGGACGACATCTTCGTCTACCGCCTGCCCGACCGGCTGTTCATCTGCCTCAATGCCGCAAACACGGCGAAAGACCTCGGCTGGCTGCACGCGCAACGCGACGTGGGCGGCTTCGACTGCACGGTTGAGGACCTCTCCGATCAGGTCGGCATGATCGCCGTGCAGGGGCCTCGCGCCATCGGTATCGTGCAACGGCTGACGGAGGCCGACCTCGCCACCCTGCCGCGCTTTGGCGTGATCGAGGCGGACGTGCATGGCGCACGCACGATCATCGGGCGTACGGGCTACACGGGTGAAGACGGAGTGGAACTCTACCCGCCGCTCGCCGCCGTGGTACCTTTGTGGCGGACGTTGCTCGACGCAGGCACGCCGGACGACCTGATCCCCGTGGGCTTGGGCGCGCGCGACACGTTGCGCCTCGAAGCGAAGATGGCGCTCTACGGGCACGAACTGACCGAGGAAATCAACCCGCTCGAAGCCGCCCTCGCCTGGGCCGTCGCGCTCGACAAGGGGCCGTTCATCGGAGCAGACGCGCTTGCCGCGATCAAAGCAGCGGGTGGCCCGGCACGGCGGCTCGTCGGCTTCCGTATGACGGGCCGGGGCATCCCCCGCGCCGACTACCCCGTGGCGGTCAACGGGGAGACCGTGGGGTACGTAACGAGCGGCGGCTATAGCCCGACACTGGACGCGAACATCGGCCTCGCCCTCGTACGGCGCGACATGGCGGGCGTCGGCAAACCGCTCGACATCCTGATCCGGGACAAGCCCGTCGCGGCGGAGCAGATGAAGACGCCGTTCTACCGAAGGCCCGACGCGCCCATCGGATTATAAGCAGTATCAAACGCAAGGAGTAACATCGTGGAAGCACCGAGCGGCCTGCACTATTCTGCGGAACACGAGTGGCTGAAAGTCGAAGATGGCATCGCCACGCTGGGCATCACCGACTACGCGCAGGACTCGCTGGGTGATGTGGTGTTCGTGGAACTGCCGCCCGTGGGGCGTACACTCGCGGAGGGCGAGGCCTTTGGCGTGGTGGAATCCGTGAAGGCGGTTTCGGATATCTACTCCCCTATCGCCGGTGAGATCATCGCGGTCAACGAGTCGCTCGAATCGTCCCCGGAGGCGATCAACGCTTCCCCCTACGAGACCGGCTGGCTCCTCAAACTCCGCGTGTCGGGCACGCCGGACACCACCAAGCTGATGGACGCGAAATCTTACGGCGAATTCACCGCGCACTGAGGCACAAAGTCGAGGGGAATTCACTACAGAGGCACAGAGAACACGGAGGAAAAGACAACTGTTTTCTTTATTATCTTTGTGCCCTCTGTGCCTCGGTGGTGAATTCCCCTTTCCCTAATCCCCGAATTCGTTGAACGGAGTGAGCAACAGGATGTCGTATGTACCGATGACCGACGACGACCGTAGCGCGATGATGGACGCGATTGGCATCACGAGCTTCGATGACCTGATCGCGGCGGTGCCGGCCGATCTGCGCTATCCGACACTGCGCCTGCCCGACGCGCTCTCCGAGATGGAGATCATGCGCACGCTCGGCGCATATGCGGCGCGCAACGCGGACGCGACGCAGTACCCCTGCTTTCTCGGCGCGGGCGCGTACGACCACTTCACGCCCGCCGCCGTGCGCCATGTCGGGCTACGCAGCGAATTCTACACCGCATATACGCCGTATCAGCCCGAAGTATCGCAAGGGACATTGCAGGTCATTTACGAGTTCCAGACGTACATCGCCCAACTGTACGGCATGGAAGTCTCCAATGCCTCGATGTACGACGGCGCGACCGCCCTCGCCGAAGCCGCCCTGATGGCGACCTACGCGACCAAACGCGGGCGCGTGCTCGTCGCGGACACGGTTCACCCGGCGTATCGCAAGGTGATGGCGACCTACACGGGCGGGCGCGGCGTGGAGATCATCATCGCGCCGGTGGCGGCGGCAGGCCGGTGGGATGTCACGGCGGAGGCGGTGACGCCGTTGCTCGATGAAACTATCGCCGCGCTCGTGGTGCAGTACCCCTCGTTTGTCGGCACGCTCGACGACCTACGCGCCCTCGCCGACGCGGCGCACGCGGTGGGCGCGCTGCTCGTGGTCAGCAGCTACCCCGTGGCGCTCGGCATGTTGACGCCGCCGGGGGCGTTCGGCGCGGACATCGCCGTCGGGGAGGCGCAGTGCTTCGGCACGGGACTGTCATTTGGCGGGCCGTACCTGGGCGTGCTCACCTGCCGGCAATCGCTCGTGCGTCTGATGCCGGGGCGCGTGGTCGGGCAAACGACGGATACCACGGGCCGCCCCTGCTACGTGCTGACGCTGCGGACGCGCGAGCAGGACATCCGGCGCGAAAAGGCGACGAGCAATATCTGCACGAACGAAGGGTTGAACGCGCTGTTCGCCACGATCCAGATGGCGATGCTCGGCAACGGCGGCGTGCGCGAACTCGCCCGCCAGTGCTACCACAAGGCGCACTACCTCGCGGACGCCATCGGGAAGCTGCCGGGGTACGCCGTGGCAAACACGGACGCCCCGTTCTTCAACGAGTTCGTGGTGCGGACACCCCTCGCCCCCGCTGAGGTGAACCGCCGGTTGCTCGCCGAGGGGTTCATCGGCGGCTACGATCTGGGCCGCGATTACCCCGCCCTCGCGGGCCACATGCTCCTCTGTGCGACCGAGACCCGCGACCGGGCGACGATTGACCGCTTCGTCGCGACGTTAGGCGCGCTCGCGTAACCGGGCGTATGCCTTCCTCATCCCTCGGCATGGGTAGGGGCTCGAAGCGCGGAGGCGCAAAGGCGCGAAGGGGACAAAGACAAAAGACATGTCTGGTCCCTTTGATTTCTTCGCGCCTTTGCGCTCATTAAGGTTCGGACACGACCGCAACGGAGGTGCGATGGAGATACGGGAACTCACGGAAGCGGACGCGGCGCCGTACCGGGCGTTGCGCTTGCGTGCCTTGCGCGAGGACCCCGAAGGGTTCGGCACCACCTACGAGGAAGCGGCGGCGCGCCCGCTCGACCATACCGCATCCCGCCTCCGTGCCACCGCCGAAAGCGATGATGACGTCACCCTGGGTGCGTTCGCGGGCAACATGCTGATCGGCATGGTGACGCTCATCCGAGAGGAGGGGGCGAAAGACCGGCACAAGGCGATGATCTTCGCCATGTACGTCGCGGCGGAAGAGCGGGGTCGGGGCGTCGGTCGCGCGCTGATGGAAGCGGCGATTGCCCACGCGCGGCAGATCGCGGGGCTGGAACAGTTGCACCTCGCCGCCGTGACCACGAACGCCCCCGCACGCCACCTCTACCGCGCGCTCGGCTTCGTGCCGTACGGCATCGAAAGCCACGCATTGAAGCAGGGCGACCACTATTGGGACGAAGAACTGCTCGCGTTACGGCTATAGCGCGGGCCGCAGGCATTCATCAGTCGTTTGCAACACCGCGCGGAGGCTTTTCTTGTGAAGGCATCGTTCACCCCTGTCGCACCCGACGAACGAGACGCCCTGATCGCGTTTATCGCTGCCGACACGTATCCATATAACGGCACACCCCAGCCGACACCCGCGCAGGTTGCGTCGTGGCTCAACACGGGGCTGTACACGGAGTCCTTCTGGATTACATGCGAGGATGGCGCGCGAATCGGCGCGATGCATTATAGCAATGCATCGGCGGTTCACGCGGAGGTACACATCCGGCTGCACCGCCCGTATCGTGGGCAGGGTGCGGGCACACAGGCGGTCGCGTGGTTGACCGATTACCTTTTCCGTACGTACCCGGCGAAGCACCGCGTGGAAGGGTGGACACGGGTAGATAACACCGCGATGCGCCGCGTGTTTCGCCACTGCGGCTACGTGAAACAGGCGCATCTGCGGGACGATTTCGTCATCGAAAGCGATGAGAACGTCGAAAATGGAGGACGCAGCGGCTTCATGGATAAAGTCGGTTACGGCATCCTCCGCGATGACTGGCGCACGAAAACCATCACGCCTGTGAACTGGCATGATGAAGACGCGATTCCTGAAGCCCGATAAGCTTTCAATGATCCTACGGTGATCCGCGCATCTGACGTGGATGGCGCGGAGTTGCAGGGCTTTTCCCTAACTATGCAACAACTTTCCTCGCCGTATCACGGTGTTATGTCTGCCACTCGTGTACAATATCCGCCGCGAAGGTGAAAGGTGAGCGGAAGCGTGGCCGTATCAAGGGGGCGAAACCAATGCGGACACGGTGGATGCGCATGGCGGTGGCGGCGCTCTGCATTGGGGTCGTCGGGCTGATGGGAATGCCGGGGTTCACCGGTGGGTCAAGCGCACGAGCAGCCGCGGCGTTCGCGGACCCTGCATTCGGAATGCAGTGGGCGGCGGGTGAAGCATTGACGCCCAACTTCTGGGGGCCGCTCGCCAATGCCCGCGTGGGGGTGATCGAACCCTGGAACGAAGCCCCGAACGGTCGGCGCGTCGTGCAGTACTTCGATAAGGGCCGGATGGAACTGGGCGCGGGCAGCGTGACCTCCGGCCTGCTCGCAACCGAACTCATTTTCGGCAGGGTGCAAACGGGCGCGACCAGCTTCGACTCCCGGCCCCCGCCCACTATCCCCATCGCCGGTGACGCGAGCAATCCCGGCCCGACCTACGCTGCCTTCGGTGGCCCCGCCGCCTCGCTCCTCACACCGACGACCGCCAAGATGGACAACAGGGAGGCCGCGCGCGCCACCACGGCGCTGAACGCCGACGGCACCGTTGCCACGTTCATGCCGGGGGCCGATTACGTGCTTGCGAGCTTCACCGACTTCGACCTTGCCACAAAGCACAACGTCGTCCGGGCCTTTGCGACCTACCGCGACAAGCTCGGCCTGGCGAGCATCGGCTACGCGGTTTCCGAGCCGTTCTGGTGCAATCTACTCGTCGGTGGCACCCGGAGAGCGGTGCTGATTCAGGTGTTCGAGCGGCGCGTGCTGACGTATACGCCGGAGAATCCGACCGAGTTCGCGGTTGAGATGGGCAACATCGGCGCGCAATACTATCGCTGGCGTTACGAGTCGTCCCCGACGGATGTGCCCCCGGTGATCGCCCCTACCGCCGTCGTTGCACCCATCGCCGTCACCACACCGACCCTGGCAACAACACCGGGCACGACGCGGGTTCCATCAACGGTACCCGCCATGTCAACCGCCGTGTTGCCCGCAAACCCGGTCGCACCCTCTTCGTCGGTTCCGCTCTCGTCTCCCGCACCCGTGACTGTGACCGCGACCACGATACCCGCAGCCACCGGCCCGACGCTTCCCGCAACGTCCGGTGTCGCGGGTGGTCTGGGTGGTAGCGCCCCATCCGCCACGCCACCACGCGGGGGTGAGGTGATGGCAACGCGCGGCGTCGCGTAGGCTCGCGTATGCAAATTCACCCCGGCACGTAGATGATACCGGGCAATTTCTGTTACTATAGACGGAGCGATCAACGCGCGGTCCTTCCGATGGGTGGAACGTGACCGGCAATGTGCAATCGCACGCACACGCGGCGGTCGGGACACGAAAGACAAAGAGGATGAAATGGCCGTTGCTCCCCAACCCACCAACGAAGCCGACCGACTACGCGCGGTGCAACGGTACGCGATCCTCGACACCTCACCCGAGGAGTCCTTCGACCGGATCGTTTCGCTCGCGAGCCTCGTGTTCGAGGCGCCCATCGCGCTCATCGAGATCGTGGCCGGCGAGCGGCACTGGGTGAAAGCGTCTCATGGCCTGGGCACGGTTGCGGCAGACCGGCGCATCGCCTTCTGCGCACACGCAATTCTCTGCGATGATGTGCTTGTCGTCGAGGACACGTTGCAGGATGTGCGTTTTGCCGAGAACCCCTGTGTGACAGGGGAGCCGCGCATCCGCTTTTATGCCGGCGCACCGTTGCACACGGTGGATGGATACAACCTCGGCGCCTTGTGCATTCTTGATGACCGGCCACGCACCTTTTCGGCGCGGGAACGTCGGTGCCTCAGCGATATGGCGGCAACGGTGATGAACCAGATGCAGTTGCGGCTGGCGGCGCACAAACTGGAACTCACCGAAACGGTGCTACAAGAGGTGACGCGCCGCGTCTCTGCCACGTCAGATGCGAACTTTCTGCCCTCGCTCGTGGAAAATCTGACGGCGGTGCTCGATGTGCGGTACGCTGTTGTCGCGGAACTCGTGCCGGACGACGCGGGCCGTGTGCGCACGCTCGCGGTGTGGGCGGGCGATACCGCACGCGAGAACATCCAGTTTCGCCTGCGGGGCACACTCGCGGAGAAAGTGATTACCCAGAAGATTCGCTACATCGCGCGCGGCATCTCCACCCACTTTGCCAATGACCCGTTCGTGCGTATTGATGCCCCCGTCGAGAGTTTCATGGGAGTCGTGCTGGAAGACAACGCCGGCAAGCCGCTCGGGTTGCTCGCCGTGATGGATGACCGGCCGCTGGGTGAAGAAAACCTGATCGCCTCGCTCTTGCGCCTGTTCGCGGCACGCACGGCGGCGGAGATGGAGCGCTTGCGCGCCGAAGAAGCCCTGCGTCAGAGTGAGCAGAATTACCGCACCCTGTTTGAAAACGCGAACGACGCGATCCTCATCTTTGAGCCGAGCGCGGGCATCATCCTGGAAGCGAACGACAAAGCGTGCCAGACGTACGGCTACCCGTATGGGGAACTCGCGGGTATGAGCATGTCACAGCTTTCGGAAAACGCGAGCGAGGATGAGGGGCGCGTGTGGCAGGCGCTGCAAGGGCCGCACCAGCAATCGTTCGAGACCCGTCAGCGCGCGAAAGACGGCACGGTGCGGGATGTGCAGGTCAATCTCTCCGTGATCGCGTATGCCGAGGCCATCGCGATCCTCAGCATCAACCGGGATGTCACCGAGCGCAAGCAAACGGAGTTGCGCCTGCTGCATGATGCCCTGCATGACTCGCTCACGGGTTTGCCGAACCGCACGCTGTTTCTCGACCGGCTGGCACAGGCAATCCGGCGGCGCGATTCCGCCTTTGCCGCACTGTTCATGGACCTCGACCGTTTCAAGAATATCAACGATAGCCTGGGGCACGACGTGGGCGACCAATTATTGATTGCCACGGCACGCAGGCTGGAATCGAGCCTGCGCCCTGGCGATACCGTGGCCCGCCTCGGTGGTGACGAGTTCACGGTGCTGCTGGAGAATATCCGGGACGAGAGCGAGGCCATCGAAGTAGCGGACCGCATCCATCGCGCGCTCTCCGTGCCCGTGAAACTGGAACGGCACGAAGTCTTTACGGCGGCGAGCATCGGTATCGCCCTGTCGGACATGAACTACACCACTCCCGAAGAGGTGCTACGCGATGCGGATACCGCGATGTACCGCGCCAAAGCCCACGGCAGAGGGCGGCATGAGTTGTTCGATACGGGGATGCATAAGAACGCCGTGAAGCTGTTGCAACTCGAAACCGACTTGCGCCGCGCCGTGGACTGGGAGGCATTTCAACTGCATTTCCAGCCCATCGTGGCGCTCACCACGGGCAGGATCACGGGGTTTGAGGCGCTCGTGCGCTGGAGCCATCCCCGGCGCGGCCTGATCCCCCCCTCCGAGTTTATCCCCGTCGCGGAGGAGACCGGCCTGATCGTGCCCATCGGGGCATGGGCATTACGCGAAGCCTGCTATCAGATGCGGGTGTGGCAAGACCGGCTACCCGCCGCACGGGAGATGACGATGAGCGTTAACCTCTCCGCCAAGCAGGTGATGCTGCCGAACTTCCCCGACCAGGTGCGGCAGATGCTGGAGGAAGCACGGCTGCCCGCGCGGATGCTGCGGCTCGAAATCACCGAAACAATCATTATGGAGCGCGCCGCCGCTGCCGTTGCCGTGCTGAATAGCCTGCACGATCTGGGCGTTGGCCTCTGCTTCGACGACTTCGGCACCGGGTATTCCTCGCTCAGCGTGCTGCACCGCTTCCCCATGGATGTGCTGAAGATTGACCGCTCGTTTATTCATCGCATGGGCGAAACCGACGAAAACGTGGAGATCGTGCGGGCCATCCTCACGCTTGCCCGCAACCTGGGGCGGGAAGTGGTGGCGGAGGGCGTGGAAACCGAGGAACAACTGGCCCAGCTTGCGGCGCTCGGTTGTGATGCCGTGCAGGGATATTATTTTTCCCGTCCGTTGGACCGCGATGCCGCCGAGGCGCTCATCACGGCGGAACTGCCGCCCTGGTCTGCGGTCGCATGGGGCCATGAGGACAGCGTCGTGGCGGATTGAACGCCGCGCGTGGCCGGGACGATGGCAGTGCGCGATGGTAGTATGGTGTCCGGGACGGGAGATAACAACGGGGACTCAAGGAGGAAAGCGTGCCACGCGGGATTGAAAACGCCCTGATTACGTTTCTCAGCCATCTTTTCCAAACGGTCGGCTGGCCCGGCGTCTTTCTTGGTATGGCAATCGAGAGCGCCGCGATCCCCCTGCCGAGCGAGGTCATCATGCCCCTCGCGGGGTGGTTGCTGATTCAGGACCGTGGAAACCCCGTGGGGTACGTATTCCTTGCCGGGATCGTGGGCGCACTCGGCTGCGTCACGGGGTCACTGGTCACATACTACATCGGCGCAATCGGCGGTCGCCCGCTCCTGCTGCGGTACGGCAAGTATATTTTCATCAGCGAACATCATATAGACATCGCGGATCGGTGGTTCGCCGAGAAAGGCGAGATTACCGCGTTTGTCTCGCGCCTTCTGCCGGTGGTGCGCACCTTTATCTCCGTGCCTGCGGGGATCGCGCGCATGAATCTGCTGCGCTTTGTCACCTATACCTTTCTCGGCTCGTTTCTGTGGTGTACCGCCCTTGCGGCGGGCGGGTACTACACAGGGAGCCGGTGGGAAGAGTTGCGCAACGCCATGCGCCCCTTCGATTACCCGATCGCGGCGGCGGTGGTGATCCTGCTGATCTTTGTCTTCATCCGGGGCCGGCAGGGCGCGAAGGGCAGTACACACGCTGGCGCGGTATCTCCCGCCGCCTCTGCACCCGCCAGCACCGATGCCGCGTCCCCAGTCGGTCGGGCATCGGTTGCCCCGGCGATCTATCCGGTGGTTCGTCCCGGAAACGGGCCGACGAAGGCCGACGCACAGGGATCATCCCTCGGCTTCTACCGCCCCCGGCGCGAGGAAATTGGCGGCGCGGCTTCCGACGACGGCGCAACCGGGACAAAGCGCGCACCCGCAACCCGGCGAACGGCGCCCGTTGTGTCCGATGCCCCACCACCCTCACCACCTGTCGCGCCCCTCACGCCGCCCCCGTCTGAGCCGGTTATGAAACCGTATGTCCCCCCCGTCATTCCGTCGCAAGCTCCCACCACGCAGGCGGAATCCGCGTCCACGCCGCGCAAACCGCCCACTAATACGGACGACCGGCGCATCAGCAACGACGATGCCTTTGGCTGGTTCGGCGGGCAGGCGTCAGGGAACGACAAAAAGCCCCGGTAGCGCGACCCGTTTCCAATGCCCTACCCCCCGGCC
>JAABUQ010006055.1_pt1 | contig 18685 bp, 19 predicted proteins | sample 5560001 | NCBI WGS metagenome assembly JAABUQ01 (sample SAMN10711888, study PRJNA513371) | rock metagenome | isolation source: Antarctica rocks | place: Antarctica: Victoria Land, Finger Mt nord | collected 2015-12-18
CCCTCGGCCCAAGCAATGGTGCGGGTGTGTTTGTAACTGGGGACGATTGTAGTTTCCGTTGGGGTGCCGCTCAGCTGCTGGGAAGTAGGGGAAGATAGGGCTGAAAGTCTTGGCATCAGCCGCTTGTTATCTTACTGCGCGATCTTGAGTTAGAGTATCCCAGGAGTAAAATCCAAACCTATCGTCCGCCGCTCAATGGTTGCATGGTACTCCAACCTACATTAAGTCCATAGAATGAAACCAATTGACTACCCCCGGGCTGGGCTCGACCACGGCGACGATAGTGTCATTGAAACTGAATGGTAGGTAGAGGAAGGGACAGCGTTGCAACAATGGTGATTCACCATCTGAACAGCACGAATAACTCGAGCAGCAGATCCATCGCGCTCGAAGGACGAATCTTGTTCCTTGGCCAGGTTCGCGCTCGCTTGCTCCTCTCTATTCGCAGGTCAGGTATGATCGAATCACCACCTCCGGGTATTCATACCGTATACCCAACTTCGAGAATTTCCTTAGCTCATTTCGCAGAAGATGTCTGCGTGCATTGTAATCTGATTCCATCCCTACCTGTATTGCATAGAGCAATCTTTTCCTCCACTAGATTCCATCATCCCTTGAGCATTTCGGAAAAGGAATTCCCAACTTCACTGAACATACGACTTGAACGCTTGAAATGTTTTTCAATTGGTTATCTCTGTATAGTGAATATGCCGCTAGTCCCAAGAAGAAATGTGGTGGGTGTACGACTTCTCTCTATTGGCGCTGTCTTCTCAGTCCTTACAATAGCGTCGACACGCGTTTGGGTGGGATGTAGGGGGTTTTGTGCGCTCCGGAGCCTGTGGAGTTGTGAGTGGGGTTGGAAGATCACGATCTGCTTCTCTCGAGCTTCGGGTCGCACTGTCGATGAACAGCTGCGACGGACAAATTCGTGGGGATGCGGTGGAAGGGAAGTGGGGTCTCAAGAGGTTTATGTATTCTCCCTAGCAAGGAGTATTGCAGCTATTGGGACTCTTTCACGGGGGGATTCAACGTCAATTTCTGCGGATATGCTTCCTATCTACTGCTAATGAGTACAAACAGTATTCTTCTTTTGCGGGGCCGGCAGAGAAGAACAGAAGGCTGGACATAAACATCGAAGAGTTGTTGATCCTATGTTAGTTTTATTTTCGATGTGAATGGACAGACAGAAGGTCGCTGAGAAAGGAATGATTGCCGTGATGTTCTGGTAGCTCCATCCTCTGTGATCTCGCCGCAACCGCAATCGCTCAGCCTTTCCTGACCCAACGCCGAATTCAGGATCCTGGCCATCTTGCATGTTCCGTCCGACGCCTACGCTAAGATGATATTGCACTTGGCTGACCAATACCTCTCACACCCCAGCGAAGAAGTCATCACTGTCCGCAAAAACGTCACTCGGTGCGACTCCAATGTTGGAGTTGAACGAGCTATAGTCTTCTTGCTGGAAGCTGTTGTCTTTGAATCCTCCCATATCTGGGGTGTCATCGAGGAATGGGTCGAACATGGCGCTGTCGGTGTCTTTGCCGATCTCGTTCATCAAGACAAAGTCTTGGGTAAACATATCATCGGCCATTGACGGCCCACCTGAATTGACTTCAGGCTTGCTGTCAAAGTCGAAATATTTAGATGTCGCGGGCGAAGAGGAAGAGATGTCTAGCTCGGGTAGGCTGCTGTGGTAGCCGGCGGAGCTATTTCTCGACCCGGAGTGGCTGTGGCCGATCAGGAAATTCAACTGTTCTTCAGCGATGCTGGTGATTTGATGTGAGGGACTCTGACTGGCTGCATTCGGCGTGCGTGAGCGTTGAGGATGCTGCGGTGAACCTGAATGACGAGTGCTTTGAATTGGAGATGCAGGCGGAGTATTGGCAAGGAGAGCTGGGGAGATGAAGGAAGCGTCTTGAAAGACTCTATGACTAAGGGAGGGACTCGAGGCGGCCGGAGGGCTCATGTGATCAAAGATTTCTGGCGGACTGTCATGCGAATACTCTGAAGAGCCGGAGATGGATGAGGCGTATGTCGAGCCTGGTATGGTCCTCTCCATGACAGATTTTCGTGTCCTCGCAGCTTTCTCGAGTCTCTCCTCAGTGTTGGGCCTCGATTTCTTCGGCCTTCCACGCTTGATCGGCTTCTTTGGCGGGCCGTCAAACGCACCAACGCACACACCACGTTGTCGGTGCCTCGTCAGAGCGTCTTGTCTATGAAATTCTCGCCCACAAGGGCATTTGTGTGGCTTGTTATCGGTGTGGATCTTGATGTGACGCTTCAAGTCATGCGGGCGTACGAAGTCTTTATCGCAGTTCGGGCAACGGAACCCACGATCGCCAAGGTGATTCTGGACATGAGACTTGATGTTCTCTTTCCTCCCAAATCGAAGTCCACAATTTTCAAACAGACATTTCCACTTCCCATCATCTGGCATGGGGCCAAAGATGAAGGAGGCGATTTCATCGACTGTGACTCCGGTGTCAATAACGCACTCTTCGAGGTCGACATCTGACATTGATTGTGTTCTCGAATGTGGATCCTGTTTCGTTGGTGAAGAGGGGCTGCTTAGTCGGGAGGCGGTCTGAGAAGAAGGGAGGTGTGTCATTGTGGCAGCAATCAACCCTCCATCGACACTTGGTCCAACCTCTCCAAACAGGGGCATGTGAGTGACCTCAGGCGACGATTGGAATGAGGACATGGCGGATGGCAATGCGTTTGTCATTGGAGAATAATTAGCAGGGTTGTATCCTCCACTACCGGCAGGAATGTCCATCTTCAAACTTGATAAGTTGAAGTTGTCTGGTTGAGGAAACGGAGCAATGTCGCATGACCACCGTGGATGGAGCGGTGCTGTGTGTGGTGGTGACGGAATATCGGCACTCGTCGCGTGCTGTCGCATTGTAGCGAAGTTGTCTTGATAAGAGGAGCCACGTTGCATTGCGTGCGAGGCTTTGATAGTCTCATTTGGGTCTCCGCGTATCGGCGAGGACTCAACAGTGCGGCTTTGAGGAAATTGGAATCCATTTGCTTTGCGTGAGAATGGAGTCGTGTCAGGAGTCAAGGGGAAGAAATCTACTTCTCATAAGCACGACCTTCCACGTCTACCAGTGTTCGTACTTACTCTTGTTTTTTTGATTGATAGGCGTCTGAGGCCTCTCCGGCGTGTTGTGGTTCGAAGACCCTTGTTCGCCTTCATGTAGCGGCAGGCCATGGGTCACTTGTGGTGAGTTCATTATTTCATTAGTTTGAAGAATACCGATTTGTCCGTCGGGTCCAGTTCCGAAGCTTTCCAGGTATCCAGCTGAGGCGTTCGAGTCGAAATTCCGGAAAAAGTCCATGGTACTAGTCGTCAAGTTGTCGTCCAGCGAGTATGTATTGGTATCCAGACCGGTGGTATTTGTGGGAAGGTGCTCATCGAGAGTGTATCCGAGGCCAGGTGCCTGACGTGGCGTAGGTTGTGTGCAGTGTATAAATGAGGTGTGCTGGGTTAGTCCATGTTGCTGTTCTTGGCCCGGTCGAGCCTTTTGTTGCTGCTGCTGCGTTTCTCGCAAAGTTTGCTGCTCTATTTGCTGTCGAAGTAATCCTTCAAATCCGGCAATATCATCCTGTAACGATGGTTGTTCCTTCAAGGTGGTCCCCAAGGCTTGGTCTAAGCTGAGTCCTCGTCGATGGGCTTCATGTTGTCGTCGGGGCGTCGGTGCATGGAATGAAGCTGTGTCCTGGGAATTGATTACCGTGGGTGTCGAATTTTGTCGTTGATATCGTCCTGGAAGGGTGTCCGGTGTTTGATTTGACAGCATTGAGATGCGAGTCAAGTCCGAAAGAGGGATGGTCGAAGGAGTCAATGGTTGTCCTTCGTGGTTCGAGACTGTTCGGTATCAAGTCAGCTCAAGTCTCCTCTTGTCCTTGAGAGGGCATTGGACTACCAACCTCGCGCAGGGCAAGCCGTTCGGCCGGGCTAGACCGAGATTAATTCAATTATGCCCAGTCAAGATGTGTAGTTGTTTGTGGATTAGGAAATATGTCGGATGTCGAAAGAGCGTCCGCGGCAGGCTTGATAATGCGCTGTGAAGATTTGTCGGATGTGCTCTTTCGAAGATGTGATTGATTATCTCGGTGTCAATTAGATGAGTGCAGTGTGATGGAGAAGTAGTGCAAGCACAGCTTGTGGGGAGTGGGAATGTGTAAAGAGTGTCCAGGAGAGGAAAGCTGTAGTTTGGTGGACTGTTTACGGAGTTAATGGATAACCACGGTAACACTAGCGCCAAAAACAAGGAGGTTGGCTTTTTCGCCAAGGACAAAGGCCGGCGGGCACTAGTGGCTTAGCGTGTCCGCCACTGCACACAAATTCCATCTGCCAATTTGTCTTTCCGAAGGTATACAACGTCTGCTGTATTGGTTGAGGACGACAATATTGTCGAGGTGAGCATGCTCTGATCTAATTGTAGCGTACCTGCAGCTTTTGGCCAAGTTCTATCATATCATGGCTGACATCGAGTTCCCAGGCCAAGATGCAGATTTTTGTAAAGACCCTCACGGGCAAGACCATCACCCTTGAGGTCGAGTCCTCAGATACTATCGACAATGTCAAGGCGAAGATCCAAGGTAACACAGCACCATCATATATACTCGTCTCCGCTTGCCAGCTAACAACTTCGCAGACAAGGAAGGCATCCCTCCTGACCAACAGCGCCTGATCTTCGCCGGCAAGCAACTCGAGGACGGCCGTACCCTCTCCGACTACAACATCCAGAAGGAGTCCACTCTCCACCTTGTTCTGCGTCTTCGTGGTGGTGCTAAAAAGCGAAAGAAGAAGGTGTACACCACACCAAAGAAGATCAAGCACAAGCGCAAGAAGACCAAGCTCGCTGTGCTCAAGTACTACAAGGTGGATGGGGACGGCAAGATCGAGCGCCTGAGAAGGGAATGCCCAACGCCCGACGTGGGTTTCCATTAGCCGGGTACATAGGGCAAGGCTAACTTAGGGATAGTGCGGAGCCGGTGTCTTCATGGCTGCCATGCATAATCGTCAATACTGCGGGAAATGCCATCTCACATACGTATTTGATGAGGCTGCGGGTAAGAAGTAAACTAGGAGGCATGACGGAGGAGCCAAGATATGAGACATCGATGTGTAGAAAGTTCTAGCATAGCCGGTCGACAAGAATACCATCCGAAGTGTATCAGCTTCTCACCATCAGACTGTGCCATTCATACAACTCCATTCAATGGAGTATGACTATCTCCAGATGAGTAATGCAAGATCGAAATCACAGGCCATACCCACTAAAAGAGCTTGAAGGGAGCTTTTTGTCATGACTGCCCTTTAGGAGGAAAGCTTGATTGATATATTGACCCATCTTTGGCCACCCTAATATACTTTAAAGTATTCAGATATCCCCAATGGCCACCCCAGCGTTGCAATAGGGCAACATTGTCCTCATCCCTGATATCTGGAATCCAATAGCCCGTAGCGTATTCCTTGTTATCCGTCTCAATCCTCTGCTTCAACAAATCTTCTTGCCTGCTTGATGGCCGTCCTGGTCTTCTTTCGCTCTGTATCCGGGCGAGCTCTTCGACGTCACGACTAATGTATCTGTGATTCGTCAGATTGTGAGTCTTCCACTTTCTGGCATGGACACACCTCTGGACAAGGTCATAGATCTTTTCGACTTCGACAGGACCTTGAGCCGCTTTCGCTGCTCCTTGAAAGTATGCTATTCTCTGCGCTGCGACAGATCAGCTGTTGAGATACCACGTGCCGTCCTGCCTGTCTGCATACAGAATGGTTGGTTTGATTTTGCTGTCATTGCTGCAAGCTTCTCCAACTTCTCGGCCCTCGCACCTGCCCTTCGTAGCTTCTGAGCATCTCTGCTGTTTTCGTGTAAGCTGTTGGTGCCGCCCTTCTTCTTGGCCACCTTCTTCTGGACTTTTGCGAGACTCTTCGCCATATTGAAGCGTGCTAAACCAAGATCGAAAAGTCTTAAAGTCTTGAAAGTGGGTGGGCGGAATCCAGCCGCAAAAAAGTCGCGACCGCGTTACGTTCTCCACCAATTCAGTCGCAATTGACAGCATGATTGCATATGCGTCCACAAATCTTTCCGACTCGCGACTTAGAGTTTATTGACTCTATGCTTCGATTGAGACAGAGTACATTCCCATGAGGAAACCGTCTTGAAACCTGTTTAGGCATGCTTGAACCACACACCCATTGGTCAAGTAAACAGAGGGGACTGGGGATGTTGCTGAGCCCTCGAGGAATACTACGAATGCGCAATGGGTATCACTGGCAAGTGGCATACTGTCTATATAATCGAACGTTCTTGCTAATGTTGATCAGGCTTGCTCCCGTTGCTCAAATCAATTCAGAAGCCGTGCAATCTGAAGAAGTTCTCCGGGCAAACGATCGGCGTCGATGCATATGGCTGGCTTCACAGAGGAACGGTGGCATGTGCCATTGACCTGGCTCTTGGAAACCCCACAAGAAAGTGTGTTGAGGCCCTCTACTACCAAAGAATCAAGACTTACGGTTCTTAGATATATCGACTTCTCGATGCACCGAGTACGAATGCTTATCCATTTTGGCGTGATCCCATACATTGTCTTCGACGGTGACTACTTGCCGAGCAAAGCGGCGACAGAAGTCGAGAGAGCTAAGAAACGAGAGGAAAGCAAGAGGAAGGGACTCGACTTCTACAAACTCAACAAACCGTCTCAAGCGCACCTTGAACTGCAAAAAGCCGTTGATGTGACGCCCGCGATGGCAAGAGAGCTTATCGATGAGCTCAAGAAGATCGGAGTACAGTATGTTGTCGCCCCATACGAAGCAGACGCCCAATTGGTCTACCTTGAGCGGAAGGGAATCATCCAGGGCATCTTGTCCGAGGACTCGGATCTTTTGGTCTTTGGCGCTAAATGCCTCTTGACTAAGCTAGATCAATACGGCGAGTGTGTTGAGATCAATCGGGCTGATTTCACCGCATGTCGCGATATCAGTCTTGTTGGATGGTCTGATGCTGAGTTTCGACGAATGGCTATCTTGAGTGGATGTGATTACCTTACGAACATCAATCGGATGGGGTTGAAGAGTGCTTATCGCCTTGTGCGAAAGTACAAGACTATCGAGAAGATACTTCGCATTTTGCAGTTCGATGGCCAATACTGCGTTCCTCCGGGGTATCTCGAAGCCTTCCACAAGGCCGAGCTTACCTTTCTGCACCAACGTGTTTTCTGTCCAGTGCAGAATGACGTGGTGATGATTACAGAGATTGATGGGGCGCAACCCGAGGACATGGCTTTCATTGGAAGCGAAGTAGAGCAGGCTGTGGCCATTGGGGTAGCCAGCGGCGACCTAGATCCAATGACCAAGGCGCCAATCGTTGTCTCTGGCAACTCGAAGAGTACTCCTAGGATGCCCGGGACCAATAATCGGCTCAAGACTCCTAGCACATACAATAATATAAAGGAGAACAAGTCAATAGAGTCCTTCTTCGGAAAGTCGAAGAGAACACCTCTTGCCGAGTTGGACCCCAACAGCTTCACTCCATCACCAACGCAAGATCGGCTTCTACAGCAGGCTATCGGAACATCGTGGGCTTCAAGTCCTGCACCCTCTGGACCTCCAGCTCGTTCAGCCGCACCAGTGGCATCATCGGCGCCTCTTTCGGCGCTGGCGAGCCCAGGAGCCGATACTACCTTCAAGGGAATTGTCGCAGATCAATCATGGCCGAAGAGACGGAGGCTTTGCCATGATTTAGAAGATCCTTCACAGATCACAGGGGACTCGGGTGAAGTGCGGAGTCGCTTCTTCTCAGCCAATGTGCCAGATTCAACACCTAGTGGGAAACAGCTAAGAACAAACAACAGGGGGAAAGAAACCGCAATCAACATCTGGTCCGACGACTCTGTCGAAAACGTTATGGCCGACTTGCCAGACTTCTCAGATGTTTCTGCTCCAAGGAAGAAGGGAAACATTTCGGTCTTCAAGGACCATGAACCAAAGGTAGGGACCCTGCCTCCAGAAAGATTATGTCAGAAAAGAGAGCCGGTCCAAGAAGACTCGCAAACATCCACTTCCTCTCGGGGATCAGAAATGTCTGCAGCATCCATCAGCACGGCAGCGACCAGCGTCTCGAGCCAGGCGCCCTCAACTGTACAGAAGTTGGATGAAAGCGTCCGTGCCGAGCTTGCAGCCCTTGCGAGATTCTCATATCGACCTGAAAAGGAGCGTATCGCCCCAGAACCCTCGAACGCCGAAAAAGCCCCAAAGCCATCAACTCTTAGCAACACAATCGAACAGCCTACTAAAGCCAACTTATTCAGGCAGAAAAGCATGACACCCCTCCAACGCCTAGGCGCAGGAGCATTGAATCGCTCACAATCCTGCACCCAGCTCTCCTCTCGTACCACCCCCTCAACAATAAAAGAAAATAACGCCCCTGCCTTGTCAGCAAAGGGGATCGACATCCCCACCGTCGACATTCCCCAACTGCCCTTCCACTATAGCATTGGCCCTGACGCCTCCATGAAGGGAAGCGAAGACGCCATCATCCCCGATTCAGAAAGCGAGGGCGAAGCCATTTCTGACGCGGAACAGGCGAAGCCAGTGGTCGATCTGGGGAGGTTTGCTTTCAGCGGATGAATCCTATCTGCGCCCCTTTTTCGAGGGCTGGAGGAAAAGAGTTACACAGACCAGGGGCACAACGGAAGTCTAGCAGGAGGGCATGATTATGAATTTTGGAGCGAGTACGGAGTACCGCACAAGCGAATGGTGTTCGGCGCTTGTATCTATCTCTTCCATGCAGAGCGCATGGCCCATTATTGTTTAGATCGGACCCAACCATACCTACCGTACCTACGTACTTGCTACCTCAGCCCATTAGATTTCCATCTGCATTGCCACCTAACTAATCATGGACTTCGCTACACCAGTGAAAGGTTTTTGTATTTTCTTAATATAAAACAATAAGAGTAACTGGACTTAAGACACTTTGGCCGAGTGGTTAAGGCGACAGACTTGAATCCCAACTTCGATCTCGATATCTGTTTCATTCGTGAGCGCAGGTTCGAACCCTGCAGGTGTCGCCATGTTCTTTTTTCTTTCGTTTTCGTTTTACGGGGGGGTTGTTGGGATCATACTGCGAGCGCGTAGGCGTTTGGTTTGCTTTAGGAGCCGCCGATGCGGGCAGCCTGGAGGTGGGCTCCGATTGGGAAGAAGGGAGGGCCGGTCCTGCGTTCTGCGAAGTTTTTGTGTTCAGGGCTACGTTACGGCGAGGGCGAGGATACTGCGGTGATGGTCTGCTACGAATGGAAAGGGATCCCGATGGGACTGGGCGAGTGAGACATTGTGGAACTGTTCGCGGGTATCTATCTCCATGCACCAGCCATGCTTTCCCCGATTTTCTAATCCACCATCTTGATGCCGTCGTGCATTGCTATACTAGGGTGTTGCGAATAACGCAAGACGAGGTGAGACACATGCTGTCTAACCAGATTGGAAAGGAAATGCACTTCTGGATGGGAGCTGTAATCCATCGGCAACGTGGGAAAGGGAGTGCGATTGTGGGCCACACGATGCATGCCCGAATCTTCGCCTAGCTGTACGGCGACCTGAGATGTGCTGTATCAACAAAGGCCGTTGGTATCGATGGGATTATCGGACCGGTCATTTGATGCCAGGCGATTTGCCTCCTGAGGAGTGGTGCTGCCGAAGCGTAGACTGTGGCAGTCTACACCACGTGAGCTGAGCGCGCCGAGGGATTGAGTGGCAGGCTCGTTACCAATCATTGTATCCACGGCCGACGTCTACGCCGCTGTCCCAGCCTGTATTTGCCCGCCATGTTTGATGCTCGCTCGTCATGGTGGATCCCACGTCGGGGTTGATGGATCGAGACACACTGGCGATGTCGATGGTCGTAGGTACTTGGATGTCGACGTAGTCATCCATGACGACATCTTGAGACCCCTCGGCCTCCTGTGGGGTGGACTCGACTACATTGCGGCATACAGGATCCACGAGCTCTTCTTTCAAGTCGTCTTTGACGTAGACGATGAAGTACGCCGTGGGTGGTCGTTCACCAGGATGGGCATCGAAGATCTCTGTCGTATCGGTGACTTCAGTGACCTTTTCGTCGTTGTATTTGCGCCAAATCTTCGCTTTGGAGTCGTAGATGTAGATCCAATAGTGCCCTGACATGTGCGACCCAACGTGGAAGAAGGCTGATGAGATTCGGTAAGGGATCTGACGGAGATCACTGAATTGACTGTCTATGTTCGTCTCGAGGTCTTTGATCTTGGACTCAAGTGCTACAATTATTAGCAACAAGGCAAGACGTGTCGGTACCCTTGCTCACCGCTCAGCTCCGCTCTGGCTTCGTTCGCAGCACTCTCGATTGCTTTGATCAGCCGCGATGGTACTTCGACAGAGCCATGCCCTTTAATGTTCTCCACTTGACGCAGATAGGTGTGGGTGGCCTCAAGAACTTCGGACATATCCATACCCATCTGCTTCGATCAGTATACTGTATGTCCACCAACATTCATGCTTACCTCTGGTGCATTGAGTCTGGATTTTCGATTTTCGAGTCGGCGCAACTCCCGCTTCCATTCCCAGCACTCTTGGCGCCTCCTGAGCACTTCAGGGTCCGCCGAATCCATGTATCTATCCATGTATATGGTATCCCTCAATTCCACATGTTTGATGGATTTGAATTGAGACCTTGATTGAGGATTGAATTGTGTTCTCTGGATGTGGACTTGCAAGACGGGTGGAAGCTGACTGATAGTGGAATATTGTGGTTCTATGCCTCCTGCTACCTCGACGTCCTGAACATCAAAAGCACCATCGAGTGCATCATAGATGGTACGGGGACAAGCTTCCGGGTCAATCTTGATGTCAGACATGTACTCTTCCTTTGTACGTATGACACCTTGTCTATTGGTAGTGTATGTTTTTTGCTTTGCAAAGAAAAGATGCTTCACTCGATCAAGTTGCTCACCATCCTTATCGACGGCTTCGGGTTTGATGGCGCACTGCAACTGGAAGAGCACGTTGCCAATCACCTCGTTGACATCTTGCTGCGCACCATACTCGGCTTCTTTGAGAGCTACATCTGCCGCGGGCTTCGGTCGTGGAGGAATGGGTGGAGGCCGGCTCGGAGGGAGGCCATTTGTTGCAGGAGAGACGGAGTCATCTCCAGTCAAATCCACCGTCTCTTTTTCGGGTTCCTTCTCGATAATCTGAGTGGGCTGCTCGTTCAGTCGAGATGGGGATGCCTCATTGAGTGGACTAAGCTGAGACTCTGCTGAAATTTCTTCTACAGCCTTGCTCGGGGGCAAGTTTTCCTTATCGTCGAGAACAATCTGCTGTTGTTCTATAGCAGGCTCGAGAGCGACAGCAGGCTCCGCGCCTGCCGGCCCGTTCACCAAGGTATTGCTCGATGCATCGCTATGTGAATCGTCCATGATGGCTGTATAAGTTGGAGTGTCGACGGCTGTGCTGTCTAACATCTCCGTATCAGCTTGGGTGGCTATTGCAGCCAAGTCAGTAGGAGCCTCTGCAGCGGGCCCTTGAATGGGCACGCCGTTCATGGCCCCGAGAGGAGCTTCAAGTGAAGGTCGCTCAATGCTAAGGATGGAATGTCGACGAGCTTGCTCAGCCTTGGATGAGCTGAGTAAAGTGAGGCGAGCAACCTCTGCATCAGGCTTCAGTGATTGTTTCGCCAAGGATATTAGATCTTGGAAGAGCCTCTTCAGCTCGTCAACTGTCCGTTGTGCACGGTCGACTTCTTTCCTCGACACAATTCTGGAGCCTACGCGTTTCTGCCTGAGGGTCTCATCATCGGTAGGCGTCTTGAATCGGTCGATGTCTAAGACGAGTTCTCTTAGAGGCTTAATGGTGAAGTAGAATTGTAGAAGACTGTTGAGATAGCAAGTATTGCCAATGTTCTCAATTCCGACTGGCCATTCTGAGAGCGAATGCGTCGGACTCTCAATACCAATCCCCAACCGATTCTTGAGGATCTTGGAGTCTCTGGATTTCGCAATAGCAGTGAGAGCGCGGTTCAGGTCATGGACTTGGGAAGGCTGTTCTTCAACGTTGTAATTGAAAGCAGCCAGAATCGTGGAATCATCGATGGTTCGATCACCAATGTCTAAACGAGCATAGGCATGGTCGATATCCATTTCAACGTCCCCCAAGACGTTTGTGTTGATCCAGTTCTTCAAGGCATTGCTCTTTCGGTGGTTGGCGATCAAAGCAACGGCGTCTCGAGCAGCAGCTTCGTCAGACGGCTTATCTCCAACCTTGAGGCTGACCAAAGAGGGAATGAATTCATCCGACATCTCCTCTGAGGCACCTAGAAAGAGCAAGGCTTGTTCATACGTTGTAACAGCTATAACTAGGTCAACGGCATATTGCTACCGAGGTCCGAGATTACTCACCTTGAGAAGCTACAAATTTTATCTTCTCACTTGAACGATCCTGCCCAATGATGTTGAGGTCTCTCCTCATAGCATCCTCTTGTCTGGGAGCATCCGCTACCCTCGCCTGAAATGTGCCGATAATTGTGTCGTCAGCGAGACTGCTGTCTACACCAAGATTCTTGTACGCATTGCGAACGTCTTTCAAGCTCAGTCTACCCGAGGTTGCTTCGATAAGTGCCTTAGTCTGAAGATCTTCACTGCCACGTCCCTCGCTTATGGTTTGCAAACATTCCAAGTAGTATGGAGCATTTTTGGCGTCGCAATGGATTTGACAGTCATATGCAAACGCCACCAGCGAGTCATCGAAATCTAGAACAGCGCCCAGCCCAGCGTAGCACGGATGTTCTTCTACTGTGAGATCGACGGTTCGAGAACGGAGACTCTGTTTGTACTCTTTGCAGCCCAAAGCGATCTTCATATCATTGATTGCCCATTCTGGTGAGAAGTTCGATTTTGCAGCCCGCCGTTCGTCGTCTGGTCTCTGTGATATGAGAACTTCAAGTTCGAACATGACGTCGTCAAGTAGAATGTTCATAATAGTCTTGAAAGGCTTCCCCTCGTTTGGTTTGGGCTGCGGCGGTATCCATTCATCTCCCTGTACATATACTTAGCTTACTATATCATGGAGAGGAAAGGTCCCCCTACGTCTGTTTTGAAGCCTAAGTAGTTTAGTAAATCGCCACACGACTCTCCAAGACTCAAAGACCACTTCTTGTTATTGCCTCTAATCCTTTTGTCTGAGCTTGTAGAATTTTGCGCGCCCTTTATGTATGCTTTGAGATGTTCGAGCACAACTACAGCTCCAGGAACAGCGATTCCTTCGTATTTTGCTGGTTCTTTGGCCATAGCCTTCTGTGCTCTCGCTTTGATCACAAACGGATCGGTGAGCTGGCTCACCCAGTCATGGATCAACCTTGGGGGCATGAATTGAATACGCAGCTGCGCCGTGCATTGAGGTGCAGAGCATTCGAATGCTTGTATGTCCACCCACACGAAGCCGGCCTCGGAGAGTGTTCCTTGAGAATCATGTTGTCGGGGTTCCGAAGCATCGGGTCTATGGACAAAATGATGGAGAGGATGAGATTCCGTGGGACAAGGGGCAAAAGCGTTGTGTTTATCAAGACACTGCACTGCAAAGTCTAAGTGACATCTGCATTTCGAGCAATAGCATGCCAGGACCCACGGCTCTGATCGGTCGTGCCTGTAAATGCCATCTTTTGGTAGGTCACACTGATTGCGTTTTACTGACCAGTGGTGCTGACAAGCACCTCTTGGAGGTAGCTGTGGATTCTGGCTTTCCCTCTCTTCATCATGAAATAACACATCCGTCAAGACACTGTGCCCACTTGTTGGTATACTTCGAGGGTCGTAAGAGTAGAGATCCTGGAGGAGGCGGGGCGCAGTCTTGCCTGTTTTAGGATGCACCGTCAGAAAATATTGGGCAACGTTCTGTAGATATTACTCACCTCCCTTGAGGCGTACATGATTTATCATTGTAGCCCTCCGAGATAGGTCCACATCGTATTGCAGTCTGGGTTCCGGTCGGGAGGGTGCTACCCTGGAAGGCTTGTCGTAAATCCCAGCCTGATACTTTGCCCCACTCTAGTTTCACTATCTTGTGATGGGCATTAGGGAGCTTGGGGCGAGGGGCATGAGATGTTGTTGGAAATCTGCTTGTTCAGCATTTTATTAGTCTCGAATACGTAGAGATGGCATGACATAATTCCACAGGGAAGATCATGAGAGTAGTGGAGTTTAGGTAACGCGTGTTCTTGTAGGAACAGGTCAGCCTAGAAAAGTGGCCGACTTACTGTTTGTTAGTTTAGGCATTCATGCAACTTGCCTGGCTCTGCTTAAATGACAGCGAGCGTCGCGGGGTGCAAAAAGGAAAGGATGAAGAAAACAACAGTTGCGGTGCATTGAATTCGCCTTCCAAAGGACTATAAACAGGAGACACGCTTGCAAAATTGAATAATGAACATGCTGGTTGTTATCAAATGACGCTGAAACTGTTTCTCGCATGCTTGGGACTAACCAATTGGAGGGCGGAGCGCAGCCGCCCTAGCTCAAAGCCCACTTCCGAGGTTCACAGCGAGATAGCCAAGGACCTATTAATGTTTTTGTAAATATGGAGGTAACTTCTTATCTACGAACAAAGGCTAGAAGATTGATCGTTAAAATTCTAATGAGAGCTGAATTCCACGCCCGGACGATAACGACAAAGGGAGGGTCGTATCTCTACAATAAGAAGCAATAACGGATGCCTAAGTCTTACACTGGCTGAGAGATAGGGAGTTCCTAAGGCCTAGTTTGTCGACAGTCATTCGACCGATACTAGCGAAAGCGAAATGACACGCAAGCGTAAAGAATGCTTTGCGAACGTGGATACATTCGATTACTACTAAATGGGTAACCGGCGTGGAAGTATTGATTGTAAACGGCAAAGCCTTAGCGCTGATACAGCACTGTCAACTATTCTTGTCTGTACTCGAGCCGAACGAGGTACGGTGTCGAATTCTCGAATGGTAGGTTTGGGTATATTCCGAAGGCCCAAGGAAATGGGAGTGGATGTTGGGGGAGGAAGAGACTGAGACTATCAGTCGTTGACATGGAGTTGTTAAGGCCTTTGTTGAAGAACGGTATGGGCGCTGAGGCAACTTAAATATAAGATGCAGAAAAGTCAAGGTCTGTCATTACTGATAAGACTAATAACGAAAGAGTCAAGTGCTCCAAGGCGGTTGGGTATTTCATGGTATCGGATTCCGGAGGCCCCTCGGGCGAGACTAAAGTACCTCGGTAGTCAGTCTGTAGTGAAAGCGGCACGGCCCGAGCCAGCCTCGAGTGAGCCGGGGGCAGGCTTTAGTCGTCCATGAGGTACCCACGCAACTATCTACAATGACTAGTCCAAGTTAAGCTGTACTGACAGCTACAAGTCATATTTGAACCGCCATGGCATCGCATGATGAGGATCATGTCTACCAACCGAAAGACGCTGTCACTGCTGGCGTGAACACAACGATGATCATGAGCGGAGCTGGATTGACCTTCTCTGCGATCCAGACCGCGCTCACCAGGCAGAATGTCTCGGCGTGGGCTGTCTTCTCTCGGACTGGCTATCTGATTACACAATTTGGTATCGATGCCCTGATTGAGAATCTGAGTTCCACAACACGACTGACATACATCATAGCTGTAATGGGAGCAGCCTATGGCTTTTCCAAGACCGCCGCTGCAAATCTTCGGGAAAAGGAAGATAGCTACAATCCCGCAATTGCAGGTTTCTTAGCTGGCTCAGCCGGTGCTTTGAGATGTGAGCAACCGTCCCCAAAAGACAAAGCTTCCGCTTGCTTACACCCCCACAGCGAGGAGTTTCCCTAAGACATTGGGCCTAGGTGCTGGTCTAGCAGTGGCGATGGGAGTCTTTGACTACACTGGTGGGAAGTTCTCTGGCTTCGACAGGGAGGCAAATGTGGACGAGTATGAGCGAAAAGAGGAATTGAGGAAGAACAAGAGAAGACCCATCCAAGAGACATTACAGGAGCTAGGCGAAGGCAGGGGTATGCTATCCCATCTCCCTTTATACCCTCTCGAAGATTGATGGCTAATTTATGTCCCAGGTGTGTATGGTCCAGGCTACAGAGAAAGGAGGGCTGATCGAATCAAAGAAGCATATGGGATCGACGTTCCAAGATCATGATTGGGTGATAGATTTGTGTTTATTGTAAATAGCTGCATTACAAAGGCATTTTGTGATCATATTCGCCATGTAAACGAGGAGTGTAATGTGGGATTAGATGTTTCTAGGGCCAATATTCGTACGTACCTTATTATCTCGGCCAAAAAGGTCGAGATTTTCTGGCACCTGCCCAATCTCGTGACTGAGCTTATCTGGACACTCGGACTATCAGCGGCTTTCAGAAACCCCCCACCCCTATTAAATCATCGAAACAACTCTTCCTGGCTACCGACGTTCACAATGCCTCCAGAAGAGATGAAATCTTCAGGCGAGGCCGGGTCTGCATTATCCTTTTACAATCGCTTCAAGCGTGAAGAGGCTTGTCAGTGTCTTGCGCATCAAAGAACGGAATGTCTAGCTGATGGAAGATTCAAGCATTGCGTGCTCAGGTTGAGGGGCTTTCCAACAAGGATCTCAAGCCTGAAGAACGAGTATCTTTGACAGATCAATGCTCAGATGGGATTGCCAACCTGACGAAGGAAGTTTTAGAAATCTCAAGTCATCTATCGGCTCATGACCGCCGCACTTACTCTACGGTCTGTCTTTTTGCTGCTCTTTTGTATCTAGTTCCTAATTAAGCTCTCAGTAGTTCAGGCTATCGAGTCTTTGAAGAAAGGTTTACAAGACACTCGTACTGCCTTTGCACCCAAGCGTAAATTCGCCTTTAAAAAGAAGCCGATTTCAGACAATGTCGTTGCAATCGCCCCTCTCCCTGTGTCTCCGGCACACGGACAAGATTCAGCTCCCGCTGGAGATGGTCCTTCTAATCTTTTAGCATGTGCAGAAAAAGCATCAAGTGTGAAAGGCCCAACTAAGATATCGTCGCTTTCTAATGCCAAGGTGCTCGGATTTGATACTCCAGAGACTATTTCTTCTGCCACAGTCACAGCTATACAATGCAGCTGGGTTGATCTCTCCCGTCCCCCGGACCAAAGACAGACTCTTGCAGGATTGAGTGTCAAGTCGATATCTAGAAGCCTTTTGGTATGTGGGACTGTTACAGGCGCAGTACATATTACAGATGCTGTGAAGTGTACTTTGATCATGACCAGCCACCAAGTACGCATGCATGACTGCAAAGATTGCGTGATTTATCTCCGCTGCAGTAACAAGCCTATCATCGAGAATTGCGTGGGTATAAGGTTCGCACCTCTACCAGCTTCCTATGTAAGACCATCTCTGCTTCACTTCCCTGGTCATGTTTTCAAGGCCAACGGTAGCTGACAGTCGCCATGTAAAGGACACGGGCGGGATACGCACTCCCAATTTGTGGGACCAGGTTGGCGATTTCCAATGGATGAAGTCGGGTCCCAGCCCCAATTGGAACATTTTACAGGATGACGATGAGCGAGCTTTGGGGAAGGAAGTCTGGAAGGAATTTGGTGCTGATGGCTCATCACACCTCACTGTGGAGGAAATGCTTAGTTTGGTAAAGATACGTCAATGATTCGGATGGCTCTTTGCATCCCAGCAGGCCAATTGTACATGAAAATGTTGTGAGAGTCGGTAGTGTAAAGGAAAGATGAAGGTCAATCGCTTGACTCTTCACTTTTTATTTCCGGAGCCTTATCGCCGCGATTTGAGTAAATTGTTTTTCAGGTTACACCTTCTCCCTTCTTGTTTAATTCTTGTCTGGCGCATTCAAGAAAAGACTAATCATGGCAATCCGAGGGCAGCGTTTCAATATCAACTTCGATGACAAAGAACCGGGCAACACTCCACCAGTCCCATTCGCGGGATTCGGCCTACTTGGCGAGATCAAAGAGCGAACAGCATCTCCAAATCCCAAACCTCCATCGCCTCCCCGCGTCAAAAATTCTGCCACTGGATTCCCAGCGCATAAAGATAGGACGAGGTCCTCAGGATTCAAGAAGACTCAGAAACCGAGTACCGAAGACGCACCTTTGCAGCCCCAAGCGAACGGTTCGGAGGGATCACAAACACAGTCCCCGCACCGAGAGGGCCTGAGCAGAGATGGCAAAGTAAATGGGAATGACGTTCGAAATGGAGGGATCGATCCTAGCATCGACAAAGAGAACAACGAACGCCTCGCGAACATGTCAGAAGAAGAAATCGCGGCCGCAAGAGAGGAGCTCATGTCGGGCCTGAGCCCTTCCCTCATCGAAAAGCTCTTGAAACAAGCAAACGTAGACGACGAAGCTCAAGATCCAGCACCCGAGCCTCCCTCCGCACCTCAAGACCCTCCAAAAAGCGAACCCAATCCGTCCCCACCCATATCCACCAAAAGAGTCACCTTCTCCAACCCCTCCCCACCAATAACACCACCACCCGCATCAACACACGCAACGCCCGAACCCCTTCACTTAAACCCCGACGCGCCTCCTATTCAACCCCCTCCTGACCTCCAACCAGCCTCCAACCTCCTCGAAACCCCCCGAATCCACTTCCCCACCCCCAAACCCCCACCCTCCCTCGACCCCTCCTCACCCACCTTCCTCTCCT
>JAABUQ010006056.1_pt1 | contig 18680 bp, 20 predicted proteins | sample 5560001 | NCBI WGS metagenome assembly JAABUQ01 (sample SAMN10711888, study PRJNA513371) | rock metagenome | isolation source: Antarctica rocks | place: Antarctica: Victoria Land, Finger Mt nord | collected 2015-12-18
GCGCGCAGCGCGGTATCGAGGTCCTGTGGGCTCACCGGCTTGGTGGCGTCGACCACGACGAGTGGGCGCCGGTCGTCGTCGTCGACGAATCGGCGCTCGAGGAGCACGCCGGTGCGTGCCACGGCGGGCCAGTGGATGCGGGAAGCGGGCGTTCCCGGCCGGTAGGCGCGCAGCGAGTCGAGCTCCAGGGCGGCAGGCGGGGCGGCGGAGGTCCGCCCACGTCCCTCGAGCAGCCCCGCCCCGCGCAGCGCGATGGGGTTGACCGGCTCCACGCGTGGAAGGACCAGTACCTCCACCGGCGCGGTGCAGCGCCGCAGCTCGCACAGCCCCAGCGGGTCGATCACACGCAGACAGGCCGGACCGAGTATCTGGCGTCCCCGCCCGGCGAGGGTGAGCCGGCGCTCCACTGGGGTGCCCCTACGAGAGGCGACGATTGGTTCGCCCCCCGGCCATGGCAAGAGGCTCCCTCCGGGGAGCGGCAGGGCACCGCGATGCAGCTCGATCGTGACGGCCACCGGCTCGCCCTCTTGGACGACCTGTCGGTCCAGGCGCCGCAGCACACGCGATCCCCGCCAGGCCAGCGATACCCACACCGGCGCCCCGATGCCGAGCAGCACGAGGGCGAGCCCGGGAACCCACAGCGAGCCCGCCGCGAAGGCACCGGCTACCGCGCACAGCAGGGCTCCCAGGGAGATCACGCCGATCGCGCGGGTAGCGCCGCCACGCGCGAGGCCGCCAGCGCGTCGGCGCAAGTTCTCCGGCGACCGGCGCTCGGGCTGGTCTGGGTTCACAGCGCGGGCGTACGGGCGAGCACGTCGCGTACCACCTGGGCGGGCTCGACGCCTGCCGCGTCGGGAGCCGGCAGCAGCCGGTGGGCCAGGACCGAGCCCGCGACCTGCTGAACGTCGTCGGGGAGCGCGTGGTCGCGCCCCTGCAGGGCCGCGAGCGCCTTGGCCGCCTTGAGCAGCATCAGCCCCGCTCGCGGACTGGCGCCCAGCTCCAGGCGCGGGTCCGTGCGCGTGGCCTCCAACACTCCAACTACGTAACGCCGCAGCGCCTCGCTGGCGTGCACCGCGGCCGCCGCGCGCTGGGCGCCCAGGACCTGGGCCACCGTACAGACCGGACGCAGGTCGAGCACACGGTCATGGTCGGCGTGCGCCGCCAGCATGTCCACCTCGGCCTGGGGGGAGGGATAACCCAGGGACACCCGCACCATGAACCGGTCCAGCTGCGCTTCGGGCAGCGGATAGGTGCCCTCGTACTCGTGGGGATTCTGCGTGGCGAGCACGAGGAAGGGACGCGCCAACTCGTGGGTGTGGACGTCCACCGTCACATGACGCTCCTGCATGCACTCGAGCAGACCCGACTGTGTCTTGGGCGACGCGCGGTTGATCTCGTCTACCAGCACCAGGTTGGCGAACACGGGACCCGGGCGAAAGTCGAAGCGGGCCGCGGCCTGATCGAACACGTTGGTCCCCACCACGTCGGCGGGGAGGAGGTCCGAAGTGCACTGGACGCGCGCGTACTCCGCCTCGACCGAGAGGGCCAGGGCACGCACGAGCGCGGTCTTGCCCACCCCGGGGCGATCCTCGATGAGCACGTGCCCCTCAGCCAGCAGGCATACCAGGACGTCGCGCAGCACCTCAGGCGCGACCTTGACGGCCAGGCCCACGTTGGCCGCTACGCGAGCGCCGAGCGCCGCCGCCTCAGCCGGGCCTATCTGGTCGACCGTGTCCATCCTCTCGGGATGCTACGCCGCCCCCCACGTCGCGTCGCCACACGGCTGCGCGCTCACCGGTCCCCGTCGTCGTGGCTGCGCTACGGTCTGCGGCCATGGGCGCAGACGCCAACTGGTACGGCCCTGGAGTGACCGTGCCCCACCGTGACGCCGAGCCTGCCAAGACGGAGCAGCACGCGCAGGCACAGGCCCACGCGCAGGCCCAGGCGACGATCATGGCGCTGCTCTCCCAGCGCGCGCCGGGAGCCACGATCTGCCCCTCCGAGGCCGCCCGGGCCCTCGCCGGGGACGAGTTCGGACCGCTCATGAACACGGTGCGCGACGCGGCCCGCGAGCTGGTCTGCCACGGTTCGCTGGAGGTCACCCAACATGGGCAGCCGATCGATCTCGACACCGCTCGAGGCCCGATCAGGCTGGGTCTGGCCCGGACGCGCTGAGAGAAATCCGTGGCCACTTCGCCCCTACCCCCACCCGATCGACTGCTCGACCCGCTGGACGCGATCGGCCTGGACGCCGGACCGCGGCCGGCCCACACGCCGCGCCGGTGGTGGGGTCGACCGGTGGCCGAGTTGCGCTGGCAGGCCGAGCTGGCGCGTCTCTTGGTGGACCCCGTGTTCCGCGGCGAGGGCGTCCCACGCGGAGCGGGCACCCCGGTGGTTCTCATTCCCGGATTCCTGGCGGGCGACAGCTCGCTTGCGGTCATGCGGTCGTGGCTCGGGCGCATGGGCTATGACCCGCACCCGTCGGCCATCGTGGCCAACGTAGACTGCTCAGACCGCGCGCTGGACCGCCTCGAGCGTCGCGTCGAGCGCGTGGCCGAGCAGACCGGGCGCACGGTCGCGCTGGTGGGGCACAGCCGCGGCGGTCACTTCGTCAAGGCTCTGTCACACCGGCGACCAGAGCTGGTGTGCAGCGCCGTCTCCATCGGCGCGGGGCTGGACAGCCCGTTTGACATCAGCCTGCCCACCAAGGCCGCCGTGGCCGCCTTCCGTAAGTACTACGCGTACACGAGCGACCGGGGCATGCACCCCGGCTGCTTTTCGGCGGGCTGTCGCTGCCGCTTCACCACCGATTACTCCGCGCCGTTCCCGCCCGAGGTGCCGCTGACCTCAATCTACTCACCCGGCGACGGGGTGGTGTGGTGGGAGGCCTGCGTGGTGCCCTACGCGCGGTGCGTTCCGGTCAGCGGCAGCCACGTCGGCATGGCGTGCAACCGCAAGGTCTACCGAGCGCTGGCTGAGACCCTGGCCGACGACACGCTGATCGACTGAAAGACCATCGGCCTAGATTGCCCGCGCACGGTCAGACCGGGGCCGGCGGGCCCGAGAAGCACGTAGGCGCGCCCCGATCACCGCGGCCAGACTGCGCCCCGTGCGCAGCGCGCCTACGGGGAGGCCAAGCGCCCGGGTGACGCGCTCCCCGCGCGCCTCCAGACCGCGAGCGCGGCTGCCAGGCGCTATGGGCCCCCGGCGCTCCAGCCACCGCAGGGTGATCTGGGCCGACTCCTGCGGACGCTCGAGCGCATAGGCGTGACCGGCACCGGCGATGACCACGAGCTCGGCGTCGGGAATGCGCTCGGCCAGGATCTGCGAGTTGGCCAGGGGTGACATCCGGTCCTCGCCGCCGTGGAGCACCAGGGTGGGCGCTCCGATCAGTCCCAGGCGGCTGTAGGTGTCGTGGTAGACGGTGGCCCACCAGTGGGCGCTCATGCCGACCACCGGCGCACGGTGTGAGAAGAAGTAGGTGATGAGCTCGCGGGCACGTTCAGGTTGCTCGCGACGGAACTGCTCGGAGAAGAGCATCGCCCCAAGCCATGGGCGTCCCGGCCGCGCGAGGTCTTGGCTCGCGGCCAGTCCCAGGCCCGCGAGCTGACGAGGACCCGGCCGCGCCGCACGTGGGCCACCGGGCGTCGTGCCCCCGAGAATCAGCCCGCGCACGCGCTCGGGAAAGCGGATGGCCAGCTCTTGGGCGATCATGCCGCCCATCGAGAGCCCGTACACGTGCGCGCTGTCGATGTCCAGGGCATCCAGCAGGCGCACGGCGTCGCCCGCGAGCTCGGGCACGGACGTCGGATGGCGCGGCGTGCTCGACCTGCCCGAGCCGCGGTTGTCGTAGGTGACACAGTCCAGCCGCGACGTGTACAGGTGAAGAATCGGCTCGAACACCGCGGCGCTGATGGTGAACCCGGTGATCCACAGCATCGGCTCCCCTGTGCCCTCGCGGTCGTAGTACAGCCGCGGTCGCCGGCCGACGTGAGGCAAGTGGCCTCCTCAGACGCCCGCGCCGCTGCGGGGGCGTCGCCCGGCGGCGTGCCGACTCACCGGTTGTGCACGTAGGTGCCGGGCGCCGCGTCCAGCGGCTTGTGACCTCGGGCGCCCAGCCGCCGCGGCGCCCGGCGCTCTGCCCCGGAACGCTCGCCCAGCCACTGCGTCCAATCCGCCCACCACGTGCCCTTGCGCTTGGACGCGCCCTCCAGCCACTGATCGGCGCGCGCCGGATTCTCGGTGTTGACCTGGTAGCTGGACTTCTCGTTGCCCGGGGGGTTGACCATCGCGGCTATGTGTCCGCTGGTCGAGAGCACGAAGCGCGGGGAGGAACCCAATAGTTGGGTGGTCCGGTAGGCGTTCTGCCACGGTGTTATGTGGTCGGCGATGCCGGCCACCACGTAGCTGTCCGTGTCGATGGTCGCCATGTCCACCGGCGTGTCGAGCACCGTGGTCTCGCCCGCGTGCACCAGCTTGTTGTCCAGAGAGATCTCCACGAAGTCGCGGTGCAGACCGGCGGGCATGTTGGTGGTGTCCGCGTTCCAGTACAGGACATCGAAAGCCGGCGGGGCCTTGCCGAGCAGGTAGTTGTTGATCCAGTAGTTCCAGATCAGGTCGTTGGGACGCAGCCATGCGAACACCCCCGCCAGCGCGCGCCCGTCGAGGTAGCCGCGGCGGGCGGAGTCCGCCACCGCCAGCGCCGCGGCGCGACGATCGGCGAACGCGCTGACCGTGCCCGCGTGCTCGTTGTCGATGACGCACACCCCCAGCGTCAGCCCGGCGACGCGGTCGGCGAGCTCACCGCGCGCCGCCAGGTGCGCGAGCGTGCAGGACAGCACGATACCCCCGGCACACAGGCCGGCGACGTGAGTACGCTCGCTGCCCGTTATCGCGCGGGCAGCGTCCATGGCCTCGACGATGGCGCCTGCGTAGGTGTCGAGGTCCCAGTCGGCGTAGCGCTCGTCGGGATTGCGCCAGGAGATCGAGAACACCTGCTGGCCGGCGTCGAGCAGGAACTCGGCCATGCTGCGCCCCGGGGCCATATCGGTCACGTAGTACTTGTTGATCATCGGCGGCACGATGAGCAGCGGCACCTCGAGAACCTGCGCGGTACGGGGCTTGTACTGGATGAGCTCGAGCACGGGCGTGCGCAGGACCACGGCGCCCTCGGTCACGGCGAGGTTCTTGCCCACCTCGAACGCCTTGCCGTCGACCATCGAGGGGATGCGCGGGCGCTTTGACATGTCGCGGGCGAAGTTGTGAGCGCCGCGCACGAGGTTGGCGCCGCCGCTGTCGATCATCGCCTTGAGCACGGCGGGATTGAGCAGCGGGTGGTTGGAGGGCGCGAGCAGGTCGAGCACGTTCTCCAGGGCGAAGCGCACTCGGCGCTCATCGCTCCAGTCAAGCTCGGCGTCGTCCACCAGCGCGTCCACGGTCTGGCCCACGGCCAGGTAGCTCTGGCCCAGGCGACGAAAGGCGGGGTTGCCCTGCCAGGCGGGATCGGCGAAGCGTCGGTCACCCTTGGCGGGGGCCAGTTGCGATCGCCCTACGGCGACCTTTCCCAGCTCAGCGGCCAGGCCGGCCCCACGGCGGGCCACCCGCTGAGGGCGACCGGCCAGATGGGCGGCGCCGCGCACGGCCGCCATGCCCGGCATCCAGTGGGGGCCGCCGCCACCGGCGGCGTCGGTGAGCAGGCCCTCCAGGCCCGGCGAGCCACCGCGACCGTTGCCGGAGGGCGCGGCGTCTGCGCGACCTTCGCCTGCCCTCTTGTCGCCGAGGCGCCCGGGGTTGCCGTTGGCAGAGGCCGCGTCCTGACGGTGAGTGGCGCGTCCGTTCTGCTTGCCCCCCCGGCCGTTCTGTTTGGCCCCCTTGGCGGGCGTGCGTCCGTTGGTGCGTGCGCCCGCGGAGCGGCGCGATGACCGGGCAACGTCACTGCTCATGAGTCTCCCCTCCCGACGATGGTCTGGCAACGTTACCGACCGCCGCGCTCAGAGCGGGCACGAACACGTCAGGATCCGCGCTGGGTGACCGACGTTCGGGGGGTAGACCCGGCGGCGGGCCGGTCTCGTCGCGGGGCCCGTGCTCGCTCCCCGGGCCCCGCCCCGCCCTCACGTCCGCGTCCGGGCGCCGGCTAGATGCGTCCGAGCAGGAGCAGCACCAGCAGGACCAGCGCGATGGCACCGACGATGCCTCCCGCCACGGCAACCTTCACCAGGAACAGGACGATTGCGATGATGATCAGCAGCCCGACAAGTCCTCGTACCACGAACGCCTCCTTGTTTTCAGTTCGCCCTTGGGGTAGATACCCCCGCCATCCCCTCGGGACACGGTCGTCCTTTCGTCTAGCGCGCCCGGTTCCCTGCATTTGCAGACCTTGTACGCGCGGGACCAAGCAGCCGGCGCGTTCCTATCGGCCGCGCGCGGGTACACATCGCCGGTGACCACCGCCACCCCTCAGGGGTACAGCCCCCATCCCGACGCCGGCGCCTTCTTGGACTGGGTGGGACCGGTGCACAGCCGCTCGGACGACGACGGGCGGGTATTTGGCCTGCGCATCGAGGAGCACCATCGCAACCGGGCCGGGGCCGCGCAGGGCGGCCTGCTGGCCACCCTGGTCGACTTCGCCCTCGGACGCGCGGTGCAGGCCGACGATGGCGGTGAGCGCCCGCCGGCCACGGTGAGCCTGACCACCGACTTCCTCGGCGCAGTCCACGTCGGTGAGTGGGTGGAGGCGCGCACGCGCGTGGAGCGGGTGGGCGGCACCCTGGCCTTCGCCGACTGCTCGCTGTCGGTGCAAGGACACGAGCGCGTTCGTGCGCGAGGCGTCTTCGCGCTGGGGAACTGAGCCCGTCCGACCGGGCATCGCCCAGGGTCGGCCGCAGATGCCCGAGTGGCTTCGCCCGCGCTCTGAGCGTGGAGTTCCCGCCTTCGCGCCCGTTGGCTATGGGCACAGCGCTCACGGTCGTCCGCTGGAGGCCTGGCTGCCCGAGCGGGACACCAACACGCTGGTGGTGGCGGGCATCCACGGGGAGGAGCCCGAAACGACGGTGGCCCTGTCCAGCGCACTGCGCTGTCTGACCGCCACTGCGCTGCGCAGCGCAGTGGTGCTGGGCGCCAATCCGGACGGTCTGGTCCGCGGCACGCGAGCCAATGCGCGCGGCGTGGACCTCAACCGCAACTTCCCCAGCAGTGACTGGAGCGAGAGGTGCCCGGCGCACAAGTGGACCCGTGACGATCCCCAGGATGTGACCCTGAGCCCCGGCGCGTGCCCGCGGTCGGAGAGTGAGACGCAGGCCCTGATGGACCTCATCGGCCAGCTGAAGCCGCGTGTGGTCGTCGCCCTGCACGCGCCGCTGGCGTGCGTGCTGGACCCGACTTTGAGCGCCCCCGCGCGGTGGTTGTCCGAGCGCACGGGGCTGGTGCTGCGCCAGGAGGTGACCTCCCCCACGCCGGGAACGCTTGACACGTGGGTGCGCGAGGCCACCGGTGCCGACGCGGTCACGCTCGAGCTGCCGGTGATCTCCAAGGACGCGGCGCTCGTGGAGTACCTGAACGTGCTGGTGGAGTTGCTACGGGCGGGTCCTGAAGAACTGCGCTGATCGCGTTAGCTCTGTTTGCGGGCCAGCGCCTGACCGAGCTCGAGCTTGTTCATCTTCGAGCGCCCCCGGACGTTTGCCGCACGCGCCCGCTCCATCAGCTGCGCCCTGGAGCTCCCCTGCACGTTGACCCCGCCCGCCGTCTGGACCGGCCGGTCGCGCGCCCGTTTACCGGTCTGCTTGGCCTGGGGGTCCGAGGGCCCCCGCTCATCCTTGGGCTCCCAGTGGTCGCCCATCTTCTCGAAGCTGTGCTTGAGCGCCGAGTACGCGGTGCGCTGCGCGCGCGACTCGTCGTCGTACTGCTCCTCGGCGCTCTGAAGCGTCTTGGCGTAAGTGCGTCGGGCCTTCGCCGGCGAGCGCTGCAGCGTGCCGGGAAGATCGGCTTTCTTCTTCTGGGCGGCCATGAGCAGGGGGTACCCCCACCGGGATGGCACTAACCGACGGGCGTCCCACGCGAGATCAAGGTCTCAGACCGCGTCGCGGTGATCGTCCCCGCGCGCAGCAGGCGTTCAGGCAGGAGCGCAGGCGCAGCGGCGACGAAGCGGTAGACGAGCAGGCCGTGAGCGGACGTCATCGTGGTCAGGCGAAAGCTCCGCGCAACGTAACGACCAGCCCCGGTGCGCAGGGGCCGGTAGCCCACCAGGTCCACCTCGGACACCAGGGCCGAGCGCGAGGGCGACAACGGGCGCAGCCCCGGCAGGTAGTACTCGAGCGGCGCCGACCCAAGCTCGACGGTGACCACGGCACGGTGGGATGCGCCGTCCCTCAGGACCGCGGCGACCCCCTTCCAATCGCCGCGCTGAAGGCGCGGGGCGAGGTCGATTGCCGCGAGCACGGCCACCGCCGCCGCACAGACCAGCGCCGCCAGGACCGTTCCGGCGCGCCCGGCGCGCCTGCCGCTGAGCACCACGGCCAGGGCTGCGGTGAGCGGCACCCAGGCGATGATGACGTTGCGCGGAGCCAGGTAGTCGGCTCCCCCCAGAGCAAGCGCGAACGGCAGAGCCAGGCCGGCGGCGCCCAGCAGCCCCAGCAGGCTCACGGCGCGCCACTCGCCACGGTCGAGGCCCGGCAACAGCCCCACGGTGGCCAGCAGAGGAAGCATGCAGACGAGCAGCAGGCCGTGTCCGAAGGCTGAGCTCTGGCCGCCCAGCAGGTAGTAGCCCGGGATCGCCACCAGCCGTGCCGACAGGGCCCAGAGTCCGATCCACTGCGTGCCCTGCCCTCCCTGGGCGAGGACCAGCGGGGCGAGGGCCAGGCCGCATACCACGAGCGCGCCGACGGCCAGGAGCACGGGGCCCCGCGCCCCGACCGTGCGCGCCGCTCCCACAGTCGCGCCCAGGCGCTTACGTAGAGGGGCGATGAGCAGGGCCAGCAGCAGCAGCGCCTCGGCCCCCACCACGAAGACGGCGAAGTAGTGCGACAGCACCGCCAGCACCGAGGCGGCCGACCAGGCGGCCAGGCGGCCAGGCGAGGGCTCCCGCCAGCAGCGCAGGAAGAGCAGCAGCGACGTCGCGCCCAGCAGCGCGAAGAGAGCGTAGGGGCGAGCCTCCTGGGAGTACCACACAAACAGGGGGTTGACGGCCACCATGGCGGCCAGCACGGCGGCTGTGCGCCGGGTGCCAAGCTCGCGTCCGGTGGCCCAGGCGACGGCGACGGTGCCCACCCCGGCGAGCGCCGAGAGCGAACGCAGCGCGAACACCCCGGTGCCCAGCACTCGCGACCAGGCCCAGGCCAGCAAGTACCACAGGGGTGGATTGTTCTCGGTGTGCACCACCGAGCGCAGCGTGGCGCCCAGGCCGTGGTGCAGGACGTGCACCGGCGTGTAGGCCTCGTCGTACCAGAAGCTCTGCTGGCCGAGCGTGCCAAAGCGCGCCACCAGGGCCACGGCCAGCAGGGCCAGCAGGGCCCAGTCAGAACCCAACCACGCGCGGGTTGCCGTCCTCGCCCCGGAGCGTTCGCGCGACCGCCGCACAGGCGAGTCCGCGCGCGCTACGGCAGAGGCCCGGGCGACCGCCGACGCCGGCGCCACGGCGCGTGAGCGTCTCCAGGTCAGGGCGCCTTGGCCCCGCACAGATGCGTGGTGGCCGGTAGCCCGAAACAACCGCTGCGCGTGATGTAGCGGTCCTGGCGCAGGGGCGGTACGTAGTAGCCGCCCTCCACCGTGCGCAGCCCGCGGCGTATCGGGCCGTCGATCATCAGGCACAGTCGCGGCGCGCGCGCCCGGACGGCAAGCGGAGTGCTCGGGCACAGGTAGTCGGTCGTGCCGTGCGGCAGCAGGCGTACGTCGAGCTTCTTGTCCCTGCGGTGTGCGTACAGGCGCCACGTGCTCTTGTCGGCGGAGACGCGGATGTTGATCGAGGTCTGACGAGAAACGTCGTGCACGACGGCAACGAGCAGAACGAGGCCGATGAGCAGCACGACGGCGGTCTCGATGCCACGCACGTCTCGTCCGGCGGGGTCGCCGCCGGCGGGCGCCGGGCGCGGCGCGAGCCGCGGGGACAGGCGCGACCGTCGCGGCGTGACCGACGCCGTGCTCATGTGGTGGGCGAGAAGAGCGGCGCGGTCTGGTGGATGATGAACAGCGCGCTGACCGCCGCGGTCGCCCACAGCACGCGCCGGTCACGGCTGAGCACCGCGAGCGGCAGGCCCCACAGCAGGTACCAGGGCAGCAGCCAGGTGGTGGTCACGGCGACGAGCAGCAGCGTCCAGGCAGCGGCCGAGATCCACTCATAACCGCGCCAGGTGCGCCACATCAGCCACAGCACACCGATCACCGAGGCCACGCGCAGCAGCAGCCGATCGACCGGGAAGACCCCGGGGTAACCGAGCAGGTGGGCGATCTCGTTGGGAAAGCTGTCGCTGGAGACGAAGTTCTGCTGGTGCTTGAGCGCCGAGGGGACGTCGAGCGAGTGGGCGCCGAAGATCGCGTAGGACACCAGGGTGAGCACGACCACGGCGATGACCGAGCCACTGACCAGACCGAGGCGGCGCCGCCCGAGCAGGATGAAGGGGAGGATCACGGCCGAGGTCGCCTTGACGGCGGCGCTGGCGACGATCGCCGCGCCACCCCACCCGTCCTGATCACGGATGACCAGCCACACTCCGGCCATCATCAGGGCGGTCATGAGCAAGTCGTTGTGAGAGCCACCGACGCCGTAGATGATCAGCAGCGGGTTGACCCCTATGAGCAGCGCAGGTGGGACAGGATTGCGCCCCAGCCGCCGGGCGCACAGCCATACGAAGCCTATGGTGGCCAGGCTGGAGGCGACGCCGAGCACCTTCATGCCCCACAGGGCGCCGTCCACCCCCAGCAGGGCCAGCGGATAGCTGAGCAGGGTGAACACCGGCCCGTACACCGTGGGGGTGAAGTGCCACACCTTGCCCACGTAGCGAAAGACGCCGTCGCTGTGAACCGCAGCGGGGCCGTGGGTGTAGGGATTGAGCCCGTGCAGCGTGCCCATACGGCCGTAGTCGATGTATTGAAAGACGTCCTGGGAGAGCAGCACCGGCCCGACCAGCACGACCAGGTGCAAGACCACGATCGCCCCGATGGCCATCCTGTCGGGCACCGCGCGCGAGCACCACACCGCGCCCACGTAGCACGCGGTCATGGCCAACAGGGCGAACAGGAAGGTCTTGTAGTCGAGCATGCTCCCGGGACCGTGCAGCCAGCGGGCGATGGTCGGCTGGCGCGGGACCAGGGGCGACTTGGCCGCGGCCGCATCGAGCACGATGAGCAGCGTGCAGGCGACAGCGCCGGCCAGGAACAGGGTGCCGAGCACGCGCGCAGGTCCGGGGCTCAGATGCAGGCTCACCCGTCCCCGCGGACGCACGGCCACCGTCGGGGCGCCGGGCGCCGCGTGCGCCGGAACGGGGGCGACGCCGGGAGCTGGTCTGAGATCGGTCTGGCTCATGGCTGTGCGGGCTGACCACCCGGCCGGCGCGGTGGGCGGGACCATATTCGTACGGCCGCCGTCCGGCGAGAGGACGCGCGGTGCGCCGGGCGAGTCCACTTCGACCGGCCGCGGCCATTATCGCCGATCGCCCCGGCGGCCCAGAACGCGCCTGCCCTAAACCGCTCGGAGCCGCGCCAGGTAGCTGTAGGGCGGCCCGCTGCGATGCTCGAGGACCAGGCTGGCCGCCGTGGCCCGGCGACGCAGCAGGATCAACGGCACGGCGTGCCAGTCGAGCAGGAACTCGCCCACCACGAGCCGTCCGCCGGGGCGCAGCACACGGCGCAGCTCGCGCAGCGCGCTCGGCCACTGCGGTACCTCGCCGAGCACCGTGACCAGAAAGGCGCCGTCGAAGCTGGCGTCACCGTAGGGAAGCCGGCGGGCATCACCACGGGTGGCCGAGACATTGGACAAGCCCTGCTCGGCTGCGGCACGGGCGGTGTGCTCGAGCATCTCCGCTTGGACGTCAAAGATGTCCAGGGTCCCGTCCGGCCCCACGCCCCGAGCGACCGGGAGCGAGAACAGCCCCGTGCCGGGCCCCACCTCGAGCAGGCGCTCCCCCGGCCGAGGGGCGAGCACCTCGAGCAGACGCTCCCGCGTGAGATGGGGAAGCTCGCGGTCCAGCGCCCAGGGCGCATAGGGAAAGGGCGTCGTGAAGCGCCGGTAGAGCAGCCCGGCCCCCAGGACCGTGACCGCGCCCAGGGCGCTCACGCCAAGACGAAAAGGAGGCGAGCGGCGCTGGGCGATCACCGGCGCAGCTTAGGTGGCCACCCCGCAGGAGGTCCCCCGGGGTCACTGACCGACAGCCACCGCAACGAGCGCATGAGGTCCATCATGGGGATATGGCTCTTTCTCGCCGCGGCGGGGCGCGACAGACGCTCCTGGATGGGCTCGCGGCGCTGATCAGCGACCCTCGCGTGCTCGAGGCCATGGCGAGCACGCCGCGCGAGTGCTTCGTACCCGCGGGCGAGCGCGACCGCGCCTACGAAAACGTCCCGCTGGACATCGGCTGCGGCCAGACGATCTCTCAGCCCCTGGTGGTGGCGCGCATGCTCGAGCTGCTGGCTCTCACGGGGCGCGAGCGCGTGCTGGACGTGGGTACGGGATCGGGCTACCACGCGGCTCTGCTCGCCCGCCTGGCGGGCGAGGTCTGGAGCGTCGAGCGCCATGCGGCGCTCCGTGCTCGCGCCGCAGCCAACCTGCGCGCCGCGGGCTCGGACGAGGTGCACCTGATGATCGGCGACGGCCACCGCGGGTTGGTCGAGCACGCTCCCTACGACGCGATCAGCGTCGCCGCGACCGCCAAGACCGGTGTGCCCGCAGCGCTCGAGCGGCAGCTGGCGCGGGGCGGGCGGCTGGTGTTGCCGGTGGGCCTAGGCGACAATCAGCGCCTGGTGGTCGTTCGCCGCCGGCTCGATGGCGAGCTGCATCGGCGCGTCCTGGAGCGCGTACGCTTCGTGGACCTGGTCGCCGAGTGACGGGGTCCTCGGGGGCCGCCGCGGCCCGCAGTACGACTAGGCCGAGCCGTCCGCGACGGGAGCGCCGTCAGCTCCATCGGCGTGGCCCGCGCCGGCTTCGAAGTGCAGCACGGCCGTCGCACCCGTGAGCTCGAACACACGCTGGATGGACTCGTCGCCGGGACGCAGCAGAAGCTCACCGCCGCGCTCACGCGCCCGTGCCGCCGCCTGAATCAGCGTGCGCAGGCCTGTGGAGTCGATGAAGGCCAGCCCGTCGAGATCGACCACGATTCGCTGGGGAGCGCGCTCCTCGACGGACGCCAGGCACTCCTCGACGTGCCCGGCGCTGGCCAGGTCGAGCTCGCCCTCCAGGGCCAGACGAGCGACCTGACCGTCGACCTCGGTGGTGATGGAGAGGCGCCCCGGGGGAGGTGTCGGCCGACGACTCATGTTGCTCCTTGCTCGCGTGCGTACGGTTTGCGCGGCCGTTGGCGGTGAGGGTGGCAGTCCCACCCCGCCATGGGCAGCGAGCGGACCGACGGCACCTCGCTTTTAGAGCGAGGACCGCGGCCCGATGATAGACCACCGCTAGACCACCGAGCCCGGGTGAGTGAACGCATGTCAGAGCGGGGACATGTGCCCTCGAAAACCACCAGCAACAAGGAGATCGCATGCCCGACATCCAGTTTGCCTCCAACGGCTCACAGGCCGGCGGCTATCTGTCTACCCCCGCATCGGGTCAGGGTCCGGGCGTCGTCGTGCTGCAGGAGTGGTGGGGTCTGGACGCCCACATCCGGGACGTGTGTGACCGCCTGGCCTCCGCCGGCTTCTTCGCCCTCGCCCCGGACCTCTACCACGGCGAGACCACGGAGCAGCCCGACGAGGCCCAGCAGAAGATGATGGCCATGGACATGGATCGGGCTGAGCGCGAGATGAGAGGCGCCGTCGATTATCTCAGCGCGCACGAGGGTGTCGTGGGCCGGGGGTTGGGCTCGCTGGGCTTTTGCCTCGGCGGGGGACTGGCGGTCTGGGCCGCGGCCGTGAACCCCGACGTGCAGGCCACGGTCACCTACTACTACGTCATGCCCCACGGACGACCCGATTTCTCGGAGATCCACGGGCCGGTGCTCGGCCACTTCGGTACCGCCGACGACTTCGTCAGCGTCGCGGACGCCGAGGCATTGCAGCGCGACCTCGAGAACGCCGGAGTCGACGTTCACTTCGAGTTCTACGAGGGCGCCGGGCACGCCTTCTTCAACGACACAAACCGGCTGGGCACCTACGACGCCGACGCTGCGCAGCGCTCCTGGGCACGCACCACTGACTTCCTCAACCAGCAGCTGCGCTCCGGATGACGGGCACGAGTGGTGGCACCCGTCCCGCGGTACTGATCACCGGCTGCTCCTCGGGCATCGGCGAGGCGACCGCTCGACACCTGGCCGCGCGGGGCCACCTCGTGTACGCGACGGCACGGCGGCTGAAGGCGATCGAGCACCTGTCTGCGTCCGGCTGCCGCACGCTGGCTCTGGACGTGACCGACGAGAGCTCGATGCGGGCCGCCGTGGCCCATGTCGAGGAGGCTGAGGGAGCGGTGGGCGTACTGATCAACAACGCGGGCTACAGCCAGAGCGGTGCGATCGAGCAGGTACCCATCGACGCGGTGCGCCGACAGTTCGAGACCAACCTGTTCGGACTCGTGCGCATGTGCCAGCTCGTGCTGGGGGGCATGCGCCGCCGGGGCACGGGTCGGATCGTGAACCTGTCGACCATGGGGGCCAACTTCGTCTTCCCGGGAGGAGGCTTCTACCACGCCAGCAAGTACGCCGTGGAGGCGGTCAGCGATGCGCTGCGCTTCGAGGTGCGCGGCTTCGGCGTGCGGGTCGTGGTCATCCAGCCGGGACTCATCCGCACGGGCTTCAGCGACGCTGCGGTGGCCAGCATGGCTGACCGGCCCGGCGCCGGCGGCGCCAGTGCCGCTCAGGCCCCGGAAGGCACCGCCGGTGGCCTCGGCCCCTACGCGAAGTTCGACGCGGCCCTGGCCCGATCGACCAGAGAGGTCTACGAAAAGGGTCCCCTCGCGCGCCTGGGCGGCTCGCCACAGGACGTGGCCGAGGTGATCGGCAGGGCAATCGATGCTCGCCGGCCCAAGACCCGCTACCTGGTCACGCCGTCGGCCAGGCTGCTCACCACCCAGCGCAGGCTGATGACCGACCGCATGTGGGACGCCATGCTGCGCACGCAGTTTCCGCGACCGGGCTGACCTCAGAGCCGCTCTGCCCAAGCTCGGCGGCGAGCGCGCCACGGCCCCCCGGCCGCCACCACCGCTCCCACCGCCCCCGGGAGGGGACTGAATGACGCCAGCGTCCACGATCGAGCGAGGGCCCCGACGAGCTTGGGCGTCTGCGGTGTGCCGCCGATGACGACGTCCGCCATGTCGATGCCCAGACCGACGCCCAGAGCCTTCGCGCAGGCCTCCTTGGCCGTCCACAGGCGCAGCAGCGACTCGGGGCGCCGCGAGTCCGGTTCTGAGCTCAGCAGCCGGCGCTCTGACTCGCTGAAGGCCCGCTCGCAGAGGGCCGGGCTGATGTGGCGCCCGAGGAGCTCGACGTCGACTCCCACCGCGACTCGGCCGGTGACGGCCAGCACCCCGAGCGAGCCCGAGTGCGACAGGTTGAAGGCGGGCTGCGCACCCCCGATCAGGGTCGGCTTGCCGTGCTTGTCGTGGGTCAGGGTCACACGCTCGGGACTCTCACCGAGGTAGCCGGCCAGGATCGATCGCGTCGCCGCCCGAGCCCGGGTTCGGCGCTCGCGCGCCAGTGGCGCGGTGACCCGATCCATACGCTCGCGCTCCTCGTCGCTGAGCAACGTCCGAGCGCGGCGGTCAGAGCCGGCAGCGGCCGGCCCGAGGTCGAAGACCCACAGGTCCACCTCATCGGGCTCTGGGGGCCTGACGTTCACGAGGAAGCAGAGCATGGCGCACCGCGAGCCCTTGCCCACCGTCCCCTCGCGTGCGAACATACGTTCGATGATCGTATGTGTCCGACTTCCCCGCTTCGAGCTGGTGATCGCGGCCGGAGGGCCGTCCACGCTGAGCGGGCGTCCGCTGGCGCTGGCTCCCGAGGCGGGACACGAGCCGCGGGTGGGAGAGGTTTCCGGCGCCGCCGAGGCTCATGGCGTACACCCCGGCATGACCTTGAGCGAGGCTCTGGCCCGCTGCCCGCAGCTGGGACTGGTGACACCAGACCCGCTGGGTACGGCAGAGGCGTGGGAGGGTGCCACCCGAGCCCTGGAGGGCATCGGCGCCCTGCTCGAGCGCAGCCGGCCGGGGTTGGCCTACTTCGACGCCGATGGCCTGCGGGGCCTGCACGGCAGCGCCGAGGGCGTCATCGGCGCCACCCGAGCCGCGCTTGCGCGTCCCGCCCGCCTGGGCGCCGGGCCCACCCGCTTCTGCTCGCTGGCGGCATCGATGCGCGCGCGCACCAGGCGTCCGGTGGTGGTCGACGGCGGCGAGCAGCAGGCGCGCCGCTACCTGGCTGCGCTGCCGGTCACGCTGCTGCGCCACCGGCCCGACACCGCACCGCTGGTCGAGCCGCTCGCGCGTCTGGGGCTGCGAGCCCTCGGCGACCTGGCCGAGCTGCCGCGATCAGCGATGGCCGATCGCTTCGGCCACCCGGGGCTGCTCGCCCACCGCCTGGCCCATGGCCAGGACACGCCCCTGGTCTGCGAGCTGCCTCACGACTACCTCCACGAGTCGCTGGAGCTGCCCGAGTCCGCCTCGGGACCGATGCTCGAACGAGCGCTGGGCGTGCTCGTGGACCGCCTGCTGGCCCATCCGCAGCGTCGTGGGCGCACGCTGCGCTCCGTGGTGCTCGCCGCTCGCCTGTCAGGAGGGGGCACCTGGCGCGAGCGCGTGGTCTTTCGCGAGGCGCTGTCAGACCCTCGGCGCATGCGCCTGGCCATGACCGCGCGCCTGGGCCTGCTTCCGGCCCCAGCCGACACGTTAGGACTGGACGTGGAGCGCTTCGGCCCTCCCGGTGGCGAGCAGCGTGCCCTGCTGGACGAAGGACGCGAGCTGCGTCGGGCTCGCCTGCGTGAGGCCGTGCGTCAGGTGCGCACGGTGGCGGGTCCCTACGGCGCCCTGCGTGCGCTGTCCGTGGAGCCCGACTCGCGCGTGCCCGAGCGCCGGGTGATGCTCACCCCCTTCGAGGCCTGATGCACGCCGGCATCCCCTTTTTCCAGACCTGATGGCCGGCTCCACCGCCGCCGCGCTATCGCTCAATTCGCCTCGGCCCGCGCTTGTGCGAGCAGGCGCGGGTGGAGCCCCCCGGGAGGTGGACGGCCACCGGATCGAGCAGGTGCGCGAGTCCTGGCTGGTGGAGGACCGCTGGTGGACCCAGGCTCCCCTGCGTCGCCGCTACTGGGAGGTGGTCAGCGCCAGCGGGCGCAACCTCGTCGTCTTCCACGACCTGCATGCGGGCGGCTGGTACTCCCAGCGTTAGCGATGAGCAGTGTTGAAAGTCAGGTCACCTGAAGGGATGGGCTATACGGAGCTGCACTGCCATTCGGCCTACTCCTTCTTGGACGGCGTCTCCCTGCCCGAGGAGCTCATCGAGCGCGCCTCAGAGCTCGGCTACGAAGCGCTGGCCCTGACCGATCACGATTCGGTCTCGGGCTCGATGGAGTTCGCTCAGGCAGCCCACTCGCTCGGCCTGCGAGCCATCCACGGCGCCGAGCTGACGCTCGACGACGGGCGCCACCTGACCCTGCTGGTACGCGACGCACGCGGCTGGAGCAACCTGTGCCGGCTGCTCACCCTGGCCCATGCCCACGACCGCGACCGGCCGTCATCGTCGCAGGCGCGGCCGCGCAGCTCGGTTGCCCTGCAGGGGGTGCTCGAGCACGCCGAGGGGCTGGTGTGCCTCAGCGGCTGTGCCACTCTCGGCGTCCACGACGAGCCCACTTTGCGACGTCTGCTGGGCACCTTCACCCCGACCGGCCTGCGTGTCGAGCTACAGCGGCCGTTCGCCCGCCACGACCGGGCCCGCAACCAGGCCCTGGCCCAGCTGGCGCGCCGGCTGGGGGTGGCCTGCGTAGCCACCGGTGACGTCCATGCCCACCACCGCTCCCGCGCCCAGCTCCAGGACGCCTTCGTGGCCGTGCGCCGGCACACCACGCTGGAGGCCTCCGAGCCGCTGCGCCGCGGCAACCACAGTCATGTGATGGCTTCCCCACAGGCGATGGCCAACCGCTTTGGCGACCATCCCGAGGCGGTGCGCGAAACGCTCTCACTCGCGCAGGAGCTCAGCTTCGATCTGCGCCAGGACCTGGGCTACCGCTATCCCGGGGCCGAGGACCAGAGCGCCCTGCGCCGACTGGCCGAGCTGTGCGCCGCGTGTCTGGCCGAGCGCTACGGCGACGGGACGCCCCTGGCCCATCGGCGTGCGGCTCAGGCTCGCCTTCAGGAGGAGCTGCGGGTGATCGACCGACTCGACCTGGCCGGCTTCTTCCTGCTCCACCACGACATGCTCGAGATGGCGCGCGCGGTGGCCGCCGAGGTGCGTGGGGCCGACTGCGCCCGAGCGCTGCTTCCGCCCGGACGTGGGCGCGGCTCCTCGGTCTCCTCCATCGTGTGCTTTCTCACCGGGCTGTCGCACATCGACCCGATCGCCAAC
>JAABUQ010006058.1_pt1 | contig 18678 bp, 24 predicted proteins | sample 5560001 | NCBI WGS metagenome assembly JAABUQ01 (sample SAMN10711888, study PRJNA513371) | rock metagenome | isolation source: Antarctica rocks | place: Antarctica: Victoria Land, Finger Mt nord | collected 2015-12-18
GCAAGTTGCACGCCGATCCGGAGTTTGCCGCACGCAACGCGGCGCGCGCCGCGGAGCGGATGCGCAAGTTGCACGCCGATCCGGAGTTTGCCGCACGCAACGCGGCGCGCGCCGCGGAGCGGATGCGCAAGTTGCACGCCGATCCGGAGTTTGCCGCACGCTTAAAAGTCGCGGCAAAGGCTGCGTATGCGCGGCGATGTGAGATGTGCTTTGCAAAACATTCCGCGCGCTATCCGGTTATTCGGTATTGCGATGAGGATGGTGAAGCGTTCTACGCTTGTCGCGACACCGACCATTGTGACGCGGCTTTTACCGGTGCTGTGTCGTGAAACGCAAGATGCCATCGGTGGATAACATCATCGCCGCGGTCGTACTCGGTGCGCTTGTGCTGTGGGGCCTGCTATGGGTTCCCTTCGCCCCGATCCCCGGTGACGATTCGCCTGTCTATGTTACTGGAGCAACACAATGACTCTGATTACAATTAATCCCGACCGTCTGGCGCGCTTCGAACGCGACGTGCATTTGCGGTCAGGCACCGGCGCGGGCGCTAACGGCACAATTGACGTTTGCCTCGTGCAGGCCGCTGACTGGCTCTCCGGGGGCTCGGGAGAGAGCGACGTGCCGGAGTGCGTGGACCCTGCGATTCGCGCTCTAGGAATTCAGCTAAACGACTCTCCGCGCTTCGAGAAGTGGCGCGACGAGTTAAAGCCGTTTGCTGTGCGCATCGTTGGGACGAACGTCGGTCGCGAGATGACGACGCGCCGTGCGTATCTTTGCGCCGATTGGGCCGTTCGTACGATTGCTCCGATGGCAATCGACGCATTCGGTAAGGCACCTAAATTAGCGCAACGTATGCGCGATGTACCGGAGATCGTAGACAAGGCGACCTCGTTGGCGGGACGAAAAATAGCTCGCGAAGCGACGAAGGAGCTTCGTGCTGCTGCTGCTGCTGCTGCTGCCCGGCGTACACTCTGGGACGAATCGTTGCGGCTTCTCGACCGGCTTATTCGTGTGACCGAGCCTGCGGCGATCGCGTCATGATCGAACCGCCCGACGTCGCCTCCCGCGACTGGTATCACGCCGATCCCGAGTCGCATGTCGAAGGAAAACTATCGCGACGAACGCCCTCACCTGCGACACGCAATAGCGGTCCTGCGCGCGCTTGGTTATCGTTTCGATGAAATTGGCGTGGAAAAATCCGCAGCTACGCGAGTTAATGCTCGACGAGCTTGAACGACGCTATCGTCACGTCGCAAATCCTCCTACGCGGGATGATCTGCGCGTCGCTCTTGATATGGCGGCTTACGCGGCTGGTGTTGTGTGTGGTTACATCGTTCTTATAGAGGCGACGCCATGAACCAGCTTCGAATCGGCACGGAAGTGCGTGCTAAGAGCAACCACGCCGTTACTGGCACGCTTAGGATGTCATATGGGGGCAGTAGAGCGTGTCACGTCGTGACGACAACATGGGGCATGGCGTACATTAACGACGACGAGATCGAGGTCGTGCCGCCGGAGCCGTTTACGGATACGCTCGTGACGGGTGACCTTGTAGAACGGGGACCGCGTAGTTTCACCACCAGCTTGATTATCGTCAACTGCCCGTCTAATTGGATAGGCATGGAGCTACTGCGCGTCTGGAAGCGTCGTGGCAACGATTACGTGATGGTGTACGACGCCGACCAGGGCGGCTATTTGGAGAGCGAAGGAGCGAAATGAGTGCTTTAACCGACTATCTTTTTGCAGGCAACCGTCCGAGTACATGGACTGTTGATGAGACGATTCAAGCCGTAGAAGCCATGCTCGATTGGCCGCACCGCACTATATCCGATGACATTATGAAAGGGGTCCTACGCACACTGCGCTGTCTGCGAGAAGATCAGGGCGGCTATGTTGGAGCCGCGCGCGTCATGACAGGGTGGCATTTCACCGTGCGATCCGGAGTGTTGCGCGATGGGCGCGCGTTTACCTTAGGCGAGACGTTGCGGCACGAGGGTCCGGTCGTCCCATGCGACCGTGGCTATCATGCGTCGCCTACGGTACTCGACGCGCTGAGCTACGCACCCGGTCCATATCTGTACCGGGTGGAGCTAGGCGGTACCATCGTCCCGCATGGCGACCCTGTGAACAAGTACGCAGCGAGCGAACGCACGGCCATTTCCGGGGGCGCGGATGCAAGCCCCCTCTTGCGGACATTTGCTCGGTCTTGTGCCCTCGACGTGGTGCATCTTTGGGACGCCCCACCCGTCGTCATGCAGTACCTACTGACCGGAGATGAGGCGCTCAGGTCCGCCGCCGGGGCCGCCGCCGGGGCCGCCGCCTGGGCCGCCGCCGGGGCCGCCTGGGCCGCCGCCTGGGCCGCCGCCGGGGCCGCCGGGGCCGCCGCCTGGGCTGCCGCCGGGGCCGCCGGGGCCGCCGCCTGGGTCGCCGCCTGGCTCGCCGCCGGGTCCGCCGCCATGGCCGTCGCCAGGTCCGCCGCCGGGGCCGCCGCCTGGGCCGCCGCCGGGGCCGCCGGGGCCGCCGCCTGGGTCGCCGCCGGGGCCGCGCGTCTGGAAACCTGGGCCGAAGTGTGGCTAGTGGACGGCAGTGTGCCGGACCTTACTGAGTATCCGATACAAGCGCGCGCGTTGAGAGGCGACGCATGACGCCCGAACGACTCGCAGAGATACGCGACTCGACAATCGCCGGTAGCGACGAGGTGATCGCTGCGAGCTATGGAGTCCGTGACGGGATATGCCCCGAGCGGGTCTACCGCAACTACGATGGCCCGGAATCTCGCATAGAGCGGTGCGGTCGGCCCGTTACCACCGAGCTCTATAGGCAGCGGGGTGTCTTAATCGACGCCTTGGTCTCACGGTGGTTTTGCGAAATGCACGCTCGGGCTCGTGTCCGCCTAACGCATGAGTGGCTCGATGAATTTGAGGAGACGTATCGCCGGAAGATGCGCGATGGCGCGCACCCGGACCAGGGCGGGACCGATGCTGAGGCTGCTGCGCTGTACGCGGCGATCGAACTCGCACGAAAGGCGACGTGGTAATCAAGTGAGTCTACGCCGTCGTCGCAAGGAGCGTGCAACTAAGCAGCTAGTCCCAAACCGGCCGACGGATATTGGTCGCGAGATGGGTGCTCAGATTGCCCGGCTTACCGATACGGTAATCGCCAAGAAACTAAAGCCGGATAGTCGTTGCAAAACGTGTGCGTTTCGCGCTGGCACCCTCCCGAACGGATGCGAAGAAACGGTTATGGACGCGATGAAATGCGTCTTAGAGCGCCGCACGTTTATGTGCCATCAGACTTTCGATGCGTCGGGAAAGCCAACCGAGGTCTGCGACGGATGGCGCCTCGCTTCCGAAGCCGTTAATGGTCTACCGACTCTCGTCGCTCCCTGGTCGTATTCGAGGGAGCCCAAAGCGTGAACAATTTACGCTCAATCCTCGTCGCGCTGCTCATCTTCTCCGGGGCGTCGTTCGCGATCTCGTCGTGTGCGAAGTCGCGACCTGCGCCGGGTCCATCCGCTGCACCGACCGCAACAGAAACGGGCTCGGGTCCATCGGCACCGCCAGCATCGCTAACGCCTGTGCCTCCGTCCCCGAGCCCGTCGAGTACCGGTGTAGGGCCGACTGCTTTGCCGACGATAGTGCCGACCGCCCCTGCGTCCCCGTCGCCCGCTCCGACCGGCACGATCGTGCTACCCGGAATCAATCCATGCCGCGCGTTCGAGAAGAACCCGATGTGCTCGCCGCTTCCGTCGTCGCCACGCATCGCACCGCAGTCCGCTGCCTGGGTCGCGCTACAAGCGCAGCCTGGTCGCGCGCCCGAGCTCGCACCACTCTCGATCGCAGAATCCGGCCACAACGACGCTTCTGAGCCCGTCTACGATGCGAGTGCGCCGTCGCCTAACGATGTAGCTCTGCCGCTCGTCTGCGACGGCTCTGGCTGGGCGGGATGGTCGTGCAAGACGTTCCACGCGCCGTCGATGGTCACGCTACCGCCCGGAGCAAAGATCGAGGGTAACGAGGACGGCCACCTCTCGTTGCTCACCGACAAGGCTGAAATCGACCTGTGGGCCGCGCATATCGCGCAGGATGGCATGCACGTCGGCGGTGCGGGTTCGTGCCCGTACGGCGGCGACGGAACGGGCTGTAGCGGCTCGACGGCCACGAACATCGCGACGAGCCTCGGCGGCATCGACCCGGCCATCCTCGCAGCGGTCGAGTCCGATCCGCACGGCGTGCTCCCGTACGCCATCGCCTTTTCGGCCCTTTGCGCCGCGCACGAATTCGTCTACCCGGCAACGGCTTCCGACGGCTCCAATACCGACGCCTTCCCGGCGTGTAAGGGACACCTCGGCGCCCTCCAGCGTCCGCCGGAGGGTGCGCGGTTCTTCCTGGACTTGTCCGACGACGCAATCGACGCTATGTCGAACCCGCCGTACGCAAAGGCGCTACTTCGCACGATCGACCGCGAGCATTTCGGCGGGACGATCATCGACACGAATTGGGCGGGGACAAGTGGATTCGCTGCTCAGTACCGTCGTGGCGATTGGGCGCCGTTCGAGCGCGAGGCGGGCGTGGCGGTTAGTGACAACGTGCGGCTCCCGTTCTCGACGCGCGGCATTGACCTGCGGAAGTCGCTGCGTTTTTGTGCGAGTGGCGATTGCCGGTGAGTGATTGTCAAATTGTACAATCTGACAATCACTCAAAACGAGTGTGATATTGACGACCGGTAACGTTTGGCTGTCGTTCTCGCATAGCGGGAAGATGCGTAGCCTGCACCATCCGACCCGCGCATCCCGGTATGATCCGGTGCGCTCCCTGTGCCCAATCGTATCGCATCCCTGAACAGCAGCGACGAGCAGCGAAGAAAGGGGAGCCCGGCGACTACTTAATCGCCGGGTTCCATCCCGTCCGTCAACGGACTTTTTTTTTACTCAAATATCGGATCAATTTTGCTATCATATTTTGCGTGAAGAAGGGTTGATAATAATTGTCTAGACCGGGATACAAGGGTCCGTGTTACAAGGTCAAGATCAAATGGGACATTCCTACGATTTCGCGCTTTCGTGCATCGTATGATCGGGGCGGATTTCAGGCCATCGTTCAAGATTTTCCCAAGCTGCGCCATACGCAAATCAAGTCGGCCATTTCGAGATATGTGACGACGCGAAGCGAAGGTCCACCGGTTCACATCGATCGTGAGGATATTCGCAGGCGCATTCGAGAGATGCCCTACGATCAATTCATGGAGGGGGTCGTGCGCGTTACGCAACGGTGTGCGTTGCGAGACGATTCGACCATCTTGCGTCCGATGAAAGAAGCGTCCTGAGCGACGTTCTCGTCGTCACGGTTCCGATAGCTGCCCGCTATCCCTCGTTGAATCACACCGGTCAAGATGGGATGCGCACCGGCCGGAAGTCACCGGAGTATCGCGAGCTCTTTGCAGCGATCAAGGAATCAGCCGAAATCGAGATGGCTCATTCCGGTTGGTCTAAGGCGACGGATCTCGTCCATACGACCATCGTCCTCTACCGTTCCACGAAGCGCCGGCAAGACGCGGGCAACGTCGCGAAATGCGAACTAGACGCACTTACGGTCGCGGGCGTGTGGGAAGATGATTCCTTGGCGAAGCCGGTTGTGCTCGATATTGAGTACGATCCGAGTGGTCCCGATCGTGTGGTCATCATTCTCCGCAAGCGTCGGACCGAGGCTGTGGCTCCCCCGGCTCAATCTTGTATCGTAAAGCTGAAGAAGCAGGCGCCCTTCGCGGAAATTGCCGACAAGTCAGACCCAATGGGTGAAGTGAACGGCAAGCCCGTCCGTCGTTCCGAGATTCTTCGGCAGATTGGTGCGATGCAACGGCGCTAAGCGCGTAACTTTCGAACAGTGTAAGAAATGCAAGGTCGATGGTTTCGATGTAGGTTAAATCGTCAATCAATGTGTGATTCCGATGGTTGGTCTTTTCGGACTTCAGGTGGCGACGATGGTTCGCTTCCGATCGGTCGCTGGCTCCGCAATGCAGGCATCGCCCTCTTGTTGGTTGTGCTGTGCGTGTTCGGATGGAGGCGCTTTAGGCGCTAGAACCTTTTCTTTTCTCTTGTAAGTTGCGAGAGGTTCATTTGTTATGGTATCACTCACGGAAGAACAGATACGCGAGGCAGCTCGCCTTGCCGGCATCCTCGACGAAATAGAGACGGCGCCGGACTGCCCCGACGAGATTGACGGCCCCGACGATGACTCGCAAGAGTCAGAGTCCGAGTCTGAATTTGACGACGAGCAAGAGTTCCGCCGTCTCAAGCATCGCAGGATCGAACGGGAGCGAGCGGAGGCGTTACAGCGCGCAGAGGATCTGCATTGGCAGCAGAAGCGCCGCGACCGCGGTGAAGATGCCCTGATTAACGAGGAAGCATACGGTCCAAATGCGCGGAGGTATGTGGGTGGGGAATTGACCGTACTACCAGGCGATAAGAAAAGGGACAAGCAAAGCGAGTATCTCGGCGCGAGTCCTGAATCGCTAATGTCTCATCCGCGTCCGCGCGCTGCGCATTCGAGCGGTGGCGGTAGGGTCGGGATAGACTCGAAGCGAGAGAAGCTGCGGAAGATGCACGGTCGTCCGACAATCGACGACGAGGCGCGCACGGAGATCGTAAGCGCGAGAATCACGTCGAAGTCCAAGGCCGCAATGGGGCAGCAGCGAGTCACCGCGGCGGACATTATGAGCATCGTCGGTAAGGCGTTCCAGTCCGGTCAGACTTTCGCGGAAGTCGTGCGTCGGCTCAGTGTGGATTCCGAGCCGAGAGCCGAGACGGTGTAGTGCCCGCGAATCCGCACGACGACGGATCCCCGAAGAAGCGCGATCGACTCGATCAGCCTGCATCGTTTCTATGCTGCACTTGTTGGAAGCGCGTTAATGGCACAGCCGGAACACTTCCGGAAGTCGCCGAAGCGCACTTCGCTGATCATGGAGACGACGAGAATAACACGGTAGCGCGCTTGGGACCTGACGATATGGCTCAATTGGATAAGGTATTGGGGAATCCACCTGAACCGTTAAGTGGCGATTTTATTTCAGTTCTAGCTGTTGCTCACCGTATTAAAAAGGGATAACTTGCATCGGTGTGGTACAGTAAGAGCGCAACGCGCTTCGCGGTCCACCTACTTTTGTATAACAAAAGTCAAGAGTAGCACCTCACCGGGTGTTTTTTCTTTTTTGGGAGGTCGTTGCTGTGCAGAAGCGATGGTCGGCCGCGGATCGAGCGAAGCGGTACGCGTCTATTCTTGCCGGGAGCAACAGTCTGCCGGTTTTCCGCGTCGATTCCAAGCGTAGTCGATACGAGTGGGTGGGCGATCTACGGTTTGAGGACCTGCACGAAAGTGCGAGGCAGGTCATTGCGGTCGATACGATATGCAGCCCGAGGGTGCAGTTGAAGCTACCGGGTCACGACCAATTCGTCGTGCCCCAAGAATGGATTACCGCCGCTCGCTCGGAGCAGGCAATCTGTCCCAAATGTGTAGGCCGCCGGCTCGATGTCCGAGCTCGCTGCGATCATGGTGCTAAGTGAACGTTGTGGGGAAAGCGCGTATGCGCGGATGGTTTATCCTTTCCCATCTAGGACGTGCAAGGCGCGCCTGTCCCGCTCTTTTCCTCGCCGCTATTCTTATAAGTTGCTCGAAGGGTGCGCCACCGAAGCCAATCGTATCGGAACTCTATTCATGCGCTCCGCTCATCGCGAGTCCGGCCGTGAAGTGCTTCACGAGAACGATTCGTCTCGTGCGGGGTTTTGCCATCTATCATTTCCACGGCCTGAAACGAGCGCCGTTCGTATCGGTTGCCTGGCCGCATGAATCGCATCCGTCCCTGGACTTTGGGCTCATCGAGCCGGCCACGAACCGGCAGGTCCGCGTCGTATCCTGGGATCGGAAGACGCTCAAGCTGATCAAGGCCAACGCCTCACTAACGCTGATCATCCTTTCTATTTCTTAGCGTGGAAGCGTTTCTAAAAAATCCAAGAGAGATGGACACCGAGGCGGTTGTCTCACTCGTGGAGGCTCTTGAGCAACGTTGCTTGTGTGAGAAGCGGGGATACTTGGCCGGGCAGGGTTCTCGCGAGACGACTTGTCGAGCCGACCCGCTCAATCGCTCCTGGCGAGAAATATTCGACGGAGATCCATACCAAAAACGCCCGATTAAGGAGCGACGACCGTATCGTCGTAGTCCAAAATTTGTAGGAGCTAAGGCCAATGGCGCGAGCAAAACGTCGCCCACTGGCTCCTGAGCAATGGGCTGAAGTCCGCAAGGCGTTTGAGGCCGGTGCAACGGAAGCCGATTTGTCCCGCCGTTTTGGTCCCGATCGCAAGACAATCCGCGCTCGTCGCCTCCAGGAGAATTGGATTCCCCAGGTTATTCCCCAGCACGTTCCTAGTAATACCGAGCTGAGGAACCTTCATGAACGAGCCCAGGCGAAGGTCATTGACTTCACAACTCGCAAGGCGTTCGAGCAGATCGAAGAGTCTGGAGTCGTCGAAGTCGTCGTTGGCGACACCATCGAGACTCGAAGGCTCGTCGTCCAGGCTTCAAGGATTGCGTCCGAGTACATCGTTGCCGTCCTCACAAGGGCGAAGGATGGAAAGATCAAGCCGGCAATGTCGCCTGGCGAGCAGACGGAAGCCGATGTTGTTAAATCCATGATGTCTGCTTACAAAATGTTTGCGTCAATGACACGAGAGGTCGACGGTTTGCGTCCTGGTACGCCGACCATCGCGACCGATGACGAGCGTAAGCCCAAAATCCTAACGTTCCGGGAAGCGCAACGTCGTGATGATGAACAGTCTCAGGCGAGATAGTTCATGGCGAAGGTTGATGTGAACGGGAATCTTGATATTGAGTTGCTGCCGTCTCAAATGGAGATGCGCAGTTTTACAACGGAGTGGGCCGCTGCCCGGGGCGGCAAGGGGTCGGGTAAGACGGTTGGGCTGTGCTATTGGATGCTCGAGCGGCTTGAGGTGTATCCCGAAGCTGCGCATTTTGTCGTCGGAGCAGACTTCGAGCAGTTGCGCCGTGGGTTCTTCCCAAGTTTCATCGATGTTCTAACGGATATTCATTGGGAAGCCGGCGTTGACTTCCGCTACCGTGAGTCGCCGTCGCCGATGATTATTTTGAAAAGCGGCGCTCGGTTGCGCGCTCTTGGTGCTATTCAGGCCGTCCGTATCGAATCGGTCGAGTTTCAGACGCTGCTCCTCGAGGAGCCGCAGACGTGGAAAAATGGTGAAGATGTTTTCGGTATTCTCAATACCCGCCTAAGGCATTCGATCCGGAGTGCCAAGGAATACGGCCTCGACCTCCTTCTTCAGGGGAGAATGTCGTTTAATCCGCCGGCCGTTGGTTCATGGCTTTACGAGATAATCGAGAAGCGTTGGCCGGCGCAAGGGTATCCATGTCAGCGTGTATCGGTTCGCGACAATTATCTTTTGCTCGACCGCGAAGGGTATGTTCGTCGACTTGAAACGGCGTTGCCGCCGAACCGTTGGCCTTCCCAGATCGATGGTCATTGGTCGACGACGGGTGGCGGTGTATTCCGAGAGTTTCAGCGGGATATTCACGGGGATCCGCCTGCTGGCATCCCGCGTGGCATAGAGCGAACGAAGCCGCTTTTGTGGAGCCTCGACTTCAACGTTGGTCACATGCGCAGCGTAATTGCTCAGGTGTATACGCAGCGAGTGTTCGCGGATGGTTTCGATATTCGTCCTGATCGTGGACCAATTCAGAAGTATCGGTTTGATAGTCCCGGCTGGACGCGTCGCATTCTCCGCTTCATTGGCGAGATAGCAATCGATGATACGGGAACCCAGCAAGTCGTTGCTGCGTTTGCCGAGCGATTCGGCGATGTGGCCAAGCGTACTGGTGTCGTGTTGTATGGCGATTCGACCGGTGGAAGCCGTTCGCAGATTGACGGGCTAACGAGCAACTGGTCGACGATCATCGACGGCTTAACTTGCGCCGGTATCCCTTTTTCATACGATGTGATCCGAAATGGTGCGCCGCTTAACCGCATCGTGAAGATGGACGCGACGTTTCGTAGCGGTGCCGGCTTGGGTTGCACTGTCGATATTGATGCGTGCCCAGAGTTGCTTTTCGATATTGAAAATGTGCAATGGAACAAGCAGGGTACAGACTTTGACAAGAGTGCCAATCCGCGTTTAACTCACGCGGCCGATGCTGCGGGTTATCTCTGTGTAGGTTTCGCGGCGGCATCGTTGGCCGCTGATTATCGAAATAGAACCAAGGGCAAGGAGCCCATTCTTTCACGCTAAGCGGCTCAGCCGCAGGAGAATAATCTCATGGCTGAAGCCGATCGCGCTCCCTTATTCAACCACGACGATATGCCCCAACACGCTCAGAAGCTAGTCTACGAGGCTCGTGAAAACGTGAAAGGCGACTACGCCTCGGCGCTTTCCGCCGCTCGCAAGGTTCTCGCGCTGGCAGTTGGTCAAGCTGTTCCGCTCTTTACGACGGCCGAGCTCCGCGGGTTAAACATCGCCTACGCGCTTATGTCGCCTCCCGAGGCAGTAAGCACCATCGAGAGTTACGCTGGCCGGGCGTATCAAGATGCTACGGTCGACCGCACTTCCTTGGCGGCTTTGCGTTCGACGGAGCCAGCAATGATGCACGGCAACGTCGATGCATCGATGCAGAAAACTATTTCCCATTCGATCGTGCGGCTCGAGAGTTTCGACGTGGCTGATACGATTCAGTCGGATACCGATCCCGTCGCATCGGCAACGCAGTCGTGGCACGCTCCCACCGTGGGCGGTGGAGAGCTGAAGCCCGTCGTGGTTGGTCCGGGCAACGAAAGCCCGTCGCAGACGGCCAAGAATGACGGCAGGGAGCCGCAAGCGTCTTCGGGCGATTCGGCTAAGAAGTTCGGTTCGCAGTTGTCGCCCGGTGACGATCGCCTCCCGGCGTAAGGATATTTTGTTCGATTGCTAAGGATGTAGGGTGTCACATTGGCCTTCAAAGAGATTGCCGATGCGCTCCACTACCCCGAGGGGTCTACCGCGCGATACAAGCGCCTCGATGCGCTCGACCGGCTTCTTGACAATACGTTTTACGACGATATTGCCTATAGCTTCGAGCAGGAGCGTATTTCGTCTGAATATCTTCCGCTAACGAAGCGGCGTCCGAGCGTAACCTACAACTTGGCTCGAATTGTCGTAGACCAATCGAGCGGTTCGCTTTGGGTCGACGACGAGATAGCGGAAATTGTTGCTGAAGGTAGCCAGCAATCTAACGTGGATGCTATCGGTGACGAAGTTGGCTACGACGCGGTTTTTATGGAGGCGTACGAACGAAGCGCCGCGGGCTCCGGAGCCATTATTCTTCATGGTCACGACGGCGAGCCTCCGATCATTGAATCCGTTCCGGGCAAGTTTCTTCGTCCGCTGTGGAGTTTTACGAAGCCCAACACCCTCGATGCGCTCGAAAGGGCGTGGCCTGTTACCAGGGCCGACCTGATCGCTTCGGGTATTCCACTTCCGGACGATAAGGATCACGAGCTCTTCGATGCCCAGGTTTATTGGCTCCGCGTCGTTTATACGTCGCTTGCTGAACTTCGTTATGCTCCTCTTCGCGCTGATCATTTCGTTCGTTTGGGTCAGAAAAAAGACGGACCAACCGAAGAGAAGTACGCCTGGCTACCGGCCAAGGATGCCGAAGGTGGCGTGTGGCCGCATCGCTGGGGCGCTGTGCCGGCGGTCTATGTTCGCAGTTTACTGTTCGGTCGCGACGAACTCGATGGGCGCTGTGCCTATAGCGATATAGCCGATACGCAGGTTGAGATCGCTCGATCGTTATCGCAGGTTGGTCGTGGGTTTCGGTATTCCGCTGACCCACTAATCTATCGTGACGATGGCGATATGCTCCGCGCGGTGCAGGGGATTGATCCCCTTTCTCCTGGTGGCGACGCCTTAACTGGATCAAACGGCGAGCTTGTGCGCTCCGTCAGCAATATTCTTCCTGGTAAGCACGCTTTACTTGAGCCAACTGGTGCCGGGTTGCTTGGCACGCTTGAATACGTCAAACTCAGCCGCGAGTGGGCGCTTGAAGTTGCCGGGGCCATGAAAGCCGATGCGGCTACGACCAAGGGTGCCATGTCGGGCACCGCACTGAATAAGCTCGAAGAAATGTCTCGTTTGCTTGTGAAGCGTCAGCGTATTGCGTATGGAACGCGCGGGCTTATCCCATTCGTGAAACTCGTTCTCCGCGGCTGTGCGAATGGGGCTTGCGCGATTCAGGGAGTTGCTGGTCCGAATCCGGAGAGCCGTATTCGGTTAGATTGGCCGCAGCATGATCCAGCTGAACTTGACTCCGACGTTGCGGCCCCTGTGCCGACAAAAACCACGTCGACTCCATCGGACGAGGAATAATGACAGAACCCACAACGGAACCGCAGTCAACTCCGCCAGTTGCGCCCCAAGGTGAGCCAGACGAAGCGCGTCTGGCGGCTTCCGATTTGCTCGCCATTCTCAAGGACGTACGTCGTCGCGAAGCTGGTGTGCGATCGCGGATGACTGCCCTCGAAAACGAGAAGAAGTCCATGGAGGACGAACTCGGCGCGTTCCGTTCGGAAAAGCAAAAGCGTGAAGAAGATTTTGCTCGCAAGAATGGCGAGTTTGAAAAACTCGATGCGGAAAAGCAGAAGCGTAACGACGATTTAGAGGTCGCGCTGAAACAAAAAGACGTTGAGTTTGCGACCTACCGCAAGGTTGACGCCGTGCGCGCTCAGGCCATGAAGCTGGGCATTGTCGATCCGACCATCGTTGCGAAGCTCGTCGATGTGTCGAATTTGCCCGACGATCCATTGCTCATCGAAACAGCCGCAACGGAAGCGGCTGCAAAAATGAAAAATGATATGGGGTATTTATTTAAGCCTCAGGCCGCGCCCGCTCCGCAAGTAGCGCAAGTGCCGTTCCCTGGATTTCCTGTTCCTCCGCCCCTGCCGGCCCCGCAGAATCCCGGCGAAATGCCGGATGCGCGTCAAATGTCTGAGGCGGAGTTTGCTGCTACAGAGGCGCGACTTACTGGCCGCTCGTACTCTTTCTAAACCGTTGTAACATTCGGCGCTAATTAGTTTCCGCCGTGTCCCTGCGATAGTTCGTCATGCACGATGAGTAGGGTGCCCGAATAGCGCGTCTTGCACGCTGACGGGGCCTCGATACCTACTCCCCTTGCCTGAGCGGCCTTGCCGCAGGAGATTGATATGGCGATTGACGCCTTTATTCCCGCGTTGCAAACCGTTTTAATTGCGCGCGGGTTCCTTGAACGCGCCATCCACGGCGCCCTTGAGCCGGAACTCGGCTTTGACAAACTTTGCGACGTTGAGCCCTTCGAAGCGCGTGTTGGCGAAAGCAAAACCATGACCCGTGAGGCCATACTGCCTCCGGTGACCCAAGATGCTGTGCCGATCGCGGCCGGCATCGATCTCAACCAGGGCATGACCCCACAGGGCGTGACCTACGAACAATTCATGGTTACGCTCGCTGAGCGTCGCGGCATGATGAATCTCTCGCTCAAGATGGACGAGACGAAGATTGCATCGGAGTATATGCGATTTATTCGGAATCTTGCGCAGCAAGCCGGATCTTCGCGCGATGTGCGTGCGGCCCAGTCGCTTCTGCCGGCGTACGAAGGCGGCAACACCTACGCAACGGCCGTTGCGACGGCTGCGACGAGCGTGACCGTCGACAACGTGAGCGGATTCGATACGCAGTATATCGGCTGGTCGCCGTTCGCAACGACGGGAGCAACGGCTTCGCCGGGTATTCCGCAGCCAGTGTCTCCGACCAATAAACTGCCGGTCCGCATCGTTCCCGCAGCGAATCCGACCCAGGCCGTCACGGTAAATGTGACCGGCGTAGTGCCCGACGCGACCAATGCCTGCTCCGCTTTCTCGGGCGGTGTCTACTACGGCAAGTCCGGAACCCTGACGTTCGATGTTCCCGTAACGTTGGCAGTCGGTGACACGATCCAGTCGCTCGACGGTGCTTCCGTCATTCGTCCGAACGGGAAGCTGAGTCGGTCGCAGCTCACTTCGACCGACTCTGTGGGACTTCAACAGTTGTCCCGTGCTCGTGCGAAGCTGGAGAACCGCAAAGTTCCGAAGTTGCCGAACGGTATGTACGCGGCACTCGTCGATGCGCAAGTTTTTGCCGACTTGCTCAACGACCCGGCGTTCCGTCAAGCGACGCAAGGTGCGTTCACGACCACGCCGTTCTTCGCAAGCGGGCAGGTAGTGTCGACGCTCGGGCTCGAGTTTGTGTCGAGTTCGCAGGTGCCGATCTATCCGATCGGTGGATCGAATTCGGGACTCGTCGAGCGCCACGCCATCATCTGCGGTAAGGGCTGTATTGTACGAGCTCCGTCGTCGGGTGCGGCCAACGCGGCGCGCAAGGCCCAGGCGAATCCGGGTTCGGGTGCAGTTGATGTGCGTTACGTCGATGACGTGAAGTACGTTACGCGCGGCCCGATCGACGTGCTCGCTGACACGGTTACCATGGCGTGGGAATTCGCTACGGGGCACGTTGCTCCGACGGATATTACGTCCACGCCGGCACAGATCGCTTCCACCGATTACGCGCGCTATAAGCGGGCTGTAACCGTTGGATTCGCTTCGGCAGCCTGATGGCCAGAACGAAGATTGACGCGCTCGGAGAAGATCCGGGCGCGTTTCCTTCTCGGGCCGATGCGGCCATTCTCGGTGCGGTCGACTCTGACGCGGTTCATGAAATCGGATCGACGAAGCTCCGAACATCGGCCGATGTTGCCCAAAGCTCGCTGGTCAATGCCGAGTCAAACGCATCTTTGCTTCGCCTGCAAAACGAAAATGCACAATTGCGGGACGAGCGGGATAACGCTCGCGCGGAGTTGTCCGAAATCAAGGCCGAGCGAGATCATCTCGCTGCGCAGGCAGAGGCAAAGCGCCCTCATGCATCTGATCCGGCCGATATGGACTTTTCGAAGCCATATCGCGTCAACGACCTGTTCATTGCTCACGGATTGCACGGCACGTTTAGCTACGAGGCCGGCACGGTAATTCGTGATGCTCAGGTGCTAAGACAGATTCATCAACTCGGAGCAAAGCTCAGCCCGGCGTGATTGGAGGCTTCCCGTGCTAGATCAGCGCACGCAAGTCTCGATCCGACGGCATCTTGGCGTTCCCGCTTACGGCATACCGAATACGAGTTTCACGCTCGGTATTCAAGTGTATGATCCGGAATTGCCGCCCGAACGGCAGGCCGCAACCGTTGACGCTCGGATGCAGAATCTTACTCCGACCGAGGAATCGTACATTACGGGTTTCCCCGTTGCCCAGATTGCCTTGACGGGACTCGCTTCCGCCGCGTCGTCTGTTGCCGTAACGGCGAATCAATCAGGGACCTCGGTCCCTCTTGGTTTGTATACTTTAACAGCAATCGATGCATTGTCGCCGCTGACGCTCGTGGTGTTTGCGGTGCAATTGGTGTCCACGATCAATAATGCATCGATTGCGTTCACGGCAGCGATGGGGCCAAATACACCGGGCTCGATAGCGGTAGCTCCGTATGCATCATTCACTGTTGCTTCTCTGACGAATAATCCGTTTACCATCTCCGTCAATGCTCAGGGTGTCGGGGCCTATCCCGTCATGCAGGGAACGAGTGTTGCTATGTCCGCTAAGCTGGATGGCATTGTTGTCTCCGGCCTGGTGCCGATTCTCGACGCGCTCGAAGCCCGAATTGCCGGTTCCAGTAATTATGCTGCGTATTCGAAGGCTGACGTTGTTTCGTTCGATCCGCTTGAGGATCATAAGCGGCAAAGAGTTTACGAACGAATGCGGCGGCGCCTCGCTGAATTCTTCGGTATCGGCGTTGACCCGCTTGGTTTGTTTTCCGGTCGCGGGGCGATCGCCTAAACTCTCACCTTCAGGAGTGTTTCATCTTTATGCGTATACTTTGTGCTGCGGCTCTTTTTGCGTTGTGTTCGGCTCCGTCTATTGCTGCCGAGAAGCCACTTTCGCTCGACCTTGACGTGCAGCGGACGACTTCGCGTAACGATGCGAAGGTCTACGCCGACGCACGATCGGCCCAATTCGTCGCGCGATTTCAGCCGACACAGAAGCTCGGCTTTCAGCTCGCGGCGGGACCGAAGGCTGTATATGTGGCTCCGCACGGGGCTGCTGCGAATGACGTTACCGGGCTTATTTACTCAGCTGAGACGCACTATGACTTCCGTGCTGCTCGTGCATCGGTTGCAGTCGGCCAGGACCTCGCCAATTACTCGTACCTCAATAACGGTGGTGCGTTGAGTCCGAATTTCACTCATTTCGTCCGCATGGACGTTCTCGTCCACATTTTGTAAGGAGAAGCGTCCATGGCAGCAGCACAAGTCATTCCCAACGCCATGTCGAATTCGGGCACCCCATTCTCTAATACGACTGCAAGTAATACGAGTACGGCTTACACGTTACTGCGCACAGGGTTCCCATACGTTCGTTTGCGTTGTTCCGCAATTACCTCGGGAACGTGCAACGTTCGTATTATGCCATTCGCCTTTCCGTTCACGACGGCATAGCAAACAATCGGCGTCAATGGCAGCAGTTCCGGTAGTATTGGAGGCGTCGCCAATAACGTCTCATTAGCCGCCGGTAACGCAAGTGGCCAATTCGTCACGTCATTTACGCTAGGCTATGGAAAAGCACTTACACTTGGCGTAAATGCTACATCAACGGCCACTGGTACGTTAACGCTTCAGCAGTCGTTAGACAATGTAACGTTGTTCACGAGTCCAACGACGATCGCAGTCGGCGCGACGGGCGTTTCAACCGTTATGTCGTTTCCACCGTCTAAATATGTGCGGCTATGGAGTACCGTTGTGCTTACCGCCGTAGTGGCACAGGTTCAAACCTCCTTTTAGATCATTCGAGGAGAAGGCGTAAATGCGCAAGGTACTTGGCATATTATTTGCATTGCTAGCAGTCATTATCGGAATGCACCAATCGGCTCAGGGGCAGTCGAATGGCAACGTTTATGTAGCACGTCCCAATAACGGCACGTTCCCACCGGGATCGTGTTACGCGTCGATACCCTCGAATGGGTACCCTTACCAATTCATTGCGATTCCAGCTCCGTGCCCGAACGGATCGAGTCCAACGTCAACGCCGACAGCCACGTCGACATCCACCCCGACTCCTACGCCCACCCCGTCGGGTTCAGTGCCAACGTCCACGCCGACAAATGTTCCGACGTCTACCGCTACTGCCAATCCGAACTCTACCATTACGGTTGGTGGATTAAGCTCGTATTACAACTGCGGATCGCCGACCTCTCCCCTTGCGAACCTTTCGGTCGTTCAGGGTTGCGTAGTTGGTTTTGCGCAATTACAAAATGGTTCGTTTTCTGGGTCTTTTTCATACGTTGCCCCTCCCGTTGTTTTTATTCAGAAATTGAATGACCCAAATAATACGGTTGCATTGTCATCTGTTCCATCGGTGAGTGGATTTTCGGTTCAATCATCCTCGTCGAGCGATAATTCCGTTTTCGAGTTCATTGTGATTGGTGTTGGCGCAGTTGCCCTGCCGACCAGTGCTCCCACCGCATCGCCGACAGCGAGTCCGACAGCGAGTCCGACAGCGAGTCCGACAGCGAGTCCAACGGCGAGTCCAACGGCGAGTCCAACGGCGAGTCCGACGCCGACCCTATCGCCCACGCCCGCGCTATCGCCTACGCCCACGCTATCGCCTACGCCATCACCCACGCCGTCGCCGACACCGACCGCGTCTCCGACGCCGACCGCATCGCCTACGATAGCCCCGACCCAAGGGCCGCTGAGCGTCTCGCCCTCATCGGCGACTTTCCCCTACACGAATTCCGCTCCAACGACGGCCACGGCATCGTCGGCGAATTACTCCGGCGTCTATAGCGCAGGAACACCGACCGTTGCCGGCATTGCCTCGGCCGTGTTTGGAACGGGCGCTAACGCGAACGTTCTAACGATCGCGCCGCAAGGTGTCGGCACAACGGTGTTCCCGCTGAGCGCAGGATCACAGACGGCGAACTTCTCGGTTACGGTATCGGCGCAACCGGCCACCTCTCTCTCTCCTGCGTCCCTGATCTTCGCGTCCTCTAGTGCGGCCGCACAGCCCGTGACCATTTCATCGCCAGGCTTTTCGGGCACATGTACCGCTGCTGCGACCAATGCGAATGCGACCGTTTCGGTATCGGGATCAACGCTCTCGGTTGCCCCGTCGTCTGCAACCGGAACGTTTACCGTAACGGTGCAATGCGGACAGAGCAGCGGCGTCGTGAACGTTGCTGTTCAGGGACCGCTAACCGCATCGCCGTCCACCCTTTCCTTTGCGGCGCCGACCGGCCAGCCGCCGCAGCCCGTTTCTCTCGCATCCGCGAACTACTCGGGACCGTATACCGTGCAGTCGCAGGTTCCCACCGGCGTCGTCACCGCATCGATCAACAGCTCGACGCTCACCGTCGCCCCCGCCAACGCGAATGGCGGAACGACGACTTTGACGCTCGCCGCCGGAACACAGACGGCAACCGTCACCGTGACCGTGACGGGCCCGGTCGTATTCTCGCCAGCAAGCCTGACGTTCGCAACCAGCTCGTCGCCCTACCAAACGACACAAGCCTCGGC
>JAABUQ010006059.1_pt1 | contig 18678 bp, 22 predicted proteins | sample 5560001 | NCBI WGS metagenome assembly JAABUQ01 (sample SAMN10711888, study PRJNA513371) | rock metagenome | isolation source: Antarctica rocks | place: Antarctica: Victoria Land, Finger Mt nord | collected 2015-12-18
ACCGGCAAACCCAAGACCCTGCCCGCGTACGTCGCGGTGGACACCTTCCCGGTGATCATCGACGACCAGACGATCAAGCTGGAGGTGGACTAGTGGCCTCTCTCGAGACCCCCCGTGCTCCGCTGCTCTCCGGAAACGAGCAGCTGGCGCAGATCAATTCCGACTACGAGGAGCGCTACGGCTTCCACGACGCCGAGAACTACCTGTATAAGGCGCCCAAGGGACTCAGTCGTGAGCTCGTGTTGAAGATCTCCGAGTTCAAGTCCGAGCCGGAGTGGATGCGGGAGTTCCGCCTCAAGGCGCTCGATCACTTCCTGGCGCGCTCGATGCCCACCTGGGGCTCGCCGATGCTGGCCGAGGTCGACTTCGACGACATTCATTACTTCGTGCGCGCCTCCGAGCGCGCCGAGCGCTCCTGGGACGACGTGCCCGAGGACGTCAAGAACACCTTTGACCGCCTGGGAATTCCCGAGGCCGAGCGGAAGTTCCTCTCCGGCGTCGGCGCCCAGTACGAGTCCGAGGTGGTCTACCACCAGGTTCACGAGGACCTGGAGAAGCAGGGCGTGATCTTCCTGGACATGGACTCCGCTCTGCGCGATCACGAGGAGATCGTGCGCGAGTACTTCGCCACCATCATCCCCTCCAACGACAACAAGCTGGCCTCGCTGAACTCCGCGGTGTGGTCGGGGGGCTCGTTCGTCTACGTGCCGCCAGGGGTGCACGTGGAGATGCCGCTGCAGGCCTACTTCCGGATCAACACGGAATCGATGGGCCAGTTCGAGCGCACGCTGATCATCGCCGACGAGGGCTCCTACGTGCACTACGTGGAAGGTTGCACCGCGCCGACGTACTCGTCCAACTCGCTGCACTCCGCCGTGGTGGAGCTGATCGCCAAGCCGGGAGCGCGGATCCGCTACACGACGGTGCAGAACTGGTCGACCAACGTGTTCAACCTGGTGACCAAGCGCGCGGTGGCCGAGACGGACGCCACGGTTGAGTGGGTTGACTGCAATCTCGGCTCCAAGCTGACAATGAAGTACCCGAGCGTGTACCTGATGGGCGAGCGCGCCCACGGGGAGATCCTCTCGATCGCGTTTGCCGGCAAGGATCAGCACCAGGACGCCGGCGGCAAGATCATCCACGCCGCGCCCAACACCACCTCCAACATCTTCGCCAAGTCGATCTCCAAGGACGGCGGCCGCGGCTCCTACCGCGGGCTGCTGGAGATCGCCAAGGGCGCCCACGGCGCTCGCTCCAAGGTGGTCTGTGACGCCCTGCTGCTCGACGAGCACTCCCGCTCTGACACCTACCCGACGATCAGGATCGGGGAGGACGATGTCAACGTCGGCCACGAGGCCACCGTGTCCAAGGTCGGCGAGGACCAGCTCTTCTATCTGACCTCGCACGGGATTCCCGAGGAGGAAGCCTCAAAGCTGATCGTCAACGGTTTCATCGAGCCGATCACCAAGGAGCTCCCGATGGAGTACGCGGTGGAGATGAACCGCCTGATCGAGTTGCAGATGGAGGGCTCGATTGGGTAAGAGCGGGATGACTGAGGCCAGGCCCGATCAGGCGAGTCCGGATGACGAGCGGGCCGTTGGCCGAAGGCTTGAGCTGCCGCAGTTCAAGGGGCGGCCGGGCTGGGAGTTCACCGACATCTCCGGTCTCGACCTGGCCGCCTACGAGCCGGTCCGCGCCGAGGCAGCCGCCGGTGACGGGAACGGCCTGTTCGCGCTGCCTGCCGCCGCGGGCGCGCTTCCCGACGGGGTCATCGTCACGACGCTTCAGGAGGCGCTCAGCCGCCATCCCGAGCTCATCGAGCGTCACCTCGGCTCGATCGTCGACGCGCAAGACGCGTTCGTCACCCTCAACGGCGCCGGGATCCGCAACGGCTCGTTCGTCTACGTCCCGCGCGGCGTCGTCGTCGAGGCCCCGATCTCGTTGCGGACCGTCCAGCCCCGGTCGGGCACGCTGCTCAACCAGCGCACGCTGATCGTCCTGCAGGAAGGTGCGGAGGCAGCGGTGTGGGAGCAGTACGCCTCCGGCGAAGCGGATCTCGACGGCGTCTTCAACGTTGTCACCGAGCTCATCGTCGGGGACAACGCGCGGCTGCGCTACGTCTGCGGCCAAGAGCTCTCGGAGCGGAGCTGGATCTTCGGCGCTCAGCGGGCCGAGATCGGCCGCGACGGCCGTCTGGACTGGGTGGCCCTCGGATTCGGCTCGGGCCGGGGGCAGGTGCGGATGCAGACCCGCCTGGCCGGCGAGGGGGCGGATGCCCGCGTCACCGGCGCCTACGCCACGCACGGCCGCCAGCACATCGACTTCGACACCACCCAGGAGCACGCCGCTCCCAACACGACCTCCGACCTCGCCTTCCGCGGGGTTCTGCAGGGCCGCTCGAGTGCGGTGTGGAAGGGGAACATCATCGTCGACCCCGGCGCCCAGAAGACAGATGCCTTCCAGGAGTCACGCAACCTGCTGCTCTCCCGGCGGGCTCACGCCGATGCCATCCCCGGCCTGGAGATCCAGGCCAACGACGTGCGCTGCACGCACGCGGCGGCGGTTGCCCAGGTCGATCCCGAGCAGCTCTTCTACCTGCGCTCGCGCGGACTGCGGGAGGACACCGCCAAGCGACTGGTGATCGAGGGGTTCCTCTCGGCGCTGGTGGAGCGCTTTGAGGTGGGGCCGGTGCGGGAGGTCCTGGGCGAGGCGCTGGAGCGGCGGCTCGGCCTGATCCTGGACGCGTAGCGAGCCGGGGCCAGCACGATGGCGCGCGTAGTCCCGCTGGTCCCACTTGGCTACGGCAAGTTCGTTCGCGCCGACCGCGTCTACGCCCTGGTGCCGCTGGAGGGGGGCGACCGCGGGGACGGCCGGCGGACGCTGGTCCATGTGGAGGGGATCGAGGATCCGCTGATCGCCTCCCGCTCGGAGGCGGCGATCGCCCGTGAGGTGGCGCTGGCGCTTGGCCACCAGGCATTCGGGGTCAGGGGCCAGGGGTCTGCGCCCGGTCAGGAGCAGCTGTTCTGATGGCCTCCACGCAGGTGGCTCTGCTGCGCGGGATCAACGTTGGGCCGCACAAGCGGATCTCGATGCCGCAGTTGCGTGAGCGCTTGGCCGCGGCGGGCTACGAGGACACCCAGACCTATCTCCAGAGCGGCAACGTCGTGCTGGGCGGCGAGCTCGACGGGGACACGCTGGCGCGGCACCTGCAGGGGCAGATAAGGGAGTGGTTCGGGTTCGACGTGCCGGTGGTCGTGCGCAGTGGCGCCGAACTGGCCCGGGTGCTGGCGAGCGACCCGCTGGGAGACGCGGCCGACGATCCCAAGCGCTATCAGGTGAGCTTTCTCTCCGGCGAGCTCGACGACTCGGTCGTGGCCGAGCTGAGCGCACTGGCGGTGGAGCCCGAGCGGGTGGCAATCCTCGGACGCGAGGCCTACGCCTGGCACCCCGAGGGCGTGATCGGCTCCCGGTTGGCTTCGGCGCTGGCCACGCGCAAGCTGGGAGTCACGGTCACCGCGCGCAACTGGACGATGGTCGCCAAGCTGGCGGAGCTGAGCCGGGGATGATGCACCGCTACGTCGTCGCCGACGTCTTCACGGGCACGCCGCTGGAGGGCAACGGCCTCGCGGTGTTCCTGGACGCCGCCGGGCTCGACGGCGAGACGATGCAGCGCACCGCACGAGAGCTCAACCTCTCTGAGACAGTGTTCGTGCTGCGCCGCTGGGATGGCGGCGCGGAGATTCGGATCTTCACCCCCTTCCTCGAGCTCCCGTTCGCCGGTCACCCCGTGCTGGGCACAGCGTTCGTGCTGGGCCAGGACGACGAAGCGGCCACGATCGAGCTGAGCACCGGGGCCGGCGTCGTGCCGGTGGCCCTGACCCGTTCTGGCGGGTCGGTGGTGTTCGGTGAGATGGAGCAGCCGCTCCCGACCACGGAGCCGTTTGACCGCACCCACGAGCTGCTCGGCGCGCTGGGAGTGGCTAAGCCGGAGCTACCGGTGCAGGCCTACCGCAACGGCCCAGTCCACGTCTACGTGGGGCTTGGCAGCGAGGCGGAGGTCGCCGCCCTGGCCCCCGACCTCGGCCGCCTGCGCGAGCTCGGCGCGATCGGCGTGAGCTGCTTCGCCGTCGACGGCACGGAGGTCAAGACGCGGATGTTCGGCCCCGGGGTCGGAGTGGCCGAGGATCCGGCCACGGGCTCGGCGGCCGGACCGCTGGCGGTCCACCTGGCACGGCACGGGCGGATTCAGTACGGCACCCGCATCACGATCCGGCAGGGGGAGGAGATCAAGCGGCCCTCGGTGCTCTACGCCCAGGCCGACGGGACCGCGGAGCGGCTGCAGCGGGTGGCCGTCGGCGGTGCCACCGTGATCGTGGCCCGCGGTGAGTACCGGCTGAGGTAGCTTGCCCATGACCCCAGAACCACAGGAGAGCCGAATGCCGAGCGCCATCACCTACGCCGAATTCGGCGGCCCCGAGGTCCTGCGTGTCACCGAGGTTGAGCTGCCCGCCCCGGGACCCGGTCAGGTCCGCGTGGCGGTGCGCGCGACGAGCGTCAATCCGATCGACATCAAGATCCGGCGTGGTGACATGGCGGGCAGCGGGCCGGCGAGCTTCCCCCCGAGGATTCCCGGACTCGACGTCGCCGGCGTTGTGCAGGAGGTCGGCGAGGGCGTCGTTGACCGAAAAGGTCGGGGAGGAGGTCTTCGGTGTCGCCAGCGGCGGCTCATACGCGCAGCACGCGTTGCTTTCGACGATGGGGAGCAAGCCCGCGAACGTCTCCTGGGAGCTGGCCGCCTGCCTGAGCACCGCCGGCGAGGCCGCCTATCGTGCGCTGGGTCATCTGAACCTGGGGGCGGGGCAGACGCTGCTGATCCACGGGGCGGCGGGGAGCGTCGGCGGAATCGCCACGCAGCTGGCGCTCGCCCGCGGGGTCACGGTGATCGGGTCCGCCGCCGAGCGGGATCTGGAGTACGTCGGCTCCCTCGGCGCCATCCCCGTGCGCTACGGAGAGGGGCTGCCCGAGCGCGTTCGCGCCCTCGGCCGGGGCGGTGTCGACGCCGCCCTGGACACAGCCGGGCACGGCGTGCTGCCGGACTCGATCGAGCTCACCGGCAGCGTTGAGCGGGTGATCACGATCGCCGATCCCAGCGCGCAGCAGCTCGGCGTGCGCTTCACCGGCGCTGACCCCGACGATCGCGCCTGGGAAGCCCTGCCGCAGCTGGCCGAGCTCGCCGCCGCGGGGAAGCTCCAGCTCCCGATCTGGAGGACCTACCCGCTGGCGCAGGCGAGCACTGCCCACGCCGATGTCGAAGCCGGCAACAACCACGGCAAGATCGTGCTGCTCCCGTGAAGGTTGCCACCGCGCTGATGCCGGCCCGCGGGCCTGCTCCGGTCGCCGGAGAGGTGATCGACGATCGGCTGTTCGCCTTTTCAGGAGGCGTTAGCGTCAAGGACGTCCTCGCCGGTGCGTCACACCCGCGGTGAGGAATCGTGGCCTCTGAGCGAGGTGCAGCTGCTGGCCCCGGTTCCCGACCCGGGCACGATTTACGCCATCGGGCTCAACTACGCCGACAGTGCGGGTCCGGGGGCGGCAATGCTGGCGCTCTGGCACCGCAGGCTCCCGTTCTCGCCGCAGATCGCTCAGACCCGCCCGCGGCTCCTTGACTCCTACTCGATGAGCTCGGCCAGCTGCCGGTTGCGCTCGGACGCAAATACAGCGAGCGGCGGCTGTGGATCGTCATAACTCCAGACCGGTAGATCGTCGAGCACCCGGTCGAGGTCATCGAAGGCCCGGCCAAGGATCGCCGCGTCATGAGCCAGCCTAGTGAACACGTGCCACTCGCGGCAGAACGCGGCGAACACGGCCGCAGCCTCGGCGGTCGTGAGCTCCGCCTCAAACGAGCCGAGCGGCGCCAGGGAGACCACGATCATTTCCAGCGTGCGCATCAGGTGCAGGTAGGTGGCGCTGCTCACGCATATCAGGCCCGGACTCGCCGTGCTCGGGACCGCGTCGAGTTGGTCGTCGTCGTCCGGGCAGGGCGGCGGAGGGTGGCAACGGTCATGCCTCCAGGTGACGACCTCGGACATCTCCGCCTCGAGCCACTCCGAGCCCACGGGATCCTCGTCCGCCGGCGCGGAGAGCACGTGGCGGGCGCGCGCGAGCCGGCCGAAGAGCTGCCAGTCGGATGCGAAGCTCGAGAGCAAGAGTGCGTGGTCCTCCTCGCCCACATCGAACGCCTGCCGGTAGTCGACGGCGTGGGCGGCTATCGCCTCGGCGGAGTCGATCAGGGTGACGTAGTCACGCAGCACCAGGAGGACGGTCTCCTTCGGCCAGCAGAACGTCTTCGCGCTCATCTCTACACACATTTTCCGCTCGCGTTGCGCAGCTGTACGTCACCCTTGACCTGCAATTCCTTGAAGCCAGTGCGTGGATTCTTGACTTCAGCTATCCGGTTGCTCCGTACGTCGGTCTCGACGTAGTGATTGCCGCGACCCTTGCCCAGTCCAAACCGCTTCTCGGCATCACGCGGCGAGAGCACCCGGTCTCTGGCGTTCTGGCCGAAGACGCGTCCCCGGTCACGGGCGCGGATCACGCGGTCGCGTACGATCCGATCGAAGCCCGCTTTGTTGGTGTAGTGGCGAATCCGGGTATAGCCCTTTGGTGTTGGGGCCGGTGGGGTGCTCGGCAGGCCGGACACGGCGTGCCACCCGGGTGAGGCAGGTGCCGCCTGCGTCGCCCCGGGCGCAACCACGAGCATCATCACGACCAGGACGCCCAGTGTGCGCGTCAACGTTCTCATTACATCGCCTCGATCCTCGTTCTCATTGGTGCGCGCCTCTGGTTGTGTCTGTCCCTCCCGTCCAGGATGCTGAGCATAGCGGCGCGATAGACCTACCAGCTGCGGCTGACCGACACCCCCGGCCACGTCGGGTCAACGGCGAGCTGCGCCAGCACGGCTCCACCTCGGATCTGATCGTCGGCCGCCAGAAGCTGATCGAGCTTATCTCGCAGACGTGCACCCTACGGGCGGGCGACTGATCCTCACGGGGACGCCGAGCGGGGTCGGAATGGGTCTGGATCCGCCGCGGTTCCTGGCCTCGGGCGACGTGGTGCGGATCGAGATCGAGGCGCTTGGGGCGATCGAGCACGGGGTGGTGTAGAAGATGCACCCGGCGGGGTAGAGGGCGCTTCAAGAGAGGAGAGGGCCGTCGTGCTGAGGCTTCATCCGAGCACCATCGACTACGTCATCCTGGCGATCTACTTCGTCGTCGTGCTCGGAATCGGCTTCGTCGCCCGGCTGGCGATCAAGACCGACGTCGACTTCTTCCTCTCGGGCCGCTCGCTGCCGGCGTGGATCACGGGCCTCGCCTTTGTCGCCGCCAACCTAGGGGCGCTGGAGATCCTGGGCCAAGCGGCCAACGGTGCCCAGTACGGGGTCGCGGCGGTGCACTACTACTGGCTGGGCGCGGTCCCGGCGATGGTGTTCCTGGGGCTCGTGATGATGCCCTTCTACTACGGGGCCAAGATCCGTTCGGTGCCCGAGTACCTGCGGCTGCGCTTCGGCGAGGCTGCTCACGCGTTCAATGCCGTCACCTTCGCCCTGGCCACGGTGCTGATCAGTGGCGTCAACCTGTTCGCGATGGCGCTGATCATCCACCTGCTGCTGGGATGGTCGGTGACCTTTGCGATCCTCGTCCGCGGCGATCGTGCTCGTCTACATCACCCTTGGCGGTCTGACCTCGGCGATCTACAACGAGGTGCTCCAGTTCTTCGTGATCGTTGCCAGCCTGCTGCCGCGATCGCGCCGAAGCGCACGTCATCGAAGTTGGTGGCGTCGTAGTGCTTCCAAGTTCTGCCGTCGTCCACGGTCCGCGAGACCACGCCATGGTTGCTCTGGCCATCGTCCTGGGAGCCGCTCTCCCAGCCTCGCCGAGCGTCGAGGAACGACACGCCGGCCACGATCTCGTTCTTCTGCGCGCTCGCCCTGTAGACCGGGGTCCAGCTCTGGCCGCCGTCGACCGTGCGGAGCACCTCGCTGTCCCCGGCCACGATCCAGCCGTGGAGCGGATCGGTGAAGGTGACCTCCTGCAGGTCCGAGCTGGTTCCCGCTGTCTGAGTGGCCCAGGTTCGGCCTCCATCGGAGGTGGCCCTGATGAGCCCCTGCGATCCGACGATCCATCCGTGGCGCCTGTCCACGAACCGAACGCCGTAGAGGTTTCCGTCGCGGGTTACGCCCAGACTCTCGGCTCTCCAGGAGGATCCCCCGTCCGTCGTGACCAGGAGGAGGTTGTGAACCCCGGCCGCCCACCCGTGCTTATCGTCGACGAACGACACCGCCACCAGCCCGTTCTGACCCCCTGCATGCTGGACGCGCCACCTCCTACCTCCGTCGGACGTGGCCTGGATGACGGGGGTGCTGATCCCTCCCACCGCCCACCCGTGCCGCCTGTCGGGGAAGGAGACCCCGGTGAGGTCATCGGTGGTCCTCGGCCCGGACCGCTGCGCGTGCCAGGCGCAGGCGGCGCGGGCCGGGGCGGGCGCAGAGGAACTCGACCCGCACGCCGCCAGGCCCGCGGCCAGTGTGCTGGCCAGGATCAGTCTCCAAGGGCGCACGCCCGGGCGAGCCTCAATGGTGGTCGATGACCCGGTCGATCAGCCCGTACTCCACGGCCTGGTCGGCCTTGAAGAACCGGTCGCGCTCCATGTCCTCATGCACCCGCTCGACCGGTTGCCCGGTGTGCTCGGCGTAGATCTCGTCGGTCCGCTTGCGGATGGCGAGGATCTCCCGGGCGTGGATCTCGATGTCGGTCGACTGGCCCTCGAACCCCGCCGAGGGCTGGTGGATCAGAATCCGGCTGTTGGGCAGCGAGAAGCGCTTGCCCTTGGCGCCGCCGGTCAGCAGCAGCGAGCCCATCGACATCGCGATCCCGACGCACATCGTCTGGATGTCGGGCTTGACGAACTGCATCGTGTCGTAGATGGCCAGGCCCGAGTAGATCGATCCTCCAGGGCTGTTGATGTACATCGAGATGTCCTTGTCGGGGTCCTGGGACTCCAGGTGCAACAGCTGCGCCACCACCAGATTTGCGACGGTGTCGTCAATCGGTGTGCCCAGGAAGATGATGCGCTCGTTGAGCAGGCGGCTGTAGATGTCGAACTCGCGCTCGCCGCGCGCAGTTCGCTCGATCACCATGGGAATGAGAGGCATGCCCCCAGCCTAGCTGGCGCCCACTCAGCGCTCCTCTAGCACCCCGGCGACGCGCCGCTCGCTGGCGGTCAGCGTCGCGCGGCCAACCCCGCTGGATCGCCGAGCACGACCGCGCCGCCAGGCGGTAAGTCTCGAACCAAGAGCTTCACGCTCACCGTTCGCCCCTGACAGCGGGGACCAGCACGGCGGTGCCCTCAAACGCTCCGCCGCGCAGGTCGCCCAGCGCGTCCTCGGCCTGCTCCAACGGGTAGACGGTCACCGATGTGCGCACGGGCACCTGCGCCGCCAGGGCCAGGAACTCCTCACCGTCCCGGCGGGTTAGGTTCGCCACTGAGCGAATCGTGCGCTCCTGCCGCAGCTCCTCGTAGGGGAAGCTGGGGATGTCGCTCATGTAGATGCCCGCGCAGACCACTGTGCCTCCCGGCGCGAGCGCCCTGAGCGCCTGTGGCACGAGCTCGCCGGCGGAGGCGAAGATGATCGCGCCGTCGAGCAGCTCGGGAGGCGCCTCGTCGCTGCCGCCCACCCAGGCGGCCCCCATTGCGCGGGCAAAGGCCTGCCCCCGCTCGTCGCCGGGCCGAGAAAAGGCGAATACCTCCTGGCCCTGGTCGACCGCGACCTGGCAGATCATGTGGGCCGCCGAGCCGAAGCCGTAGAGCCCCAGGCGGGCAGCGTCGCCGGCGAGCTTCAGCGCGCGGTAGCCGATCAGCCCCCCACAGAGCAGCGGCGCCGCCTGCGCGTCGGAGAGCCCGTCGGGCAGCGACAGGCAGAACCGCTCGTCGGCCACGGTCAGCTCGGCGAAGCCGCCGTCGATGTCGCGGCCGGTGAAGCGGGCCCGCGGGCACAGGTTCTCCCGTCCGCTCGTGCAGTACCGGCATTTACCGCAGGTCCACCCGAGCCAGGGGACGCCCACCCGCCGCCCGTCGTCGGTGCGGGCGACGATCTGGTGGCCGGGCACGAGCGGCAGCTTCGGTGCTGGTATCTCGCCGTCGCGTAGGTGCAGGTCGGTGCGACAGACCGCGCAGGCTCTGACCCACAGCAGTAGCTGACCCGGCCGCGGGACGGGATCGGGCAGCTCCGCGCCGCGCAGCGGTTGCCGGGGAGCTCTCAGGACCTGAGCCCGCATCGCCGGATGATGACGTTAATCGGGCCGGGTAAACGGGTAGAGGATCGACGTGAACGAAGCTCCGCAACGCGACTACGAAGACGAAGACGCCCCCGAGGATCAGCCGGGCGAGCCCGGTGCCGAGAGCGGCACCGGGAGCGACTCCGCTGACAGCCTGCCCGGTCAGCCCGCGGATGACGACGCCGCCCTGGGCGACACCGACCAGCACTCCGACGCCTGAGCGCCGATCCGCCCGGTTGGTCCTGCCTGGCGCCGCCCAGGAGCGTCGAGGTGCTCCGCTAGCGTAGGGCCCCGATGGTCCCGCTGAACGTCCCCAACGTCCTCACGGTGATCCGCATCCTGCTGGTGCCGGTGCTGGTCGTGGCCCTGCTGGAGAAGACCGATGGAGGCGACCTGCTGGCCGCGATCGTGTTCGCCACCGCCTCCTTCACCGACGCCATCGACGGCTATCTGGCTCGCTCGCGCAACTGGGTTACGACCTTCGGCAAGCTGATGGACCCGATCGCCGACAAGCTGCTGATCGTGGCGGCGCTGATCGCGCTGGTGTCACTGGCGCGGTTGGACGCCTGGGTGGCGATGGTGATCATCGCCCGGGAGTTCGCGGTCACGGTGCTGCGCGTGGCTGCCGGAGCAGGGCAGGGGGTGGTGATCTCCGCCAGCCTGTTCGGCAAGGCGAAGACCGCGCTGCAGGTGGCGATGGTGATGGCGCTGATCGCCGTGCATCCCCATCCGGTGTGGGTCAGCGCGCTGGTCTACGTCACGGTGCTGGTGACGGTCCTGTCCGGCGCGGACTACTTCTTCGGGCTCTCACGCCGCCGCGTCGAGCCAGGCTCGCCGGCTGGTGTGAGTCACTGAGGGGCACCCGGTCTCGTACTCGGTCCGGATCTCGCCGAGGGTACCGAACCTCTCGGCCACCACGTCGTGCTGGTGGATCGTCTCCAAGTTGACCTGACGTGCCGAGACAAAGGCGCCGTCGCTGAGCTCGGGCAGCGCCTCCACCACCCCCCGGATCATCTCCCGCACGCAGTCCTCGACGAAGCGGGGGCGACGGTGGGCCTTCTCCACCACCTGCGCCTCGTCACTGCGCTTCATCAGCTCGTAGATCTCTGAGGACATCGAGCTCTCGACGATCCCGAGCAGGGTCGAAGCCTCGATCTCGTCCTCGCAAGTTTCCGTGCAGCCGATGTGCAGGGTGCCCAGGCCGCGCTGGTTGTGGGTGGCCACCGGAACCGTGGCCAGGATGCGATCGATCTCATCGCCATCGAAGCCCTGCTCGTACAGGCGCTCGCGCGCGCTGCCGGCCACCAATTCCTGGGCGCAGGGGCATGCGGTCATGCCCTGCGCGGTGACGCCGACGAGGCGGCGGGTCCCCAGCTCGGTGCACACCGCCGAGCCGTGCAGGGTGTAGAGCTCCTGGGTCTCGATGCCGGATATCGGGGCGGGCTTGTGCTCGGGAAACCGGGCCTCCACCGTCACCTCGGCGCGCCGGGCCCCCTGACGGTCCCGCACCAGCTGGGCGATCTGCTCGGCCAGCGTCTCGGCCTTGAACGGAGCCTTGCCGAGCACGACCTGTCCAATCGCCTCGTTGACAACCTCCTCGAAGCGGGACATGTGCGCACCCTTCTGGTTTGAGCCGAGGTCGACGACGCATTCAAAACGCGCCGGGAACAACCGCTCGGTGCCGCCCTGACCCAGCCGGATGATCTTCTCCACCCCGGTCACGCCGACGCGCGAGAGGCTGATCGGGATGCTCGGCGAGCGCGCTTGCACATCGGCACCGCCCAGCGCGCTGATCGGTCCGCTGACCATGGTCTCCTACAGGGTAGAGGGGGGCGGGCTCCAGCACCCGGGTAGCGCGGCGTTGGACGCCAATCCGGATTGTGGTATCACTCGCCGTTCAGGCAGGAGGAGAGTTGGGAGAGAGAGGGAGGCGCCTTTGATGAGGTTGTCTGCAAGCTGCGTCCGAGAGGAGCCCCCGTGGCTCTGACCGATGAGGGCATCGTGCTGCTCAGCGATGAGGCGCCGATCGTGGAGCTCGACGAGCTGCGTCCGTTGATCGCCGAGGGGATGGAGCGCGGAACGCTGACGTTCGCACGGATCGAAGCCTGCCTGGAGGAGGTGGAGGTCACCAAGGAGCAGGTGCAGGAGCTGCACGCCTACCTCGACGAGCACGGCATCGCGGTGGTGGGCGACGACGGGCGGCTGGCGAAGTCCGATGGCAGCAGCGTCGAGGCCAGTGCCGGCGCGGCGGTGGAGCGGCGCAAGAAGGTGGTGGAGGTCGACCTGACCGTCGAGCCAAGCCTCGACTCGTTGCGGCTGTACCTTCGCTCGATCGGGCGCGTGAGCCTGCTCACGGCCGAGCAGGAGGTGATGCTGGCGCGGCGGATCGAACGCGGCGACATGGCCGCCAAGCAGCAGATGATCGAAGCCAATCTGCGGCTGGTGGTCTCGATCGCCAAGTCCTACCTCGGTCGCGGGCTGACCTTCCTGGACCTGATTCAGGAGGGCTCGATGGGCTTGATCCGCGCCGTGGAGAAGTTCGACTATCGCCGCGGCTACAAGTTCTCCACCTACGCCACCTGGTGGATCCGCCAGGCGGTGACGCGCGCGATCGCCGACAAGGGACGCACGATCCGGATTCCGGTCCACATGGTGGAGAAGCTCAACAAGGTTGTCCACGTCGAGCGCCAGCTCGTGCAGCAGCTGGGGCGCGAGCCGGTCCCGGACGAGATCGCCCGCGAGCTGCAGATCACGGTACGTGAGGTGCGGGACGTGCTGCGGATGGCCCAGCAGCCGGTGTCCCTGGAGAAGCCGGTTGGTGAGGAGGACGATTCGTCCCTCGGGGACTTGGTCGAGGACCAGACGGCGGAGTCACCGTTTGAGCTCGCCGCGGAGCATCTGCGCCAGGAGAACCTTCGGCGCGCGCTGGCGGCGCTGCCCGAGCGTGAGCGCGAGGTGATCGAGATGCGCTTCGGCCTCAGCGGCGAGCGTCCCTACACCCTGGAGGAGGTCGGCCGCGCCTTCAACGTCACGCGCGAGCGCATCCGCCAGATCGAGACGCACACGCTGAAGAAGCTGGAGGCGCTGCCCGAGGCGCAACGGCTGCGGGACGCCTCCTAAGCGTCCCGGCAAGCGCTTCACGCCTGGCTCTCAACGCTAGACTCGCACGCCCCCGGCGGGGTTCCCGAGCGGTCAAAGGGGATGCGCTGTAAACGCATTGGCTCTGCCTTCACAGGTTCGAATCCTGTCCCCGCCATCAGCACTGTGCGACCTTCGCGTTCACATCCACGGTGATCGCCTCTCTATCCTCGGCCCAGTGACGCCGACCGAGGAACTCGTCCAACACGACGCCATCGAGGAAGCCGCCCGGGCGGGGACCAAGCGGATCTCGGTGGTGCGCCAGCCGGCTGTTCGTCTGGACACCCAACCGGCACTGCTGGCCGGGGGGCGTCGTCTGCGCCAGCGCCTGCCCGGAGACCCGCGCTTTGGCGATCCGCTCTCCACCGCGGGCCCGACGCCCGTCGCGCTGGTGGCGCGCGGGGTTTCGGCGATGCAGCCCGAGCGAGACAGCTTGGTGCAGGAGCTGGGCTTCACCGGGCTGCAGCTCTAGCAGTCGCTGTCGGAGGCCACCGGTCGCGGTCGGGGAGATGTGGAAATGGCGCTGCTGTTCACCGATCTCCAGGGCTTCTCGTCATGGGCGCTGCAGGCCGGGGATGCCGCGACGCTGGAGCTGCTGCGGGAAGTGGGAATCGCCAAGGAGAGTGCGGTGCTGGCGCACGGGGGCCGGATCGTCAAGCGCCTCGGCGACGGACTGATGGCCAGCTTCCTGACCGCCGAGGCTGCAGTGCAAGCCGCTCTCAGGGCGCCGGCGGCGCTGCGCGAGGTGGAGGTGGAGGACTACCGTCCGAAGATGCGGGCCGGTGTCCACTGGGGCCGGCCCCGCCGGCTCGGCGGTGACTTCCTTGGCGTCGACGTCAACATAGCCGCCCGGGTCGGTGACGCCGCCAAAGCCGACCAGGTGCTCGTCTCGGACACCGCCTGCGAGCGCCTGGACTCCGAGGCCTATAAGTTCGGGCGGCGCAAGCGCCTGCGGGCGGAGGGAACGCCGCGGGAGCTGCACGTCGTGGCGGTGTCCCGCGACTAGCTCGCGGGGCGGTACGTGCCTAGCACTTTCTTCCCTGCACTTGCAGGGTTTATTGCAGACCTTCAGCTGGACGGGTAGTCAACGGCTCCCTGTTACGGTCACCCAGCGGCGCTCGTCCTCTGCCCATGTTCCGACATCGCCAGCCAATCCCAGATCCCGCCCGCGCGCTGCTCACTGCGCTTCTCAGCGCCTCCGTGCTCCTGGCGGCGTTGCACGCAGTCCCGGCCCAAGCGGCCGGCCTGGATCAGCTGCAGCAGCAGATCACCTCCGGCAACGGTCAGATCTCCCAGCTCTCCGGCGCCCTGGGCAACGCCTCGGCGCGCCTGTCCGGACTGGACGGCAGCGTCGCCGCAGTCCAGACCAGAATCGCCCCCGTACAGGCCGACCTCGACAAGAAGCGGCAGCGCCTGACGCGGTTGCGCGATCAGCTGAGTGCCGCCCGGACGCGGCTGTTGGCGCTGGAGCGCTTCCAAGCGCGCGCCGAGCGTGCGCTCTCCGCTCAGCTGCTCGGAGCCTACGAGAGCGACAACCCGGACGTCGTCTCGGTCGTGATTGAGGCGCGCGGATTCAAGGACCTGCTGGAGCGACTCGCGTTCACCGCGCGGATCCGTCGGCAGAGCGCCCGTGTCTTGACCCAGGTGCGTACGGCGCGCCGCGCCGTCGCCCGGCAGGCCGTGCGGTTCGGCGCACTGGAGCTTCACCAGCAAGCGCTGACCGCGCAGGTCCTGCAGCAGCGGGATGCTCTGGCGCGTGACCGGGTGGCCCTTGTCTCCCGGCAGTTGGTCGCCGCGGAGGATCGCCGCGCCAAGGCCGGCCGGCTCGCTAGCGCCAGGGCTCGGGTGGCAGCCCTCCAGGGCCAGCTCACCAAGCTCCAGGCCGCGCAGGCGGCCGCCGCGGCTGCCGCCGCGCTCAGCGCCAGTCGCTCCGCAGGCAGCGGCAGCGGTGGCCCCGCCGGGAGCGCACCCTCAGGAGGGGCGCCGGTGTCCGCCGGTGGCTTTGCCTTTCCGCTACCCAAGGGGTCGGCGTCGCCTCCCGGGAGCTGGAGCCTCGATCAGGGCGTGGACATCTCCGCACCCGGAGATAGCCCCGAATATGCGGTGTGCTCGGGCACGATCGTGCTTCACGGCATCGGCGGCTTCGGGCCTTGGGCGCCCGTGCTGCACTGTGACAGCGCGCTGGGTGGCTACAGCTACGTGTACTACGGCCACGCCGGTCCCGCCAATCAGCTCGCGGTAGGCAACCACGTCAGCGCCGGCGAGGTGATGAGCGAGGTCGGCCCCGGCATCGTCGGGATGTCCACCGGGCCGCACCTGGAGATCGGCTTCGCCGACGCCAGCGGAACTCCCGTGGGCGGCGGCAGCGCCTCGGAGATGATGTCGTTGCTGCGGGGCTCCTACTGAGCTCAGCCTTTGCCCACCGCCGCCGGGTGGACGCGATAGGCTGGGCTCAGCGCCCTCTTAGCTCAGCTGGTAGAGCACTTCCATGGTAAGGAAGGGGTCGTCGGTTCGAGTCCGACAGAGGGCTTGGACGGATTGCTGGCAGATGGGAGGTTCGGGGTGGTCGCCGATTCCGAGTCTGGTCAGCGTCGCGCGCTCAGCCTCGCGAGGCCGGGCACGTTCGCGGCCCTCCAAAGCCGAATTCGGGTTCCTGGCAACCGTTTGAGGTAGCGGTCCAGGAACGCGATTGTCACCCGCTCGACGACTCCCAGTTGTGGCTGCTCGCTGGTGTACGGCCCGAGGTGGGGCGCCCCGAGGAGCCTCAACAGGAACTTAGGTGAGTGCGCCGCGTGAAAGAAGTCGTAGGTGTCCTGGGGCAGGTTGACGGTGTCGGCCGTCCCCTGAGCCGCCAGCAGCGGTGGGCTCCGGACAGGAAAGTAGGCGGCGGGGCTCGGTAGCTCCGCGCCTGAGAGGATGATCGCGGCGCCGACCCGCCGGTCCAGGTAATGCGTGTTGTACGCGGTCGCGAGTGCAGTCATGCCACCGTCAGACTGCCCGGAGACCGCGATCTCGTGAGGGTCGAGGAGCCGCGACAGGATCCCGCGCCTGGCGGCGCTCGCAGCCAACATGCGCGTAATCACAACCCTCATATCGGCGGGCTGGCTAACGATGTCTGACTCATTGGCGCCCCCTGGTGCGTTCTTGTTGGTCAGCGGGAAGATCGGCGCCGCGACCACATAGCCAGCGCTCGCCCAGGCCTGCAGCAGGCGTGCATAGATGGCTGGCGTGACGTTGAATCCGTGGCCAAACACCACGAGCGGAAACGGGCCTGATGACTTCGCCGGGGGGGCACCGGGACCCTCGACGTGCGACGGATCGCCGATCGCTGGGTAGCGAATCACTGTGACAAGCGGCCGCGGCTGCGGGCGCTTCCCCGGGAGCTGCACGAACCGGCTCGTGTCGATAAAGCGAACGACAATCTCCCCGACGCCGAAACGCGCATGGGCGCCGCTGTAACTCGGATTGTCCACGGGACGGTTCGTCGCGGACGACGTGGTGTGACTTGCCGCCGAACTGCCAACGCCAGCAAGCGCGATCGTGCCTGCCAACAGCACCGCTAAGGCGGACACTCGAGCCAGGTCTCGCGCCGGGTTGGTCACGACCGGGAAGCTCACAGCACGACATGATGCCAACCGACCCACCGTGGGAGCCGACGGTACGAGCCCGACAGAGGGCCCTGGTGCTACTTATCGGCGAGCTGGCGGACTGCGTGCGCGTAGCGCGTGACGGACGATCTCGTGGGTTTGCCGGGCGGGAGCTCGACTACGAACGCTGTGCCGGTCCATGCTTGGTGGTTCTCCCATATGCGGCACGCGGAGGTTTTCGTCACATCATCGTGCTCGACGGCTCAGAGGTGGTGGGATCCTGTCGATGCAGGACATCGTGCGGTGCTGGGGTCCCTGACGGCGCCACGTCCGAGGTCGGCGGCCGCTCGGGGGTTACGCGCCACGCACAGGCCTGACTCCGGGCGCGGACACCGCCGCCGTCATGTGGCGGCTATCAATGCTTAGGGCTACGATACGGGGTGGATGTCTATAACTCTCACGCAGCTGAACACGCTGCTCGCGGTGATCCGGGGAGGCTCGGTGACCGCTGCGGCCGACGAGCTCGTGGTGACGCAGCCGTCTGTCTCCTCGGCACTGGCCGCCCTGGCACGTGAGCTCGATTGTGAGCTGTTCGTGCGGTCGGGGCGAGGCATCCGCCTCACGGAGCCGGGTGCGGCGTTCGCACCCTATGCCGCCGACGTGATCGGCCTGCTCGATCAGGGGCGGCAGGCCGCGCACGAGGCTGGCACGATCGTGGCGTCCAAGCTCCAGATCATCGCCGCCACGACCGCGGCGGAGTCGTTTGTCCCACCCCTGATGCGGGCGTTCTCCGAGGAGCATCCCGACATCGAGCTGACGCTCGTCGTCGGCAACCAGCAGGAGGTGCTCGAGCGTGTGATCGACCATTCGGTCGACGTCGCCATCGCCGGGAAGCCGCGCTCCGAGAGCCGGCTGGTCGCAGAGCCCCTGAGCGACAACGAGATCGCATGCATCACGGCGCCCGATGACCCCGGCATCGATGGCGCTCCGATCGAGTCGGCCCAGCTGGCCGGGCGCACGTGGCTCCTGCGTGAGCTGGGGTCGGGAACGCGCCGGCTGAACGAGCAGTTCCTCGCCGACCGCGGCCTGAATCCGGTCACGCTGACGCTCGGCTCGAACGGAGCCATCAAGCAGGCAGCCCGGGCCGGGCTCGGTGTCTCGCTGCTCTCCCGGGTGGCCGTCGAGCCCGAGCTGGAATCCGGATGGCTAGGAGAGCTCACGTTGAAGGACGGGCCGCCGAGCCGCCCGTGGTTCGTGCTGCGCTCGGCAGTGGGACCCGTTAGGCCTCCGGTGAAGCTGTTCACCTCGTTCCTCAGCCGGGGGGGGCGTGAATCGGCTCGGGACCCAGGCGCCTAGCCCCCTCTGGGACGGCGCTCAGAAGCCCGACGATCGCGCTCCCCTCAGATGCGCTCAGCACGCGCGGAACCAGATCGAGTGTCGACTCCAGCGCGCAGTGGGCGATGTCGTCCGCGAGATCGGCGGCCCTGAGCACGCGTGCGTCTTCGCTCGCCGCGAGGGCCTGCAACGGCGTCTCATAGCTGTGTGCGACCGCCTCGGAGATCAGCGCGGCGTCGGTACGCTCGCCCGGCAGCGCTGCGCAGATCCGGCCCGCGAGGTAG
>JAABUQ010006060.1_pt1 | contig 18675 bp, 11 predicted proteins | sample 5560001 | NCBI WGS metagenome assembly JAABUQ01 (sample SAMN10711888, study PRJNA513371) | rock metagenome | isolation source: Antarctica rocks | place: Antarctica: Victoria Land, Finger Mt nord | collected 2015-12-18
GCGCAGATACCCGGGTCGGCCTTCATCTCCGGAGTCCCCGCCAGTGAGCCGGACTATGTGAACCGCGTGCAGCAATGGCTGTCCAACAAGATCACCACGGCGCAGTACGCCGCCGGCCAGGAGCGTATGCTGCAGACGTCCTTCGACGCCCTGCTCAAGGCCAACGGGTACGCCGAAAGCGACTTGCTGACGCCGCGGAAAGCGCCGCCCAAGCGATCCTAGCCGCGGCTGCGGCCGGCGTCCAGGGCTTGCGTGTAACAGCGCATGGCAGCCTGGGGGCATGGCGGGGACCGCGCCTCGACCGGTTCGTGTCGGGTCAAACCGGCGCCAATCCATCGGGGTCCGATCCCTGCCCTGGTCCCCCAGGGCCGGCGGCCGACGACCGGCCGACGACGCCCACCGGCACAGGAACCAGCACCCGCTATATTCTCTCATGAGCAGTCCTGGACGACTCGGTCACATAGCTCGGGTCCGCGGACTGGTCGGCCACAAGATCGGGGGGACGTGATGCAAGCCCACTCTCATCATCGACGCATCCGTGTCGTCGTGACCACTCTAGGTGTGCTTTTCGGGCTTCTGTCGACGCTGGTCGCCGCGCCCGCGCCGCCGGCACGAGCGGATTACCAACCACATGGCGTCCTGTTCGCGCACACCAACTATGACTATGCCCCGAGCATCATCCAATCTGGCGCCCTGCGGCAGTACTGGTGGTGCGGCTACGGGCCGGTCCCCGGAGGGGTGCCGAGCGGCGGCACGTCCTCAGATGTCATCTACTACCGCACGTACGACTCCTCGACCGGGCAGTATTCGCCCATCCAAGAGGTGTTGACTCCGACCAACGCCGCCTGGGATGCCGAGTACACCTGCGACCCGTCGGTCATCGAGGGCCACTTCACGGACCCGGAGAACGGGAGGAGCTATACCTATGCCCTCTATTATTCGGGGACTGATGTGGCCTACAACAACCGTATCGGCGTGGCATTCTCCAACGACGGCGTGACCTGGGTGAAGTACTCGCAGCCGGTCATCTTTCCCGCTGTGTACCCGACGCCGCTCTACGGCGCCGGGCAACCATCCACGTACAACTATAACGGTCAGGCCGGCCTCGATCTGTTCTACACCGACACCACGGCCACGCCCATCGACCGGGTCTACGTGCGGACCACGACCGATGGGACCCACTTCAGCACGGCGACGCTGGTCACCAACAACGGCATCGCGCCGCCAGGCCAGCCCGCCGTGAAAATGTCGAATAGCGATTATGCCTACGACGCCAGTACCGCCACCTGGTATGCGGCCATCCCGTTACTGGCCCGCTCCGGCAACCGGGAGACCTACCAATTTGGTCTATACAAGATGGACTCCGCCGACGTTCTGGGCGGAACGGGTACCTGGACCACGCTCGGCTACATCGACACCGACCTCACCGGCGGATACCTCAATCACAGCCCTGGGCTCGTCCGCGACGGTAACGGACGTATCACGCCGTTCCTGCCCGGCGTCGAGGTCATCTACGCCATGGGAGGCGACGACCCCGCCACCTGGGATCTGGCCTCGGTCACCTGGCGTTCGCCGGCCCGCGTCGCTCTCAACCGCTACGTCACCCCCGCCGGATACCACTGGGTCACCGGTGGCTATGTCCCCGCCGGCGGCTACACAAAAGAGCTCACGCTCGGCTACGTCGAGATCGCCGCGGTCGCCGGAACGCGGCCCATCTACGACTGCGCAACATCATCCGGATCCGGCGCCGATCAGTACGTGTCGCTCGACTACACCTGTGAAGGCGCGCCGGGCAACGCCCGGGGGATCGAGGGATTCCTGTACTCCGCCCCGCCGTCGGGCATTGCTAATCACGCCCTGTACCGCTGCAAGACCGGGGTCGATCATTTCGTGTCCAGCGACCCGAAATGCGAAGGAACGACTGAAGAAGAGCTGCTCGGATACGCGGCCAACCTGCCAAGCTGACGGCGATCACGTGGCACTCTCTGAGGCCATCTCCGATGGGGAAAAGAGCGACTGGATATGACGATACTGCTCGGCGCTCGCCGGCGACGTCGATGGGCATGGGTTGCGCTTATACTCGCGCTGTTCACGGGGTCGGCGCTGCTGTACCCGGCGCCGGCCGATGACGGTGTGGGGCGGCTCTGGCAGACGCGCACCGGCGACATCGTCTACGCCGCCGCCACCTCGGCCGACGGCGCGCTGATCGTGCTGGGCTCGCGCGACTCGACCGCCTACGCCCTCGATCGCTCCGGCGCGCGGTTGTGGGCCTATCCCACGGCCAACGCGGTCAACGCCGTGGCCGTCTCGCCCGACGGCGCGTACGTCGCGGTCGGCTCGGCCGACGGCACGCTCACGCTGTTGAGCCGCGCGGGCCGCGTGCTCTGGAAACGACTGGCCGGCGGGTCCGTATCCGCGGTCGCGTTGAGCGCCGGCGCGACGCGCGTGGTCTATGGCACCGGCAGCACGGCCCTGTCCAATGGTAACCTCACCCTCCATCTCCTGGATCATGTGGGTCGGTCGGTGGGGACGGCCACCCTGTCCGGCAGCCCGCGCGCGGTTGCCATCACGCCCGACGGCCGACGCATCGCGGTCGGGGCCGACGACGACAGCGTGACCCTGTTCGACGGCACAGGCGCGCAACTCTGGCAACAGGGGGGCAACGATGCCGTCGACGGGGTGGCCATCTCTCGCGACGGGGCCCGCGTCGCCGCCGGTTCGGAGGATCACCACGTCTACCTCTACACTGGCGCGGGCGGACAACTGTGGACCGTCGCGGCTGGCGGGCCGGTGCGCGCCGTCGCCATCAGTGGCGATGGCGCGCGCATCGCGGCCGCGTGCGCCGATGGGAGCGTCGACCTGCGCGACGGGAAGGGGCGGCCCCTCTGGCGCGACGCCACCGGGCACGCCGCCTACGCCGTCGCGCTCTCCGCCGACGGGCGCGTGTTGGTCCTGGGCCTGGACACCGGCGCGGCGCAGGCGGTCGACGTCGGCGCGGCGCTGGCCGGGGTGGCGACGAGCCAGCGTGCCCTCTACCTGCGCCTGGCCGCCGGCGCCGCCGCGGTGCTGGCCGTGCTCGTCGTCTACGCGCTCTACGTGCGCGCCAACCCGCGCCGCCGTGCCGTGGCGATGCGGCGCATGGCCCGTCTTCGCCGTGGGGGCGCCCTGCTGTGGCGCGCACGCGCGTCCTACGCCCTGCTGAGCCCGATTTTCCTTCTTCTGCTGCTGTTCAATTACTACCCCTCCGTGTCGGGGTTGTATCATGCGCTCACGGAGTGGAACGGCGTCACGTCGTCGTTCGTCGGGCTGACCAATTTCCAGGCCATGTCGCGCGACCAGTACCTGACCGTCGGCATCGTCAACCTCCTGATCATCCTGGTTGCCGGCGTCGTCAAGACCATCGTCTTTCCTCTGGTCGTGGCCGAGTTGATCTTCCACCTGCGCGCGCCGCGCGCGCAGTATTGGGTCCGCACGGCCTTCGTGATCCCCACCATCGTGCCGGTCATCGCCACGATCCTGGTGTGGCGCTTCATCTACGATCCCAACCTGGGCCTGGCGAACCAGGTGCTGCGGGGCGTCGGGCTGTCCGGCTGGACCCACAGCTGGCTGGGGGAGCCGGGGTGGGCGCTGGGCTCTGTCATCTTCATCGGCTTTCCGTGGATCGCCGCCCTGCCGTTCTTGGTGCTGTACGCCGGGTTGATCGGCATCCCCGGCGAGTTGCTCGAGGCCGCGACGGTCGACGGGGCCGGCGTGGCGCGGCGTATCTGGAGCCTGCACCTGCCCCTGTTGCTGGGGCAAGTCAAGCTCTTGCTGATTCTGATCGTCATCGCGGGCATCCAGGACTTCTCCGCGATCTACATCCTGACGCAGGGCGGACCCACCAACTCGACCTACGTCCCGGCGCTGGAGCTGTTCCAGAACGCGACGTCCGGCAACCTGGGCTACGCCTCGGCCATCGGCGTGGCCCTCTTCGTGGTCATCATGGGCGTCACGATCTTGCAGCTACGTCTGGTCCGCGGCGCCGCGACCGACTATCGCGCGTAGCGTCACAGTCCGAGGAAAGGACGAGACATGGCACAACAAGAAGCGGTCGCGGGCACGGCGCCCGCGGCGGCGCGGGGCGCCAAGGCCGGCGCGCTGCGCCGGATGTGGCGAGGCCAGGCGCTGCTGTCCCTGACCATTGGCGTGTTCCTCGTGTTGACGTTCGCGCCGGTCGCCGTCATGGCGTTGCTCTCGTTCCGCGACAACGCCCAAATCTTCACCAACTTCTGGGGTTTACCCGACCCCTGGCTGTTCAGCAACTACGCCGACGCTATCGGCGCTACCATCCACTACCTCGTCAACAGCGTCGCCGACACGCTGGCCGCGGTCGCCATCACGGTCGTGTTCTCCTCGCTGGGGGGCTACGTCTTCGCTCGCCACCGCTTCCCCGGCAAGGAGGCGCTCTACGTGCTGATCCTGGGCCTGCTGATGGTCCCCTACGTGATCCAGCTCGTGCCCGCCTTCGTGTTGACGCACCAGCTCGGCATCTGGAACACGCCGCTGGCGCTGATCCTGCCCTGGGCGGCGGGTGGCCAGGTGCTTGGCATCTTCCTATGCCGCACCTTCATCGCCGCCCTGCCGGAGGAGCTCTTCGAGGCCGCGCGCATCGACGGCGCCGGCGACCTGCAGCTGTGGTCCCGCGTGGCCATCCCGCTCTCCTGGCCCATCCTGATGACGGTGGCTATCCTGAGCATGGTCGCCGACTACAACGACTTTATCTGGCCGCTGCTGGTCATCAACAACGATAACGCGCAGGTCGTGACGGTCGGCTTGACCCAACTCGACAATGCGACCGGTAGCCGCATGGTGAACTACGGGCCGGACATGGCGGCGTACGTCGTGGCCTCGGTCCCGCTGCTGATCGCCTTCCTGTTCGGCATGCGCCATTTCGTGCAGGGGATTACGTCGGGGGCGATCAAGGCATGACGCGTCACATCTTCGCGGCTATTCGCGCGATAGTCACTCTCCATGGCACACAGGACGACATCAGGACCAGGACGATGGACCATGGGCGCCCCGAGTAGCCGCGCGCCGGGGCTCGACGCCCGGCGGATCCTCACGCCGCCGCCCCTCTATCGTCCCGCCCCCTTCTGGAGTTGGAACGAGGTGATGGAGCAGCCAGACGTGCGCCGGCAGGTGGCCGAACTGGCGCGCGGCGGCATGGGCGGCGCCTTTATCCATGCGCGCGGCGGCCTCATCACGCCATACATGGGCGCGGACTACATGGACGCCGTCGCCGCGGCGCTGGACGAGGCCCGCTCCCGCGGCCTGTGCCTGTCCCTCTACGACGAAGATCGCTGGCCCAGCGGGTGGGCCGGCGGCGCCGTGCCCTTGCGCGCCGCCGCCTTCCGCGCCAAGTGGCTCTTGCGCGTCCCCGCCGGAGACGCGCCTCCGACCGGCGAGAACGTGTCGCTGCTGGCGCGGGACGCGCGCGGGGCGCGGTACTATCGCTACGTCAGTCCGCTGGGTCAAAGCTGGTTCAATGGGACGACGTACGCCGACGTGATGGACCGCAACGCCATGCGGGCCTTCCTGGAGACGGCCTACGATCCCTATGCGCGGCGCTTCGGCGCCGACTTCGGCGCGCTCATCCCCGCCATTTTCACCGACGAGCCCTCCGTTGCCTTCCCGCCCGCCTACGACGACGTGCCACGCGGCATGCTCTTCTGGACCGACGAGATGCCGGCGCGCTTCCGGGCCATGCACGGCTACGACCTGCTGCCCCATGTCGCCGAGCTATTCGAGGATGTCGGCGCCTATCGGGCCACGCGCACCGACTACTACCGCACGTGCGCTTGGCTCTTCGAGCATCACTTCAGCGCGCAACTCGGCGCGTGGTGTCGCGCGCACGACATCGCCCTGACGGGGCACTACCTGCTGGAGGGCTCGCTCGCGGCCACCCTGGCCTGTGGGGTCTGCACTCTGCCGCACTACCGGCACATGGACTGGCCGGGTATCGACCACCTGGGCCGCCAAGTCGAGGAGGTCATTACCGGACTGGGCTGCCGCAGCGTGGTCAACCAGTACGCCAAGCCGCGCATGATGAGCGAGTTGTACGGCGCGGCAGGGCAGCACCTCTCCTTCGAGGATCGCAAGTGGATCGCCGAGCAGCAGATCGTGTTGGGCGTCAATCTGCTGGTACCGCACCTGCTGCTCTACACCATGGCGGGGGAGCGCAAGCGCGACCACCCGTGCAACATGTGGTACCAGCAGCCCTGGTGGCCCCTGAACCACGTCGTCGACGACTACCTGGCGCGGCTGTGCGCGCTGATGGCGCAGGGCGCGATGACGCCCGAACTGCTGGTGCTGCACCCGCAGGAAAGCCTCTATCCCGCGCGCCGCCCGCCGTCGCCGGAACAGAGCCCCTGGGACATGTACCGAGCCGCCGACGAGGGCCGCATCGCGCCGCTCGACGACGGCTTCCAGCGGCTCAGCCATGCCTTGCTGGGGCGACAACGGCTGTTCGACTACGGCGACGAGACAATCCTGGCCGACGTAGGCCGCGTCGAGGGGGACGGGACACGGCCGCTGCTGCGCGTCGGCGCGATGAGCTATCCGCTCGTCGTGCTGCCCGCCCTGACCAGCGTGCGGGCGACGACGCTGGCCCTGCTCGAAGAATTCGCCGCCGCCGGCGGCCCTATCGTGTCCGCCGGCGCGCTCCCCACCTTGATCGACGGGCGCGACGATGGGGCGGGACGGCTGCGGCGCTTCCTGCGGCGGCATGTGCGCTCGTGCGCGCCCGAGGAGGTGGGCTCCGTGCTCGATCGCCTGTTCCCACCGCTGGTCGCGGTCGACGTGGCCGGCCCGCGGCAGTGGCTCTGGCAGCACACGCGCCATGTGGGCGACGCACATGTCGTCCTGCTCGTCAACCTGTCGCGGCAGGAGCGGATCGTGGGGACGCTGCGGCTGTCAGGGATGAAAGGACCGCTGACACGCCTTGATCTAATCGGGGGAACGCGCCATGTGCTGGTTGGCGCGCGCGGGGGGCTGTCGCCCATCCCGCTCGCATTGGAGCCGGGCGAGTCGGCTGTGTTCATGGCCGGGCCGGCCGACCTGACCCCCTTTGTCCCCGCGCCACCGGCGCCGCGAGTGGAACGGGCGCAACGGCTCGACGGTTGGCGGGTGGAACGACTCGACGAGAACGCGTTGACGTTGGACCAGGCCCGCGTGGCGCGCGGGGACGGGCCGCTGGGGCCGTTGGCGCCGGTGATCGCCGCGCAGCACCTGCTCAATGAGGAGCGCTACGACGGCCCGCTGACCCTGCGTTACCCCTTCGTGAGCGACCTCGACGCGGGCGGCGGGGGCGGGCGGCGGCTGCGCCTCATCGTGGAGCGGCCCGAGCGTTGTACGATCCGTGTCAACGGCGCGCACGTCGCCTACGCCGGCCTGCCGCCATGGCGCGACCGTCGCTGGTTGCCGATCGACATCGCCCACCTCGTGCGCCGCGGCGAGAACACGATCGAGGTGGCCTACCCTGAGTTCCGCCACGGCGATGCGACGAGCGTGGCGGACCAGGCGCGGCGCTATGGGACCGAGATCGAGGCGGTCTACCTCGTGGGCGATTTTGCCGTCGCGACCTATCCCCGCGCGGGCCTCCCACACGCCACGTCCCGCGCTGATGAGACGATCCTGCCAACCGTCGCCCCTGCGGCCCCTGGGGTCGTGGAGCCGCCCGCGCCCACGCCCGCCTGGACGTCGCGCGCCGTCGAGGGACCCTTCACCGTCACAACGCCCCAGACGCTGAGCGTGGGTGATCTCGTGGACCAGGGCCTGCCGTTCTACGCCGGCCGCGTCGCCTGCCACGCGCGCGTGACGTTGCTATCACCCCTGGCCGAGCGCGTCTGGCTGGAGGTGGATCGGCTCACCGCGCCGGTCGTCGCGGTACAGGTGAATGGGCGGGAGGCGGGCACGCTGGCCTGGCGACCCTATCGCGTGGAGATCACGTCGCTCCTCCACGAAGGCGAGAACGCGATCGCGCTCATCCTGTATCACAGCCTGCGCAACCTGCTGGGTCCGCACCACGGCGCCGACGGCGAGCCGTACTGGGTCGGCCCGCACAGCTTCATCGGCAGGGGTGAGGGATGGGCGCGGCGCCTGGCGCGTGGCGAGCAGGTCGCGGGCTGGCGTTGGTCGTACACCGTGACAGCGTTCGGCTTACTGGGCGATGTGCGCCTCCTGCGCTCCGCCGAAAGCTAGCAGGACGTCTCATGAGTGCGAGCGATCGGCCAGACAGGCCAAGGAGGACAACGCATGCCGGACAAAGATCTAGGAGCACTGTTCGATCACCCCGAGGCGGAGCACACGGCGTGCCCGTTCTGGTTCTGGAACGGCGACATGGACCCGGACGAGATGCGCCGGCAAATCCGCCTCATGAACGACAAGGGCATCCGTGCCTTCGTCATCCACGCCCGCAAGGGCTTGACCGTCGCGTATCTGTCCGACGACTGGTTCGCGCGCTGCCGTCTCGCCATCGAGGAGGCGGCCGCGCTCGGCATGAAGGTCTGGATCTACGACGAGGATAACTGGCCCAGCGGCTACGCCGGCGGCCGTGTGCTGGCCCGTGACCCTGCCTATATTGGGCAAAACGTGAGCCTGGAGCGCCACTACGTCCAGGGGCCGACCACTCTTCGCCGGGAATTGGCGTGCCCAGGGGAGGTGCGCGCCGTCGTGGCCGCGCGTATCGCGGCGGCCCATCCTGTACCCGTGGACCCTCTGGTTATCCACGTCTACGCGGACAAGCCGGCGCCGTGGACGGATCGCTCCCGCTACACCCACGCCTACGCCGCCGAGGAGCCGCGCCTGCTGTCGGTCGATGGCGCGTCGCTGGAGTGGGACGCGCCGACCGGCGATTGGTGCGTGATGGTCGTCCGACAACGGCCGACCGACTGGATCGCGGCCTACTCCGCCTGCCCCTATGTCGACCTCCTCAATCCGGGCGCCGTCGACGCGTTCATACAGGAGACGCACGAGCGGTACTACGAGAGATGTAAGGAGCGCTTCGGGACCACGATCCTCGGCTTTTTCGTCGACGAGCCAGGCTTCTACAACAACTTCTGGGACCGCAACGTCGGCTCGCTCACCTGGACCCACGACCTGGCCGGTGAGTTCGCGCGACGTCGCGGCTATGCCCTCCTGCCCTGGCTGCCCGCCCTGTGGGAGGACCTGGGCGAGCGGGGCGCGCGCGCGCGCTACGACTACTGGCACACCGTGACCGAGTTGTTGCATGAGCGGTTCTTCGCGCGCCTGGCCGGCTGGTGCGCGCGCCATGGCGTTATGCTGACCGGGCACCTCGAGTGGGAGGAGTGGCTTTACACCATGACGCGCGCCTCCGGCAACCCCTTCGTGGCGCTCGCCTCGTTGCAGGTCCCAGGTGTCGACAAGATCGACGAGGTGACCGACAAGCTAGCCGAGAAGCTCGTCGCGTCGGTCGCGCACGCCAACGGGCGCGCCCGCGTGCTCAGCGAAACGTTCGCCCTGATCGGGTGGAAGCTGGCGCCGCCATACATGAAGCGGATCGTCGACTATCAGTACGCGCGCGGGGTCAATTGGCTCTCCTGCCATGGCTTCTACTTCAGCATCGCCGACTATCGGGCGCGCGAGTGCCCGCCCTCGGAGTTTTTCCAGAACCCCTGGTGGGAGCACAGCCGGCCGCTGTGGGACTACGTCGCGCGCCTCTCCGCCGTCCTGTCTCAGGGGGACCACGTCGCGCCCGTTGCGCTGTACTATCCCATCGAGCAAGCCTGGGTCGGGATCACCCCCGACGCGCCCGGCCCGTTCGACGGCCAGGCGTGGGAGCCGTGGCAGTTGGCCCGGCAAGAGCTGCCGGTGCAGCGGACCGACCTCTCCATGATCGGGCTCGGCCTGCACTTGCTCCAGCGCCAGTACGACTTCGACTTCGTGGACCACACGGTCCTGGCGTCGGCCTCGGTGCGCGAGGGCAGGGTACGGGTCGGCCGGGAAAGCTTCGACGTGCTGGTCGTCCCGACCGTGGACGTGCTGCACGCGCGCGCCATGGAGCGGATACTCGGCCTGGTCGCGGCGGGGGGGAGTGTCCTGTTCGTGGGCGGCGTCCCCGAGGGAGTCGTCGGCGGGGTGGCGCCGCACGCCTGGGCCGACCTGTGCGAACGGCTGCTCCAGCGCGATATGCCCGGCGTCGTCCCATGGGGGCGGGGCCGGGTCGGGGTCGTGCCACACGGGGTGGCGGCGGTCGCCCGCACGCTACAGGCGCTCGTGCAACCCGATTTCGCGCTAGAGATAGACGGGGGCGACGACATCGTGGTAACACTCGAGAACCGTGGAGGAGCGGCGCGGGACGCGACAATCCGGCCCCTCGCCTCGGCCGTCACCTATCATCGTCGGCGTGTCGGCGCGGCGGACGTGTATTTCATCGTCAACGAGTCGGAGCGCTCGTTCACCGCGACGCTACGGTTGGCCGGCGGTCCGATGGTCGAGGAATGGGTCCCCCACAGCGGCGAGAGGCGAACGCTGACGGCCCAGGCGTGCGGCACGGATCGGGTGTCGCTCACGCTGCCCTTTGGTCCCGGGCAGTCCTATCTGCTCGTCTTGCGCGCGGGTCCCGCGACGCCGCCGATACCTGACCCGATCGTCACACAGAGCGTGCGGCTCGAGGACTGGCGCGTGAACGTCGCGGGCCACGCGTGGAGTGGGCCACTGGTGAGCTGGCCAGAGGCGGGGCTGCCCTGGTATTCGGGGCAGGGAACGTATTGGACGGCGTTCACTCTGGCTGAGGGGCCGGGGCCTGGGGAACGCGTCATCGTGGACCTGGGCCATGTGTTCGAGACCGCTCTGGTGCGGATCAATGGGCACGGCCTGCCGCCCTTGGCGTTCGCGCCGTACCACGCCGACATCACGGCGCATGCGCGCGCGGGAGCGAACGATCTGGTCGTCGTCGTGGCGAACACCAATGCCAACGCCTTCGAGCGGCGGGAGCGCCCGGGCGGTCTGCTCGGTCCGGTGCGCGTTCTGACACTGGGGGCGGGGGGTGACGTAGCGGGACTAGCGCGTAGGGACGCCGGTATCTAGAACAGATCAAGTGCGTCTTCGGGAGGGAGACATGATGCAACGTATCGCGTTCTTGCTGGGCATGAAACCGGACGTCGAGGAGGAGTACAGGCGGCGCCACGACGAAATCTGGCCGGAGATGACGGAGGCCCTGCGCGCGGCGGGGATGCGCAACTATAGCATCTTCCGGCACGGCACGCAGTTGTTCGCCTACTGCGAGGTCGACGACTGGGTGGCGACGCAGCGCTATCTCGCGGCGAACAACGCCAACGGACGCTGGCAGGAGTATATGAAGGACATCATGGATAGCCCGATCGGCCCCGTGACCGGCTCGTTCTACCTGCTCGACGAGATGTTCCACCTTGACTGAACGAGCGGCGCGTCACGCGCCACGCGTACGGGCCTATGGGCGCCGTGTGCGGCGAGTATCATGCACGACGACGTACAAGTGTAATCTGGCCCTTTTGTGGAGGACACCACCTGATGAGTGATATTTCGAACCGACCTGTCGCGACATCGACATCGATGCCCCACCCCTCCCCGCCCATCCGCTCCGCGCGGGGACGCGTCGGCGTGTTCGGCATTGGGCTGGCCGCCTACTGGCCACAGTTCCCCGGCCTCAAGGAGCGTTTGGAGGGCTACACGCGGCAGATCGTGGGGCGCGTCGACGCGTGGGCCAACGTGGTCTCGGCCGGCCTCGTCGACGTCGTCGACGGCGCGCGCGCGGCCGGCGATCTCTTCGCGCGGGAGGGGGTTGACCTCATTCTGCTGCATACCGCCACCTATGCTACCTCCTCGCAGGTGCTTCCCGCCGTGCAGCGCGCGGGAGTCCCCGTCGTCGTGCTCAACCTGCAGCCCGTCGCCGTGCTCGACTACGCCCACACCGACACGGGCGAATGGCTGGCCAACTGCTCGGCCTGTTGCGCCCCCGAGCTCGCCGGGGCCTTCGCCCGCGCCCGCGTGCCCTACCAGGTCGTGTCCGGCCTGCTCACCGGCGATGATGACACACGCGCCTGGCGGGAGATCCGGGAGTGGCTCCGGGCGGCCGGGACCGTGCGCGCCCTGCGCGACGCGCGCGTCGGCTTCCTCGGCCACACCTACCCCGGCATGCTCGACCTGTACTCGGATTTCACGCAGCACCACGCGCAGCTCGGCCTGCACGTCGAGGTGCTCGAGATGGACGACCTGCAAGCGTGCGTCGAGGCGGCGACGGACGGGGACCTGGGGCAGGTGCTGCGCGAAACGCGGGACATGTTCGCGCTCGACGACTCGGTCACCGACGAGCGGCTCTCCTGGGCGGCGCGGGTGGCCGCGGGCATGGACCGGCTGGTGGAGGACTACCGCCTGGATGCCTTGACCTACTACTACCGGGGGCGCGGGGCTTTCGAGGAACTCGGCGCCGCCCTCATCCTGGGCGGGTCGCGGCTGACGGCGCGGGGCGTGCCGTGCGCGGGCGAGGGCGACCTCAAGAACGCCGTGGCCATGCTGCTGCTGGACCGGCTGGGCGCGGGCGGCTCCTATACCGAGTTCTACGCCATGGACCTCGCCGAGGGCTTCGTGCTGATGGGGCACGACGGCCCCGGCCACATCGCCATCAGCGACCGCCGGCCAATCCTGTGCGGGTTGGGGCTCTACCACGGCAAGGCGGGCCACGGCGTGTCGGTCGAGTTCAGCGTGAAGACCGGGCCGGTGACGATCCTGGGCGTGACGCAGACGGCCGACGGGCGGCTCAAGCTGCTGGTGGCCGAGGGCGAGGCGCTGCCCGGCGAGATCTTGCATATCGGCAACACCAACAGTCGGCTGCGCTTCGCCCTGCCGCCCGACCTATTCATGGATCGGTGGTGCCAGGAGGGGCCGACGCACCACGTCGCGCTGGGCGTCGGGCACGAGGCGGCGACGCTGGAGAAAGTGGGCCGACTCCTGGGGCTCGAGACGGTGGTCGTGCGATGAGCGTAGACTCCCTGTATCCGCGCAACGACACGCCGGAGCTGGACATGGCGCTCTTCCGGCGCCCCACCGCCGAATATCGCGGGACGCGCCTGTGGTCGTGGAACACCCGGCTGGAGCGCACGGTCCTGCTGCGGCAGATCGGCCAGCTACGCGAGATGGGCTTCGGCGGCTTCCATATCCACTCCCGCACGGGCCTGGCCACGGACTACCTGGGTGACGCGTTCATGGGCCACGTCCGTGCGTGCGCCGAGCAGGCGGCCGCGGAGGGCATGCTGTGCTGGCTCTACGACGAGGACCGCTGGCCCTCGGGCTTCGCCGGCGGCCTCGTCACCCGCGACGAGCGCTTCCGCGCCAAGCACCTGCTCGTCACCGTCACGCCGTACAACGGCACGGTCGACCCGCCCCCGTTGATCAGCAACGCCGTGGCCAGCCGCAACGAGAACGGCGTCCTGCTGGCGCGTTACCACGTTGTCCTGCGCGATGGATATCTCGCCTCCTACCGGCAGCTGGCGGAGGATGACGAGGCGCCGGCGGAGGGGCGGGTATGGTACGCCTACCTGGAGACGGCCGTGCCCTTGCCGTGGTGGAACAACCAGACCTACGTGGACACGCTCGACTTCCTGCCCTGGACGACCGATCTCTTCGCCACATATCGCGCCGGGCCTACGGGCAGGATCTCGCCGACCACCTGCCGGAGGTCTTCTGGGAGTTGCCCGATGGGCGGTGTCTTGGCTACTTTGCTCATCCGGGCCGGACCTCGGATGAGCAAAGTAGCCAAGACAGCCGTGCCCGTGTACTGCACCACACGTTCCGGGTCGATCTGGCGCACCGCTTCTTCCAGCACACGGCTACTCAAGGGGCCGAGGGGGACCCGCGCATCCTTTAAGCCGCCGCCTTGACGCTCCCGGCCCGGCGCTGCGGGGCCACCATCCACCCCAGTGCTAGCAACCGAGTCGATCACATGACCACCACCCCCAAGATCAACTGTCGCCACGTCCGCCGATTGATGCGCAAGCCATCCTCCCGTTGATCGACCTGCTGCTGGTCTACCTTTTGCTCCAAGCGTCGCAGGAGCGCCACCACCCGCGTGCGCCTCCGAAGAGTCTCTGATGTATGCATTGCTTTCACCTCCCACCGAAAGCCCTGCAAGATCGGTGACTCTCCGTTTTATCCTGCTCCCACCCCCTCACCGTTTTCTGGAATCTGGAGGATCACCTGTTGACAGGCTGCCTGGGACGTGCTAGTATCTGAAAATCATACATCATGTGCGATGTGAGAGCGTGGCCTAGTAAACGGGGTAGGATATGACGCAAGGGGGGGTCCAGCGTAACGCGCTCACGGAGCAGGTCTACGACCTGCTGAAGGGGCGTATCGTTGACGGGGAGTACGCGCCTGGACAGCGGCTCAATATCGACGCGCTGGCCGGGGGGCTAGGAGTCAGCAACATCCCCGTCCGCGAAGCTCTAGCCCGTCTCGCGGCGGAGAAACTGGCCGTGCAGGAGCCCTATAAAGGCTATACCGTCGTGCCAATGCTGACGCTCGATCGCCTGCATCACCTAATCGATACGCGCCTCTTGATCGAGACGCACACGGGACGGATAGCGGCGACCCACATCGACGAGGCGGCGCTCCGTCGCATGCGCGACTTGGTCGTGCGCATGGAGACGCTGCGCGTGGGGCCGAGCTACCAGGAATTCAAGGCTTTCACCGTCTGTGATCATGACTTCCACAGCCTGATCGTGTCTAGTAGTGGCAACACGGTGCTGGCCGAACTCTACGAAAGCCTGAGCCCACATATCCAGTTGAGCCGCCTCTACGCCATCCGCGGCGACGTCGACTCCGACGAGGGCGTGCGCGAACATCATGCCATCCTGACCGCCCTGGAGGACCGCGACCCGGATGCGGTCGTGACGACGATTGCCATGCATCTCGACGGCGCACGACGACGGCTCGGTTCAACGCTTGAGCGCCACCCCGCTTTTCAGCCGCAAGCGGCGACGGGGAGTTGAGGACCGATCACAAGGCCATGCCCATGCGGAGCAAACGGTCGGCGTGTCAACGAAGGAAGGGGGTGTATAACGCGACCACGATCACCAAGGTTCCTATCTATATCCGTTGGTCCTGTTTGTAATCGATGGAGAGAGACATGAGCCTGACGCTGGACAACGGGCGCGTCTATGTGGAGATCGAGCCCGAGCGTGGACGCATCGTGCGCCTCGGGCACCGTCCGCTGGGTGTCGATCTGGTGCGCGAGACGCGCCTGACCGAGAACTTCCGGCTGCTGGCGCCTTTACCCGCGTGGCGTGGTCACTACATCAAAGGGAGCGAGCAGCGGCTGGCCGACGCCGCGATCGAGGCCGACGGGCACGCCGCGACGCTCACATGGGCCACCCTGCGATCGAACCAGGGCCAGTTCGATATGACCGTGCGCCTACGCATTCGCCTGGAGGGCGACGACGTATCCTTCGCACTAGAGGTGGAGAACCGCAGCGCGCTCGTCGTGGAGGAGGCCCTCTATCCGGCCCTGGGCGGCCTCGCTAACCACGACGAGGCGGACGACTGGCGTCTCCATCATGCGACCTGGATCGGTGTTGGTCAGGAATGGCCCGTCTACCGCGAGTTCCCCGGAACCTACTTGGGGCCAGCCGAGCCGATCTGGAGCCGCCCGTACGGCGGCCAGGGGGGTATGTCCATGCCCTGGATCGACCTCTATGACGCGCGTCGCCAGCGTGGTGTGATGCTGGCCCATCTCGATCCCAGTCCGGGCGGCGCTCTGAGCATGGCCTATGGTCAGCTCTTCCCCTGCACGACCTACCGTGGCGCGACGCAGTATTGGCCCGAGCGGGGCGAGGTCGGGGAGACGCCCCTCGGCATGACCCTGGCCTGGGCGTGCTTCCCGTTCCTTGCCCCCGGCGCTACCTGGACGAGTCCGCCCGTCGTGGCCCACTTCCACGACGGGATTTGGTACGCCGCTGCCGACTACTATCGCGCCTGGTTCGACCGCGTCATGCCCGTCCCGGTCGACAAGCGCGGGAGTTGGCTGGCCGAGCAAGACGCCTGGCAGTCGACCATCATCAGTTACCCTGAGGACACGATTGGCTACCGCTTCGCTGACCTGCCCAAGCTCGCCGCAGCGGCGCGCGGCGCGGGGATCGGCGTGCTGCAGATCGACGGCTGGGATGTCGGCGGCATCGACCGCGCCTACCCCTCCTATACACCCGATCCGCGCCTGGGTAACCCCGACGATCTGCGCGCCGCGATCGCGGCAGGCCGCGATCAGGGTGTGGAGACGCTGTTGTTCGCCAACCTGCAGTGGGCGCATGTTGAGACGGAGTGGTACACACGGGAGCTGCATCGCTACGCCGTGCAAGACCCGCGCGGCATCGCTCGCAACAGCGTCGGGTGGGAATACGGCACGCTGCTGGGGCTGGCCAATCAGTGCGAACCGCGCATGGTGCAGGTCAACCCGGCGCACCCCGAGTTCCGCCGCATCATCCTGGAGCAACTCGCCCATGTCGTGGAGTTCGGCGCGGCCGGGACGCAGATCGACAAGCTGGGCGATGGGGGCGACGTGGACTATAACCCGGCCGTTCCTTTGCCGCGCGACCGCGCCGTGATGCAGGCCGTCTGGGAAACGCTGCGCGACTTTCTCGCCGCGGCCCGCGCCCGCAACCCGCGCTTCTGCCTGGCGAGCGAGACGCATTGGGACCGCGCGATCCCCTTCGCCGACGCGTCGTATTCCCGCTTCTTCAGCCGCGAGCATCTGCCGACCGTCGGCTACACCTGCCCTGAGTTCCGGCAGAGTTGTTGCATCACCGGCCACTACGACTACGCGATGGTCAACAACTGCCTGCGCTACGGGCACATCGTCAACGTCGAGGCGCGCTGTCTCCACGGGAGCGCGGCTGACGCGCCCAAGCTGGCGGCGTACGTCAAGGAGGCGCTACGGCTGCGGCGCGACTTATGGGAGACCCTGTGGCACAGTCGCGTGGTCGAGCCAACCGGCGTCGAGGTGACGGGGGACGGCGACGTGTTCCTCGGGCTGCACCGCAGCCGGACGACGGGACAATCCGCGCTCGTGCTCAACCACTTTGAGCGGGAGGCGCGCACGGCCGTCGTCGACTTGCCGGGCGAGGGGACGCGCGCGGTAACGGTGCGCCGGCCCTTCGAGCGGCCGGTCGAAGGGCGGCTGCCCCTAGAGGTGCGGCTGGAGCCGGATGCTGTAGCCGTGCTCACCTGGGATACCCAAGGATAAGGATAGGGAGACCAGATTGGCCGCGCGTAGGCGCGTGTCGTGGGAGGGTTGATATGTCGACGGCGGCATCCGCGCCCGGGGAGGCGGGGGCATTGGACCGAGGGGCGCTCGGACGCATCGGGGCGCGCGAGGCGCTCGCCGCGCTGCGTTTGCCGCGCACGGGGAAGGTGTACGACCTGGGGCTGGAGATCAACGAGCGCATCCCGCCGGGGCCGGCTACCCCCTTCTCCATGGCCTTCCGCGTCACGCCCGAGGGGACAGGCGTGGGGGAGTCCTACCAGTATACGGCCGAGGTGATCCATGGCAACCTGCACTGCGGCACGCACCTTGACGCGTTGATTCATGTGCAGGCGGAGGGACGCGTCTACGGCGGGGGGCTGGCGTCGGAGGTGCGCGACGATCGTGGCTGGACACGCAACGGCGTGGAGACCGTCGCGCCGATCATCGGGCGCTGTCTCCTGCTCGACGTGGCCAGACTCAAGGGCGTGCCGGCGCTGCCCGACGGGTACGAAGTCACCGTGGATGACCTCCAGGCCGCCTGCCGCGCCGCCGCGGTCGAGGTGCGCGCGGGTGATATCGTGCTGGTGCGCACCGGGAAGATCCGCGACTTCTTCGCCAACGCGCCGACGTACGGAGCGGCGGAGCCGGGCGTCGGCCCAACGGGCGCGATCTGGTTGTACGAGCGGGGCATGGCCGTGCTCGGCGCGGATTCGACCGGGATCGAGCCGTTGCCCTTCCCGGACCCGGCCCGCACGACGCACCGTGCCATGCTGGTGGAGCGCGGCGTCCACCTGGTCGAGAACCTCTACCTCGACGAGTTGGCCGCCGACGGCGTGGCGGAGGCGCTCTTCGTCTGCCTGCCTCTGAAGATCACGGGCGCCACCGGCTCCTGGGTGCGCCCCGTGGCCATTGTCTGAGCGCGCCGCCGTGGATGTCCGCGGCGGCGCGTGCGTCGTCCCGACGCGCAGGGCGTGCCGTCAGGGGCGACAGGGGGCGAACAATCGACAGGGACCGGCAAGCGGGAGCATGCCGGCGAGCGCATGAGTGAGTATGAGGAGGATGGATGGCCGATATAACCGTCGAGGGCGTGGACCGCGAGCGCGCGCCCGCGCCCGATTTGATCGTCGCGGCGGTCGAGACGGAACACTATCGCGTGCCCCAGCCCGTGTTCAGCCCGACCCCCCTGGAGGACACGACGCACACGATCGAGGCGTTGGACCTCATCGTGGCGACGGTGCGCACGGCGGACGGTGTCGTCGGCATGGGCTACAGCTACACGACCGGGCATGGGGCCGCGGCGGTCAAGGCCATGCTCGACACCGAGATTGCCCCGTACGTTGTCGGCCGCTCGTGCCGGGACGCCGAGCGCCTCTGGGAAGAGGCCTGGTGGCGCACGCACTGGGCGG
>JAABUQ010006061.1_pt1 | contig 18675 bp, 16 predicted proteins | sample 5560001 | NCBI WGS metagenome assembly JAABUQ01 (sample SAMN10711888, study PRJNA513371) | rock metagenome | isolation source: Antarctica rocks | place: Antarctica: Victoria Land, Finger Mt nord | collected 2015-12-18
CGGCGCCAGGATGTAGGACAGCTCGCCGTCCTGGTACTTGATGAGTGCGATGAACGCGGTGCGGTTGGGGTCGTATTCCAGCCGCTCAACCGTCGCCGGCACGTCCAGCCGGCGGCGCTTGAAGTCGACCAAGCGGTAGGTCTGCTTGTGCCCGCCGCCACGGAAGAAGCTGGTGGTCCGGCCGTGATTGTTGCGCCCGCCGGTGGAGTGCTTGCCCTCGGTCAGGCCCTTGACCGGCTTGCCCTTCCACAGCTCGCGGCGGTCCACCAGGATGGTGCCGCGCAGGCTCGCCGTGACCGGCTTGAAATGCTTGAGTGCCATCGTCTATCCCCGCGTCACGCGAGCCGTGCCGACAGGTCGATGGACTGACCCGGCGCCAGCGTCACGTAAGCCTTCTTCACGTCCGAGCGCACGCCCGGACGGCCCTTGAACCGCTTGGTCTTGCCTTTGGTCACCAGCGTGTTGACGCCGAGCACCTTCACGCCGAACAAGCCCTCGACCGCCGCCTTGATCTCCGGCTTGCGCGCCTCGAGGCTGACCCGGAACACCATGGTGTTCTTTTCGCCCAGCAGCGTCGCCTTCTCGGTCACGACCGGGTTGCGGATGATCGTGTACATCGTCTCACGGCTCAGCACCGGGAGGCGCTTCTTCGCCGCGCCAACCTTGGCGGTCTGCGTGTCGCTCATGCCAAACGCTCCTTTAGGCCCTCGATCGCGGCGGTGGTGATTGCCAGCACGTCGTGGCGCAGGATGTCGTAGACGTTGGCGCCCACGGTCGGCAGCACGTCGATGCCGATCAGGTTGCGGCTGGCGCGCAGGAAGTCGGTGTCCACGGCCCGGTCCACGATCAGCGCCGAACGCCAGCCCAGCGTCGCTAGCTTGGCCGCGAGGTCGCGGGTCTTGCCGTTGCCAGCCGCAGCATCCAGCACGATCAGCTTGCCATCGGCCTGCTTCTGCGAAAGCGCGGAAATCAGGCCGAGGCGGCGGACCTTCTTGGGCAGGTCGTAGCCATGGCTGCGAACCACCGGCCCATGCACCACGCCGCCGGTGCGGAACTGCGGCGCGCGCAGGCTGCCCTGGCGGGCATTGCCGGTGCCCTTCTGCTTGTACGGCTTCTTGGTCGTGCCGGAAACCTCGCCCATGCCCTTGGTCTTGTGCGTGCCGGCACGGCGGCGGGCCTGCTGCCAATGCACCACACGCGCCATGATGTCGGCGCGCGGTGCGGTCGCGAAAATCTCGTCGGGCAGTTCGGCGGTGCCGGCACTGCCGCCGTCGAGGGTCGTCACATCGATCTGCATATCCCTCGTCCTCAGCTCTGCGTCGCGGCGGGGGCCGCTTCGACGGGGGCAGCGCCACCAAGCAACGCGGCCGGGTACGGCGCATCGGCCGGACGCTCGACCTTGATTGCGTCGCGCACGGTGACGTAGCCGCCCTTGGCCCCGGGAACCGCGCCCTTTATCATCAGCAAGCCGCGCTCGGCATCGACCGCAGCCACCTCAAGATTGAGCGTGGTGATGCGGTCCTGGCCCATGTGGCCGGCCATCTTCTTGTTCTTGAACGTCTTGCCGGGGTCCTGGCGGTTGCCGGTCGAGCCGTGCGAACGGTGGCTGACCGACACGCCATGGCTGGCCTCCAGGCCGCGGAAGTTCCAGCGCTTCATGGCGCCCTGGAAGCTCTTGCCCTTGCTGGTGCCGCAGACATCGACCAGTTGCCCGACCATGAAATGCGCCGCCGAGAGCGTGTCGCCAGCCTGCAGCAAGGCATCGGCCGCGACGCGAAACTCGACCATGTGCTGCTTCGGCTCGACCTTGGCCGCCGCGAAGTGGCCCTTGTTGGGCTGCGTCACGTTCTTCACCTTGGCGCGGCCCCAGCCGACCTGCACGGCGGTGTAGCCGTCACGCTCCTGCGTGCGGGCCATCACCACCTGAACCTGGTCGAGGTGCAGCACAGTCACCGGCACATGCGTGCCGTCATCCTTGAAGATGCGGGTCATCCCCAGCTTCTTCGCTAGCAGTCCAGTTCTCATCTCATTCTTTCCCAGAGGGGCCTCGGCGCGTTCCCCAAAGGTTCGGGGGCCGGGTCCTTAGGTTAAATCCAAAAGCCTACAGCTTGATCTCGACATCCACGCCGGAGGCCAAATCGAGCTTCATCAGCGCATCCACGGTCTGCGGCGTCGGCTCGACGATGTCGAGCAGGCGGCGGTGCGTGCGGATCTCAAACTGCTCGCGGCTCTTCTTATCGACGTGCGGCGAGCGGTTCACGGTGAAACGTTCGATGTGCGTAGGCAGCGGGATCGGCCCGCGAACCCTGGCGCCTGTGCGTTTGGCGGTGTTCACGATTTCCTTGGTACTGTTGTCCAGCACGCGGTGATCGTACGCCTTCAGGCGGATGCGGATGTTCTGGTTATCCATCACTCAATCTTCCAGGCTCGCGGAGCCAATCTGTTTCGGCACGGCAAGCAGCAATCAGACGATCTTGGCGACCACGCCGGCGCCGACGGTCCGGCCACCCTCACGGATGGCGAAGCGCAGGCCCTCGTCCATCGCGATTGGCTGGATCAGCTCGATGTCCATCGACACGTTGTCGCCCGGCATCACCATCTCGACGCCTTCCGGCAAGGTCACGATGCCGGTCACGTCGGTGGTGCGGAAGTAGAACTGCGGGCGGTAGTTGGTGAAGAACGGCGTGTGGCGGCCACCCTCCTCCTTGGTCAGAATGTAGCTCTCGGCCTTGAACTTCTTGTGCGGCATGATAGAGCCCGGCTTGGCGAGAACCTGGCCACGCTCCACATCCTCGCGCTTGGTGCCGCGCAGCAGCGCGCCCACGTTGTCGCCGGCTTCACCCTGGTCGAGCAGCTTGCGGAACATCTCAACGCCGGTGACGATGGTCTTCACGGTGTCCTTGAGGCCGACGATCTCGACTTCCTCGCCGACCTTGACGATGCCGCGCTCGATGCGGCCGGTCACCACGGTGCCACGGCCGGAGATCGAGAACACGTCCTCGATCGGCATCAGGAACGGCTTGTCCTTGGGACGCTCCGGCTGCGGGATGTAGGAGTCGACCGCCGCCATCAGCTTCAGGATGGCCTCTTCACCTAGCTCGGGCTGGGTGTCGTTCAGCGCGCAAGTGGCCGAGCCGTAGATGATCGGAATGTCGTCGCCGGGAAACTGGTAGCTGCTCAGCAACTCGCGCACTTCCAACTCGACCAACTCAAGCAGGTCGGGGTCGGCGATGTCGCATTTGTTGAGGAACACCACCAGCGACGGCACGCCAACCTGACGCGCCAGCAGGATGTGCTCGCGGGTCTGCGGCATCGGGCCGTCGGCGGCCGACACCACCAGGATCGCGCCATCCATCTGCGCGGCGCCGGTAATCATGTTCTTCACGTAGTCGGCGTGGCCTGGGCAGTCGACGTGCGCATAGTGGCGGTTTTTGGTTTCATACTCGACGTGCGCGGTCGAGATAGTGATGCCGCGAGCGCGCTCCTCGGGAGCCTTGTCGATCTGGTCGTATGCCGTGTACGTGGCGCCACCGGACTTCGCCAGCACCTTCGTGATGGCCGCCGTTAGCGACGTCTTGCCGTGGTCAACATGGCCGATTGTGCCAATGTTGCAGTGCGGCTTGTTACGCTCGAATTTTGCCTTGGCCATCGTCTGCTCTCCGTGCCCGCTCAGGTCAGTCCGGGGTGTGGTTCACGCACGCCTACCAACGGTAGTGGCTGAATGCCTTGTTGGCTTCGGCCATCCGGTGGGTGTCTTCACGCTTCTTCACTGCCGAGCCACGGTTGTTCACGGCATCGAGCAGTTCGTTGGACAGCCGGTCTTCCATCGTGTGCTCGCCACGCTTGCGGGCACTGTCGATGATCCAGCGGATCGCCAACGCCTGCCGACGCTCGGTGCGAACTTCGACCGGCACCTGGTAGGTGGCGCCGCCGACACGGCGGCTGCGTACTTCCACGGCCGGCTTCACGTTGTCTAGCGCCTCGTGGAACATGCGCACCGGATCGGCCTGGGCGCCGCCACGCTTCTTCATCACGTCAAGCGCGCCGTAGACGATGCCCTCGGCGGCCGACTTCTTGCCGTCGTACATCAGCGCGTTCATGAAACGCGTGATGACGGTGTCGCCGAACTTCGCGTCCGGCAAGATTTCGCGCTTGGTGGCGCGGCGGCGACGGCTCATGCGTCGGCTCCTCTCACTTCGGCCGCTTCGCGCCATACAGCGAACGACGCTGACGACGCTTCGGCAGACCCTGGGTATCCAGCACGCCGCGCAGGATGTGGTAGCGCACGCCGGGAAGGTCCTTCACGCGCCCACCGCGGATCAGCACAACGCTGTGCTCCTGCAGGTTGTGGCCTTCGCCGGGGATGTAGCTCACCACTTCGTAGCCATTGGTCAAGCGCACCTTGGCGACCTTGCGAAGCGCCGAGTTCGGCTTCTTCGGGGTCGTCGTGTAGACGCGCGTGCAAACGCCGCGCTTCTGCGGGCAACCCTGCAGCGCGGGCACCTTGTTGCGCTTGGCGGCGGGCTCGCGCCCACTGGCAATCAACTGGTTGATGGTCGGCATAGACCCTCTTTCGATCACGTGCGGCCGCTCAGCAGGCCGCAATCCATACGCGCATTCCGCAGGCCGTGGGAACATCCCACGCTGCGGGCTTCGACCAGCAAGCGGCCTGAGCAACCGGTCCCGATGGAGTGGGGCGGAATGCGGCACCGCACGCCCTGGTGCAGATATTCTCGGCGACCCACACTACATTGCGATGTGCCACCGAGGGCGCGATCTCTACGGTCCAGGGGAAACAGAGTCAAGCGTAGTCACGCCGCACCAGTCCCTTGAAAAAGCGAAAGCCGGCGATGCAAGCACCGCCGGCCTTCCCATCAGTCGATCCGCCGCGAACTATTCGGCCGCGACGTCATGGATATCCTTGCGCACCGGCAAGGCCGGGGTATCGGCCCGGACGTTGCGCTGCTCGTCACGTCCGGCGGCGATGGCACGCAGCTTGTTCATTACGCTGCCGGTGCCTGCCGGGATCAGGCGTCCGACGATGACGTTCTCCTTCAGGCCCATCAGCGTATCCACCTTGCCCGCCGTGGCGGCCTCGGTGAGCACCCGCGTCGTCTCCTGGAACGATGCGGCGCTGATGAAGCTGTGGGTCTGCAGGCTGGCCTTGGTGATGCCCTGCAACACCGGCATCGCCGTCGCCACCCGCTCGCCCTCATGCTCGCGCTTGTTGTTCTCGGCCAGGAACTCCAGCCGGTCGACCTGCTCGCCGGTGAGGTAGGTCGTATCGCCCGGCTCGGTGACCTCCACCTTCTGCAGCATCTGGCGGACGATCACCTCGATATGCTTGTCGTTGATCTTCACGCCCTGCAGCCGGTAGACGTCCTGGATCTCGTTGACCAGGTAGTCGGACAACGCCGGCACGCCCAGCACCTTGAGGATGTCGTGCGGCACCCGCGGCCCGTCGACGATCGGGTCGCCGAGGCGCACGAAGTCGCCTTCCTGCACCGAGACGTGCTTGCCCTTCGGCACCAGGTATTCGCTCTCCTCGCCGGTCTCGTCGTTCTTCACGATGACCCGGCGCTTGGCCTTGTAGTCTTTGCCGAACTCCACCCGGCCGTCGTTCTCGGCGATCATGGCGTGGTCCTTGGGCCGCCGCGCCTCGAACAGCTCCGCCACGCGCGGCAGGCCGCCGGTGATGTCGCGCGTCTTGCTGCCCTCGCGCGGGATGCGCGCCAGCACGTCGCCGGCCGCGACCTCGATGCCGTTCTCGACCGAGAGGATCGAGTCCGGGGCCAGGAAGTAGCGGGCGTCGTTGCCGTTGGGCAGCTTGATGACCGCGCCGTCCTTGTCCTTCAGCTGCAAGCGCGGCCGCAGCTCGACGCCACGCCCGGCCTGCTTGTAGTCGACCACCACCTTCGACGTGAGGCCGGTGACCTCGTCCATGCGCTCGACCAGCGTGATGCCCTCGATCAGGTCGAGGTATTCCAGTTGGCCGTTGCGCTCGGTGATGATCGGCAGGGTGTACGGGTCCCACTCGGCCAGCTTCTGCCCGCGCGTCACCGTGGCGCCTTCGTCCGCCAGCAGCCTGGCGCCGTACGGCACCCGGAAGCGGGCGCGCTCGCGGCCCTTGTGGTCGGTCAGCACCAGTTCGCAGTTGCGGCTCATCACCACCGGCACGCCTTGGCTGTTCAACACGACGTTGCGGTTCTTCACCACCGCCACGCCGTCATGACTGGCCTCGACGCTGCTCTGCTCGGCGCCGCGCTGAGCGGCGCCGCCGATGTGGAAGGTACGCATGGTCAGCTGCGTGCCAGGCTCGCCGATCGACTGCGCGGCGATGACGCCCACCGCCTCGCCGATGTTGACCGGAGTGCCGCGCGCGAGGTCACGGCCGTAGCAGTGGCCGCATATGCCGACCGGCGCCTCGCAGGTCAGCACGGAGCGGATTTTCATCACCTCCACGCCGGCCCGCTCGATGATCTCGGCGTGCTCCTCCTCGATCAGCACGTTGGCACCCACCAACACCTTGTTGTTCAAGGGATCGAGCACCTCCTCGGCCGTGGTGCGGCCCAGGGTGCGCTCGGCCAGGCTGGAGACCACCTCGCCGCCGTCCATCACCGCGCGCACGGTAAGGCCGCGCTCGGTGCCGCAATCCTCCTCGACGATGATGCAGTCCTGCGCCACGTCGACCAAGCGCCGCGTGAGATAGCCGGAGTTCGCCGTCTTCAACGCGGTGTCGGCCAAGCCCTTGCGTGCGCCGTGCGTGGAGTTGAAGTACTCCAGCACCGACAGGCCTTCCTTGAAGTTGGCGATGATCGGCTGCTCGATGATCTCGCCCGACGGCTTGGCCATCAGCCCGCGCATCCCGGCCAGCTGCCGCATCTGCGCCGGCGACCCACGCGCGCCGGAGTGGCTCATCATCCACACCGAGTTGGTGGGACGCCCGATCTCCTGCCGGCTGATCTCCTTCATCATCGCGCCGGCCACCTCGTCGGTGCAGCGCGACCAGGCATCGACCACCTTGTTGTAGCGCTCGCCGGCGGTAATCAGGCCGTCCTGATACTGCTGCTCGAACTCCTTGGCCTCTTCCTTGGTCTTGGTAATCATCGCCCCCTTGGTGTCGGGGATGATGAGGTCGTCCTTGCCGAAGCTGATGCCGGCCTTGAAGGCATGGTTGAAGCCCAACCCCATCAGCCGGTCGGCAAAGATCACGCACTCTTTCTGGCCGCAGTGACGGTAGACCGCGTCGATCACGTCCGACACGTTCTTCTTGGTCAACTGGCGGTTGATGAGGCTGAACGGCACCGCCGGGTTGCGCGGCAGCACCTGCGCGATCAGCATCCGCCCGGCGGTGGTCACCACCTTCTCGATGACCTTGGCGCCGCTGGCGTCGACCGTGTGGAACCGCGCCCGGATCTTATCGTGCAGGTCGATCGCCTTGGCCGCCAGCGCGTGCTCGATCTCGCCGATGGTGCCGAACGCCGCAGCCTTCTGCTCGTCGGCCACGCGGAACTCCGGCGTTTCCAGCGACAGGTAGTAGATGCCGAGCACGATGTCCTGGCTGGGTACGATGATCGGCTTGCCGTTCGCCGGGCTCAGGATGTTGTTCGTGCTCATCATCAGCACGCGCGCCTCAAGCTGCGCTTCCAGGCTCAGCGGCACGTGGACCGCCATCTGGTCGCCGTCGAAGTCGGCGTTGAAGGCGGTGCAAACCAGCGGGTGCAGCTGGATCGCCTTGCCTTCGATCAGCACCGGCTCGAATGCCTGGATGCCCAGGCGATGCAGCGTCGGCGCGCGGTTCAGCATCACCGGATGCTCGCGGATCACCTCCTCGAGGATGTCCCAGACCTCGGGACGCTCCTTCTCCACCATCCGCTTGGCGGCCTTGATGGTGGTGGCGTGGCCGTACTTCTCCAGCTTGGAATAGATGAACGGCTTGAACAGCTCCAACGCCATCTTCTTCGGCAGGCCGCACTGGTGCAGCTTCAGCTCCGGCCCGACGACGATCACCGACCGGCCGGAATAGTCGACGCGCTTGCCCAGCAGGTTCTGGCGGAAGCGGCCCTGCTTGCCCTTCAGCATGTCGGACAGCGACTTCAGCGGACGCTTGTTGGCGCCGGTGATGGCGCGGCCACGGCGGCCGTTGTCGAACAGCGCGTCGACGCTCTCCTGCAACATGCGCTTCTCGTTGCGCACGATGATGTCGGGCGCGCGCAACTCGATCAGCCGCTTCAGGCGGTTGTTGCGGTTGATGACGCGGCGATACAGGTCGTTCAGATCCGAGGTCGCGAACCGGCCGCCGTCGAGCGGCACCAGCGGGCGCAGTTCGGGCGGGATTACCGGCACCACGTCGAGGATCATCCACTCCGGCTTGGCGCCGCTCTCGGCGAACGCCTCCATCAGCTTCAAGCGCTTGACCAGCTTCTTGCGCTTGGCCTCGCTGGTGGTGTCCTTGAGGTCGGCGCGCAGCTTGACCTTCTCGGCGTCGGTGTCGATCAGTGCCAGCACGCCCTTGACCGCCTCGGCGCCGATCCCGGCCCGGAACGCGTCGTCGCCGAACTCGTCCTGCTTGGCCGACATCTGGTCTTCGGTCAGCAACTGGTGCAGCTTGAGGTCGGTCAGGCCCGGCTCCAGCACCACGTAGCTCTCGAAGTACAGGATCTTCTCAAGCTCTTTCAGCGTGAGGTCGACCATCAGGCCGATGCGGCTTGGCAGCGACTTCAGGAACCAGATGTGCGCGACCGGGCTGGCCAGCTCGATGTGGCCCATGCGCTCGCGCCGGACCTTCGCCAGCGTCACCTCGACGCCGCACTTCTCGCAGATGATGCCGCGGAACTTCATGCGCTTGTACTTGCCGCACAGGCACTCGTAGTCCTTGATCGGGCCGAAGATGCGGGCGCAGAACAAGCCGTCCCGCTCCGGCTTGAAGGTGCGGTAGTTGATGGTCTCGGGCTTCTTGATCTCGCCATACGACCAGCTGCGGATTTGTTCCGGCGAGGCCATCTGGATGCGGATCTGGTCGAATGTCATCGCCTGGCCGGCTTGGCCAAGGATCTTCATGAGTTCGTTCATGCGCCAATCACCTCGAGTGAATGTTGGCCGCGCGCCGCCCGGAGCGACCCGGGCGGCGGCAGGTAATGCAGCAAAGCAAAGCCAGGCGCGTCGGCTGCCTCGTGGTCAGACGGCGCGCATGTTGTCGAGTTCGACGTTCAAGCCGAGCGACTTCAGCTCCTTGACCAACACGTTGAAGCTCTCGGGGATGCCGGCCTCGAAATTGTCCTGCTCGCGCACGATCGCCTCGTAGACCTTGGTGCGCCCGCTCACGTCGTCGGACTTCACCGTCAGCATTTCCTGCAGCGTGTAAGCTGCGCCGTAAGCCTCCAGCGCCCAGACCTCCATCTCGCCGAAGCGCTGCCCGCCGAACTGCGCCTTGCCGCCCAGCGGCTGCTGGGTGACCAGGCTGTACGGCCCGATCGAACGCGCGTGGATCTTGTCGTCAACCAGGTGATGCAGCTTGAGCATGTAGATGTAGCCAACCGTCACCTTGCGGTCGAACGGCTCGCCGGTGCGGCCGTCGGTCAGCACCACCTGGCCGGAGGTATCCAACCCGGCGCGGGTCAACATGCCCTCGATGTCGGACATGCGGGCGCCGTCGAACACCGGGGTCGCGATCGGCACGCCCTTCTTCAGGTTGCCGCACAGCTCGATCAGCTGCTCGTCGTTCATCTGCGCGATGTCGTCGGCGAACACGCGCTCGCCGTAGACCTCGTGCAGCATGTCGAGCAGTTCCTGGCGCGCGTTGCCGGAGCGCTGGTAATCGTCCACCAGCTCGCCGATCTGGCGGCCGATGGCGGCGCAGGCCCAGCCCAGGTGCGTTTCCAGGATCTGGCCCACGTTCATCCGGCTCGGCACGCCGAGCGGGTTGAGCACGATGTCGACGTGGTTGCCGTCGGCCAGGAACGGCATGTCCTCGACCGGGACCACGCGGCTGACCACGCCCTTGTTGCCATGACGCCCGGCCATCTTGTCGCCCGGCTGCAGCTTACGCTTCACCGCCACGAACACCTTGACCATCTTCATCACGCCGGGCGGCAGTTCGTCGCCGCGCTGCAGCTTCTCGACCTTGCCGTCGAAACGGGCCTGCAGGCGGCTTACGGCGGCGTCGAACTCACGCTTCAGCGTCTCGATCTCGGCCATCACGCCGTCGTCCTGGACGCCGATGTTGCGCCACGAGCCACGCGAATGCTCGGCCATCACCTCCTCGGTCAGCACGGTGCCGGCCTTGATGCCCTTGAAGCCGCCGGACGCCCGGCGGTTCATCAGCTTCTCGCTCAGCCGGGCCAGGAAGCTACGCTCCTGGATGGCGCGCTCGTCGTCGCGGTCCTTCGCCAGGCGCTCGATCTCCGAACGCTCGATGGCCATCGCGCGCTCGTCCTTGTCCACGCCGCGGCGGCTGAACACCCGCACGTCGACGATGGTGCCGGTGACGCCGGGCGGCAGCTTCAGCGAGGTGTCGCGCACGTCCGAAGCTTTTTCGCCGAAGATTGCCCGCAACAGCTTCTCCTCGGGCGTCATCGGGCTCTCGCCCTTCGGCGTCACCTTGCCGACCAAGATGTCGCCCGGGTTTACCTCGGCGCCGATGTAGACGATGCCGGCCTCGTCGAGGTTCTTGAGCTGCTCCTCGCCGACGTTGGGGATGTCGCGGGTGATCTCCTCCTGGCCCAGCTTGGTGTCGCGGGCCATGACCTCGAACTCCTCGATATGGATCGAGGTGAACACGTCGTCGCGCGCGATGCGCTCGCTGATGAGGATGGAGTCCTCGAAGTTGTAGCCGTTCCAGGGCATGAACGCGACCAGCACGTTGCGCCCCAGCGCCAGCTCACCAAGCTCGGTCGAGGGTCCGTCGGCAATGATGTCGCCATCCGCCACCCGGTCACCGACACGAACCAGCGGACGCTGGTTGATGCAGGTGCTTTGGTTGCTGCGCATGAACTTGCGCAGCCGGTAGATGTCGACGCCCTTGGTGGTGCCGTCCTCGGCGGTGGCGCGCACCACGATGCGCGCGCCGTCGATCTGGTCCACCACGCCGGCATGGCGGGCGACGATGGTGGCGCCGCTATCACGGGCCACCGCCGCCTCCATGCCGGTGCCGACCAACGGCGCGTCGGCGCGGATCAGCGGCACCGCCTGACGCTGCATGTTCGAGCCCATCAGCGCGCGGTTGGCGTCGTCGTTCTCCAGGAACGGGATCAGCGCCGCCGCCACCGAGACCAGCTGCTTCGGCGACACGTCGATCGCCGTCACGTCCTGCGGACGCACCAGCTTGAAGTCGCCCTGCTTGCGTACGGAAACCAGGTCGGCGGTCAGCCGGCCATCGGCGTCCATGACCGCGTCGGCCTGGGCCACCACCAGCCGCTCCTCCTCCATCGCCGATAGGTAGCGCGGCTCACGCTGCACCACGCCGTCCTTGACCAGCATGTAAGGCGTCTCGATGAAGCCATACTTGTTGACCTTGGCGAAGGTGGCGAGCGAGTTGATGAGGCCGATGTTCGGTCCCTCCGGCGTCTCGATCGGGCAGATGCGGCCGTAATGCGTCGGATGCACGTCGCGCACCTCGAAGCCGGCGCGCTCGCGGGTCAGGCCGCCAGGGCCAAGCGCGGACAAACGGCGCTTGTGCGTCACTTCAGACAGCGGGTTGGTCTGGTCCATGAACTGCGACAGCTGGCTGCTGCCGAAGAACTCGCGCACCGCCGCCGCCGCCGGCTTGGCGTTGATGAGGTCGTGCGGCATCACCGTGTCGATGTCCACGCTGCCCATGCGCTCGCGGATCGCCCGCTCCATGCGCAGCAGACCGACGCGGTACTGGTTCTCCATCAGCTCGCCGACCGAACGCACCCGGCGGTTGCCGAGGTTGTCGATGTCGTCGATCTGGCCGCGCCCGTCCTTCAGCTCGCACATCGTCTTCACGGTGCGCAGGATGTCTTCCTTGCGCAGCACGCGCACGCTGTCTTCGGCGTTGAGGCCCAGGCGCATGTTCATCTTGACCCGGCCCACGGCGGACAAGTCGTAGCGGTCGCCGTCGAAGAACAGGCCGCGGAACAGGCCCTCGGCCGTCTCCGGCGTCGGCGGCTCGCCCGGCCGCATGACGCGGTAGATATCGGTCAGCGCGTCGTCGCGGCTGGTGTTCTTGTCCACCGCCAACGTGTTGCGGACCCAAGGACCGTTCGACTGGTCGACCGCCAGCGTCGGCAGCCGGTCGATGCCGTTGGCTTCGAGCACTGCGAGCCGCGCCTCGGCCAGCTCCTCACCAGCCTCGGCGAAGATCTCGCCGGTGTCCTCGTTGACGATATCGACCGCGACGAAGCGGCCGAGCAGGTCGGCGCGCCCGACCAGCACTTCCTTGGTGTTCTCGGCGATCTTGCGCGCCACGCGGGCGGTCAGCTTGGTCTCGGAGTCGGCCACCACCTCGCCGGTCTGCGCGTCGACCAGCGGCTCCAGCAGCTTGATGCCACGGAACGCCTCGGGGTCGAACGGACGCGCCCAGCCCTTGGCGGTGTTGGTGAAGACGACCTGGCCGTAGAACGCCGCCAGGATCTCCTCGGAGTCCATGCCCTTGATCTCGCTGATCTCGAGCGTCTCGCCCTTGGCCTCGCGGGCGGCGCGCAACTGCTCGGTGCGCTCGCTGGGCAGCGCGTACAGCAGCGTGGTCGCCGGCAGCTTGCGCTTGCGGTCGATGCGGACGTGAACCAGGTCCTTGCTGTCGAACTCGAAGTCGAGCCAGCTGCCGCGGTACGGGATGATGCGCGCGGTGAACAGGTACTTGCCGCTGCTGTGCGTCTTGCCCTTATCGTGGTCGAAGAACACGCCCGGGCTGCGGTGCATCTGGCTGACGATGACGCGCTCGGTGCCGTTGATGATGAAGGTGCCGTTGTCCGTCATCAGAGGCATGTCGCCCATGTAGACGGGCTGCTCCTTGATGTCGCGGATGGAGCGGGCGCCAGTGTCCTCGTCCACGTCCCAGACGATCAGGCGCAGAATGACCTTCAGCGGTGCCGCGAAGTTCAGCCCGCGCTGGATGCACTCCTCCACGTCGTACTTCGGATCTTCGAGTTCGTAGTGCACGAACTCGAGCCGGCCGCGCCCGGCAAAATCGTCGATCGGGAAGACCGACTTGAAGACCTCTTGCAGGCCGGTGTTGGTCCGGCTGTCGTAAGGGGTCGCCATCTGCAGGAACGCCTCGTAGCTGGCGCGCTGCACGTCGATCAGGTTCGGCATCTCTGCAATTTCGGGGATACGCCCGAAGCTCTTGCGGATGCGCTTGCGCCCAGTGAACGACCTCGTGATCGCGTTCATGCCTGTCTGCTGCCCCGTTTTTCCAAATCCGCCACCCGCCGCATGACCGCCCGACCCTCTGCGCTCTCGCCCTGGTCAGGCCCTACAACGGGCAAGAGGGCGGAAACCAGCCCGGTTTCCGCCCACCCACTCAAACTCTAAAAACCCGCGACGCCGTCGCGGGAGCCACTGGCCTGCTACTTGATCTCGACGACAGCGCCCTGCTCCTCGAGTGCCTTCTTGATCTTCGCCGCGTCTTCCTTGTTCACGGCTTCTTTCACGGTCTTCGGCGCGCCTTCGACCAGATCCTTGGCTTCCTTCAGCCCAAGCCCGGTGATGGTGCGGATTTCCTTGATGACGTTGATCTTCTTGTCGCCCGTCTTGGCGAGGATCACCGTGAACTCGGTCTGCTCCTCGACGGGAGCGGCCACAGCGCCGCCGGCCGCCGGTGCAGCCGCCGCCGCGACTGGAGCAGCGGCGGATACGCCCCACTTCTCCTCCAGCAGCTTCGACAGCTCGGCGGCTTCGAGCACGGTCAGGGCGGACAGCTCGTCCACCAACTTTGACAGGTCTGACATTTGGCGTCTTCCTAATCTATTCTCTGGTTGGTTCCATGCAAGTCCGGTTCCCCGAACCTGCCATCAATTTTGTGCAGGCCTGAACCCCGTTAGGGCTCAGGCCGCTTCGGCTTCGACAGTAGCGTCGGCGTCGGCCTCGTCCTTCTTGGCGTAGGCCGCCAGAACCCGTGCGATCTGCCCGCCCGGCGCCTGGAGGATGCTGGCGATCCGGCTGGCCGGGGTTTGCAGCATCCCCAGCAGGCCGGCCCGCAGCGCCTCCAGCGACGGCAACTCGGACAGCGCCTTGACGCCAGCTGGGTTGAGCAGCTGTTTGCCAAGCGCGCCGCCGAGCACCACGAGCTTCTCGTTGGTCCTGGCGTATTCGACGGCGGTCTTGGCGACAGCCACTGCGTCCCGAGACCACGCGAGCGCGGTCGGGCCTTTCATCAGCGGCGCCAGTCCGTCGAATTTGGTCCCATCCAAGGCGAGGGTGGTCAGCCGGTTCTTCGCTACCTTGAAGTTCGACCCGCTCGCCCGCATCCGTCGGCGCAGATCGGTCACTTCGGCGACGGTCAGGCCCTTGTTCTGGGTGACCACGACGAACGACGTCTCGGCGAACACGGCGGCGAGCGAAGCGACGAACTCCCGCTTCTCCGTACGGTCCAAAACCCGTCTCCACAATGTGCCGGTTGCGTGTGGACCGCAGCCGGCGGGTTGCCCAAAGGGCCGTCCGCGCGCCAGTAGCAAAGCGCCCGGATGGCCCGGAACGCCTGTCGTCGCCGAAGCGGATCGCACCATTGCGGCCAGCCTCGTAGTCGGAACCGCCAGAGTCATTGGACCCGGGCTTCCCCGTCTACTGTGCGCGGGCCGCAGCCCCTTAGGTCGTCCCGAAGGAGGACACGTACAGTCTCGGACAGGTCTCGAAGGCTCACGCCTCCTGCCCACCCATCCCGAAGGACGGGCGTATCTCTAAAGCCTACTCAGCCGGCCAGCGTGGCCACGTCGACCTTGATGCCGGGACCCATGGTGGAACTAATCGCCGCCTTCTGCACGTAGGTGCCCTTGGCGCCGGTCGGCCGCGCCTTGGTGATCGCGTCGGCGAAGGCGCGCGCGTTCTGCAGGAGTTGCTCGGCCGGGAAGCTCGCCTTGCCGATGCCGGCGTGGACGATGCCGGCCTTCTCGGCGCGGAACTCGACCTGGCCGCCCTTGGCCGCGGTGATCGCGCCCTTGACGTCCATGGTGACGGTGCCGAGGCGCGGGTTCGGCATCAGGCCGCGCGGACCCAGGATCTTGCCCAGCCGTCCGACCAGCGCCATCAGGTCGGGCGTGGCGATGCAGCGGTCGAAGGCGATCTCGCCGGCCTGGATCTTCTCGGCCAGATCCTCGGCGCCGACCACATCGGCCCCGGCGGCCAGCGCTTCCTCGGCCTTGGGGCCGCGCGCGAACACGCCGACGCGGACCGTCTTGCCGGTGCCGTTCGGCAGGTTGACCAAGCCGCGCACCATCTGGTCGGCGTGGCGCGGGTCGATGCCGAGGTTCATCGTCATCTCGATGGTCTCGTCGAACTTGGCCTTCGCGTTCTGCTTGATGACGCCGATCGCATCACCCAGCGGATAGCTCTTGTTGCGGTCGAACGTCTCGTATGAGGCCGAGAGGCGCTTGTCGTGTGCCATGGCTCAGCCCTCCACCACGGTGATGCCCATCGAACGGGCCGAGCCGGCGAGCATACTCACCGCGCCGTCGACGTCGTTGGCGTTCATGTGGATCATCTTCGTGGCGGCGATCTCGCGCAGCTGCGTCGTGGTGACGCGGCCGACCGCGACGCCCTTGCCCGGCGTCGTGGTGCCCTTGGTGATCCCCGCGGCGCGCTTCAGGAAGTACGTGTTGGGCGGCGTCTTGGTGATGAAGGTGAAGGTGCGGTCGGCGAACGCGGTGATGACCACCGGCGTCGGCGTGCCGGGCTCCATCTGCGCGGTGACCGCGTTGAACTCCTTGACGAAGCTCATGATGTTCAGGCCGCGCTGGCCCAGTGCGGGGCCGACCGGCGGCGACGGGTTGGCCTTGCCGGCGGGGATTTGCAATTTGATGTAGCCGACGATCTTCTTGGCCATCCTTGGCTCCTTATGCCAAAGGACCGCGGTCCATGCGACCACACCGCCCACGACAGGGCAGCCGGTGGTCTCCCGCGTTCCGGTGAAGCGGGCGAGCTAAAGGATCGAACGCCCGCTGTCCAGCAGAATCGCCGCATGTCCAGCGAATCTTTGGCGAAACGTTTCCTCCGATTACGGCAGCACCAGCTCGCTCGCCGAGATGTAGCCGTCGCTGCCGCCGACGCTGGCCTGCGCCCATTGGTTGAGCGAGTGCCAGACCAGGCCATGCACCAGCAGCTTGGCGCCGGGCGGCAGGCGCGCCAGCACCGCCGAGTGCGCGTCGGTGCCGGCATACAGCGTGGCCCCGCCGCCACCGGCCCTTGCCGTGCCGGCGAGCGGATTGCCGGCGGCGGCGCTCGGCGTCCCGCGCCCGTCCGACGCCGGTCCGGTCCAGGCCAGGATGCCGCCGCCCAGCGCCACCGCCAGCGCCAGCGCGCCGGCGATCCGCTGCCGCCGCGCCAGCGTGGCCGCCCGCTGCAGCGCCTCATGCAGCTTCTGGTTCTGCTGGCCCACCCTGAGCAGCCGCTGCTCGGCATCGCGCAGGCTTTCTTCCAGTCGTTCGACCGTGTCCTGCAACCGGGCGGCCTTGCGTTGCGCGTCGGTCCGCGCGGCGGAGCCGGTGGACGCCGCGGCGCCGGCGAGGAACATCGCCTTCAGGTCGCCGCCCGACAGGCCGAGCCGGCGCGCCATGGCGCCCACCGCGCGGCCGGCGTTGTCGGCCTCGCTGTCGGCCGAGACCAGCAGCGCCACGCGGTTCGCCAGCCGCTCCATCTCGTGCGGCGACCCATCCTTGTGCGGCGGCCCCTCGTTCACGCGATGACCAGCTCGATCAGGAACGGGCCGGCGCCGCGCTGCGCCTGCGCGAACAAATCGGCGAACCGCTCCATGGTCTCCGCCCGCGCCGCCGCCACGCCCATGCCGCCGGCAAGCTGCACCCAGTCGAGGTCGGGCCGCGTCAGCTCCATCATGTCGAGCGCGGTGCGGCCCGGATTGCTCGCCGCGCCGACGTTGGCCAGCTCGTGCTTCAGGATGGCGTAGCTGCGGTTGGACAGGATCACCGTGGTGACATCGAGCCGCTCGCGCGCCTGGGTCCACAGCGCCTGCAGCGTGTACATCGCCGAGCCGTCGGCCTGCAGCGTCACCACGCGCCGTCCGGGCGCGCCGACCGCCGCCCCGGTCGCCATCGGCAACCCGGTGCCAATGGCCCCACCCGTCAGCTGCAGCCAGTCGTGCGGCGCGGCATCCTGGCAGACCGAGTACATGCCGCGCGCGAAGCTGATGCTCTCGTCCACCACCACCGCATCCTCCGGCAGCAACGCCGCCAACGTCCGGCCCAGCGCCTCGCTGGTCACAGCGCCGCGCGCCGGCTCCGGCCGCGAACCGGACACGGGGGCCGCCGCCTTGGGCGCTTCGAGCGCGTCCGCCAGCGCCGCGAGGGCCAGCCCGGCATCCTGCTCGGGCCGCGCCAGCACATGCACGACGGCGTCCGCCGGCAGCATCGAGCCGGGCTTGCCGGGGTAGGCGAAGAACCCGACCGGGGCCTTGGCGCCGACCAGCACCGCATGGCGCACGCCGCTCAGCGCGCTCAGCGCCTCGTCCACGCCGTACGGCACCCGCTCGATCCCATGCCGGCCTCGGCCGCGTTCGATGCGGGCGTTGGACTGTTGCGCAACCAGCCTCGCCCCGGTGGCCGCGGCAATCCGGTGCGCGTCAGGATCAGCAGCACGCCGCCGCGCTGGCCGCGCAGCAGCCGGGCGGTGCGCTCGACCATATCCGGCGCCACTCCCGCCGCCGGCCGTGGCTGAAGCGGGGCCGCCACCACGCCGCCGCCGTCCCAGCAGGTGTCGGACGGCAGGATCAGCGTCGCCACCTGCCCCGGCTCCCCCATCGCAGCCTGCACCGCGGCGGCGGCATCCTCGCCGACATGGCCGGCATCCCGCGCAGTGCGGACCCAGCCGGACACCGCGCGCGCCAGGCTTTCGGTGTCGGCGGTCAGCGGCGCGTCGAGCGGGCGGTGGTAGGTGGCCTGGTCGCCGACGCAGTTCACGATGGGGCTGCCGCCGCGCCGGGCGTTGTGCAGGTTGGCCAGGCCGTTGGCGAGGCCGGGGCCGCAATGCAGCAGCGTCGCCGCCGGCTTGTCGGCCATCCGCGCGTAGCCGTCGGCGGCCCCGGTGACCACGCCCTCGAACAGGCCCAGCACGCAGCGCATCCCGGCGATGCGGTCGAGCGCCGCCACGAAATGCATCTCGCTGGTGCCGGGGTTGGCGAAGCAGGTGTCCACCCCGCACCCCAGCAGCGTGCGCACCAGGCTCTCGGCACCATTCATGGACAATCCCCGCTCCCGTCGTTAGGCCATATCGGTCAAGTTCGACCGCCAGCATCGACCTTTTGCCGGATATCGGAAAGCCATGCCCCCAACCATCCTCTATTCCGAAGCCATGTATCCCGACGACAGCGTGGAGCGGGAGGTGTTCGGCCCGGACGCCCGCATCCTGATGCCGGGCGCCGAGATCGTGGCGGCGATCGACCCCGCCTTGTGCGCGGAGGTCGAGGGCCTGATGATCTTCCGGCACTGGGTCGGCCCCGCGGACCTGGCGCGCTTCCCCCGCCTGCGCGCCATGGTGCGGATGGGCGTC
>JAABUQ010006062.1_pt1 | contig 18673 bp, 17 predicted proteins | sample 5560001 | NCBI WGS metagenome assembly JAABUQ01 (sample SAMN10711888, study PRJNA513371) | rock metagenome | isolation source: Antarctica rocks | place: Antarctica: Victoria Land, Finger Mt nord | collected 2015-12-18
CGGCGGGTTTGCCTCCTTCAAGGAGGCCTTCGCCAAGGCGGCCACCACTCGGTTCGGCTCGGGCTGGGCCTGGCTGGTCGTCGGCAAGGACGCCAAGCTCGCCGTCACCTCGACCGCCAACCAGGACAACCCGATCATGGAGGGGCTGACCCCCTTGCTGGGCCTGGACGTCTGGGAGCACGCCTATTACCTGCATTACCAGAACCGCCGCCCGGACTACATCACCGCCTGGTGGAACACCGTCAACTGGAACGAGGTTGCCAAGCGCTTCGAGGCCGCCAGGAAGGGCTGAGGCCGTGGGACGACCGCTCGGGTTGACCCTCCTTCCGATTCCGGTATGATCGCGGCGACTTCGGGGGACGACCCCCGAGGCCGCCCCGTCCGGCTGCCAATCTTCCTCGCAACGACGCCCCGACCGGAACGCCCGGAATCAACCAAGGCGGGATGCGGCCGTTACGCCTCGGCGCGTGCGGGCCACCGCCCTCGCGGTACGTCGATCAGAGGAGGATTTGCCGATGGAACGGCTCAATCGCGCGGCGATGGGTTGCGCAATCGCCTTGATCGTGGCCACAACGGGCTGCCGGACTCCCCGTTCGGAGGTCCCGCCCGGCCCCTCAATGATGCCGAAAGACCCCCCCACCGCGACGGCGGGCGTGGAGTTCGGCTCCGACCCCCACCAATCGACCAGCCCCCCGGGCAACCTCGGCATGCCGAACTCGGTCCCGAACGGCAGCCGCGTCAACCCTTACAACAACCCCGGCGCCGGCACGCCCCCGGGCACCTTCGGCGGCACTGCGGTTCCCGGCCAGGTGAGCGTGCCGCCGAAGCCCTTCGCCGGCCAGTCGGCCCCGACCCCGGCGGCGGCCGACGCTGGCGCCGACCCGGTCGCCGGGCTGCCGGCCATCAACCCGTAACGACCACGACCACGACCACGACACGCGCTGAGTCTCGCGGATGGACGCCCTCGCCGTGCTCTTCGAGGACGCCCACTGCCTGGCGGTCGCCAAGCCGGCGGGAGTCCTGACGCAAGGGACGGCGGGCGGCGAGCCGAGCGTTGAGGACGCGGTGCGCCGACACCTGCGGCCGGCCGAGCCCGGCTCGTTCTACCTCGGCACGGTCCACCGGCTCGACCGGCCGGTCTCGGGCGTGCTGCTCTGGGCCAAGACCCCCAGGGCCGCGCGACGGCTGTCCGACCAGTTCGCCCGCCGCCTGGTCCGGAAAGCCTACTGGGCCGTTGTCGAGGGGATTCCGCCCGAGGCGGAAGGGGCCTGGGACGACTTCCTGGGCCCCGTCGATCCCGAAACCGGCCGGGTTCGCATCGCGCCCGCGCCCTTCCGGGATTCCAGGCCGGCGCGGACGCGATTCGACCGGGGCGAGGCCACGGGCCTGCCTCCGGGCTGCGCGTGGCTGCGGCTGCGGCCCGAGACGGGCAGGACGCATCAGCTCCGGGCGCAGGCGTCGGCCAGGGGTCTGCCGATCGTGGGGGACCGAGCGTATGGGTCGTCCCGGCCCTTCCCGGCGGGGATTGCCCTGCATGCGCGGTCGCTGGTCGTCGAGCACCCGGCGACCCGCCGTCCGATCGCGTTTCGGGCCCCGACGCCACCGTCCTGGGGCGGTTGGACCCTGGAAGACGTGGAGGCTTGACCGGGGTGGCTCGGGCGGCGATTTCAGGAGGCGTTGATCTCCAGGATGCGGAGCTTCAGCATCCCCTTGGGGATGGCGACCTCGGCGACCTCGCCGATCTTCTTGCCGGCAAGGCCCTGACCGATCGGGCTGGTCATCAGGATCTTGTTCTGGTCGTAGTCTTCCTCGCCGGGGCCGACGAGGATAAAGTCCTCCTCGTCGTTGAGGTCGAGGTCCATGACGCGGACCTTGGAGCCGAAGACGACGCGGTCCGTCGGCAGGCTTGAGCGGTCGACGATCATCGAGCGGGCCAGCATGTCCTGGAGGTCATTGATGCGGGCCTGGAGCATCCCCTGCGCCTCGCGGGCGGCGTCATACTCGGCGTTCTCCGAGAGGTCGCCGAAGGCGCGGGCCAGGGCGATCTGCTCGGCAACCCGAGGCATTTCCTCGTTCTTGAAAAAGTCGAGCTCGGCCTTCTTCTTGTCGTAGCCTTCCCGGGAGATCGGGATGCGGTCGCTGGACATAGCCTGCTACTCCCAACAAGATCACGCGGACGCGAGGCGGTTCATCGGATCGCCCTGTCCCGGGCCGGAAGCTTGGCGTCGTAGGCTCGACCGAAGTGGGCCCCGTACCCTTGGGCCTGAGGGAAGCAAATACCGCGACGCGGGCCCACTCGGAACTGGCCGGCCCGGCCGCGGTCACTTTCCTCGTCGGTTCAAGCCTAGTCGCCACCGTCCGCCGACGCAAGACCCAGGCCGGCCACGCCCCCGGGGCCCGCGCCGGGGGGACGCCCCGCCTCCACGAGGCGGACGATGACCTCCTCGGCCAGCCCCAACCCCAAGCTTTCCGAATCAATGACCATATCATAATGGCGCGGATCAGTCGGGTCCCGGCGGTACATCGTGCGGATGAACTTCCGGTGCCGCCGGTCCAGCTCGCGCGTCGCGCGTCGCGCCGTGCGGGGCGACACTCCCATGCGATCGGCGAGCCGCCGGGCTCTGGCCCGGGAAGGCGCGATGACCCGCACGGCCAGGGTGGAATTCCTGGGCAGGAGGAAGTTCGCGCCCCGGCCGACGATCACCGAGTCCCCGGCCTGGCCGATCGCCGCGATCAGCTTGGCCAGGTGGTCGAGGTACGCTTCCTGAGGCGCGTAGTACTCCTCGCGCAGCGGCAGCAGCCAGTCCTGGATGAGGCTGGGGGCCAGCTCATCCAGGGCGCGGACCTCCTCGGTGGAAACCTCCATGCGGCGGGCGATCGCCTCCAGCAACTCGTGGTTGTAGACCTTCCAGCCTAGGCGGGTGCCGACGCGCCGGGCGATCGTCCCGCCGCCGGCGCCGGCCTCGCGAGCGATGCAGACGACGCGGAACCGCGCCACCGGCACCGGCGGCCCGGTCGGCTCGTCCCGGCTCGGATGCCGGCGTCCTAACCACCGCGCCAGCAGACCGGGCCAGCCCGTCGCGGTTGTCGGCTCCTCGGGCGATCCCATGCCCTGTCCCCCCGTCACCACATCGCTCCGCAACCAGCCGGGCCAGTCTAGCGCGGGCCACGGTCGCAGAAAAGCCGGACTTCGTTCATTGTAACCCTTACACGCCGGCAGGACCCTGGGCCAAAGTCGCGAGTCGAGTTGATTTCCCGAAGCTCCGTAATCACATAGAGTTGCGAGGGACGAACCGCCCGGCGAAATTCGGTGGCACGGACTTTGCCTCAAGTCTCTTTCGTCCGCCGCCGACACTGACTTATCGACCTGGACCGGGAAGGATCTCGACCATGCGGAACCGCCAGAATACACTCCTGTGGATGAAGGACCTGATCGAGCACATGACCGCCTGTCAGGAGCAGCTTCATTTCGCCTCCGATGGCCCCGCCGAATCGTTCCTGGCCGACTCCCTGATGGCGGACTTGACGGAGTTCCGCCACCTTTGCGAACAGATCCGCTCGCGTCCCCGCAAGGGCACGGGCCCTGGCTCGGCTTCGGGCTCCGGCTCCGGCTCGATCTCGGGGTCGATGGTCGCCTCGGCCTGATCCGCCCGAAAGGCCCGCGATGGTTGCCGCCTTCCCCTTCGATGCCGCCCCGGAGCCGATCGCGGAGTTCACGTCCCACGCGCTCCGCGTGGTCGTGTACGAGGACCGCGCCCAACTCGGCCGGGCGGCGGCGGCGGCCGTCGCCCTCGCGATCGCCGATCGCCAGGCCGTGGCGGGCGTCGCGCGTGTCGTGTTCGCCGCCGCGCCCAGCCAGGACGAGTTTCTGAAGAACCTGATCGCGCACCGAGGCCTCGACTGGTCGCGGGTCGTCGGCTTCCACATGGACGAATACTTCGGCCTGGGCCCGGACCACCCGGCCTCCTTCCGCCGATATCTCGCCGAACACCTGTTCCACCTCGCCGGTCTGCCCGGCGATCGCCTCCACCTGATCCCCGGCGAGCAGACCGACCGCCCCTTGCGGACCTGCCTCGCCTACGAGCAATCCCTCCTCCAGGAGCCGCCCGACATCGTCTGCGCGGGCATCGGCGAGAATGGCCATCTCGCCTTCAACGACCCGCCCGTCGCCGACTTCCTGGACCCGGTCAAGGTCAAGGTCGTGCGGCTGGACGACGCCTGCCGCGCCCAGCAGGTCCACGACGGCTGTTTCGAGCGGCTCCAGGACGTGCCGACTCATGCGTTCACCATGACCGTTCCCGCCTTGCTCGCCGCGCCGCGGCTTTCGGTCGTCGTCCCGGGCCCGCGCAAGGCCGAGGCCGTGCTGGCGACCCTCCGCGGCCCGCTCTCCGAATCCTGCCCCGCCAGCGCCTTGCGCCTCCACGCCGGCGCGACCCTCCGCCTCGACCGCGACTCGGCCCGCCTCGTCCTCGACGGCCGTTGATCGCGCCGAAGATTCGCGCGGCTCGTTGGCTTCGTTTCGCAGTGGCACGCCGCGCTCCAGAACAGCGGCAAGCTTGCCCAGACAGCCATTGGCTTCGTTTCGCATCGCCGCGTCATCGCCCCAGAGATGCGGCAAGCTTGCCCAGACAGCCGTTGGGTTCGTTTCGGATCCACGCGCCTTCCCAACGTCGGGTGGCCCGTTGGCTTCGTTTCGCAGCGGCACGCCGCGCTCCAGAACAGCGGCAAGCTTGCCCAAACCGCCAAATGGCTTCGTTTCGTATCGGTGCGTCCCGGGAACGGCGGGCGCCACGGGTTCCGTCCTCGGAACCCGTGAAAGCGTAAGCAGTTGCGGCACAAATTGCGGGTAGCCCGTGGCGCCAGGCCGGGGGGCCCCGTATCCTGCTCATTTCGCCCCATTCCGCGATTGGCTTCGTTTCGCATCTCGAAGGCTGAGCTTCCGAGGGCGCTTGGTGGTTGGTGGGAAAGCGCCCATGCGCCGACGCGTTCGATTTCCCAATGGCTTCGAATGGTCACGGCGTCGCCCTGGATTGCCGTCGTTGCAGCGTCCTCTGCCTTAACAAAAGGTCCCTCGGTAGGAACATCGTGACGGCCCACCAGTCTTGCGCGGAAGTTTCCGCCAAATGACGAGGCACCCCGCCGTTGGTCATGCGGACCCCGCCTTCCTCAACGAAGCAAGGGGGTGGACGGCGGGTTCACCCTCGCCCTTTGGCGGAGAGGAAAAAGGTGTGGCCGCGACGCTCCTTCCGAGGTCGGATTTCTGGTGCATTGCCGCCGCCGCTCCCCTAAGATGGGGGACAGGTTCGCCCAGCCGCCTGGAAGATCATCGCGCAGGAGTTTCCGATGGCCCCCCGCCCCGCGAAGCGCATGAGACTGCTCTTGCCGACAGCCTTGGGTGTGGTCCTGTCGACGGTCGCCGTCGCGCGGCAACCGCCGGGTCGGACGACCGCGCCGAAGCCCGTCCCGACGAAGCCGTCAAGCCGCCTCGTGGCGCCGAGACCATTGCGCGGGAACACGCCCGCAGTGGGCGTCGAGGCCCCCAAACCGGCCTTGACAAATCCGATTCCGCAAGTCGGGGAAGAGCCCGTGAACGTCGTCCTCGATCAGCCGGACGAGGCGGGCGTGAAGCCCTTGCCACTGATGCCGATCCCCGACAACCCCCCGCCACACGAGGGGGCGATGATTTCGATCCCCTGCATCATCGAGCCTCCCAGCGTGATCCGGATCGAGGTGCTTCAAGCCTTACCGGGTCGGCCGATCGTTGGGGAACGTCTCGTGCGTCCCGATGGTACGGTGAGTCTGGACTTCTACGGCGATGTCCAGGTCCGCGGGCTCACCGTACTTCAGGCCAAGGAAAAGGTTGTCTTGCATCTCAGGAGATACATGAGTGATGATCTTCTTGGGTTGTACAAGGCCACCCAAGATTTAATGCCCATGCGGGATGAAGCCGGCAAGGTGATCACCATTCAGCCGGCTGACTCGGATACCGTCTTCGTCGATATCCAGAGTTACAACAGCGATGTCTATTACGTCCAGGGTGATGTCGGAATCCCGGGCCGATTCCCCTGGACCGGCAATGAAACGGTGCTGGACGCCTTCATCTACGCCGGTGGTTTCGTCCCTACAGCGGACGAGTTCGCCATCCATCTCGTGCGACCGGCCCGCGGGGGGAAGCCCGCCAAGGTCTTCCCGGTCGACCTCGCCGCGATCCGCGATCGCGGGGAAGTCGAGAAGAATTACCAGATCTTCCCCGGCGACCGTCTCGTCGTCGGGCGCAACCCGGTGGTGAAGGCGACAGTGGAGCTGGATCGCTTGTCGAATGCTTCCCGGATCGTTATCAACGACATCATGACTTTTGCTTTGATGACCAAGACTCTGACATTCGCCACTAGCGGCACGCCCTTGACCGCCGCGCAGCGGGAGGCGTTTCTGAAGGGCTGGCTCGACACGTCGGTGAAGAGGGCCCTGGAGCCGGGCGGGGCGAAGCTGGACGAGAAGGGGTTGCGCGAGATCATCCTCCGCCACCTCGAAGACCCGACCGTGGCCCCGGTTGCGACCCCGCCGAAGTGAGCCCGGTGACCGCTCCTCGCGTTCATTCCGGGAGCGGGCGGCCTCTGGTCTCGGGGGCAAAGGGCAGGGCCAGCAGGCCGATGAGGAAGACCGAGCACATCGTCACGCCCGCGTAGCGCCAGGCGAGCGTCTCGCCGTAGCCGGAGTAGACCTTGCTCGCCAGCAGGCCCAGGAAGAGCGGGCCGAGCGCGGCGACCAGGCGGCCGACGTTGTAGCAGAACGAGGTCCCGGTGCTGCGCAGGCGGGTCGGAAAGAGTTCGGGGAAGTAGATCGCGTAGCCGCCGAAGAGGGTGAGCTGGCAGAAGCCCATGATCGGGATCAGCACGAAGACGTGCCAGAACTTGTCCAGGAACCAGAAGGTGAAGGCGGTGGAAGCCATCGCCAGCACGAACGAGATCGCGAACGCTGGCTTCCGGCCGATGCGGTGCGTCACCTTGCTGAAGGCGTAGATGCCCAGAAACGAACCGGCGTTCTGCAACAGCGAGGTGATCCCCGTCCAGAACGTCAGCTTGCCGGCGATCTCCTTGGGAGAAAGCTTCTGCGCCTCGAAAGTCTTGCGGAAGACCGACCGAATCAGCTCGAAGCTGAAAAAGCCGATCCCCCACAAGCCCACCACCCCGGAGAACGCCAAGAGCATCCCGACGATCGCGTTCCGGCGCCACCTCGGGTCGCCGAACAACTCGGACAGCGAGCCCAGCTTCGGGCCGTCGCCGGCGACCTCCTCGGTGGCGGCGACGGCCTTCCACCGCTCGGGCTCGCGCAGGCGGCGGCGGATCAAAATGGCCAGCAAGGCGGGCAACGTGCCGATGACGAACATCCAGCGCCAGGAGGCGCCGATCGCGCCGGCCTGTTCCAGGCCCCCCAGGCCGATTCCCACCAAGGCCGCCAGCATGTTGCCGACCGACGACGACGCCTGGAGCCATCCCAGAGCCGAGGGCCGCGCGCGATCGGGCAGAGCCTCGGCCACCAGGGCCACGCCTACGGCGAACTCTCCCCCGACGCCCAGGCCGGTCAGGAACCGATACAGGCAGAAGTCCCAGAAGTGGACCGACAGCGCGCTCAGCCCGGTGCAGAGAGAATAAACCAAGATCGTCAGCAACATCGTCCGCGCCCGGCCGATTCGGTCGCCCAGGACACCAAAGGCCAGGCCGCCGGAGGCCCAGCCGACCATGAAGATCGCCGTCGCGTAGCTCCCGTAATTGACCACGAGGTGCTTGCGAGCGTCCGCCGCCGCCTTCGACGTGTCGCCCTCGTCGCGCGGGAGCAATTCCGAGATCGCCGGCGTGCGGGCGAGCTTGAAAAGCTGCTGGTCCATCGTGTCAAAGAGCCAGCCGAGCGAGGCGACCAGCAGGACGAACCAGTGATAGCGCGTCAGGCCGCGATGCCAGGGGCCGGCCTTGGCGTCGGAGGGCTCGGAGACCGGGGTCTCGAAGTGCATCGGGTCGGGCTCCTGGCTGGCTGGCTGGGCGAGCGGGTCGCGTCGTCGCGCCGGTTCGATCGGGGCCGCACCAGGATAACACCGAAGTGGTGGCGTCGCCGCCCTCCGCTATTCGCGGCCTTCGGGGGCGTCGAAGCGCTTTGTCATGGTGACCTCGGCGCCTCGGGGGTCTTGCTCGACCTGGTCGAACAGGGGCCGCAATGGGGCGAGGCGCTCAAGGGCGGGAGTGTCGGGGGAGAACCAGCCGGCCTCATCGCGGATCGTCAGGGTGACGCAGCCGGGGAACTGGTGGTAGAGGGCATTGGCGACGAGGTCGACGGCGTGCCGACCGCCCCAATCCGCGGCGTCGCGGCCGACGTCCAGCAAAGCGACGCCGAGGCGGCGAACCTCGGCTTCGTCCCAGGGGGTCCGGGCCAGCAGCAGGCTCAGCAGGCGCGAGGATTGCGTCAGGGTGTCGGCCTCGGCCAGGGGTCCCAGGGGGATTTCGCCCCGGCCTGCCTGCTCGCGGAGGTCGCGCCGCCAGGTGTCGGCGGCGGTCAGGGCGCGGAAGATCTGGTCGGGCGTGTACGGCTTGGGAACGTAGTCGCTGGCGCCGACGCGGAAGCTCTTGAGCCGGTTGTCGGCGGCGACGCGGGCGGTGACCATCACGACGGGGATGGGGTTGGTCGCGCGGCGGCCCTTCAGGGCGCGGCAGACGTCGAACCCGGTGATATCCGGCAGCATCAGGTCCAGCAACACCACGTCGGGGCGGTGGCGGTCGGCCTTCTCGATGGCCTCGGCCCCGTTGAAGGCCGACTCGGTGCGATAGCCCCGGAGCCGGACCAGCATCGCCAGGAGCTTATTCGCCTCGGGCTCGTCCTCGACGATCAAGGCAGTCGGCATCATGCAGGCCCCTGGGTCCCGACGGCGGAAGCGATTCGGAAACGTCCGGCCTGGACTGGAGAGGGTGGCATCCGGGCCTCGCCCCGCCGCACCCTCAGGGAGATTCTACGGCACTTCGGTCCGTTGGGAACTCCCGACGCGGCAAGCTCAGCGTGATTTGCGTCCCCAGGCCCGGCTCGCTGCGGGCCTCGACGCGCCCGCCGTGCAGCTCGGTGAACTTCTTGACCAGACTGAGGCCGAGGCCCAGGCCCCGGCGATTGAACCCGAAATCGCCGCTGGAATGGCGGCTCGAATCGAACTCGGTGAAGAACGGCTCGAAGAAGTGCGCCAGCTCCCGGGGACCGACGCCGATGCCGCGGTCGATCACCCGGATCTCGGCCAGGTCCGGCCCGGTCAGGCACGCCTCCAGCGCGATCTCGCCGCCGTCGGGGGTGAACTTGATGGCGTTGGTCAGGAGGTTCAGCACCGCGTCCCGGACCTTATCGGCGTCGATCTCAAAGCAGCCCAGGCCCTCGAAGACCTCGACGCGCAAACACTGACGCCGTGCGTGAATGAATGGCGTGATGTGTCCGGCCAGTTCGTTCAGGAGCGCGGTCAGGTCGACCGGCGCGCGTCGGAGCGGGTTGCGCAGGTCGTCGGCCCCGAGCATCTTGAGGGTCGAGGCGACCAGCCGCGCCAGGTGGTCCGAGCCCGCGGCGATCTGATCGAGGATTTCGCGCTCGGAGGGTTCGCGGTCGGGGTTGATGAGGCGGAGGAGGTCGCCGAGGCCCTTGACGATGGTGATCGGTGTATTGAATTCATGGCTGGCGACCTCCAGGAAGGCCGTCTTGAGGCGCACGGAGTCGGCCAGCTCGCGATTGGCGCGGGTCAACTGGTCGTTGGTCCCGCGCAGCTCGTCGATCAGCCGGCGGCGGTCGGCCAGGAGGTCGTATTGTTGGGCCGCCTGGCTCACGATGGCCTCAAGCTCGGCGGCATCCCAGGGCTTGTGGATGTATCGGAAAATCTGGCCCTCATTGACCGCTCCGATGACGGCCTGGATATCCGCGTAGCCGGTGAAGAGCATGCGGATGGCGTCGGGAACCAGCAGGCGGGCGCGTGCCAGGAAGGCGTCGCCGGTCATGCCGGGCATGCGCTGGTCGGACAGGATGACGTGGACCTCGTGCTCCTGGAGGAGGGCCAGGGCGGTCGGGCCATCGTGGGCGGTCAGGACATGATAGCCGCGGTGGAAGAGGTGCTGGAGGCTCTCCAGCACGGCGTCCTCGTCGTCCACGATCAGCAGGCGGTGCCCACTCTGGCGCGTCCGGGGGGGCTCCCGCCGCGACAGGTCGTCCCGCGTTCCCTCGGCGGACCCGGGTCGGACGGTCGAGGGTGGCGATGGACTCATGATAACAGGCACACGCAGGGGGACGATTTCGGGTCGGGCGCGGCTTCACCGAGGACACACGGCGTCCACCACTCAGGGCGGCGGCGTGACGCCGCCGAGGCGGTGAACTTCGGTTTCGAGGGTCGAAACGCGGCTTTGCAGCGTCAGGATCGATTCGCGGAGTCGCCCGCCCTCGTCGGCCGCGGCGATCAGGCGGTCGTATTCGTCGGCGGCCTGACGGACGGCGGCCTGAAGTTCCTCGGGCTGCCAGGGCTTCTTGAGGAACTGGAAGACGTGCCCCTGGTTGATCGCGGCGATGATCGACTCCAGGTCGGTGAACCCGGTGAAGAGCATGCGGACGGCTTGCGGGTTCTTGGACTTGACCTTTTCCAGCAGTTCCACGCCGGTGATGCGCGGCATGCGCTGATCGGTCATGATGATGTGGATTTCCTCCTCCTGCATCAGGCGGAATCCCTCCTGGGCGCCGTGGGCCTTGAGGACGCGGAACTCGCGGCGCAGGAGGTCGTGGACGGAGTCGCAGACGTCGGGCTCGTCGTCGACGACCAGGAGGCAGTGCTTGATGGTCTGGCTCATCGGTCGCCCTCAAGGCGGTCGGGGTGGGGAACGGTGTTGCCGGCGGCCCCGGTCTCGGGGGCGACCCTGGGCAGCAGGACGCGGAAGCAGGTGCCCTCGCCGAGGCGGCTCTCCACGTCGATCCGGCCGCCATGCCCGGTGACGATGCCGTGCGAGATCGACAGGCCCAGGCCGGTCCCCTCGCCCACGGGCTTGGTGGTGAAGAAGGGGTCGAACAGCCTGGGGATGTTCTCCGGGTCGATGCCCGACCCGTTGTCGCGGATCTCAACGGCCTGATGCTCGTCCTGCTGGCGGATCGTGACGCGAAGGCGCCCCCCCTCGGGCCGTTCGGCCTCCTCGATCGCCTGCACGGCGTTGACCAGCAGGTTCAGCAAGACCTGGCTGATCTGCGAGCCGACGCAGTGGACCTTGGGCAGCCCCTGCGGAACGTCGATCGCCTGCTCGACGCCGCTGCGTCGCAGGCGGCCCTGGATCATTTCCAGGGCCGAGGCCAGCAGGTCGCCCAGGGCGACATCCTCCATCTTCGGGGCCCCGGTGCGCGCCAGGCCGCGAAGGTTCTGCACGATGTTGGCGACGCGCTGAACGCCCTCGCGGGTGCGCGAGAGCAGGCGCCCCAGGTTCTCGCGGACGTAGGGCCAGTCGACCTCCTCGCTGAGGTCCTTGATCGTACCGAGGGCGTCGGGGGCGGCGACGGCCAGGGCGTCATGGGTCGCCTCGTAGGCGTCCATCATCGCCCGTATGCCCTTCAGGTCACGCTCCAGGACGGCGAGGTTGTTGCCGATGTAGGCCAGGGGGTTGTTGATCTCATGCGCGACCCCGGCGCTGAGCAGGCCGATCGAGGCGAGCTTCTCCGACTGGGCGAGCATCGCGCGCATCCGCTGGCGCTCGGCCTGGTCGCGGATCGAGCCGATGAACTGCGTTGCCCCGGCGACCTCCACGGCGCTCAGCGACAGCTCCATCGGGAACTCGGTGCCGTCCTTGCGGCGGCCCCGCAGCTCGACCGTGCGGCCCACGACGCGAGGGTCGCGCGTGCGCAGGTACCGCTCGAAGCCAGCGTTGTGGGGACCGTGGAACTCCGCGGGCATCAACACCGTGATCGGTTGGCCGATGACCTCCCCGGCCTCGTACCCGAAGGTGCGCCCGGCGGCCGGATTGAACAGGGTGATGAGCCCCCGGTCATCGGCCACGACCACGGCGTCGTGGCAACCTTCGGTCAACTGGCGATACCGGGCCTCGGATTGAGTCAGGGCGCGATGCTTCTCCTCGATCTTGCGGGCATTCTGCAACTGCGCCTCGTCGAAGCGGCGGCGGGCCTGCTCCAGGGCCTTGCGCTCGGAGATGTCGCGCATCACGGCCAGGACGGCCCGCTGGCCCTCGAACAGGATGGTCGAGGTGCTGATTTCCACGGGGATCAGGCGGCCGTCCTTGGTGTGGTGGCGCCCCTCGAACGACAGCCGACCCTGCTGAAGCTGCCGCTCCAGCCGACCCTCGTAGCCGCTGGCGAATTCGGGGTCGTCGATGTCGCGGGTCGAGAGCTGGAGCAGCTCCTCGCGGGTGTAGCCCAGGTGGCGGCACACCGCCGGGTTCACGTCGAGGATCTGGCCAGCCAGGTCGTGGACGAAGATGCCGTCCTCGATCCCCTCGAACAGGGCTCGCGCCCGGCGCTCCGAGGCCACCAGCGCCGTTTCCGTCGCCCGGCGGGTGGTGACGTCGCGCAAGGTCCGCCGCAGCCCGAGGATGGTGCCGTCGGCGTCGCGCCGCAGGCGGTTCTCGATCGCGGCGATCAACTTCCGGCCGTCCTTGGTGACGAAGGTCCGCTCCGTCGGGTGGGGGGGGCGGACCTCACGTACCATCTCGGCGATGGACAGGCGCGTTTCCTCCTGCTCCGGCGCGTCCACGAAGTCGGCGATCGCGCGGCCGAGCAATTCCGGGCGCGTGTAGCCCAGGAGGTCGCATTCGGTGCCGTTCACGCTGACGAGCCGACCCTCGCAATCGAGCTCATCGTAGCCGAAGGGGGCCTCGTCGTAGAGCCTGCGGAACCGCGCCTCGCTCTCGCGGATAGCGTGCTCCGCGCGGTTGCGTTCGGCGATGTCGGTGATGAAGGCGGAGAACCCCAGAATCACGCCACACTCGTCGCGGTACGTGGCGGCGACCACTTCCACCGGCACGACGCGGCCGTCCTTGCGAACGTACTTCTTGGAGTACCGCTGCGGCTGGCCGGTTTCCGCCAGCCGCTGGAGCCGCTCGTCGGTGATTTGCACCGAGTCCTCGTGAGTCAGGTCACTGACGGACATGCCGAGCAGTTCCTCGACCGAGTATCCGGTCAGGTCCGCCAGCGCTTGATTGACGCGGCGAAAGCGCCGTTCCTTGTCGAACATCACGAACGGCTGCCCGGTCTGATCCAGCAGCCAAGAAAGCAGCCGGGGGTCGTCATCCACGGCCAGCGAAGGGCGTGAGGCATCGCCACGGGCGTCGGTCAGGGGTTGCGGACCGTTGGTCGTCGAGGAATCCACGGACCTGAATCCTCCCCGGTTCCGAGGGAATTGGGCGACCGACCCGGATTCGCCAGGATGGTACGAGTGTACGAGAGGAGTCGCCGTCTGCCAAGCAAATTGAAGGCCGGTTCCCGCCGACCAGACCCCCTCCGTCGGAGCTTCCTCACCCCCCCACATCCCAACCCGTTGAGGAGCGGCCGGCGCCCGATCGCGAAATCTTCCCGGTCAGGTGCCGGAGGTAGAGAACCGGTAGTGGGTGTGGTCGGTGCCAGCGTCTTCCCCACGGGTGCCGTGGCGGCCGAAGCGCCAGAGGCGGAAGGAGGTGTCGGCTTGCGGCACGCCGCCGATCCGCCGCCCGCCCGCCCAGGCCTCCGCCCTCCGCCGATAAGTCCCACGGACGCCCGGCTGACGGCCGTCCAGGGCGGCCCCCGCCGGATCTCGATCCGGCTCGCCGATTCTAGCACCCCCGGCCGCGCCGCGCTCATAGGGAAAATCACGACCGCATCGTTTGGAAAAAAGGGCCTTGACCTGACGATCCGAGAGGACTATCTCCCCGCTCGCCCTCCATTCCATCCACGCACCATCGAATTCCAACTTGCGAGCCATACGCCATGAAATCCCGATCGCGCCCTGCCCGCAAATATTGCCCTTCCTCGGTCGGGATCGAGACGCTAGAACCACTCCTGATGTTGAGCGGTACACCCCCCCGATAGCGAATCCGGATTTTGCCTCCACGGCGGGGCTGTCGCCGGTGGCGATCGCCGTGATGGCCAATGACACCGATCTCGCCGGCCTGCCGCTGTCGGTCGCATCGTTCGCGCAGGGATCGCAAGGAGGGTCGGTGTCACGCTCGCCGTTCGACCCGAACGTGCTGGTCTACCTGCCGAGCCCGTCGGCCGCGTCCGCGGGTCGGGACGATTTCCTCTCCACCCTCAGCGACGGCCAATCCGGCTCGGCCTCGGCCGTCGTCACGCTCACGATCTCCAGCTCGAGTGGCCGCGGTAACGGCCGGTTGGAACCGGCCCTACACAGACCGGGATCCGTTGTCGCACCCTACGATTGAGGGGCTGGCTCTCAGTTTTCGTCATCAAGGAGGATTGCCCATGCGAACCCCGACTCATGTCTGGACCGTTTCCCTGGCGGCCTTCGGCCTCCTGGCCTGCGCCTGTCGGGCCGACGCGGCCCCGCCCCCGCGCGACGACTTCACGCCGGCGCCGCGGGACCGGCCCGCAGTCATCAGCATCATGGACATGATGCACAACGTCCGCCAAGTCGCCTTCTCGCCCGACGGCCGGACACTGGCCGCCTGCGCTGAGTCGTGGGCCACCGCGGACAAGGAAGAACTGGTCAAGCTCTACGACGTGGCCACCCTGGAGGAACGCCTGCGGTTCCGGCCGGTCGAGGACCGGGTCAGAACCGGCGATAACAGCGCCCATGCCCCGATGTTCTCGCCCGACGGCCGGCTATTGGCGCTGGCGGACAGCTACGGCGAGGTTGCCCTCTGGGACCCGTCCACCGGACGGCGGCTCTCCGTCCTGCCGGGGTCAGATCGAGGGGTTCGCGCCCTCTCCTTCTCGCCCGACGGCACGACGCTGGCCGTCTGCCCCGCAGGCCGCGATCCCTGGGTTCTCGACCCGTCCACCGGCCGGGAGCGGATGGTTCTGCGCGGGCACGACGTGAAGCAAGGCCGGCGGGTCCGGGCCGTGGCTTACAGTCCCGATGGCAAACGGATCGCCACGGCCTGCGAGGACCGCACCGCGCGGGTCTGGGACGCGGCCACCGGGCGGCAGATCCGGGCCTTCACCGATCCCAATGGGTTCTTCTCCGTGGCCTTCTCCCCCGACGGCCGCAGCCTCGCCGCGGGCACCGATTGCGGCGACCCGGACCGGCCGTGCCCCGACGTCTTGCTCTGGGACGTGGAGACCGGCCAGCAGAAGGCGGCCTGCGTCCCGGGCCACGAGAAGCAGGTCTGTGCCCTGGCCTTCCGTCCCGACGGCCGCACCCTGGTGTCGCTGACCCGATGCGGGGCCGTCCACCTGTGGGACGTGGAGACCGGCCAGGAGAAGGCGGCCTTCCAGCGCCACCTGCTGTACCCCGACTGCATGGCATTGTCGCCCGACGGCAAGACGATCGCGCTGGGCGGCATCTTCCAGGACCCGGTGACCGGCGTCATCACGATCCTGGAGACCGACGGCGAGACCTTCCGCCTCCGCGAGCCCGCACCCTGAAACGCGGGCGGCCGGTATCGCCCGTCGGTGCCGCCTTGACCCCCCGGCATTCCACCCCAACGATGATCGGGAGAGCGGGTGCCCCGGCGGAAACCTCGCAAGCAGGCGCCGGGTCTGGCCGTCAGATCGAGGGGGTGCGATGTCCGGGACGTTGGCGCGGAATCCGGCGAGCGAATTCCCCGTCGCCCGGACGGTCGAAGCCGTGCGTCTCGCCGTGCGCGAGGCACGCGCCGCGGGACGATCGATTGGGCTCGTGCCGACGATGGGTGCGCTTCACGAGGGGCACGCCCGGCTGATCGAGGCCTGTCGGGCCGAGGCCGAATTCGTGGTCGTCTCGATCTTCGTCAACCCGACCCAGTTCGGGCCGGGCGAGGACTTCTCGCAATATCCCAGGACGTTCGAGGCCGACCTCGCCCTCTGCGCTCGTGCCGGGGCGCACGCGATCTTTGCCCCCGGCGTCGAAGTGCTCTACCCGCACGGCGGGGGTTCCACGTTTGTGGAGGTTCCCGGCCCTTCGGCTCTCCTCGAAGGGGCCATGCGGCCGGGCCACTTCCGGGGGGTAGCGACCGTGGTCCTCAAGCTGCTGCAGGCCGTCGGCCCGGACGTGGCGGCGTTCGGGCTCAAGGATTATCAGCAACTGGCCGTCATCCGGCGGATGGTCGCGGACCTGTTGGTGCCGACGCGACTGCTGGCCGTCGCCACGGTGCGCGAGGCCGACGGGCTGGCGATGAGCAGCCGCAACCGCTACCTCGACGGCCCGCAACGCCGCGCCGCCGTCGTGCTTTCCCAGGCTCTGCGCCGCGCCTCGGCCGCTGTTCAAGACGGGGAAGGGGACGCCGACCGGGTTCGACAGATTTTGCGGGAGTCGGTAGAATCGGAACCGTTGGCGCGACTGGAATATGCCGAGGTGGCCGACGCCGAGACCCTGGAGCCCCTGGCAGGGCCGCACGGGAGTCAGCGCGCCGTCGCCTTGCTGGCCGTGCGGATCGGGCCGGCGAGGCTGATCGACAACACGATCCTGCCGGAACGGGCCCCCCGATGCAGTTAAAACTCCTCAAGAGCAAGCTCCACCAGGCGGCGGTCACCGGCAGCGATTTGAATTACCACGGCAGCCTGACGATTGACCCGGAGCTGATGGACGCCGTGGGCCTCCTGCCCTATGAGGCGATCCTGGTCAGCAACATCGCCACGGGCCTCCGCGCCGAGACGTATGCCCTGCCCGGTGTCCGGGGGGGCGGCCAGATCGAGCTGAATGGCGCGATGGCGCGCCTGGGGGCCGTCGGCGATCGCCTGATCGTCATGGCGTATGCCCTGCTGGAGCCCTCGGAAGTGGCGGAGCACTCCCCGAAAGTCGTGGCGCTGGACGCCCAGAACCGGATCGTCTCGCACCTGGACTACGCGGCCCTGGCCGACGGTTGACGGCTCACCCCCTTTCGATCCGCGAGGCCGCGACGCATGCGTCCGATCCTGTTCAGGCTGCCGGGGCTGGGCTTGCCGATCTTCGGCTACGGCCTCATGCTGTTCTTCGCGTTCCTGGGCTCGATGAACCTGACCGCCTGGCGCGCCCGCCGCGAGAAGCTTGACCCCGAGGTCATCTACGACCTGGCGCTCTGGGTCTTCCTGGGCGGCCTGGTCGGCGCACGCCTGCTCTATGTCTGGCAATACTGGAACGTGCGCGTCAAGACCCTCTGGGATGTCTTCAAGATCTGGGAAGGCGGGATCGTCTTTTACGGCAGCATCCTGGGCGGGGCGATCGCGACCCTGCTCTACTGGCGGGTGCGGCGCTTCCCCCTGCGGCCGGTGATGGATGCCATCGCGCCGTCGCTGGCCCTGGGGATCGCCCTGGGGCGGATCGGCTGCTTCCTCAACGGCTGCTGCTTCGGCGACCAGTGCGACCCCAGGTTCCCCCTGGGCGTCCGGTTCCCCGCGCACTCCTCCCCCTGGGCCGACCAGGTCCACAGCGGCGCGATCGCGCAGGACGCCGCGTGGTCGCTTCCCGTCCACCCGACGCAACTCTATTCGGCCCTCGACGGCCTGATCCTGCTGGCGCTGCTCTCGGCCTATTATCCCCTGCGGCGTCGGGACGGCGAGGTGATCGGGCTGCTGATGGTCACCTACCCGATCACGCGGTTCCTGGTCGAGGGCCTCCGCAACGACGAAGGGGCGTTCTTCGCGGGCCTGACGATCTCGCAGAACATCAGCATCGCGCTGTTCCTGGGCGGCCTGGCGTTCTGGTACGGCCTGTCAAGGATGCCCGCGGAGCGATTCGCCGACACCGCGAGGCCCGAAGGCGACCTGGGCACCTCGGCGAGGGATGCCGCGTCGCTCGCCTCGTGAGGGTCGGCGGCCTCGTCAAGGGACGCGCAGGTGGTCGAGGATGCGGCCGAGGATCGCGTCGGGGGAGAGGCCCTCGGCGTCGGCCTCGTAGCTGACCTGGACGCGATGCCTCAGGACGTCACGCGCCAGCGACTTCACGTCGTGAGGGGTGACATAGTCGCGGCCGGAAAGCAGGGCATGGGCTCTGGACGCCTGGACCAGGGCCAGGGTGGCTCGGGGGCTGGCGCCCAGGTCGATCAGGGGAGCCAGGTCACCCAGGCCGAAGGAGGACGGGTCGCGGGTGGCGCGCACGAGGTCGACGGCGTACTCCTTGATCGGCGGAGCCACGCGGACGGCCCGTGTCCGAGCGCGCAGGGCCAGGACCACGGCCGGACCGAACAGCGGGGGAGCCTCGGGCAGGGACTCGGACACGCCGGGCAGGTCGAGCATCGCCAGTTCGGAGGCGCGGTCGGGGTAGCCGACCGTCAGTTTCATCAGGAAGCGGTCGAGCTGGGCTTCGGGGAGGGCGTAGGTCCCTTCCTGCTCGATCGGGTTCTGCGTGGCCAGGACGAAGAACGGTTCCGGCAGGCGGATCGTGCGGTCGCCGACGGTGACCTGGCCGTCCTGCATCGCCTCCAGCAAGGCGCTCTGGACCTTGGCCGGGGCGCGGTTGATCTCGTCGGCCAGCAGGACGCTGGTGACGATCGGGCCGGGGCGGATGTCAAACTCGCCCGTGGCGGGGCGGTAGATCTGGGTGCCGGTCAGGTCGGCCGGCAGCAAGTCCGGG
>JAABUQ010006063.1_pt1 | contig 18670 bp, 16 predicted proteins | sample 5560001 | NCBI WGS metagenome assembly JAABUQ01 (sample SAMN10711888, study PRJNA513371) | rock metagenome | isolation source: Antarctica rocks | place: Antarctica: Victoria Land, Finger Mt nord | collected 2015-12-18
TGTCGTCTTGGATTGTCATGCTAATTCCGGATTTTGCGTGTTCTTAGCGTGCCCGTGGAGCCTCTTCCGTCGCGACCATTGCTTTGCCGCTCGAAAGATTTTTCTTCTTGCACCGGACCACCTGCCCGGGGCCAAACTGCCAGGTTTCGCCTTCGGGCATGTCCTCGACGATCTTATAGTAGTCCCGGCCGAGATGTTCCGCGCGAACTGCTCGCAGCACGTTCAAGCCTTCGCCGACCAGCATGACGTAGATCGTCGTCTCCTTACCAGCGGGGATCGACGCGGCTTGCGGCGGAGCAGCCAGTGGCGGAGGGGGAGGGGGAGGGGGAGCAGGAGGGAACGCGACCGACGGCTCGGGAACTGATGCAGACGCGGGAAATTGCTGGTTCTCGGGTTCTTCGGCCGGTTCGTCAAGTGTTTCACCGAACGAGGGTCGGGTGAAGGTAGCCGTCAACGGCGGCTGCGACCCAGGGGCCTGTGACACCGGGACTTGTGACACTGGGGAAGGAAGCGCCACCGGTTGCGCTTGGGGAACGATCGTGCGAGCAGGAGTGGGCGCAGGCGAACTCGGAGTCGCCGGAAATGCAGCCGGCGGAATTGGAGCCTGCGAGGGAGTAAAAGAAAAAGATGGCGCGCCTTGTGGCAGAGTCCCATACTGCACGCGTCCGCTCATGCGCGTGCGATCGAGCACCCAGAGAAGAATCGTCAGGCCGATCCAGGTGAGCGGGATCCACTGCTGACTGATTTCATCGAGCGACTGCTGGGCGAACTTCAGAAGGGGAATCGCCGAAGCGAGCGCCAGGCATAAGGCCACGGCCGCCGAAAATCCCAAGCTCTCCAAGACTGAGCGGTAGCCTTCCCGGTCGAAGGCAAGCAGCACGATCGCCAAAACAAGTCCGACAATACTTGCAACCCATGCAAAGTTACTCGTCAACAGCGTAAATCCGAACGCGGCGGCCAGCACCGAAACAGCTAAAGCGGTTCCATCTATCTGAAACTTAGGCATTGTTCTCTGAAGGCTCAATTCTAGCCGACGCTTTCGCCGGACTGCCCGTTGCGTCTCGAGCGCCGTCATCTTCGTCTAACCTAGTAAGCAGCAACTCATGTCCTCGATTGTGTTGGACGTACCACAGGCGGAAGAGCTGTTTCGCAGCCTGGAAGAGAAGGTACGCGGCCTTCGGCCAAATGAAGATCTCAGAGCGCTCGACCGTGCGTACCGTTTTGCCGCCACGGCCCACAAGAACCAGAAGCGCAAATCCGGCGAGCCGTATATCACGCACCCGCTGGCGGTTGCGCACCTCCTGGCCGACATGCAGATGGACGTGGTTTCGCTGCAAACCGGCTTGCTCCACGATGTGCTCGAAGACTGTTCAGTTGCTCTCGACGAGATCCGGGAGAAGTTCGGGGAGGATGTGGCGCGTTGTGTCGATGGCGTCACCAAGCTGAGCAAAATCAGCTTCGCCAACCGCGAGGATCGCCAGGCCGAGAGCTTGCGCAAGATGCTGCTCGCCATGACCACCGATGTCCGGGTCATTATCGTGAAACTGGCTGACCGGCTGCACAATATGCGCACCATCGGGTCTCTTTCTCGCGAACGCCAGGAGAACATCGCGCAGGAAACGATCGACATCTACGCTCCCATCGCGCACCGTCTCGGGATGGGTAAAGTGCGCGGCGAATTGGAAGACCTCTCATTCCGTGCGCTGCATCCCGAGGCTGCCGCCGACCTGATGCGCGACATCGAATCGAAACGCCAGGAATATGAAATCTGGCTTCGCCAAGTACAGACCGATATCGAGCAGCGGCTTCTGCGGGAAGACATATCGGCGCGCGTCGAAGGCCGCGTCAAGCGAGCTTACTCGGTTTACCTGAAGCTGAAACGCCAGAAGATCACGCTCGACCAGGTTTACGACATCGTTGCCATCCGTATCATCACTGATTCGGTGAAGAATTGCTACGCCGCCTTGGGCGTGATTCATAACGAATGGCATCCCGTGCCCGGGCGCATCAAGGACTTCATCGCGATGCCGCGGCCCAATCTGTACCAGTCGCTCCACACGTCCGTTATAGGGCCCGGCGGCGTCACATTCGAGGTGCAGATTCGCACGGAAGAGATGCACCGCATCGCCGAAGAGGGTATCGCGGCGCACTGGAAGTACAAAGAGGGTAGCAAAGGCCCAGGCCTGGAGGATCAGCGCATCGCGTGGCTAAGGCAACTGGTTGAGTGGCAGCGCGAGATGAGCGATTCGGGCGACTTTCTGTCGTCCGTCAAAATGGATCTCTACGGCGAAGAGGTCTACACGTTCACCCCCAAGGGGCGCGTGATCGTCCTGCCGAGACAAGCGACACCCATCGACTTTGCCTACGCGATTCACAGCGACGTTGGCAATACCTGCACCGGCGCCCGAGTGAACGGCGCGATCAAACCGCTCAAAGCCACGCTGCGCAATGGCGACGTAGTTGAGATCCTGACTCAGCCCGGCCATCAGCCCAGCCGTGACTGGCTCGCTGTTGTGAAGACCTCACGCGCGCGCAACCGGATCAGGCATCTCATCAACGCTGTCGAGCGCGCCAAGGCCGTCGAGATAGGCCAGAAATCGCTCGAGAAGGAAGCACGGCGCATGGGCGTGAGCCTCAGCCGTTTGTCGAACAACGACCTTTCGTCGGTCGCCTCCGAGTACGGCGTCAGCAAAACCGACGATCTCTATGCTGCTTTGGGGTTTGGCCGTTTCTCTGCGCGTCAGGTCTTGCAAAAGGTAATGCCGGAAGAGAGCGCTTCGGGGGCGAGTGCACCACTTCCGCTGCCCCCGCGCATTCCGCAACTTCATACCGATGGAGCGCTGGCAAACGGCGATCTGACGATTCACGTGAAGGGTGCTGACGATGTCTTGGTATATCGAGCCAAGTGCTGCAGCGCGGTACGCGGCGAGCAGATTGTCGGTTACATCACCCGGGGCAAAGGCATTGCGGTACATTCCGCCCAATGTCCCAACGTGCAGAAGCTTCTCTACGAGCCGGAACGGAAAATTGCGGTCGAGTGGGCACGCAGCGCGGATGATCCGCTACCCGTCAAAGTAGTTATTTACACTGACGATCGCCCTGGTATTCTGCACCAGCTCACATCGGTGCTCGATGCGGAACGCAGCAATATTCGAACTCTGGAAGCACGCGGAGATGAGAAGCGAACCGACAATAGCGCGGTCGTCGACATTACCATTGATGTACGGGATAAGAAGCAGCTGGAGCGCGTGATTACGGCGTTCCGGCGCATCCCGGGAGTGCGCGATATCGAGCGCATGCAGAGCGCAACTTAAATCAAATGCAAGATCAAATGGAAACTCTTCCGGCCGCTACCGATCCGGAGCATATAGCGATATCAAAATCGACCGGGATCAAGATTGATTGGCGCGATGGGCATCACAGCGACTACTCGCTCGCTTACCTGCGGGATGAGTGCCCTTGCGCAACCTGCAGTGGCTCCCATGGAACTGAGCCGCAGCGATCGAGTTATTCGAAACCGGAACCGTTCCAGATGTTCAAGCCGGCTCTTCGGATGGACTCAGTAGAGGCGGTAGGGCAATACGCGGTCCGGATGTACTGGAACGATGGACACAGTTCCGGCATTTACTCGTTCGAGCATCTCAGGACGATCTGCCCGTGCGAGCAATGCCAGAGGGGACGAGTTAACTGGTGTTCCGATATCTAACGCTGCTGGGCCACTAAAGCAACCGGAAACTAACTTCGATCGTGGCCTGTGTGGCGACCGGACGTCCGCCTCTAACACCGGCCCGGAAGCGCCATTTCTGAACCGCTTCGATCGCCTTTTCATCGAGCCCTAGGCCGAGTGGCCGAACCACCTTGATGTCTCGCGGTAAGCCGTTCGCATCTACCACGAGCGACAACAGAACCGTGCCCGAGTATTTCGCTTTGCGGGCTTCTTCCGAATATTCCGGCTCTGTTTTGCTAATCAAGAGGGGAGCAGAAACTTCGCCGCCGACGCGATAGACGCCGCCTCCGGTTCCACCCCCGGATCCCGGACCATAACCGTTGCCGTCACCAGAACCCACTCCGCCGCCGTGACCTGCACCCAAACCCTGCCCGCCGGGGCCGCCCGAAAGCGGGGCTATCTTCGCGAGTGGATCACCGTAATCCGGAGCCACAATCTGCGGAGCCGGGGCATTAATAGTGGGCACAACCGGCAGCAGCGGCTTTGGTACGGCCAGAGCTGGAGGAACAAATGGCTTCAGAGCCTGCTTAGGAGCCGCGCCTTTGGTGACGGGCGTCGGCGTGTGCTGGCCACCGCCGCCACCGCCACCCGATTTCGTGGCTGCAGGAGGCAACTTCGGCTGGTAAGGCGGAATATAGGTGATCGGACCCAGGTCCCTGATCGTCTTCCGCACCAAAGGCGTCTGGAAAACAGCCAGCAGAAGCACGACCACACCCACGTGAATCAGGATAGAGACCAAGCCTGACTTTTTCTCGCCTCCGCCATACGCGCCCCAGATGCTTCCCATCTCGACGGGCTTCGACGTCAGTTCAAGCGGTGACAGCTTTGGCGGATTGATCAAATCCCTGACATTCGCTACAAGAGATTTGTACCAGGGCTGCTCGAGAGCGGCCATGTCGCCAAATTCGGTGCTCTCAATCGGACGAGATGTGAGCTCAAGCGGCGGTAGCTTCGGAGGATTCAATGTCTCGCGAATGCCTCTGCCGATGGACTTGTACCACGGCTCTTCAATGTTCGTTGACATCAACAGCCGGTCCAGATTGTCACCGGCCTGAGCCCGATTCAGATGAGCATCCGGTCTTACCGTTGCAGTATGCTCCACAGGTTCCTTTTCTACGTCGGTAATCACTACACGCTCCGGAGATTATGCTTCTCGCGACTTAACTCCGCAATTTACTCCCAGGTACACGCTTGGACGCGACCGTCGAAATCGCAGTTGCACAAATCATATGACGAGTCACGATGGCCGGTGTCTTCAGTTTATATCAGCAAAGGGCAGGGAAAGACCATCGGGCACTCGGTAATCTTTCGTAAACAGCTCATTCGCCGCTCTCCAAAAGAAATGGTTCCGCTTCAAGCCAGATACTCTCCAGTACGTCAGTCAGCTCATGACCGGATTCGAGGCGCACCAGATTGGCTGCCGGGTGATTCTGAACAAAAGCCAACGATTGTTCTATGGGTACTACCCGATCCTGGTTTCCGTGGAATAGCAGAGCGGCCTGACGCATGTCGGGAAAAGGCTCATGCCGGGCAGCGTCCTCTATGAAGTCATAGGAGAGCGGCATTTCGCAGCCCTCCCCATAATGAAAAACTTTGAAGGAACCGCTTCGCCGCCATTCGGCTAGCCGTTCCGGTCCGAGTTGAGCAGTCCAGAGCTGGTAAAACCCGAATGCCGGTGCGAGCAGGACTACTCTGCTGACGGTACTGTGGCGCGCAGCATAGATAGCCGCCCAGGCTCGATCCGACCAGGATGCAGGGTCTATCACCTATCAAGCTTTCGAGCAGCGCGAGCTGCCGGCTGACCGTAAGCCGCTCAAAATTGCCCGCCGCCAAATCCGGAATCTGCACGGAAAAACCTGCTGCTCCGAGCCTCTTCGCGAAGAACTGGGCCTTGCGCGAGCGGGGACCGGAAGCGAATCCGTGGAGGTATAGGATACTCAAACTGTCTGACAATCTCTACATGTTAGCGATGCTGAACAGCATACGCGCCCCGGCAAAATCGTCGATGAGGTAGTTTAGTGAGTTGAACCGCGCAGCTTGATCGGCGGTACGGAAATTTGCGAACACAGGAGAACAAGGAATGTCGGTAGCCGAAAGAGTAAAGCAGATCATCGTGGAACAACTGGGTGTGGACGAAAACCAGGTGGACCCCAGCGCCTCCTTTGTGGATGATTTAGGAGCGGACTCACTCGATATCGTCGAGTTGGTAATGGCTTTCGAGGAAGCGTTTGATCTCGATATACCCGATGAGGATGCCGAAAAGATCAAGACGGTGAAAGATGCGGTCGACTACATTGAGGCCAAGAAGAAGTAGTTGCCGGACGCCCGGAAATAGATCCCGCAAAGCGCGGGCAGGAACGGTATGGCTGGGCGAAGAGTTGTAGTTAGCGGCGTCGGTCTACTGAGTTCAGTCGGAATCGGCACGGACGAGACCTGGGCCGCGATACTGAGCGGCCATAACGGGATCGGACCTATCACCCAGTTCGACGCCTCCGGGTTTTCCACGCGCATTGCCGGTGAGGTAAAGAATTTCGACCCCCTCCGCTACGTCGAAAAAAAAGACGTCAAGAAGATGGGCCGGTTCATTCAGTTCGCGGTAGCAGCGAGCGAGTTTGCCATGCAATCCGCCGGGCTCGGGTTTGCTTTCGAAGAAGACTCTGAGAGCATCGGCGTCTATATCGGCAGCGGGATCGGCGGCTTTGAAGTCATCGAGCGGGAACATAGGAATCTCCTCGAGAAAGGCCCCAGCCGCATTTCGCCTTTCTTCATTCCGGCCATCATCGTCAATTTGGCCAGCGGCTACGTTTCGATCAAATATAACGCTAAAGGTCCAAACTCCGCGACGGCCACTGCTTGCACGACGAGCGCGCACTCGGTAGGAGATTCCTTCCGCCTCATCCAGCATGGCTACGCAGACGTCATGATCTCGGGCGGAACAGAGGCGTGTATTACACCCATGGGCATTGGCGGTTTTGCGGCTATGCGCGCGCTTTCCTCGCGCAACGACGAACCCCAGAGAGCTTCGCGTCCCTGGGACAAAGAGCGTGACGGATTTGTAGTTGGCGAGGGTGCCGGCATTTTGATCCTGGAGGAATTAGAACACGCCCGCCGCCGCGGAGCGCACATCCTCGCTGAGATCGTCGGGTACGGAATGAGCGCGGATGCTCACCACATCACTGCTCCTCCCGACGACGGCAACGGCGGGTACCGGGTAATGCGGAATGCTCTGCGCGATGCCGGCATTGAACCTTCTCAGGTCCAGTACGTCAATGCTCACGGCACATCCACGGGCTTAGGGGATCAGGCAGAGACGCTGGCACTGAAGCGCGCTTTTGGCGACCATGCCTACAAACTTGCCGTCAGCTCGACGAAATCCATGACGGGCCACTTACTCGGAGGCGCAGGAGGACTGGAAGCAGGCTTTACGGTTCTTGCGCTGCGTGATCAGATCGCGCCGCCCACCATGAATTACGAGCACCCCGATCCCGGCTGCGATCTCGATTACTTGCCGAATAAGGCTCGTCCCATGGCAATCGAATACGCGCTGTCCAATAGTTTCGGATTCGGCGGCACGAACGGCTGCCTCATCTTCAAACACTTCGACCAGTGAGTATTGCGCGGGGCCCCGTGGCGACTTCCGTGTAGCAGCTCTCCGTCATACTAGGAGAGGGTTGCCCACGACGACGCCCCAAACGCCCTATGAAAATAGTAGTCTCCGTGAAGCAGGTTCCGGCGCGGGATTCTCTGCTGCGAGTGAACCCTGACGGCCAGTGGCTCGATGAGAGCGACATCACCTACGAAATGAATGAGCCCGATGCTTACGCGCTCGAAGAGGCTCTGCAACTCAGAGAAAAGCTGGGCGGTGAAGTGGTTGTTTTGTGCCTGGGGCAGCAGCGTGCGGCACAGACAATTCGCGAGGCTTTGGCCAAAGGCGCCGACCGCGCGATCCACATTGAGATCCCCGGCGAGACCGGCGAGCAGCGCACACTCGACGCGCTCGAAACGGCCCGGCTGCTCGCGGGAGCACTCAAGACCGAGACGCCGGATATGATTCTGACGGGCCTGCAGTCGGACGACTTGGGCTACGGCCAAACGGGCGTGATTCTGGCGGAACTGCTCGGCTATTCACACGCGACGATCGTGATGGAAGTGGAGCCGCAGGATGGCATGGTTCGGGTAAAGCGAGAGCTGGAGGACGGTTGGTTCCAGAACGTGCTCTTGCCGCTTCCCGTGGTGCTGACGATTCAATCGGGGATTAAGAAACTCCGCTACGCCACATTGATGGGAATCAAGAAGGCCAAGACGAAGACAATACAGACTCTCTCCGCGGCGGAACTACGCTCAAGCGATGCGCCGACGGCTAGCATCGCTCAAGTCTATGCCCCGCATCACAGCAAACAGACGCAGATCTTATCGGGCAACCCGCGGGAAATCGCGCAACAACTCGTTGAGAAGTTGAAGTTTGAAGCGAGGGTGATATGAGCGTTCTGGTTGTCTTGGAACAGCGCGAAGGCAAGTGGAATCGCATGTCCTTCGAGGCGCTGGCGGCTGCTCAAAAGCTTGCCGAAGCGCTGAAGGTGCCGGTTAAAGCCGCTGTCCTATCCGCAGACACAAAGCAACTAGCCGAAGAGGCTGCGAACTATGGGGTCGCGCAGGTGTTCGCTCTCGATCATCCATTGCTTGGGAACTACACTCCGGATGGATACACGGTGGCGCTCGAGCAACTAATCCGCGCCAAGCAGCCAAAGGCCGTTGTTTTTCCCCACACGTATCAGGTTCGCGATTACGCTCCAAAGCTCTCCACGCGTCTAGGCCGTTCTCTTGTGAGCGATGTGGTCGATGTGAAAATCGAGGACGGATCCGCGCTCTTTGTCCGGCAGCTTTTCCAAGGCAAGTTGAACGCAGACGTTCGTGTAAGCGGCGAGCCCGAGTTTGTCTCCATTCAAGCCGGTGCGTTTCGGGCAGCTGAACCCGGCGGCGAGAAAGCGCCTGTCGAACAGTTCGCCGTTACGCTCGATGCATCGCAGATTCGGAGTAAGCCGGAACAACCGTTCCAGGAAGCGCAGCGCTCAATCGATTTAACGGCGGCGAACATCATCGTGTCGGTCGGCCGCGGCATCAAGGAGAAGGAGAACCTGCCTGTGGTCGAAGAGCTCGCGCGGGCGCTGGGTGCGGAACTCGCGGCATCACGCCCTATCTGCGACAACGGTTGGCTCCCGATGGAGCGTCAGGTGGGCAGCTCCGGACAAACTGTCTCGCCCAAGATGTATGTAGCGGTCGGGATCTCAGGAGCAATTCAGCATCTAGTTGGGATGAAAGGCTCGCAAACCGTTGTCGCCATCAACAAAGATGAGAATGCGCCGATCTTCGAAACTGCAGACTACGCGATCGTAGGTGACTTGTTCGAAATTGTTCCGGCGCTTACCGAAGAAATCAAAAAGGTCAAAGCTTAAGGTTGATGAGTCTCACGTTACGGCGTATGGCGCCTAGGGTAGGCGCTTTGAGTGTGTTTGGATTACTGGCGCTTTCGATCGCTTGCCACCGTCCTGTCTCTCAAAATGTAGCGGCCACTGTGAACGGACGTCCGGTAAGCTACGCGGAACTGGATCGGGCGCTTGCCGCGCAGTTTTCCAATTCCCCAATGAAGGCGAGCAGTGATCAGGAGACTCAACTACGGCTGGAGGCGCTTCGGGCCCTCATTGACACCGAAATCCTCGTCCAGCGAGCGGAGAAAGGAGGCCTGCTTGCATCCGATGCCGACGTAGATGCCAAGTTCAACGAGCTCAAATCTCCCTATACGCAGGAGCAGTTTCAGAAGTTGCTCGAGCAGCGCAAGATGAATGCGGCCGAGCTGAAGGCGCAGATCCGGCGTGAACTCAGCGTGCAGAAGCTGACCAACAAAGAAATCGGTTCGCACATCGCTATCTCCGATGCGGATGTCTCCGCATTCTACAACCTGAACAAAGCCAGCTTCAACCTTCCCGAGAATAAGGTTCGACTCGCGCAGATCCTGGTAACAAACAACCCGGACCCAAGCGTGAATAATTTAAAGAACGATAAGGCACAGAACGAAAGCCAGGCAAAGAACAAGATTCAAATGCTTGATATGCGTGTGCGGCAGGGTGAGGATTTCGGACAGCTGGCGCAAAACTACTCCGAAGATCAGTTTGCGGCCAATGGTGGAGACGTAGGTTTCGTACCGGAATCGGCCCTGGACAAAGCCAATCCTGAACTCAGGAAGATCATCCTCGACATGACTCCGGGACAAGTCTCTCCGGTCATCCACACAGGAGAGGGTTACCGCATCATTAAGCTCATCTCGAAGGAGCCGGCGGGTCAAAGGCAATTGAGTGATCCGCGCGTGCAGGAGGAGATCCGGCAAGGACTGTTTCAGGCTAAGGAGCAAGTCCTGCGCTCTGCCTTTTACGAAGTCGCGCGCAGTCAGGCCAGAGTGGTAAATTATTACGCGGAGTCGGTGCTCGCAAGCCGCGACAAGAAATAGAGGCGCCTGTTAGACGCCGATGTCTTCGTTCCAGAGATCCGGATGCGCGGCGATGAACTCTTGCATAAGTTGGATGCAGTCGCTATCCTGCAGAACGTCAACAACGATACCTGCATTGCGCAGACTTTCTTCCGCGCCGGTGAACGTGCGGTTCTCGCCAACGATCACGCGTCCGATCTTGTAAAGCAAAATGGCCCCGCTGCACATGGGGCAAGGCGACAACGTGGTGTAAATGGTCGATTCACGGTAGACAGAAGCCGGCAAACGGCCAGCATTTTCGAGGCAATCCATCTCTCCATGCAGAATCGCGCTTTGTTTCTGGGCGCGGCGGTTGTGACCGCGGCCAATAATCTCACCTTTGTAGACGAGCACGGACCCGATGGGGATACCACCCTCCTCGAAACCGGTTTTTGCCTCGGCGGGAGCGCTAGCGAGGAAAGGATCTTGCGGCATCTTATCTTAATAACACCGTCTTCGAATCGCGCCGGCAACATTGGGCATAGCGTTTGAGGCGCATCGAAGCTGGATGCTATATTTGTGGAGGCGTCTGACGCCATCTGTCCCCCCACCGACCGGGCGCGTAGCTCAATTGGCAGAGCAAGTGACTCTTAATCACTAGGTTGTAGGTTCGATTCCTACCGCGCTCACCAGCTTTGCAAGCAATAGCTGTTCTGAACAACTACTGGTGCCTTCTCGCAGCAGTAACGCTGCCGCCGTTTTGCTGCCTAATAGACGATGGCTTGGCGGGTCATTTCGCTTTTGCTGCTGATTGCCGGATTTGCTGCTATGCCCACTTGGCGCTATAGCCAAAACTGGAGCTGGTATGCACCCGCGTTCTGCTGGTTCGTCGCAGTTCTATCATTCTTGATCAGTATCTTTGCGAGGCGCGGGAGCGAGGTTTGGCGTCGTCGCGGCCAGGGATAAAACGGAAACACAGATTCAGCGTCTGACTAAGTAGGAGAGTGTTATGCGGAAGCTGCTTCTTTCGTCTGTGTTGTCGGTTTCATTTCTTTTGCCGGGCGGCGTAGCGCTCGCGCAAAGTGGTCACAACGATTCTTTCGTCCGGGGTCAGGCTGGCGAGGCGCGGCTCATTCAGGAAGTTCGTCATCAGCTTGTCATGCTGCCGTATTACACGATCTTCGATGATCTCGGCTTTCGCGTCGATGGGTCTACCGTGACTCTCGTAGGTGCGGTCACCCGGCCCACGCTCAAGTCCGACGCACAAAACGTAGTCAAAGGTGTAGAAGGGGTGACTCAGGTCAATAATGAGATTACCGTTCTTCCGGTCTCTGACTTCGATTGGCAGACCCGGCGCGCCCTGGCTCGTGCTATTTACGGAGATGCTCAGATTGGTACCCGGTACGGCAATCAAGCTCTCCCGAGCATTCACATTATCGTGAACAACGGTCACGTAACTTTGGAAGGCGTAGTAGCAAACAAGTTCGACAAGAATTTAATTGGTATACGCGCCAATGGCGTACCAAACGTATTTAGTGTGACGAATAATTTGCAAGTTGAGAAAAGCTGAACTTGGGTCCAAACCCTCTCTAAACCTTGGGGCCGCGAACACGCGGCTCCAAGGTTTCTTACTACGCTCTTTGGATGGGGATCCTAATACGTATATCGCCGAAATAGTCGAGCTATCTACCGGCTCTTGTTGTCCGCGACAGCTCAAAAAGAAGGACATTCCTTCTGATTTAACCGACGCCACTACCTGACCCTCGTCCCTTAGTATCTCTATCTTGTGATACGCCTTCTTTAGGTCCGAGTACGTCGACCCCACGTGAATCCCATTAGCGGTGTGAAAGCGGTCGCTCACGACGTTGATGGACAATACGCGTTTTCAGAACTCTTATCTATGGCAGCGATGAGCAAAGGTCGTTGTTATCCTCCAGACTGATAAGTAAACAAGGAGAAAACATCCCTTCCAGTTGTTCCTCGGCAACTGTTATGTGATGGCTGCCATACAGGCGTAGACCTCGTCCATGGCTGCTCCCACTTTAAGTTGGCGGACCATTATCTGGCTCGATCAGCAACGATGGGTCGGAAGAGGCCTCTGCTTCCTCAGCGAGGTCGTGGTACTTGGCAACGTGCCGAGATAGATGCTTATATATACGATGTCGTCACGGAGAGGAGCGCGCACTGCCGACGCATCGGGAGTCACGCTTCGCCCGCGCAGCGGTAGGAAGGGCAACGTAACCGCGAAGGTAAAGAAAAAAGAGAGACTTCACCTCAAATACATTTCGGAATGTGCCCGGTGGTTAGGATATGCGGCTCAATTAGGAGCATAAGAAGGAGGGCTACGCAAGAGAAGTCTCCTTCGGCTAGAGCGGATGTACTCGCGTTGCCAGGACTTCGATCCCGAGGCGGCAGTCCGGAGCTGCTCATGAGAGCGAAGCTGATCGATGTTACTTTGACACGTACCGAACGTATTTAGCCTGACGAATAACCTCCAAGTAGAGAAAACTTGAGCCACCTTCACCTGAAGCTCGATAACTCCCGGTGTCCATAGTGTCTGCCGCACTTGCAGTCGCACTCAGATGCCAGCTGCGCAGGCCCACGCGCGGATTTCTTTTGATGGCTCTTCTCGCTGGCTCCGCATTGGAGGCGCAGAAGGCACGGTATGAACCGCAGCCTGTTCCAGGTGATGAACAAGCGGAGCGAGCCGATGCTCCGCTCTGGTCCATGCCGCTGAAAGATCTGGACGAACAGCTCCCCTCATGGCTCGCTCTTGGCGGCCAATACCGGAGTCGTTTAGAGGCGGCTGGGCATAACGACTTTGAGCAAAAGAGTGATGCTTACCTGCTGAGTCAATTCCGGCTCTGGCTGATTCTGAAAGCGGCAAGCTGGCTGACAATCGTGGGCGAAACGCAGGATTCGCGTATCTTTTTTAACCAAATCATACAGCCGAAGGGTTCCTATCAGAACACCTGGGACGTGCGCCAAGCCTATCTGCAGCTGGGGAACCTGACCGGGGGCTGGTGGGATGTAACGGCGGGCCGCCAGATTTTCAGTTTTGGCGAAGAACGTCTGATCGGGCCGTCCGATTGGGTCAACATGGGGCGTACCTTCGATGCGGTGCGGCTTAACCTGCATCACTCAAAAAACGAAGTCAGCCTGTTTGCTTCCTCCGTTATCATTCCGCATGATGGTTCAATTGATCATCATTTGCAGGGCAACAACCTTCACGGCATATACGGAAGTTTGAAAACACTGGTGCCGCAATCGACAGTTGAGCCTTACGTGCTTTGGCGGCTTGCTCCCCAAAATTTGGACCTCAATGGGGATGCGGCACTCGGTCCCATGAACGAGGTCACGGTTGGCATCCACTGGACCGGCAAGCTTCGGGCGCACTTTGATTATGGGACGGAGATGGCGAGACAAACTGGATCGCTTGGGCCGAAGTCGATTCACGCCTGGGCCGGGCACTGGCTGCTTGGCAAAACGTTCGAACGCGCTGCCACTCATCCGAGAGTTTTCATCGAATCCAATTACGCCTCCGGAACGAAAGATCCGGGCAGCCGATCCTGGGGGACATTTGATCAGCTCTATCCGTCGAGCCACGACAAATTGGGTTTTGCCGACCAGGTAGGTTGGCGTAATATCGTGCAGGCGCGAACCGGTGTCGAAGAAAAACCCGGCACAAAGTGGAAACTCCGGCAGACTTATGAGAGCTTCTGGTTAGCCACGGCGCGAGACGGGCTGTACAGTAGCAATGGATCGCTCGCCGTGTCAGCGCCAGGTTCGCCTTCCGGACGGCATGTGGGGCAAGAACTGGATTTCGATTTCGTTTACGACTTCAACCAGGCGATCACCGCGGGCTTCGGATACGCACATCTTTTCCCGGGGCAATTTCTGAAGCGAACGACGCCGGGGCGTGATTACGAATATCCGTACGGTTATTTCGAGTACCGATTCTAAATTTTTCGGCCACCGTACGCAGCTGCGATCCGTCTATACACTTTTTCGCCCCGCGCAGTACATTGGATTAGCGAAACTATATGCCGAAAAAGACAAAGAAGATCATTCTCGTAACCGGGGCTACGGGCCAGCAAGGCGGCGCAGTGCTCCGCCATCTCAGAAAGGCTGATTTCCCAGTTCGCGTTCTGACCCGGGACCCGGAAAAGCCAAGCGCTCGCGCACTCGTGGGGCATGGTGCGGAAGTGGTGAAGGGAGACCTCGAAGATCCGGCTTCGGTTGCGCGCGCTATTGAGGATGTGGACGGAGTTTATTCCGTGCAAGACTGGTCAGGCGGCGCCGAAACGGAAATCCGGCAAGGGATCAATCTGGCAGATGCCGCCAACAGAGCTGCAGTTAGCTACTTCGTTTACAGCTCCGTTGCTGCCGCCGATAAAGACACCAAGATCCCTCACTTTGAGAGCAAGTTCCGCATTGAGGAGCACATCCGCGGCCTCGGCCTTCCTTACACAATCTTCCGGCCGGTGTTCTTCATGGAGAACTGGCTCGGCATGAAGGAGCAGATCGAGAGCGGGACCTTAGCTTTGCCCCTCAGCCCGGATAAACTTCTGCAGATGATCGCGACCGATGACATTGGCGCGTTTGTCGCTGCCGCTTTTGAACATCCCGGTAAGTGGTTGGGGAAAGCAGTGGAAATTGCAGGCGACGATCTGTCGCTCTCGGGGATTGCCCAGACATTCTCGACTAACGAGGGCCGTGAGGTGAAATATCAGCAGGTAGCCTGGGACCGGTTCGAACAGCATGTAGGCCAGGAGATGACGGCCATGTATCGATGGTTCGAAGACGTCGGATACCAGGTCGATATCGATGCTCTTCGGCAGGTGCTCCCGAATCTCACCAGTTTCGATCGCTGGATCAATACTAAGTGGGAGCCCAATGTCGCTGAACCAGGCCACGGCGCGACCGCTTAAACCTGTTCCTCCTTCTCTCACGCCTTTCTAGAATCTCGCCAGAGCGCATCAGGTCTTCCAGACGCGGTGCGTTCGGCGGCGCTTTCCTCTCGCACAACTTCAGCTTTAAGACCGAAAAAGTTCCTCTTCGCCAATAAGCCGGAATCCCTTCACACCACCCGGTGGGTACTGAACGTACTCTGGTGGCGTAAGAAAGGCGAAATCAATGACTTGCGCAACTTTGTCTGAATAAATCTATTGCATTCACCCACTACGCGTGAGAGGATCGATTAGTGGCCCGAAAGGGTCCAAAAGTGGTGTTAAGTGGAGCAGGAAGGTCAAGCTAATCCAGCGTCGACGGTCGAGGCCCCTCGGGGGACTCTGAGTGGGCGTGTGGACGAGAAAGGCCGGCTGAAGCTGCCTGCCGCCGTGGCGCAATATTTTGGAGCGCTCGGGGAACAGAAGGTTTTTGTCACGACGCTGAATACCTCGACAGCACTAATCTACCCGATTTCGGTGTGGCGCGAAACCGAACGCATGCTGCAGGAGCCGGGCGACGATGCCGATCTCAGGTCGGATGTGGCATTCGTTGCGAATCACTACGGCGAGGACATGGAGGTGGACGCTCAAGGTAGAGTGTTGCTTCCTACCACGCTGCGGCGTGATCTGGAGTTGGAAAAAGACGATGTTCACCTGGTCTGTTATAAGCAGCGGATCGAGGTTTTTGGCAGCAAGATTTACGGTCAGCGCCTGGAAGCGGCGAAGGCCAACCTGGGCGACAAGTTGAAGGCGCTGGAGAAAAAAGGTTTACGGTAAGGCCTGGCAATGGAAAGCGAGCCGTGGCATTATCCGGTTCTGCTGAAAGAGTCGCTCGAGTATCTCGCGATTCGGCCAGAAGGGATTTATTTGGATGCGACCGCAGGGTTGGGCGGTCATACGCGGGCGATCGCGGAGCACTTGCAAAGCGGCTTCGTGATTGCGTCGGACAGAGATGCCGAGGCGCTCGAATTGGCCCGAGCCAACACCATCGGGTTTGGGGAACGGATCCGGTTTTTTCACGGCAAGTTTTCGGATGTGCCAAAGACGTTAGCTGCCGCCGGCATTTCTCTACTGGACGGCGCGATCGCAGATCTCGGCGTGAGCCGGTATCAGCTGACTGCCGCTGAACGTGGGTTTTCGTTGATGGCAGACGGGCCTCTCGATATGCGGATGGATCGCAGCGGAGGATTGACTGCAGCGGATTTTGTGAACGAACTGCCCGAAAGGGAGCTCGCCGATCTGATCTATCAGTTAGGCGAAGAAAGGAGGTCGCGAAGAATCTCCAGAGCAATCGTTCGCGCACGGCCCATTCTGACAACCGGCCGTCTGGCCCAGGTGGTTGAGAGTGCCGTGCCGCGAACGGGGAGGATGCATCCGGCAACGCAGACCTTCATGGCACTTCGGCTGAGGGTGAACGGCGAGTTAGAGGATTTGGAAGACTTGCTCCGGTTGGCGCCGGAGCAGTTGAGGTCTGGCGGACGATTTGTAGTGCTTACCTTTATGTCGACCGAGGACCGGATAGTGAAGCGAGCCTTTCAGGCGCAAGCGCGCGCCGGGAAGGCGGTGATCCTGACCAAGCATGTGGTTAGGCCGAGCGAAGAAGAAATTTTGAGAAACGCAGCGTCGCGTAGCGCAAAGCTGAGGGCGATAGAACGGACATAAAGAGGTAGGGCAAGGGGATGGCAACACTCGCAACTTTCGTAAATCGATTCGTCGGGGCAAGAGAATTGGCCGCGGTTTCACCTGCGGTCTGGACGCGGACAGAATCACCGCGCTTGCGGCCGATCGCTAATGAAGATGTGTATCTGTTTGTAAAGCGGATCGACAACACGGCGGTGGCGCGTGCAGCCGACCCGGCAGCAAAGACGGCGCGCAGCCGTTCCATGATGACTGGCTTCGTTGCTGCCATGCTTGTCATTGCAGGGCTCGTGCCCACCGCGTACAACACTACTGCAGGCTTTACGCTGCAGCAGTTGCGCGGCGAGCAGGGCCAGCTCCGCCGGCAGATGGCCAAGCTCGATGCTGCCGAAGCACAACTGGTGAGCATGGACCGGCTTCAGCAGCTAGCTAAAAGTTTAAAGATGTCGGAACCCGCGCCACAGCAAGTAGAGACTCTCGAAGGCAAAGGCGCCGGGACGGAGGCTCGTAACAACCTGCCTCTGGCTGCCAGCGAAGTCGCACGATAGAAGGTCTTGAGCACAGCGGTTTTGATGAAGAGTGTTTTGGTGGGTGAAAAACATGGAGTCCCGACCGATTGAGTTAATCTCGAAACCGGTAGAGCGGGCACTCATTATAGGGCTCATCCTGTTAGGATGGGCCCTGATTCTTGTTTGCAGACTTTTCGATTTACAAGTCTTGGCGCATGACGATCTGGTAAAGCGCGCTAAACGCCAGCAGGAGAAGTTGGAGCCGGTAGACGCCCAGCGCGGGTCGATCTTCGACCGGAACGGAAACCTGCTTGCGATCAGTTCCCCTTCGCATTTTGCTGTTGTCAATCCGCGTCGTATTCCAGACAGAGCGACAGCCGCTGAGCTGCTGGCCGGAGTATTGTCGCTCGACGCCAAGAGGCTCGAAGCGTCGCTGAATATCGCAGCGAGCGCAAAGCATCACAGCGGCTACTTCGTAGTGGGTCAGCATGTGACGGAAGATCAGGCCGCAACGCTCCGCGCCATGAATCTCGATTGGCTCGATATCCACGAAGGCAGCGTACGCTCTTATCCCAACAACGATGTCGCGGCTCACGTGATTGGCAATCTGAATGGCGAAGGCCAGGGCGTTGCCGGAGTCGAACTGAAGCTCAATAAAGATTTGGCCGGAACTCCCGGCATATTACGCGTCGAGAGGGACGGAAAGGCGAACTCGTATTCCGCTGAAATTGTCAAAATCGCGACGCCCGGCAAAGATATCGGCCTTACGATCGATCGCGAGCTGCAGTATGTTGCGAAGGAATCGTTGCGCCAAGCGGTGATCAAGAATCACGCCGATCACGGCAGCCTGGTCGCGATGGATCCCAAGACGGGCGAGATTCTCGCTTTGGAAAATTACCCGACATACGACCCGAATGAACATCTGCTGCCCGGCGAAAAGGCAAAGGGCAGGGAAGACTTGGCAGTCGTGGCGCCGTTTGAACCGGGATCGGTATTTAAAGTGGTGACCTTATCTGCAGCGCTTGAGACCACGCATTTGCGGCCGGAAACCATCATAAATTGCGGAAACGGCTCCATCAAAATCTTCAGCCGGGTGGTGCACGATCACAAGTCGTATCCTGCTCTCTCCATGCAGGATGTCCTGGCGTTTTCAAGCAACGTAGGTGCGATCCGTATCGGCATGCAGGTCGGCAACAAAAATTTATATGACTACGTTCGCCGGTTCGGCTTCGGTTCTCGAACAGGCTTGGAACTGCCGGCAGAAGCGCCTGGATTATTGCGACCTTTGAAGCGATGGCAGCCCACCTCCATCGGATCGGTTCCGATGGGGCACGAACTGGCCGTTACTTCCGTCCAGTTGGCACAAGCGGGGAGCATTATCGCAAAT
>JAABUQ010006064.1_pt1 | contig 18665 bp, 12 predicted proteins | sample 5560001 | NCBI WGS metagenome assembly JAABUQ01 (sample SAMN10711888, study PRJNA513371) | rock metagenome | isolation source: Antarctica rocks | place: Antarctica: Victoria Land, Finger Mt nord | collected 2015-12-18
TGGGCCTCGACGCCGACGCCGCCCAGGCCCGCCGAGCCCTGGCCGACGCCCGGGCCGGGACCGATCGGGCCTACGACGCCCGGGGGCTCTTGCAGGCGTCCTCCCGCCGGGTGGACGGGGAGAAGGTCCACGCCCTGATCGGCCCCGAAGGGATCCCGATCGCCTACCTCGCGATCCCCCCCGGCATCCCGACCCACCGCCTCCTGGCCCGCAAGGTCGGAGTCCGCGGCGACGTCCACTTCAACGAAGCCCTCGGCGCCCGCCTGATCACCGTCCGCGACCTCGACCCCCTCGGCCGGCCCCGCTGAGTGGACAAAGCCTTTGCCCCGCCCCGCCGGTTCCGGTACCGTCGGGGCACAAGCCAGGGGCGTCGTGGGCCGAAACGGGATCGGGAAAGGACTGGACAAAGGGATGGGACGACGACCGTCCGACCCGTTCGCGCGGAAGTCGATCGAGACGCTCCAGCAGGAGATGGACACCGGCCGGCGGCTCAAGCGGGCCCTGGGGCCGGTCGCCTTGACCGCCTTGGGCGTGGGGGCGACCATCGGCGCGGGGATCTTCGTGCTCACCGGCGAGGCGGCCCGGAACGACGCGGGGCCTTCGCTGATCCTCTCGTTCCTGCTGGCCGGCCTGGGTTGCGGGTTCGCCGCGCTCTGCTACTCCGAGCTGGCCAGCATGGTCCCGGTCTCCGGGAGCGCCTATACTTATGCCTACGCGACCCTCGGGGAGCTGGTGGCCTGGGTGATCGGCTGGGACCTGATCCTGGAATACGCGATCGGCTCGGCGGCGGTCGCCGTGGGCTGGTCGAAGTACCTCGCGGCGCTCTTTCGGAACCAGTTCGGGATCGTGCTCGACGGCCGATGGCTGAATTCGCCCTGGAACTTCGACCCCAGGACGCATGCGTTCGTCTGGAACCGGGTCGGGGTCGCGGGCCTGGACGGGTCGGTCGAGCTGGTCCAGGCGTGGGTCAACCTGCCGGCCTTGCTGGTGATGGTGGCGATCACGGCGATCCTGATCGTCGGGATCCGCGAGACCGCCGCCTTCAACGCGGCGATGGTCGGCCTGAACCTGTCGGTGATCCTCCTGATCATCGGCCTAGGGGCCACCTACGTCGATACCCGGAACTGGACCCCGTTCCTCCACCGGGAGAACGGTTGGAAGGGGGTGACGCTGGGCGCGGCGCATATCTTCTTCGCCTACATCGGCTTCGACGCGATCTCGACGCAGGCCGAGGAGGCCAAGAACCCCCGGCGCGACCTGGCGATCGGGATCATGGCGTCGCTCGGGATCTGCACGGTGCTCTACGTGGCGGTGGCGGCGATCCTCACCGGGATGGTCCCCTACGCCGAGATCGACGTGGACGCGCCGATGGCCTCGGCGTTCCAGGGCCACGGGACGACCTGGGCCTCGGGCTTGATCACGGCGGCGATCCTCGCCGGACTCAGCAGCGCCCTGCTGGTGAGCACCCTCAGCCAGCCCCGGATCCTGCTGGCGATGGCCCGCGACGGGATGCTCCCGCCCTCGTTCTTCGCGGCGATTCATGCGCGGTTCCAGACCCCCTGGAAGTCGACGATCCTGGTCGGCCTGATCGTCGGGGTGACGTCGGCCCTGGTCCCCTTGAACTTCCTGGCCGAGCTGGTGAGCATCGGGACGCTCTTCGCGTTCCTGATCGTCTGCCTCGCGGTGGTGATCCTCCGGTACAAGAGCCCCGAGGCCGATCGGCCCTTCCGGGTGCCCGCCCTGCCGGTGGTCGCCGGCCTGGGGGTCCTGGTCAATGGCCGCTTGATGTACTCGCTCGGCCCGGACAACTGGATCCGCCTGGTGGCCTGGCTGGCGCTGGGGCTGGTGATCTATTTCGCCTACGGCCGATACCACACCAAGCTCGAGGCGAAAGGCCAGGGAGGGCTCGCGGATGACGAACTTTGATCGGGATCCGGTCGAGACCCTCGATCACTTTGGTCGAATCTCGGGGAGTTTCGGGCGAGTTTCGGCGATTTTCCGGATCTCGGGCAAAGTGAGGTTCGCCCGCGGTTGACCGCGTGTTACAATCACTTGGACTGGGTTGACCACCGTCAGTCCCAAAACCCCACCGGCTTGAGGCCGAGCTACCCCTCGCCTTTTCGCGTAATCCCCGCCAGGTTGGTCTTTTTTCGCTTGCGCTCCCTCGCTGCCGCCGATCGAGCCGATCGGGGCGGACCCTTTGTGGCGCGACAAGGCCGACTGAATGGAAGCCGCGTCCGAGCTTTGACGACCGTTTGGCTCGTGTCGTCCGTCCGCGCCGCAAGCTGGGGTCTTCAAGGAGCTGAGTTTGCAGACGACGATCGCAGAAGAAACTTCCGAGAACGCCGAAACCGAGATCGAGACCACCGGGATCACCTTCGCCGACCTCGGCCTGAGCGAGACCTCGCTCCGTGCCCTGGCTCGCGCCGGTTTCCAGTCCCCCAGCCCGATCCAGGCCGGCCTGATCCCCGCCGCCGTGGCCGGGCGCGATTGCCTGGGCAACGCCCCGACCGGCACCGGCAAGACCGCGGCCTTCCTCCTGCCGGCCCTGGAGAAGATCGACGAGCGCGAGCGGCGTCCCCAGGTCCTGATCCTGGCCCCGACCCGCGAGTTGGTGACGCAGATCTGCGTCGAGTTCGAGCGGCTCTGCTTCGGCCGGCGGACCTTCGCCGTCGCCGTCGTCGGCGGCGAGTCGATCATCCGCCAGCAGCGCCTGCTGGGCCAGGGATGCCAGCTCGTCGTGGCCACCCCCGGCCGCCTGATGGACCTGATGGGCCGCAACGCCATCCGGCTCGACAAGGTCAAGATGGTCGTGCTCGACGAGGCCGACCAGATGCTCGACATCGGGTTCCGGCCCGCCGTCGAGGAGATCCTCCGGGCCGTCCCCGACGGCCGCCAGACCCTCCTCCTCTCCGCCACGATGCCCAAGGAAGTCCGCGAGCTCGCCCAGACCTATCTGGTCGACCCCGAGGACGTCCGGCTCATCAAGGAGAACGAGGACGCGACGATCCCGGCGATCCGCCAGTCGTACCTGATGGTCGCCAACGACCGCAAGTTCGACCTGTTGATCGGCCTGATCCGCCGCGAGCAGCCCGCCCGGGCCATCGTCTTCTGCCGGACCAAGCGGGGGGCCGACCGCGTCGGGCTCCTGCTCCGCCAGGAGGGCTTCAAGGCCGACATCATGCACGGCAACCTCAGCCAAGCCCAGCGCAACCGGGTCCTCCAGGGGTTCCGGCTCGGCCGGCTGACGATCTTGGTCGCCACCGACGTCGTGGGCCGAGGGATCGACGTCCGAGGGGTCTCGCACGTCATCAACTTTGACCTTCCCGAAGACCCCGAGCATTACGTCCACCGGATCGGCCGGACCGGCCGGATGGGCTCCGAAGGGGCCGCCTTCTCCTTGGTCGTCCCCGACCAGGGAAAGATCCTCGACCAGATCGAGCGGGCCATCGCCCGCGAACTCGAAGCCGACCAGGTCGACGGCATCCCCGCGCCCCCTCGCCCGTTCTTCCGCCCGCAGCGCCCGGCCCCCGGCCGGGGTCGCGGCGGCCCGGCCCGGGGCGGTCGCCCGTTCCATCCCCCGCGCCGCAATGGTGGTGGTGGTGGCGGCGGTGGCAGCTATGGCCACGGGCATGGTCACGGCCAGAGCAGCGGCGGGACCGGCGGCGGCCCGCTCAAGGGTCGCCGGAGCCCGACCGGGGCCGGCCGCTAAGGCCGGCCTTGTCGAGCTTGAAAACAAAGCGAGCCTCGGAGGGACCGACCGATGGTCCCTCCGAGGCTCGCGTCGTTTCTCGAAGTCCGATGCCGGCTCAGCCCGCCAGCGCGGCGACCTTGATCGCTTCGCCGCTGGTCCAGCGGGCGCCGTCGCGTTCCACCCGATGATACAAGGTGTCGCGCTCGACGGGGATCCGGCCGGCCTCGGCGATCAGGCGGCGGATCTCGCCGACGGTGATCTCTTGAGGGGTCTCGGCGCCGGCCTCGTGGTAGATCGTCTCGTGGACGACCGTCCCGTCGATGTCATCGGCCCCGAAGGCCAGGGCGACCTGGGCGGTCTTGATCCCGAGCATCACCCAGTACGCCTTGATGTGGGGGAAGTTGTCGAGCATCAAGCGGCTGATGGCCATCGTCTTGAGGTCCATCACGCCCGAAGGCTTGGGGATCTCGTCCATCCTCGAATTGTCCGGGTGGAAGGCGAGCGGGATGAACGTCTGGAACCCGCCCGTCTCGTCCTGAAGCTCGCGGAGCCGGACCAGGTGGTCGACCCGGTGCTTGGCCTTGTCGATATGACCATAAAGCATCGTTGCGTTCGAGTGCAGGCCGAGCCGGTGCGCGGTCCGGTGGACCTCCAGCCAGGTCTCGGTCGACGCCTTGGCCCCGCAGACCTCCTCGCGGACCTCCGGGTGGAAAATCTCGGCGCCGCCGCCGGGCAGGCTGCCGAGCCCGGCCTCCACCAGCCGCTCCAGGACCTGGCGGATCGACAGCCGGGCGATCTTGGCGAAGAACTCGATCTCCACGCCCGTGTACGCCTTGATGTGGATCTCGGGATACGCCTGCTTGATCCACCGGACGAGGTCGACGTAATAGTCGAACGGCAGCTTGTGGTGCAGGCCGCCGACGATGTGCAACTCCGTCGCCCCTCGGGCATGGGCCTGGCCGGCCCGCTCGAGAATCTGGCCACGATCCATCACATAGGCCCGCTTGTCGTCCAGGTCGGCCCGGAAGGCGCAAAAGTCGCACTTGTAGACGCAGACGTTGGTCGGGTTGATGTGGGTGTTGACGTTGTAGTAGCCGAAGTTGCCGTTATAGCGCTCGCGGACCAGGTTCGCCATCGACCCGATCGCGAACAGGTCGTTCGACGCCTCCAAGGCCAGGCCGTCCTCGAAGCTGAGCCGGGCGCCCGCCTCGACCTTCTCCCGGATCGCCCCCAGCCGGCTCGACTCGGTCGCCAGTGCCATCGTCGGTCCCACCCTTCTTGGTCCGGCATCCCTCGGTTCGAATCTCTTTACGATGATTTTAGACGGAATTGAACGCCCGATCAACTTCGGGCGCCCGGAAGCCGCCCGGGTCATCGTCCTTGGTCGCGCCCGACCTGGATTTCGAGGGGCCCGGCGGGTACGGATCGGCGGCGGAGGAAGACATAGCCGATCGGCCGGGTCAGGCGGGCGGGGAGGACGAAGGTGTAGTCGCGGAGCAGCCGGCCTTCCCAGGGGGAGCGCCGGGACGGGTCGTCCGACGTCAGGAGCGCCCAGCGCGGGTCGAGGTCGATGCAATTGTAGTTCCTGTCGATGACGAGGTAATCGGCCGGCGTGGGCGATTCGAGGTTGAGCCGGGCGAGCTCGTCGGGGTCGGCCGGCAGCGAGATCGAGCGGAGACCGCCGGGCCAGGCGGTGATCTGCGGCTGGTTGGACGCGATCACTCGGCCTCCGACGACGACCTCCGACAGCATCCGGCGGACCGGGTCGGCGCCGAGCTTCGAGGTCCGTTCGAGGTGCCAGGGCAGCATCGCCCTCCAGCCCGAGCCGAAGATCCCGAGCTGGACCGCGACCAGGACGACCGCGACCGCTCGGCCCGCGCGGCTCCAGGCCGCGAGCCGGGCCAGGACCGACACACCGAGGATGACCGCCGGGCCGGCGAACCAGAAGAAGTACCGCCCGGTGAACGGCGACGAACGGCCGTCGAACTCCAGCCGCATCCCGCTGAAGACCACCAGTTGGAGCCCGAACAACCCCAGGGCCCACCGGCCAAACCGCCGCCCCGCCGTCCCTCGGGCCGCTAGCCAGGGGCCGACCAGCGCCAGGGGCATCAGCACCTCCAGCCGCCAGAGGCTCGGGAGCGTGGTCGGGACGGCGAAAAACAGGTTCCCGGCGAATTTCCGGGCCGCCCCGCCCGCGTGCGAGGCCAGCTCGCCCGCCAGCTCGGGCACCCGGTAGTACAGCCAGGGCTCGACCCGATACGCGCCGATCCGGTCGAGGAGGTTCCAGCTCGAATAGAGCGAGTCGATCGGCTTGCCCAGGGTGATCCAGTTGTACGCGAGGATCGGCGAAGCCACCGCCGCCGCCGTCAGCCCGAAGGCGAATGCCTCGCGCCATCGTCGCCGGCCCAACAGTGCCAGGCCCTGGACGCCCAGGAAGAGGGTGGCGTTGAACCGCGACAAGTACGCCAGGCCCCCGAGAACCCCCAGGCCCACGGCCCAGCCCCGGCCCGCGCTCGACCCGTCCCACCCCGACCAGGCGGCCAGTTCCAGGACGAACAGGGCCGCGAACCAGACGTCGGGGGTGCCGAGGAACGGGAACTCGCCGTAGATCGACGGGTTGAGCAGCAGCAGGGCCGTCGTCAACGCCGCCCATCCCGGGCCGGACCACCGCCGGGCGAGCGCGTGGCACGTCGCCACGAGCACCCCGAGGGCCAGGCCGTTCGACCACGCCGCCGCCCGGTCGGTCGGCCCGAAGATTTTCATCAGGATCGCGACCACCAGGGCGGGCAGCGGGTAGCGGTCCACCACCGGCCACCGGTCCCCCTTCACGCCCGATCGGTCGAGCATCGCCAGCGCCATCGGCTCGACCAACCGGGTGTCGTACCGCCCCTCGACCGCCAGGTTCCGCCCGATCTCGGCATACTGGCAGAACTCGAACGTCCGCCAAGCCGGGGGCTGGCTGATCGCCCGGGAGCTGGCCCAGAACGCCAGGCAGGACAGGCCGAAGGCGACCGATGGGCCGAGCCAGGGCCGGCGGATGGGGCCGGACGACCGGGGCGTCATCGATCGCGCCGCGCCTGGCCCGGGATCGTTCACCAACGGCACGGTCGGCATCCGCCTACTCCGACGAGGCCCGGTGGAAGGATCGATCCCCGGATCTGACCGGGAGGATCGATCCTCTCGATCGAGGGGCCCGGCCGATCGCGCCGCGTCAGGCCGATGCCTTCCCCGCCTTGGCCTTCGAGGCCGGGGCCTCGGGCTTGCCGGGCGAGCTCAAGGGGACGGTCCCGGGCTTCTTGGCCCCCTTGGCCAGGACGGAGCGCCAGTCGCCGGGGACGACTTCGGCCTTGGACTTGATGTAAAGGTAGTTCTCGTAGCCGGAGGGGTAGACGGTGAGCTTGCCGGTGTCGACCTCGATGACCTTGTTGGCGACGGCCCGGATGAAGTGCTCGTCGTGGGAGATGAAGCAGAGGGTGCCCTGATACTCGACGAGGGCTTCTTCGAGGATGTCGCGGCTGGCGATGTCGAGGTGGTTGGTCGGCTCGTCCATCATGATGAAGTTGTGGGCGACGGTGAGGATCTTGGCCAGGCAGAGCCGGGTCTTCTCGCCGCCGGAGAGGGCGGAGACGGGCTTCTCGGCGGCGTCGCCGCTGAAGAGGAAGGCCCCGAGCATCCCGCGGAGGGTCCCTTCGGGGGCGCCGGGGTGGACCTCGCGCATCGTGTCGAGGACGTTGGACCTGGGGTTCAGGGCCTCGACCCGGTGCTGGGCGAAGTAGGTGGCAAAGACGTTGGATCCGAGGGCGACCTCGCCCCGGGTCGGCTGGAGGACGCCGGCCAGGAGCTTCATCAGGGTGGTCTTGCCCGCGCCGTTGGGGCCGACGAGGACGACCCGATCGCCGCGCTGGAGTTCCAGGTCGAGCCGGGAGTAGACGACCTTGGGGCCGTAGGCGAAGCCGACGTTGTCGAGCTTGGCGACGACCTGGCCGCTCCGGGGGGGCTCGGGCAGGCGGATCCGCATCGAGGAGTTGTCGGTCTGGGGGGCGTCGACCCGGTCGATCTTGTCGATCGCCTTGAGCCGGCTCTGGGCCCGCGAGGCGGTCGAGGCCCGGGCCTTGTTGCGGGCGACGAAGTCTTCCATCTCCTTGATCTTCTTCTGCTGGCCTTCGAAGGCGGCCTGCTGGATCGAGATCCGGTGCTCTTTCTGGGGGAGGAAGGCCGAGTAGTTGCCCGAGTACGAGTGGAGCTTGCCCATCTCCAGCTCGAAGGTCTTGGTGATGACCCGGTCGAGGAAGTCGCGGTCGTGGCAGGTGATCAGGATGGCGCCGGGGTAGGAACGGAGGAAGTCCTCGAACCACTTGACGCTGAGCAGGTCGAGGTGGTTCGTCGGCTCGTCGAGCAGCAGCAGGTCGTGCTGGAACGCGAGCATCCCGCCCAGGGCGAGCCGCATCGCCCAGCCGCCGGAGAGCGAGGCCACCGGCTCGTCGAGCTTCCCGACCGAGAAGCCCAGGCCCAGCAAGATCGCCTTGGCCCGGGCCTCCATCTCGTAGCCGCCGGCGGTGAGGAAGGCCTCCAGCGCGTCGTCGTAGTCGTCGAGGGCCTTGGGGTCGCCCACCTCCAGGCCGGCCATCACCTTCTTGAGCCGGACGTCGGCCTCGGTCCAGGGGCCGAGGTGCTGGAGCATGTTCTCGAAGACCGTGCCGTGCTTGAGCGGGTGGATCTCCTGGGCCAGATACCCGATCGAGACCTTGCGGTCGCGGAGCAGCTCGCCCGAATCCAGGTGGTCCTGGCCCATCAAGACCTTGAACAGCGTCGACTTCCCGGCGCCATTCTTGCCGAGCAGCCCGATCCGCTCGCCGCGGACGATCGAGGCCTCGACGCCGTCGTAGAGCGTCTGATGGCCGAAATTCTTGCGCGCGTTGATGAGGCGGATCATGGCGGTCCGGTGTCTCGACTGGAGGGGGAAGGCGGGTGGAGGCGGCGGGCGGGGTCGCCGGCCGTATCGGCGGGCCCGGATCGCCGAGCGTGGCATCCCGGTCGCGGGCAAAGTATTCTATCCGGCCCCGACGCCCATCACAAGGCCATGACCCGAGTTGCGAGACCGGACCAATCCTGCCCAGATCTCCCATCCGACCGATCATGCGATCACGGGCAGCGAGCGGAACGAACCCAATCGCGCGGGATCGCACCCGATCCGAGCCGGGGACGGAACGAACCCAACCTCGGACGACCCGCCCAGGGCATCTTCGACCCCGACTTGGGAAAAACGAAGCCAATGATCGTCGACCTCCACGGCGCGACATTCGAGTGGCCTTTCCCGGCTATAGGATCGTTTCTCTCGTCGCTCTCAAACCGTATTTCGGGGCCGAAATGCCGCGATCCGAACCTGGTCACGGACCCCATCCCGCCGACTTCGGAAAAATTCGGACTGAATCGGGAAGTGCCCCTTTGACAGCCGACGCGACCGCGCGATAAAGTCCCGCTTCTCCCCTCAACGAATCCATGAATTCAAGCGATCCTGGACCGAACCGCCCATCCCTCGCGGGCGACTCGCGGCCCTCCCGCGCCCCGACGACGTCGCGGGCCGAGGCCGACGCGCGGCCTCGACTTGACCCGGATTCGATGGGAGGGGAAAGGTCGCGACGCCCAGCCCATGGACCGGACCGTATCGTCGCGAGTGGCCGTCTTTTGGTGACTTCCCGCACCGGAGAGCCGCATCAATGCAACGAACGAACGAACGAACGAACGAACCGGCCCGGCCCGGCGGGCGATCCGTCCGATGGTCATGGGGCTTGAGCCTCGCCAGATGCTCAGCGGCGCCATGCCGGGCGGCTTGAGCCAGGACGTCGCCACGATCGCCCAGAACGAGAGCCCGGGCTTCAACATCGAGATGCTGCCCTACACCGGCCTGATGGCCTACGGAGGGGCACCCTGGGGCTCGACCCGGCCCTCTTCGTTCGCGTCCCAGGATCCGACCTCGACCAAGGCGACCAGCACCTTCCACGGCGTCACGAGCACCCTCAGCGACACCAGCTCGGTCACGGCCTCGTCCAGCGGCTCCTCCAGCGGGAGCGGCTCCGGCTCGAGCGGCGGCGGTTACGGCTCGGGCTCGGGCGGGTCCGGGGGCGGGTCCTGGGACCAATCCTACGACAACAAGACCAGCCGCACGATCAGCACCACCGGGACCGACGACGCCGGCCTCGGCGTGAACCAGCAGACGAGCCAGACCTACGAGCTGGTCTGGCACGCCTGGGGCGACGGCGGCGGTGTGACCAACTACTCCGTCAAGCAGGACGTCACCTACTCCTACACCAACGGCTCGACCGCCCCGAACGGGGGTGCGTACAGCGTCCAGACCGGCGAGTTCCACGACTCCCACCTGACGGCCGATGGCAAAGACGACGGCCAGGGCAAAGTCTCCGGCAAATTCAGCCTCCAGGCCGACGTCGGCACCACCTTCGCCCTCAACGACAGCTCCGGCTCGCCCCAGAGCAGCGCCCCCGGCTACTCGGTCAACTACATCGCCTCCCGCTCCGCGACCCTCAACGAGTCCGGCGGCCTCGCCGACGGCTCCACGGGCAAGGGCACCGTCGCCGTCACCAGCGCCGAGAACGGCGACATCTCCAATGACGATGGCCAGGGCAACTTCGATGGGGTCTCGCGCGGCGACGGCGATACCGTCACGAGCGACTACGACGGTTCGCAGGGCCCCACCGGCGCCACCCCCACCACGGGCACGGTCTCCGCCGGCGGCCAGAGGACGCAATTGCAGGTCCCCCAGGGCAAGAATAAGGTCACCGTCATCGACACGGGCGACCACGGCTGGATGGACTGGACCCAGAAGCAGAGGGATGATTACTCCGCCAAGAAAGGGTGGGGGCCGGGGAACCCCGCCCCCGCGGGTGGGACTGTCGCGACCGCGGCGAATCTCACCAAGAACCTGACTCCTGGCGGCGGCCAGATCATCGGGGGCTATGGCGTCGCCCAGGTCGTCAACGACCTGGGTACCGTGGTGGCGTTGACCGGCCAGGCCGACGTGCTCGTGATCGGCGACCACGGCAATTCCACCAACGGCCAACAACTCGGCAAAGAGTACCTCCTGCCCACGATTGGTAGCGGTCCGAACACCCTCGATCCGATCGTCGGCGCCATCAAGAATGGCGGGACGCTCGTCCTGGCCGGTTGCTCGGTGTTCGGGCCCGACCCGTACAACAACAACCAGTCGAACATCGGCCTCTGGCAGACTTACGCGGACAACCACCACATCACGATCATCGGAAGCGCGGCGAGCGTGGGGTTTCCGAACGACGGGTCGCCGGTCACGGGGGTCTGGATTACGCTGGTTCCCGGCGGCACGGCCCCCACGATCAACCCTTGATCGAGGACGACCCCGGCGTCAGCCGCGGGGTCGGCCCGCGGGCCGACCCCGCAGCACACTCATCTCATGGCGTGACTCTCGACCGATCGTGAACCCAGCCCAGGAGGTTCTCCGATGAGGACCCTGATCCCCGTGCTCGCCTCGCTGCTGCCCCTGCTGGTCTTGTTGATGATCGGGCCTAGTGCCGGCCAAATCGCCGCCGGATCGACGCCGGCGACGAACCAGCCCCGGACCGAGCCGTCGCCGGTCGACTTTCCCGCCGACTCGGCCATCCGCTGCCCGCTCCTGCCGAACGACGAACCGGGGGAGATCGGCAAGGTGGCCTATTCGCCCGACGGCCGGACACTGCTGGCGGGCGGGGGCGGCTTTTTCAGACTCTACGATCCGACCACGGGTCATCCCGTCGCGGCCTATAAACCCGGCGGCGGCAGTGGGTCGCTCTCCTTCGCCCCGGACGGCCGGAGCCTCGCCGCGCCCGTCGCAACCGGCCGGCTGGCCCTGTTGGACCCGGCGACGGGTCGGGCGATCCGGGCCCTGGAGCCGCCGCCCGAGGTCGGTCGGAGGGCGATCACCGCCGTCGCCTTCGCCTCCGACGGCCGGACGGTCGCCGGGGCTTTCGACGATGGTCGAGTGATGCTCTGGGACGCCGCGACGGGCCAACTGGCCCGCGTCTTGCCGCCGCACATCGTCCCTAGGCACGCCACTGGCCCGCGAAAGCAGTACAGCGCGGCGCCGGCCCCGGCGCGGATCCAATCCCTGGCCTTCTCACCCGACGGCGCGGCGCTCTACGGCGTCAGCTATTCGATCCTCCACGCATGGGACGTGTCCAGCGGCCGGAAGCGGCCGATGGAGCTACCGGCCGACTTCACCTTCGATCTCATTGACCTGGCCGTCTCGCCCGACGGGGCGAGCCTCGCCGCCGGGATCATCCACGTGCCGGGCGGGGACGCTCCCGTGACGTACTCGGTCGCGCTCTGGGACGCCGCGACGGGCCGTCGGCGTACCGAACTGTCGACCGACAAGCGGGTCCTGGCCGTGGCGTTCCTGCCCGGCGGCCGCTCCCTTGTGGCATTGGAGGACGAGCGGGTGCTGCGGCTCTGGGACCTCGCCAGCGGCCGGTCGACCGCCGCGGTCCGCTTCGATGAACACTTCCGGTTCCTGCCCGGCAACGGTGCCATTTCCGTCGCGGTCTCGCCCGACGGCCGGCAGGTCGCCATCGGCGGCTTCGAAAGCGACCCGATGTTTGGGGTGATCGGCCTGGTGGATGTCGATGGGGATAAGCTGGGCCCCTGGAAGCCCAAGCCCTGAGCGGCCCCGATCGGCGGCCTCGGCCCATCGGGCGGGTCGAGGCCGCCGACCACCCTCGTTTCAAGGCCATCGGCGCCCTGGTCAAGGAGCGATCCCCCGGGCCGCCGGGCGCCGGGACGGCCGGCGAGCCGGGCCCCGAAGGAATCCGGCCGGAGCCGGCGGACCACCCATTGACGGGTGGATCGTCGCCATCATAGAGTCGGCGCATCTTCTCCCCCATCCCTGAAATCCGAGTGTCCCTCGATCCCCGCGACGTCCCCTCCAGGGCGACAGATCGCGGCGACCCCGCGTCACGGCGGACCCGGATACCCGAGGTTCGGCAACGACCAACTCACGCCCCAGACCGCGCCCGGCACGGCCCTGCTCGACTAAGTCGCCGGCTGCGTCAACACCGGCGGCACGCTCGCCCTGACCGGATGCAAGGTCTTCGATAGCACGAACATCGCTCAATGGCAGCAGTACGCCACCGATCACAAGATCACGATCATGGGCAGCGTGTCGGTGGTGAACTGGTCCACCGGGTCGGTCACGGGGGTCTGGATCACCCTCGGGCCGGCGGCACGGCACCCACGATCACCCCTTGATCCAAGCCGGTCCCGGCGTCATCTCCGGGGTTGGCCCGCAGGTCGATCTCGGAGGGCGGCGCGCCCATGCGCCGACTCTCTGATGATTCGCATACCCAGCCAAGGAGGTTTTCCGATGAGGACCTTGATGCCCGTGCTCGCTTCGCTGCTCCCGCTGCTGGCCCTGCTGATGGTAGGGTCAGGGGCCCGCCGCGCCGCCGGCGCCATGCCACCGACATCCTCCCCTCGCAACGAGCCGTCGCCGGTGGACTTGCCCGCCGAGTCGGCCATCCGCTGCCCGCTTGACCACAAGGACGCCGGCGAGAAGAAGGAAGGGGAGATCCACAGCCTGGCCTATTCGCACGACGGCAAGACTCTGGCCGCCGGCAACGTGTCCGGGTTCGTCAAGCTCTTCGACCCGAAGACCGGCAGGCTGATCACGTCGTTCCGCACCCTGAGGCCATTTCAGGGCCGGTGCGGCGCGTTGGCCTTCGCCCCGGACGGCCGGGCCCTCGCCGCCGAGATCGACCTGGACCGGATCGCGTTGTTCGACCCGGCGACGGGGGCCACGCTCCGCGTCATGGAACCGCCCCCGTTCCAGCGAGCCATTGGGGTGAAGGCGATCACTTTCTCACCCGATGGCAAGTCGCTTGCCGTCGGGTACGGTCGAGGAGAAGTCATCCTCTGGGAAGTCGCCAGCGGCCGGCGGCTGCACCTGCTGCCTCCCCACATCATCCCCGCGCACACCAACGGGCCCTTCAAGAACCCCGTGCTGGCCCAGCCGGCGGGGATCTACGCGCTGGCCTTCTCGCCCGACGGTGCGACGCTCTACACGTCCGGGATCGTCATCCGCGCCTGGGACTTCGCCACCGGGCAGGAGCGGCCCCGGCCGGAGCAGGCCGAGGGCGCCACATTCTACAGCATCGCGGTCTCGCCCGACGGGGCGACTCTTGCCGCCTCGCATGGCTATCAGGTCCCCGCCCCGGCCGAGCGGGTGCGGTCGATCACGCTGTGGGACGCGGCGACGGGGCGGAAGCGGGCCGACCTGCCCACGACCGAGCTGATCTCGGCCCTGGCATTCCTCCCCGGCGGCCGTGCCTTGGTGGCGCTGGAGGGCGAGAAGGTCTTGCGGCTCTGGGACCTCGCGACGGGGCATTCGACGGCGGCCGTCCGCTTCGAACACCACTTCGAGTTGCCGAAGCTGGCGGTCTCGCCCGACGGCCGGCAGATCGCGGCCGGTGGCCAGGAGAGCAACTGGATCTTCGGGGCGATCGTCCCGGTGGAGGTCGACGGCCAGAAGCTGGGTCCTTGGAAGCCCAAGCCTTGAGGGAGATCCGACGGGCTAGCCGCGACGGCTCGGGGGTCCGACCCCGCCTCGATTTTTGTTCAAAGAGGTAGCGGACCGTCGCCGGCTCGCCCCGGCGGACGGCGGCACGATGTTTGCTCCTCGATCGGAGCATCAACCTCCGTCCCGCCGCCGGGCGAGGACTTCCTCCAACCACTATGGAGCACCACTCATGGCCGAATCATTCAAGGACAAGATCGACGACGCCGGGCACAAGATCGCCGAAGCGGCGACCAAGACCGGCCATGCGATCGGCGAGAAGGCGGAAGAGGCGGCCGACTGGGCGAAGGAGCAGGCCCACCAGGCCGGCCACAAGATCGAGGAAGTGACCCAGCACGTCGAGCACAAGACCGGAGCCCCGCTGAGCAGCAGCACCGGGAGCGTCGGCTCGACGGCCGATATCAAGGAGCATATGGAGGTTTACGCCTCCTGCGGCACCAAGGTCGGCAAGGTGGACCACGTGCTGGGCGATCAGATCAAGCTGACCAAGAATGACAGCCCCGACGGCATGCATCACACGATCCCGCTCTCCTGGGTTGCCAAGGTCCACGACCATGTCCATCTGAACAAGGACCATGTTGCGGTCCAGAGCCAGTGGCAGCCCGCCTGACCGCGGATCTCGCGATCGAAGCGCAGGGACCGGGGCGAGGACCCGGCCCTCGTCGTTTCGAAGAGTTGGTTGATACCGAAAGTCGCATCTCCTTCGAAGATTGGGCGGCTCAAGGTGGATCCTCGACGCGGTGGCGGATCGATCAGGTTTTCGACTCGCGATTCTGCTTGCGCGTGGCGGCGGCCTTCTTCGCCGATTCGGAGCGCTGCTCGGGGGTACGCAACGCCGAGGCGGCTCCCCCCTTCTTCCCGCCCTCCTCGCTCGAGGCGTGCGACTCGGCGTGCCCTCGGCCGCCGCCCGAGAGGTTGCCGCCGCCGGATTCCTTGTTCACCGTGGCCCAGGCCCGGGCCTTCGCCTCATCCTCGGGGACGCCGCGATTCTCGTAGCTTTCCTCGATGTGCTCGGCCTTGCGCTTTTGCTTCTCGGTATACTTGGACTTGTCGCCCTGGGGCATGTGATCGACCTCCCATCTCGACCTCTCGCGCCGGCAAGACCCGAAAGGCCCGGAAAATGCAAACCGAATGCCGGGCCGGGGATCTGGGAGTGGGCCTCCGAGGGATCCGCCGAGGCCTCCGGGCGATCATTTACAAAAACGTCAAGCGCAAGTAGGATTTCATTTCGAGGCGATGCGAGGGTCGAGCCGCCTTCCTGTTTCGGGGCCGTGTTCGGGCAGTTTCGCCGAGTCGTACAGCGAGGAAGAATCCACCGATGCCGCATCGTCGCCCGACCGTGGCGCCCACCCCGCTCCTGGTCTGCCACTCCCACCTGCGCTGGGATTGGGTCTATCAGCGTCCCCAACATCTCCTGTCCCGGATCGCCGGGCGCTGGCCGGTGGTGGTCGAGGAAGAGCCGGTCTTCGACGATCGCCCGCCCGGCCTGGACGTGCTCGCGGTGGCCGAGGGCGTCACCGTGCTCCGCCCGCATCGCCGGCTTTCGGCGGACTTCGACCTCGGCCGGCTGGTCGAAGACTACGTCGCGATGGCGAGGCGGGGCCGGCCCCTGGTCCGGTGGTTCTATTCGCCGATGTTCGCCCTTCATGGCGATCGACTCGGCAACGATCAAGTGGTCGTTTATGATTGCATGGATGACTTGGCCAGCTTCGCCGGCGCCCCGGCCGGCCTGATCGGCGCCGAGGCCCGGCTCCTGGCCCGCGCCGACCTGGTGCTCACCGGCGGCCGGAGCCTGCACGAGCTCCGGCGCGGCCGGCACGCCAACATCCATTGCTTCCCCTCGGCGGTCGAGGCCGGGCACTTCGCGCGGGCGGCGGACCCGGGGCTGGCCCTCCCGGCTTGCCTGGAACACCTGCCCCGGCCGATCTTCGGCTACTATGGCGCGGTGGACGAGCGGCTCGATTACACCTTGATCGCCGCCCTGGCCGACGCGCCGGGGGTCGGCTCGGTCGTCCTGGTCGGGCCGACGATCAAGGTCGACCCGGCCTCGCTCCCGCGGCGGGGGAACCTGCACTACCTCGGCCAGCAGGCTTACGCCGACCTGCCGGCCTTCCTCAAGGGCTTCGACGTCTGCCTGATGCCCTGGGCGCTCAACGACGCGACCCGGTCAATCAGCCCGACAAAGACCCTGGAATACATGGCCGGCGGCAAGCCGATCGTCTCGACCGCCGTGAAGGACGTGGTGCGCGACCACGGCGACCTGGTCTTCGTGGCCGGATCCCCCGAAGAGTTCGTCGGTCTCGCCCTCTCGGCCGCCGGCCGCTTCGACGAGCCTCGGGCCGCAGCCGGCCGGTCTCGGGCCGAGGCGTCGAGCTGGGACGCGACCGCCGACTCGATTCGGGCGCTCATCGAGATCCAGCTGGCGCCCGCCGCCCCCGAACCGGCGGCGAAGGCGCCCAAGCTTCGCCGCCCGGTCGCCGACGAGGCCAAGCAACTGATCATCGGCGCGGGCCCGGCCGGCCTCAGCGTGGGCCTCCACCTGGACGACCCCGACTTCCTGATCGCCGACAAGCACGGCCGGGCCGGCGGCCTCTGCCGGTCGATCGTCCGCGACGGGTTCACGTTCGACCAGGCCGGGCACATCTTCTTCACCAACGACAAATACGTCGACGGCCTCTTCCGGTCCATCCTCAAGGACAACTTCCACGAGCAGGCCCGCGAGAGCTGGGTCTACCTCTACGACGCCTATCAGCGCTACCCGTTCCAGGGAAACCTTCATGGGTTGCCCATCGAGGTCGTCAAGGAATGCCTCCTCGGCGCGATCGAGGCCGCCGCCCGGGGCGGGGCGGCCGGCGCCGCCCAGGCCCAGGCCCAGGCGCCCAACTTCCTGGAATGGTCGCGGCTGACCTTCGGCGAGGGGATCACCCGGCATTTCATGGAGCCGTACAACTTCAAGGTCTGGGGGATCGAGCCGTCGCGGATGAGCAGCGACTGGATCGCCGGGCGGGTGCTCACGCCGTCGCTCGAGGAGGTGATCGAGGGGGCGCTCCGGCGCGGCAAGGGGGAGCTGGGCCCGAACTCGCGTTTCGGCTACCCGTTGCACGGGGGCTGCGAGATGTTCGTCTCCGGCCTCGCCGGCCGGGTCGAGGGGCGGGGCGGGGCGTTCGCCGCGCGCCGGACCCTGGTCGGGCTCGACCCCGCCCGCCGGCGGGCGACGTTCCGCGTCGGGGAGCCGGGTTCGACTCGCGATCAGCTCGAGACGATCGGCTACGGGGCGCTCTACCCGAGCCTCCCGCTGCCCGACCTGATCGCCGCGATCGGCGGCGCGCCCGACGGGGTCCGGGCCGCCGCGGCGGCCTTGCCGAGCACGGCCGTGGTCTGCGTGAACCTGGGGATCGACCGCGAGAAAGTCACCGAGAAGCACTGGATCTACTACCCCGAGGGGCAGGACAAGTACATCTTCCAGCGGATCTTCGTCCAGTCCAACGCCTCGCCCTTCAACGCCCCGCCCGGCCAGAGCGCCCTGACCTTCGAGATCAGCCACTCGAAGTACAAGCCGCTCCCGGTCCGGGGGAAGCGGGCCCTGGTCGATGCCTGCGTGGCGGGCCTGAGGCGCACCGACCTCTGGCGTGAGGGGGACGAGGTCGTCTTCGAGCAGGTCATCGGGATGCCCCACGCCTACATCCCGTTCACCCCCGAGCGGCAGGCGAACCTCGACATCATCAACGAATACCTCCATGACCTGGCCATCTACCCCGTCGGGCGGTTCGGCGAGTGGAAGTATCTGAACCAGGACGGCGCGATCCTGTCGGGCAAGCGGGTCGTCGAGTCGGTCCGGGCGGGGGAAAGCCCGAGCGTGGCGGGACCGTCGCCCCGAGGGCGGCGGAACGGCTTGAGCTTGCCGTCGCGGGCCTGACGCGACCGCTCGGCCGTGGTATCTTGGCGTCGAGCCGGCCGCGCCGTCGGGCGCGGCCTTCGATTCATCCCCGGCCCGGAGCGATCATGGACGGCCCCGGCCCCTGCGAGGGCGGCCCCCCTCGCGGGGCCGCGGCGGGTCGCTCCTCGGCCCTGCCTCGGGGCTGGGGGACCTCGGCCGCCGAGTTCCGCTGGGCGGTCGGGATCGAGAACACGTTCGTCCCCCAGGCCCGTCCGGGCCATAGGCGGCTCGATGAATACGAGTTGATGGATCACTACCGGCTCTGGCGAGGCGACCTCGACCGGGCCGCCGACCTGGGGATCTCGACGATTCGCCACGGGATCCCCTGGTACCGGGTGAACCCCGGGCCGGGCGTCTTCGACTGGTCGTGGACCGACCCGGTCCTGGAGTACCTGGTCGCGGTGAAAGGTTTGACCCCGATCGTCGACCTGGTCCACTTCGGG
>JAABUQ010006065.1_pt1 | contig 18660 bp, 19 predicted proteins | sample 5560001 | NCBI WGS metagenome assembly JAABUQ01 (sample SAMN10711888, study PRJNA513371) | rock metagenome | isolation source: Antarctica rocks | place: Antarctica: Victoria Land, Finger Mt nord | collected 2015-12-18
TCGCCCGTCCCCGTCGACCACCGGGACGGGCGAGACGCCCGCGCTCCCAGACAGGCTCCCTGCCGGTGCGCCAAGCCGATTATTTGCAGACCCTGGGTCGACGGCCTGACCAGGAGCTTTTTACTGGCCTTCCCGGTCTATCTGGGGGCGACGGCCCTGGCGTTCGTCAACGCGTACGCGAGTATCGGGGTATGCTTCTGCCTGTGGGTCCTGTGGGTCCTGTGGGTCCTGTGGGTCCTGTGGGTCCTGTGGGTCCTGTGGGTCCTGTGGGTCCTGTGAGTCCTGTGAGTCCTGTGGGCCATCACCGGATACGAGCGAACGCCGGCGCGCGAGCCCCGGCCTATCGAAGGCTAGCGCCCCGTTAAGGAGGATCTGATGGAACTTGGCGTCTATACGTTCGCGGACGTGATGCCCCACCGCGACATCCTGCACGCGATCGAGTTGCTCGGCACGCGGGTCGCCCCCGTCGTGCGCCGCGACACGGGTCAGAACGAGGACTAATCCGATGACGCGCGCGGCAGCGAGATGTGCAGGATCTGCGAGGTCGTGGCGAAGCCCGCGCGCCCGTAGATACGCTCTCCTTCGTCGTGCGCGGGCATGAGAAACACCGTGGCCACGCCCGCGGCAAAAGCGGCGCGCGTGAGCCGCGCGGTCATGGCCGCGGCGATACCCCGCCGCCGAAACCTGTCGCGCACGGCGACGCCCGCGAGTTCCGTGACGCCGCGCATAGGCACGTCGCAGATACCGGCGCCCGCCGGCTCGCAGGTCACCGCGTCACGGGCCAGGATCGCGATGCCGCCCGCCGCGAGGGTGGCGCGCCGATCATCCACGTCCGCGCGGCTGGGGGGATCGGGGTCGCCGTAGGCCTCATTCTGCACAGTGGCCATGGCGAGGATATCGGCGTCGGAGGTTGGCGCAATCAACTCAATGCCCGGCGGAACGGGGACAGCGCGCTCGGAGCCGGGGGCGCAGACCATCAGCGGCAGGCGGCCTTCGACGGTAAACCCTGCCGCCGCCAGCGCCGCCTCTACGGCGGGCGCCAGGCCGGGCAGATATTCCAGGCGCGGGGTGCGGCCGCGTCGGCGATAAGCGTCGACGAGCGCGGCCACATCGGCGGGCGACGGGGCCGCGCCGTCGTCAGGGACGGCATAGTTGAGGTACGGGTTCGCGCTATGACGGGAGAAGGTGGCGAGAAACGGGCCGACCCGCTCCGTGTCGCGCACGCGGCTTGCCGCGCTGCGAATATATGATCCGATGAGGGTATCCATGGTGAGCAGGACCTTTCTTGAACAAGGCGACAACGAGACTATGGCGATCCAGGCATCGTGTCCGCATGGGCCTACCCTCTTTCCAGAATGTCTATCGTTCCTTGTTGCAAGCATACGGCGCGCTCCGGGCGGTTGTCAACAATCGGGGAAGCCGTTCGGCTGCTCCCGTGCCCCGTGCATGGCATGGCGCGGGTCCTGTTGTGTATCCTTGAGGTGCGAGACCAAACGTACGAGAGGATCGAGAATCTATGTTCAAACCAAACGAGGAGCGCGAGGGCGCGCTCTTGCGGCGGCTCAAGGAAGCAGGCCGCGCGGAGCGGCCCGGCAACCTGGGCTTCGCCACGGGGCTGGAAACCGGCCCGAAGAAGCGGGCCATGGTCGTGGTCGCGCAGGTCGCGGACGGGCCGGACCTGGCGGATAAGGCGCGGGCGGCCATCGAGGCCGGCGTCGAGGGCATCGAGATCGTCGTGGGCGGCCAAACCGACACTGGCGCGCTGGCCGAGGCCGTCCGCGCGATGGGCATGCCGTGCGGCCTGTTGCTGACCGGCGCCAGCAAGGGCGACCTGTCCGCGCTGGCCCTGATCGAGGGCCTGGATTGGCTGCACTTGGGCGCCGACGCTCCCGCCTCGTTGCTCGCCGGCTCGGGACCCACGCGCCTCGTCGGCATCTCCCCGGACAGCCCGTCGGGCCGCCTGCCCGGCGTCAATGGACTCAAGGCCGACGTCGTCGTGGCCGAAGGCGCGGGCGTCGGTAGCGGTAGTAGTGGCGGCGCGTTCACCATGGACACGCTGCTGGCGGTACGCACCATCCAGGGCGCGACGCGCGGCCCCCTCGTCGTCGGCAACGGCCTTGGCCTGACCCCCGACGATATCGCCGTGCTGCACGACCACGGCGTCGAGGGTATCCTCGTCGCCGACGACCCCGACGCCGCCCGCGCCTTCATCGTAGCAGTGGAAAAGCTCTAACGGGGGAGTGATTAGTGGCTAGTGGCTAGTGGTTAGTGACTAGAAAAACTAGCCACTAACCACTAGCCACTAATCACTTCGTGTAGCTGCCGTTGCGCGTGCGGAGCACGATCCACACCGCGCAAGCTGTCCCTCAGAACACGGCGGCGCGGCGCGCTTCCACCCATCAGCATGCTACTAACGTCACGTACGCACTCTCGACGAAAGTAGCCCACTGAGCGTAACGAAACGTCCTCATCCCGGTATGCGCCCCGCCCATCTATCCTGAAAACGTACAGCACGGCGAGAAACTGCTAGCAGCCATGATCATGTTTACAGTTTATAATGTAGTGCCTCTGCCCTTTCGATAATTGCAAATCTTGCTGCAAAACTGTATGCTAGTGGATGTCTGATGATACCGGTGCGATACCGGCGCGATGCTAAGTAAAGACTGGTGTCGTTATGCGTATGTATGTGTATGAAAGAGAGCACAAAAATGGTGATGATAGAGCGTGACCAAGGCGATGACCCGCGCGAGTTGGTCACGTCGAGTGAGCAGGACATCGGCCTCATTCGGGAGTTGGAGCACTTTCTGTATGAACAGACTCATCGTTCGGCTAAGCTCGTGGCGCCTGACGGCGAGCAGATAGCTATCCCCGCGTCTGTCTACGCGGCGCTGCGTCGTATCGTGCCACTGATGGCGGAGGGAGCCGCGATCGGCCTCGTACCACTACACCAGGAGTTGACGACGCAGCAGGCAGCCGACCTGCTTAACCTCTCGCGCCCCTCTCTCATCAAGCACCTCGATGCCGGGGACATCCCCTACCGCAAGATGGAGGGCGGGCATCGACGCATCCGGTTCGTGGACGTGATGGAGTATAAGCGGCGCCGGAGCGAGGTACGGCGCGCCGCGTTCATGACGATGGCCGCGATTGGCCAGAAGTACGGCGCCTACGATGCAGATGCCGACGATAGCTTGTTTGGCATAGACGTGGACGAGGCGAACGACGAACGGGCGCGGGAATAAAGGTGCAAGTTATCCGTAAACAGTCGTCATTGTTGGTGAACGCGCCCAAGACGCCGCATGACATCCTCAATGATCTTGACAGGGTTTATGTCAGACGCTTCGCCGCTGCGATCCGCTCCCACCTGATATCAGGGCCACTGGAACTGAGGAGTAAGGGCTCTCCCTAGCACCGCTCACCGCGCCTACAAGCCCACCCGAAACGTCCCCACGACATCAATGATGGTAACGTCCACCTCGTCCATGCCGTACGCCTCCAGCCACACCGCACCGAGAGCCGATGTCAGACGATAGGCGGAGCACCATGCCGTCCGAGACAACGTCATCTTCAAGTCGGTGCTGTTCATCGGTCGTCTTTAGCTACGTCTGTAGCCCTACCCACACCTCGCCGTCGGCGAAGGCTTCTTTCTTCCAGATAGGGACCGTTGCCTTGAGCGTGTCGATGGCGTAGCGGCAGGCGTCAAAAGCCTCGCCGCGATGGGGTGAGCCCACGGCCACGACCACGCTGGTCTCGCCGATCTCCACGCGGCCGATGCGGTGGACCATCGCCACGTCGGTCGTGCCCCAGCGGCGCTCGATCTCAGCGCCGATCTCGCGCATCTGCTGCTCGGCCATCTCGGGATAGGCCTCGTACTCGAGGTAGCTTACGTCGCGGCCACCATCGGAGTTGTCGCGCACCACGCCGTGGAACACCACCACGCCGCCGTTGGAGTCCGTGAAAACGGCGCGCTCCACGGTCGCGGCGTCGATCGGCTCGCTGGTAATCTTGTACATGTTTCCCTATGGCTAGCTTGGCATGTGTCAGGCGTTGCCGCCGCTCATGGGAGGCAGGAAGGCGACTTCATCGCCCTCATGCACGGGCGTCTCAGGGTCGGCGTAGGCGCCATTCACGGCGAAGCGTGTCACCGACCGCAGCAGTTCCAGGTCGGGCCGTGCGTCCATAACCCCACTCCAGACCGCCGCGACCGTCGCCTCCGGTCCCACCGTGACCCGCAGCGACGATTGCCCCAACCGCTCACGGAACACCGCGAACAACCGTACCGTGACCGTCACGCTTGCGCTCATATCCTCAGTATGCCCGACCGGCAGAACAGATTCTATAGCTGGCACGGTAGGGTATCCTAAGCTGGCACGGTAGGGTATCCTAAGCTGGCACGGTAGGGTATCCTATGCGGAGCGTGTCATGCCCGCTCGTCCGCCGGTCAGCGCGGCAGCCACGAGGCCGGCGCGCCTGATCGCCCTGTCAGTTGTTCCACCAGGGCGAGCAGGTTGCTCAGGTCGAAGGGCTTGATCAGGACGGCATCGCCCCGCGCCTCCAGCGCCCCTCGCTGCGCGGTGAGGCTCGGCGCGTCCGCCGCACTGACAATGACCGGCGTCGCGTGGAGCACGCTATCCCTGTGCATCCGTTCCAGCAGCTCCCACCCCGTCGTCGGGCTCTCCGTGCTGATGTCCAGGATGATCAGGGCCGGCGCTAACTGCCGCAGGCGCGGAACATCTGCCGTCCCCGCCTGGACGGTCGGCGCCTCGTAGCCCTCCTCGGTCAGCAGCTCCTGGAGCAGCGTCAAGATATCCACGTCGTCGTCGATCACCGCGATGCGCGCGGCCATACAGTCCTCCCCTACTCGCCCGATGGTGGCCGGGCGCACTTATATCGACACCCGAGCCCGCGTTTTAGTCACATCTCGCGGGCAGGGAACGTCCACAGGCGAGGGGATGCGATAGGATGGTTGCCGCCTGGATACGGGCCGCTAAAGCCGAGATTGCGGAGCGTCGCGATAAGGTCACGTCGGCTGACCGGGCCAAGCGCAGGCATTACGCGACGTGGGCAACGTCGATCGTCTGGCCGTCGATCGCCGGCAGCGGGTGGTGCAGGGCCAGGCCGAGCGCAACCCAGCCTTCCAGGGCCTCCTGGAGGGCGGCAGGTAGCGCCTCCTCTGTTGCCGCGCTGGCCCACACCCCTGGTAGCTCAGGAATTTCGCCATAGTGGATGCCGTCGTCTGGGAGCCATTCATAGACGGCATGTCTCATCGCGGCCTGGATATACTTCGTTAACAATTCTGTTTCCTCCCCTACGACGATGTGCGGCCAATGTCGCCGCTCGGTGTGATCGCAATGTCTCCGTCCCACGTATCACCCCACTTTGTTAGGACCGTTGCCGTCTCCCGTCGCGCGTCCGTGTCGCGCGGCGCGGCATCGCAGGAGGATGCGAGGAGATGCTCGATCTTGGAGGCTGTGTCCGTCCCGACAAGCGGCGTGTACATGACTAGCTTGAGGTCCGACCCATCGTCCACGGAGAAGCGCGCGTACTCAAACAGCAAGCATCCCGCTGCGGGGTGCAGCCATTCCTTGCGCCCCTCCGGTCGGGCGACTACGGCGTGCTGTGGCCACCATGCCCGGAACTCCGCGCTGGCGTACAGGAGGCGATCCACCAGGTTCACGATGCCCGGATCGCCCGGATAGCGGCCACTATCGGCCCGGAACATGGCGAGGGTCGTCCGCGCCACGCTCTCCCAATCTGCGAAGCGCCGACGGAGTTCGGGGTCGGTGAAAATGAGTTCCACCATGTTGCGGCGCTCTAGCGGCAGGCTGTCGAAGTCTAGGATGACCGCGCTGGCCGCTCGGTTCCACGCCAGCACGTCCCATCGGCGTCCCTTGATGTACGCGGGCGTCGTTCCGAAGCCGTTGAGCATCCGCAGCAGTGTCGGGCTCACCGTGTCTGGCGTCGGCGTCGGGCTCCCTGGCAGGGGGCGATCCGCCAGGTGGAAGAGATGGCGCCGTTCCGTCGCATCGAGCCGCAGCGCGATGGCCACGCTCTCCAGCACCTCGACCGAAGGGCGAACATCGCGCCCTTGCTCGAGCCATGTGTACCAGGTCGCGCCGACCTCGGCAAGCACGGCGACCTCCTCGCGGCGCAGGCCAGGGGTGCGCCTGCGCACCCCCGGCGGCAGGCCGACTGCGGCGGGCGAGAGCCGCATCCGCCGGGTGCGGAGAAAGGTGGCCAGCGCCGCGCGGCGCTGGCCGTCATTCATCCCCGTCGTACGAGATTCCATAGGCGTATCGTACCACGCCCAGGATAGTAGTAGCGGTACTAGAATAGAACGAGTCCTGGTTGGCGTGCCCCGCAGGGCCTATAGTGGGGGTAGATCGCGGACGAGGTCTGGTCGAATGATCGGATAGCGGCCATGAGAAGGAGATGGAGATGGACAGCATGGACAATCGACGTGTGATCGTAATGGGCGGGAGTTCAGGGATCGGCGAGGCGACCGCGCGGATGTTCGCCGCGTGCGGCGCCGATGTGGTCATCGCCGGTCGCGACCCGGCGAAACTGGAGCGCGCCCTCGGCCGCATCGGTCGGGGCACGCCGCGGGTGGTCGACGCCACCAATCCCGCCGACGTGGCCCGCTGTTTCGCCGAGGTCGGCCCGTTCGACTACCTCGTCCTGACCCTGAGCGGGGCTGCGGGCGGCGGACCATTCGCGGAGATCGATCTCGCCCAGCTGCGTCAGGGATTCGACGCCAAGTTCTGGGCCTACGTCTCGACCGTGCAGGCCGCCCTGCCGGCGCTGCGCCCGGGCGGGTCTGTGACGCTGGTCACGGCGGGATCGGCGCGCGCGGCGATCCCCGGCACGACGGGCCTCGCCGCGATCAATGGGGCGTTGGAGGCCATGATCCGCCCGCTGGCGATCGAGCTGGCCCCGCTGCGCGTCAACGCGGTCTCTCCCGGCATCATCGACACGCCATGGTGGGATGCCCAGCCCGCAACGCTGCGCGAGGCCATTTTTGCCCGGGCGGCGGCGGCGCTCCCCGTCGGCCGGGTCGGGACGCCGGACGACGTCGCTGCGGCGGTCGTCTTTGTGGCCACGAATGGCTTCATGACGGGGACCGTTATCGAGTGCGACGGGGGTGGCCGCTTCCCCTTGCCAGTCGGGCCGCACCCGCGATAGGGAGCGTATGGAGATCGCCTACCGCGCCGACGCCTGGCAAGCAATGTATGCGACGGTTGCCGCCGCCTCGGCGACCTTGATCGGGCTGCTTTTCGTCGCCCTCTCGCTGGACCTCCCCGCCATCCTGCGGAACCCCGCGTACCTTGCCCGCGCCAGGGAGGTTCGCGGCGGCCTACTCAGCCTCCTGATACTCTCGGTCCTCGTCTTGACTCCTGGCCAAGACCGCCGCGTGCTCGGCGCCGAACTGATTGTGGGGGTGAGCGTCCTCGCGGCTATCGGCGGAGCGGCTCAGTTCCAGACGCTACGAAGGGTGAGCGTCGGGCGGCGGCGCTGGGCCCTCCGCCTCGTGCCGCTCCACCTCGGCACGGCCACTGCGCTCATCGCAGGCGCTAGCCTAGCCTTCGGATGGTACGGCGGCCTCTACTGGCTCGTTCCGGCCGTGCTGCTGTATCTCCTGTGGTCGGTCAACAATGCCTGGGTGTTAGTGGTGCAGGTCAACGCCACGGGCGCCGGCCCTCCTTCCTCGAGCCCACCGCCCGGCGTGACCTAATAGACCAGCAGGTTGGGTTTGGCCGGATCGACGGCGACCGTGTCCTCGAACTTGAACGGGAACACACGGTGTTGCTCGTCCAGGAGGACGAGCCGTGCGGACCGGCGAGTCCTCATGTTTGGACAAACTCCAGCTGCGCCCCGTGCGCGCCGGCGGGGTCGGGGCGCGCCGAGAGGAGGATGCCCTCGGGCTCCTCGACGCGCACGCTGATACCCTGGCCGCGCATGATGTCGATGCTGTCTTGCAGGTTGTCGACGGCGACGCCGATGCTGTAGAGCCCCTCGCCCTGCGCCCGCAGTCCCCGCGCGAGCGGGCCGTCCCCCGGCAGCGGCGCCGCCAGGACAAGCGCGCCTCGCGGCAGCGGCAGGCGCGCGGTGCGGGCGCGCAGCATCGGATCCTCGCCCTCGTCGTCCGGCTCCAGCCCAAAGGCCAGCCTGTAGGCGCGCAGGCCAGCCGCCAGGTTGCGCACGGCGATGGTGAGGTGGGAGAGGGAGCGCGCCCCGACGGCGTGCGCATGCAGTCCGCCTGGCCGGGCGATGCGCTCCAGGCGCTCGCGGCCGGCGCTGTCATGCTCGATCAGGAACGGCAAGCGCCAGGCCTCCATGCCCAACCGGGCGTCGTCGCACGGGCGGGCGGTGCGCCAGCCGCGCGCGACGACGCCCGGCGCCGTCTCCAGGCGCCCCTCGATGGGGCCGTCCACCGCGAGCCCGCGCTCACGCATGGCCGCGATGTCGGCCTCGATGTCGTCGCTGCCCAGCGCGAAGCCGACGCAGCCGGGCGCGCGCCGGAGCATCGCGCCGACGGGCGAGAGCGGCGAGACCTCGGCGCCGGGGACGCGGGCCAGCAGCTCAATATACTCGGGGTCGAGCACGATCAGGCGGTTCCGCGTGCCCATGCCGGGGTGGACGCCGCCGGCGCCGACGGCGAAGCCCAGCCTGCCAACGTAGTCATGAGCCGCCGCGTCGAGGTCGGTGACGCCGACGATCGCGTGGTCTACGTAGCGCAGCATGTCGATTTGTCCCCTCTTACGCGCGCGGGTCGGCTGCTCTGCGCCATAATGAAAACGATCAGTGAGCCTGTGACCGGTCTCGCATGGCAGGCATTACTACCTGCTTTTGTCTGACCCCTGTTGATTCCAGGATAGCTGTTTTGCCGGAGGACATGCCTATGCGCATGCAAGCGGTCTATTATAGAGATGTGGGTAAGGAGAAGCGGTGACGGCCACTACAACCACAACCAGCGTCCGTATCCCTGATAGTTTGCTGGACCGCTTCGACAGATTAGCCGAGGCGACCGAGCGTACCCGTTCCTACCATGTCGAAGGCTCTGGAAGCCTATGTAGCCGAACAAGAGTACCTTGTCAACTTGTTCGCCGAGGCAGAGGTGGAGGCCGACGCCGATCCCACCGCGGTCGCGAGCGCCGATGCCATCGCCGCCACCGTCGCCTCGGGTTTGCTGCGTCGCGAGAGCATGGATGGGCCGGACCCGGTGAGTCATGAGGAGTACGAAGCGGCGCAACAGCAGAGCGTCGGGTGGACGTAGTCTGGAAGGCGCGGGCCTTAAAAGATCGGAAGGGATACATGCTCGCCTTCCCCGCGCGCCTACGCCGTCATCGATGAGTTTGGAGCGGGGCGGCCAGGTAGTCGGCGATGACCAGCGTGGCCGCCCCGATGAGCTTGGCCTCGGCCCCGAGCGCGGCGCGGACGACGCGCACGCGGGCGCGCCCGGTCTCCAGGACCGAGCCTTGCTCCGCCGCCAGTAACCTGTCGAACAACGTCCCGCCTCCCATAGCGTCCTCCGCCGCGACGTCCTCCGCCCCGGCGCTGGCTACCTCCGCCCCGACGGTCCCTGCGCTGCCTATCTCCGCGTTGACGACGGTCGCGCAGGGATGGGTGATAGGCGTGAGGGCACGGACGCTACCACTCGCGCGCAACACCGAGCCGCTCAGCACGACCAGCTCGGGGTCCCAGTTGTCGACAGCGTTGGCCACGGCCAGTCCCAGGAGGGTCGCGGCGCGGGCCAGCAGGTCGCGCGCCAGGGCGTCGCCCGCCGACGCGGCGGCCACGATGGCGTCGAGCGTCAGGCGCTCGTCGGGGACGGCGGAGAGGCGCGAGGCGCGGCCGGCGGCCAACGCCTCGCGGACCCGCGCGATCAGGCCGCCGGCCGAAGCGAAGGTCTCCAGGCAGCCGCGGTTGCCGCACCCACAGAGCGGGCCGCCCGGTTCGACGGTGTTGTGCCCGAGCTCACCTGCCGCGCCGTGGACCCCGCGATAGAGGGCGCCGTCGAGGATCGCCGCTCCGCCCACGCCGTACCCCGCGTCGAGGAAGACCGCCGTCCCGACGCCGCGGGCGGCGCCGTAGTGGTGCTCGGCCAGCGCCAGCGCGCGTACCTCGTTGTCGACCAACACCGGGCGGTCCAGCCGCTGCTCCATCAGCGCCCGCACCGGCACGTCGCGCCAGCCCAGGTTGGGCGAGAACAGGTTGACGCCGTCGGGCCACTGTACCATCCCCGGCACGGCCATGCCGACCCCCAGCACCCGCGTGGGCACAGCGTCGCGCAAGGCCCGCCGCGCCAGGCGCGCTGCCAGCTCGAGCCCCGTGGCCGCATCGGCGCCCGGCGGCAGGTCGGCCCGGTGGATCCGGAGCGGCGTCCCGCCAAGGTCGACCAGGGCGGCCGCTACCTCGCGCACGTCGACGGCGATGCCCAGGGCCAGGCGCGCCTCCGGGTTGAAAGCCAGGCGCACCGGGCGGCGTCCCACGCCGCCCGTCGCGGTCCTGGCCTCCTCGCGCACCAGCCCATCGCGCAGCAGGCGCTCCACGATACCGCTGACGGCGGCGGGGCTGAGGCCCGTTTGGCGCACGATCGCGGCCCGCGAGGCGGACGGGTCGGCGCGGACCAGGTTGAGAACCATGGCGCGGTTGGCCTGCTGCATCAGACGGCCGTCGACTTTGCGGAGCGTGGTGCGAGTGTCCATGCGCATAGTATAGGTCCCTGTGCGACCGCGGCCACAACCCCTGCTCCCACGGTGGGATCGGCACGTCACAAAGGTCGAACCGTCCGCGCTCCGTTGTCATGCGTTACTGGGCGAAGCCCTGGGTGGAGTCGAGGGTGGAGAGGTTGGGCGCGAACACCGTCTGCTCGGCCACGAAGCCCTGCCCGCCGTCCGCGGCCAGTGTCACCCCGTGCAGCCCCGCCAGCCCCGGCGCGGCTCGCCGCACGTCGAGGGTGGCCCGCCCGTGGGCGGCGATGGTCACGCGCGCGGTGGCCAGGCGGCCGTCCGCCCCGTAGAACGTGGCCGTCACCCCCACCGCCCGCGGCGACGGGTTGTACAGCAGCAGGAACTCGCTGGTCCCGCTGGCCACCCCGCCCGCGAAGCTCCAGCGCGGCGCCCCTCCGTTCAGGCCGAACACGTCGCTGCCGGCCACCCGCGTCCCGTTGGGCGACCCGAAGTACTCCGGCCGCTCCACGATCACCGGCCGCTCCGCCATCACCACGCTGGCGATGCCCGACGCGTGCACCAACCCGTTGAGCCGGATGTTGCCCCGGCTGAGGCCGGCCACCGTGAGCGTCCGGCTGCCCAGCAGCTTACCCGCGCGTCCGTAGAAGCGGGCAGTCACGCGCGCCGCCGTCGCGCCCGGGTTGAGGATGGTGAGGTAGGTCTCGAAGTGGTTGACGGTCGTGCCCTCCGCGAACAGCCAACTGGTGGCCGCCACGTTGGTCCCCGCCCGCGTGGTCAGGCCGTAGCCCGCCCCGCGGCCGTCACGGCTGAAGGTCAGCGTGCGCTCCACCACCACGCCGCGGTCCGAGGTCGCGACCACGCTCAGGGAGCGTCCGCGCAGCAGCCGGCTCACGTCCACCACACTCTCGCTGTGCGCCGCTACCGCCAGCGACACGGTGCGGCTGCCTCGTCCACCTAGCGCCAGCAGGCGCACGGCCACGTAGGCCGGCTGCGAGGGGTTGGGGTTGAGGATGGCCACCGTCTCATGGAAGGTGAGGCCGGTGTAGCCCTCGGCCAGGTACCAGCGCGTGCCCAGCCCCGTGTTGGCCAGGATGGCGTCGCCGTCGCGGCCCGGCCGCGTCAGCTTGAGCTGCGCCGCGATCTGCCGCGTAGCCGTCAGCGCCAGGCCGAACTGGCCTGTTCGTCCGGTCAGTTGGGCCACCGAGACGGTGCGCTGCATGCGCGCGGGCAGCGTCAGCGTGGCCCGGCGCACGGTCCCGTCCGTGTAGTAGACGGTCAAGTGTGCCGTGGCGCTGCCGCCGGTGGGATTGAGCAGTTGCAGCTGTGCGGTCGTGCCCGCGCCGTCCTGACCGCCGGCCAGGAAGAAGCGCGAGGCCACCGCGAGGCGTCCGATCAGGGTGGCGGCGGTGCTGATCCCGCCGCGCGTGCCGATGGCCGAGACCGTGTTGGCCCCGCTCAGCAGCCCATTTGGCGCCACGAAGGTGGCTGTAAAGTGCCCCGTGCGGTCGGCCACCACAATGCCGGGGCGGGTATCTAGCGCCGCACCGTTGAGGGCCAGCGTGACCGTCTCGCCGGGCACGAAGCCGCCGCCCAGCACCGTCACCGTCGCACCGGGCACGGTCGTGCCGGGGGTCAGGGCAATAGCGGGGCGGCTGGAGTTGGGCGGCAGGCCCGCGATGACGCTGGGCATGGGCGGGACGGCCGTAGCTACCTCGGTCGCCTGCGCCGGCGGCACGGTCGCCTGCGCGGCGCCGCTGACCATCGTACGCGTCGGCGTAGAGGCAGCACTCGCCGTGGTCGTCCCGCCCACCGTCGACGGCAGGACCGGCGTGCTCGTACCTGTGCCCGCACCCGTCGTCGGAACCGCCGTGGCTGCGGTCGTCGCCACGGTTCGTGGAGTGCTCGTGCTCGTGGCGCCCGGAATGACAGGTGTCTTCGTGCTCGTGGCGCCCGGAACGACGGGCGTATTCGTGCTCGTCGGGAGAGGCGCGCTAATGGTCGGCGAGGGCGTCGATTGACCCGACGCATTCGACAGCTCGGCGACAAACGCGCTGGAATCGCCGTTATTACCGTTTTGCGGCGCGTTCACCGTCGGGAAGTCGGCGGAAAACGTCTGGCCAACGACGTAGGCGTTGCCCGCGCCGTCGACCGCGATGCCCCTGCCCGCGTCGTCACCGCTGCCGCCAAGATACGTGCCGTAGAGCAGCGTATTGCCGGCCGTGCCCAGGCGCGCGACAAAGGCGTCCGAGCCGCCGCTAGTAGACGTGGCATTGGCGTCGGCCGTGGTGGGAAAATTGAGCGAGGTCGTCGAGCCGGTCACGTAGGCGCTGCCGCCGGCGTCGACCGCGATACCGACGCCCGCGTCGTCGCCGCTGCCGCCCAGGTAGGTGCTGTAGACCAGGGCGCTCCCCGTCGGGTTCACCTCGGTCACGAAGGCGTCCGCCCCCCCGGATGGGGCGCCGCCGCGCGGCAGGGGGTTGACCAACGGGAAATTGCCCGAGAGGGTGTAGCCGGTGACGTAGGCATTGCGCCCCGCGTCGAGCGCGATACCCTGCCCGACGTCATCCTGAGATCCCCCAAGGTATGTACTGTAGACGAGCACGGCGCCGCTGGCGCTGAGCGCGGTGACAAAGGCGTCCGAGCCCCCGGCGTTGGCCGTGGCATGGGCGCCCGTCGTGGTCGGGAAATTGGTGGAGGTTGTCGAGCCGGTCACGTACGCCTGCCCGCCGGCGTCGACCGCGATGGCGGAGCCCTGATCGGAGCCGCTGCCGACCAGGCCGCCGCCCAGATAGGTACCATAGACGAGCGAGGAGCGCCCATTCTGTGCGGGGTCCACCTTGGCCACGAACGCGACGCTATCCCCGCCACCGTAAGCGGTCGAGAACGCGCCCGCCGTGGTGGGGAAATCGGGCGAGGCCGTCGCGCCGGTCACGTAGACCATGTTCGAGGCGTCCAGGGCGATGCCGGTCCCGTTCTCGGTGTCGCTGCCGCCCAGATAGGTGCTATAGAGCAAGCCGTTCCCCGCAGCGTTGAGCTCGGCCACAAAGGCGTCCGCGCCCCCGCTGTTGGTGGAGGAATAGGCGCCCGTGGTGGTCGGGAAATCCGTCGAGCTCGTCGTGCCGACGACGTAGGCCCTCCCCGACCCATCGATGGCGACCCCGTTCGCGACGTCGATGTCGCCGCCGCCCAGGTAGGTGCTGTAGACCGGGGCGCCGCGGGCCATGTTGAGCTTGGTGACGAAGGCATCGCTGGCCCCACGGAGCGTGGTGGCGTAGGCGCCCGCCGTGGTCGGGAAGTCCGTCGACGTCGTGTCGCCGACGACATAGGCGTTGCCCGCGCCGTCGACGGCGATGGATGCGCCGGAGTTATCGGCGCTCCCACCTAGGTAGGTCGAATAGCTCAGCGTGGGGTCGATGACGAGCGGCCGGCGGGCATCATAGGCCCCGATGGCGAAGCCGACCGTGTCCCGTCCGAGGAGCACGTAGCGCCCGGGGATGAGCTGTCTCCGCGCGCCGACCTGCTGGTACACGACCGGCCGGTCCTCGCGCACCTCCCCGCCGGTCAGGCGCAGCACCAGATTGCCGGCCGCGTCCAGGCGTAGGGCGCGGGCGCCCCACACCCCCAGCTTGATCGTGGCGGGGTCGGCTCCGGGCGCCAGGACGTAGTCGTATTCCAACTGTCCGCCCGTCGCATAGTAGACGAGGGTGACGCCGCGATAGAGGTCGCGGTAGGCCACGCGCCCGTAGGTCGGGACGCCGGTGCGCCAGCGGCGCGGGTCACGCCCGATGAGGTAGTTGGCGGCGCTGGCCGCCCGGTCGAGGCCGATCACGCGGGCGTGGGCGCTGGCGCCGACGAAGTGAAACCGCACCACGTCGCCGGACCGGCGCCCCCGCGCGGCGGTGCCGGTCGCGGGCACGTCGCGCGCCGTGGGAGCAGCCAGGGCCAGGACCGCCTCGGCGGAGGTGAGAAACACCGTGTACCCTTTGCCGCGCGCAAGGAACATAACCCGCGGGTCTGTCTGGCCCACGTTGCGCTCGAAGGGCGCGGACGCCGCGGCGAGTATGTCGGCGCCCCTCGTCAGGGACGAATGGGCCAGGGCATCGCGGGACACGGCGCTACCCTGAACGCCACCTGCCGGGATCAGGGTCGTGCCGCGAACGCCGCGCATGCCCCGCGTCCCGACCAGCGTGACCATAACAAGGGCGACGACAAGGGCGCGCCACCACATCACACGATACATCATGGCTCCTACAGGCTACGAGGGTGGTTGGAGAGTCAGGAGGGCGAACAGCCCTCCGATGACCGAGCGCGCCTGGAAATGCCCGGCGGGCGAATTGGGGACGACATACTGCGTCCCCGCCATCGTGTCGTACAAATCGGTGAACGGCACGCGCGTCGTGGTCTCGCTGACGAACTTGTACAGCAACCCAATGACGTCCTGGCGTAACTGGGCGTCGTTCGTCGCGGCGGCGGTCCACAACTCCCAATCGGCCTTGGTGTAGACACCCGCGGTGCTGCCGGCGGTATGCCGGCTGTCGAGCGGGATGCCGTAGGCCTCCTTCCGCGTCTCGTACCAGTTGGCCTCTTCCTGCAAGATGGCCGTCGGCACGAGGTTTGTGCCCAGCAGCTTGTCCGGGTAAGCGTTGTACTTGATGCTCCAGGTTCCGGTCCCATCGGTCGCGGGGCTGAGGCCCACGGCCGGGTTGGTATAATGGGCCGGCTCGGTGTACTGGAGCATCAGGTGCTTGCCCGAGGGGTCCTGCCCTCCTTCGTTGGCGCTGGGGCCGGCCCACTGCCCGATGTAGGTCTGCGCCAAGCCGGTGTAGTGTACCGCATCGGCGGTCTGGCCCGCGAAGGTGGCGATCGTGCCCATGGCCGCGACGCCGATGATGGCCTTGAGCGCGAGGTTGGTGCTGTGGGCGATAGTGCCCGCGAAGTCGTCGGTCTGGTTCTGGTTCTCCGGGTCGAGCGCGTTAGAGCGCCCGTAGCCGTTGTCGGCGGTGAGGTACTCCGCCCACTTCTTGAAGAGCGGGTAGTGGGCCGTCGCGTACGCCGTGGCCTCGGCCTTGCTCGTGGCCTGCATGTAGGCCGTGGCCATGATCAGCATATTGGCCGTCTCCTCGACCGGCATGTCCTCCTCCGAGCCATGGCCGGCGACGTTGACATGACCGGCGGCGATGGGGTAGGACGTCCCGATGTCGTGGATGGCGAACGGCTGGTTCCAGCCGCCCAACTCCACCGGGCGCTCGCAGATGTCGATGATCGGTGCGAGCAACAGGCGCATCAGGGACGGGTTCGTGTAGAGGTAGGCCGGGAAGCCCGGGTAGATCACGTCCACCGTCGAGACGTTGCCGGAGGAGCTGATCTCTTTGGTGATGAACCACGGCGTGCCATCCGGGCCACGCACCAGCTCGACGCCGCCGAAGGCCTGGCGCAGCGCGAGGGCGCACAGGGCCGCGTACTGCGCGCCCGCGGTCCCACCACCGGCGGCGGTCGTCGCGTCGGCCTTGACCTTCGCATCGAGCGCGCTGGCGCGAACCAGCGCGGGCCGCGCGTCGTCGAGGGCGAAAGCGAACATGCCCTGCCAGCTCTGCCAGTACGACTTCCACAGCGGGGGGAGCGAGTTGGTGAGGTACTGGATCGCCGGCTCGCGCAGCTGCCCGAGGGTCAGCGTGAAGGGGCTGCTGCGTCGGCCGCGGATCGTGCCGAGGTCGGCGTTGAAGGCGAGGACAGCATAGAGAGGGGCGATCGGCTGGGGCATCGCCTGGTCGACCGTGTTGTTGAGCCGGCCCTGCGCGGCCCCGAGGCCGCGCGCGACGGCGGCCTGGGCGATCTGGTACGTCACGTGCGGCGCCTGGCGCGTCGCCAGCACGGTCATGCCCCAGTTGGGGTAGTCGGATGTCTCCGTGAGGGTCGCCTGCGTGGCCGGCTCGACGGTCAGCGCGGTGAGGCCGCCGCTTGCGGCGGGCGCCGCGTGCCTGGCCCAGGTGATAGGGGTGGTGGACACGGCATGCGCCCACTCGCCCGAGATGTCGACGTACACGCTGACGTGGTGCGGGGCGCCATCGGCGCTCCGCGCCTGCACGTGGATGTAGCCGAGGGGCATGGAGAGGCGGCGCAGGTCGGTGGCCTCGACGGGCGAGAGGAAGGTGACGAGGAGCGTGACAGGGCCGGCCTGCAGGGTGTAGATGGACTGGGTGGCCGTCACCGTAAGGTTGGTCTGCGTCACCGGTTGCGCGATGGGCGCGCCGCTACTATCGGTCGGATTGCCCATGAACACATAAGGCGCGCCGTCGACGCGCACGATCCCCGCGATGGCCTTGACGGAGCCGTTCCAGAAGGTGGGCCAAGTCCCCGCCAGGTTGTCGGCGAATTGCCAGGCGCTGACGTAGGGGCCGCGCACGATGAGCGGGGTGGCGGGCGGGCGGACGGGCGTGAAGGTCGACGACGACGCCGTGGCGACGGCCACGCTTGCCTCCTTGGTCCCCGCAGCGAGGGCCATCTCCGGCCGTTGGAGTAGAGCCTCCGCGAAGGCCGGTGTGAGCCCCAGCAGGCCAGCCCACTTCAGGAAATCTCCGCGCCCCATCCGTCCCGGGGCGGCTACCTCTTGTTCGCGCTCGCGATCATCCACGATCCAGACTCCTTTCGTCCGGAGACGCATCATCGGCATCCCGGACACGCTCTCGCCGCCGCGCCACAGCCATTGTGACGCCATTAACAGTCAACAACCTCTGTGCAGTATAGCGGTCGAATGGGAGGTAGGCATAGTGCGATATCGCCGGATTTGGTCCTGAATAACCGGGAATCGGACCGCAGGCAACGACACTTATAAATCCGCCGCATTGCCATCACCTCGTGACCAGCGCGCACTCGCGCCATCTCCGCTTTGCTCCGCTACTATTGAATATAATATACAGGAATGGATGCGTCAAGCCAGGTGGGCGATGACCAGATGGAAACAAGATATAATATGCATCAACAGGCGTCGCATGACGCTTCCCGGATGCCTACCGCGGCGGCGCGTCGGGCGGGAAGATGGAACATAGTGACCGTACCCAACGCCGGCATAGCCGTATAGAGGAGAGCAACATCATGGCGCGGTTGGCAGCCAAGGAGACCGAGAGCGACGAACCGCTGGCGGATGTGCATCCGCTCACGGGCCATCAAACCCTTGAAGAGCAATCGTATATGGAGATGCGCCGCCTCATCACGGAGGGGAGCCTCCATCCGGGTGACCGCATCTCCGTCAATGCCATGGCCAAACGCCTCGCCGTCAGCCGACTGCCCGTCATCCACGCGCTGCGCCGTCTGGCCAGCGAAGGCTTCGTGCAGATCCGCCCGCACAAAAACGTGGTCGTCGCCAAGCCGACGCTCAAAGACATGCGCGGCCAATTTCTGATGTTCGCTGCCCTGGAAGAGGTCGCGCTGCGGGAAGCGTGGCCGCTCGCTCCCGACGCTATCGCGCGCCTGGATGGCGCCTATCAGCGCCATGCGCGGGAACTGGAGGCCGGCGCGTTCGGGGAAGACACGGATGGCGCGTTCCATGAGGTGATCTGGCGCGCGGCGGGGATAGAGTACCTGTATACGACCATCCACACCTTATGGAATCTGACGGCATACTACCGGATGTTGGTGTACAAGGGCAACGCGTCGGGCCGCCAAGAGAGCATAACGGAGCATCAGGCCATCCTGCGGGCTCTCCAGAATGGTGATCTTGAGGGCGCGATCGCCCATAGCCGTGGCCATCGCCTCAACTCATTGCGGCGCGTGGAACACGTCATGACCGAGGTGATGGCGGCGACGGACGTCTCTCCCGCCGTCTGACCCACGTAGTCGCGTGGTCGCCCGGCTCCAGATTCCAGAAAACGTCGCGCTGGTGGGAGGATAGGATAGGGAAATAGAGAGCGTCACCGATCTTGCAGTGCTTTCGATTGGGAGGAGAAAGCGATGCAGAGATCAGTGACGCTGGGAG
>JAABUQ010006066.1_pt1 | contig 18659 bp, 22 predicted proteins | sample 5560001 | NCBI WGS metagenome assembly JAABUQ01 (sample SAMN10711888, study PRJNA513371) | rock metagenome | isolation source: Antarctica rocks | place: Antarctica: Victoria Land, Finger Mt nord | collected 2015-12-18
GGCCAGGAGCTTGATGGCGACGCTGATGCCGCCCTTGGTCAGGCTGTCGAACAGAGAATTGATGTAGTCCACGGGATGCGTCCTGAAGAGAAAAGGAGGGGGTACGGTGAACAGGTCGATGGGCAGGACGGAGCCCGGCCGCGGAGGTGAGCGCTGGCGAGGCATGGGCGGTTAGCTCCCCACCCGCCCGGCGCCGGCGTAGTGCGCCGCCCAGAAGCTGGTCCAGGCCGGGATCTCGACGACGCCGGTGCGCTCATCGACGGCGTTGATCATCATGCCGTTGCCCGCATAGATGGCGACGTGGGTGATCCATTCCTGGGGATCGGGATAGGTCTGGGCGTAGAAGAGCAGGTCGCCGGGCTGGAGCGCGGCGTCGGCGATGTGCTGGACCTCGCCGTACTGGAGCTGGGCGTTGTGGTCCAGGTGGATGCCGAAGGAGGCGTAGACGACAGTCACCAGGCCCGAGCAGTCGATGCCGCTGTGGCTGGTGCCACCCCAGACGTACGGGTCGCCGACGAACGTGCGCGCCAGGTCCACGACGGGGATGCCGACCCGGCCCCGGACAGCGGGCGCAGCGCTGCCGGCGGCATTGGCGGCAGCGGCGTACTGGGCGGCGAAGCCGAGGACCTCGTCGACGTACCAGTCGGCGTGGTTGTAGGCCCACAGCGCACGGTGCAGGTCTTGGCCGGCGCCACTGGCGCACAGGTAGCGGGCCATGGCGGGCAGGGCGTCGTGGTAGTCGTAGGGGTTGCCCCCGTTGCCGATGCCGGGCAGGGCCCAGGTCGACGGCAGGAACTGGCCGTAGCCGATGGCGCCGGCGGTCGAGGTGGCCATGTTGGTGCCGAAGGACGACTCGACGCGGGCGACGGCGGCCAGGGTCGTCCAATCGAGGCCGCAGCCCGAGGCCGCAGCGGCCGCCTGCATGAGGGGGATTTGCTCGGGAGGGATGTCGGCCAGCGAGCCCGTTGTGCCACTGGTCGCGGGTAGCCGGCCGACACCCGGCAGGCTGAGGCCACCCGGTGCAGCAGCGCCGCCGGCCCCGCCGCCAAGCAGCGCGACCAGCGGCAGGAACAGGGCCCCCAGACCGACCACGAGGAGCACCGCCAGGCCGACCAGGATGAGCACCAGGCGGCGGACGCCGGGTGCGAGCAGGACGAAGCGCAGGGCCAGGGGCATCAGCGACCGCTCCGTCTCTACCTGGTCCCGCCATCGGCCTTGGTGGTCACCGGGGTGCGACCGCCGCGGCCACGGCGGGTTGCGGCCGCGCCACTGCCGGAGCCGTGGGCCTTGCCACTGACCGGGACGCCGCTGCCCGGTGTGCGGACACGCGCCACGGCCGGAGTGGCGGCACCGCCGGCCGCGCCGGCCGCGGCGGCCGCGGCGGTGGCGACCCGCGTGGCGGGTGCCGCTGGTGTCGGCAGGGCACGCGCCAGAGAGGTGCCTGTCCGCAGCACACTGCCGAGGCTGAGGCCGCCGCTGGTCAGGCCGAGCATCTCGGGCGCGCTGGCCGCCACCAGCAGCAGGCACAGGGTGAGCAGGACCGCCACCGGCGAGTCGCCCGCGGTAATGGCGAACGCCAGAGCGAGCTTGAGCGCGACGACGGCGACCAGCTGCGCGGCCAGGCGCGACCAGAACAGCTGGTGCCAGGCGCGGAACAGGCCCTGAGTCTGGGGCAGAACCCAGCACACCTGGGCCAGGGGGCTCAGGACGTACAGCACCACCAGCAGAGCCAGCCGGAGCGCGTGCTTCAGGTACAGCCAGATGGTGACAAGCAGGCAGAGCAGGCTGAGGAGGGCCAGCAGGAATGCCTGGTCGGGGCGCACCACCCGATTCAGCAGGTCGGCCAGACTCTTGCTGTCGCCGACCGACACCGACCAGACCCAGACGCAGACGGCGTTGAGCAGGATGATCGCCTGAGGCATCCAGACGTGGGCCGCGTTGGCCAGGACCAGCGCCAGCAGCAGCCGGGGAAAGCCGGCCAGCGGGCTGAGGCCGGCGTCGCCCAGGAACGGGCGAGTGGCCAGGGTCAGCCCGAGCCAGAAGACGATCAGAGCGAGCGTGCCATTGGCCACGGTCCGCAGCGCCGCCTCGAGCGTGCTGACAGCCGTGTTCTCCCAGACCCAGCGGGCCGGCGTCTGACGGACCAGGTCGGTATCCTGGATGACCTGCGCCAGGCCGTCACGGGCGCCGCTCAGGAGCTGGTTGAACAGGCCGACCAGCAGGCCGCTGAACAACGTGAGGAGCTGGCCAGGATTGATCTGGGCGAGAGGATTGGTCGGCGTTGGTGGTGGGGCCGTTGTTTCCGGCGCCTGTGGCTGGGTGCTGCTCGGGCTGGTAGACGAGCTGCTCTGGCTGAACGGTGGGCCGGTCAGGATGTCGGAGGGTTTCGGTAGCGGGACGGGTGGCGCCACCTGCTGCGCGAACGCGGGCGTCACCTGGATGGCCAGCATCAGCGTCAGGAGCACGACCATGGGGACGGTCGTGACGGTGTGGCGGCGCGTCATGAGGCCGCGTCCCAGCCGAAGTCGAGCAGGAAGACGTCATGGCTACCGCTGGCGGCTGCCTGGTCGGTGACGAGCAGCGCGCGTTGCCGGCTGGCGTCCCAGCGCAGGCCGTAGCCCGTCGCGCTCGGGGTGGGCACGTCCAGGGTGGTGACGTCGATCACCTGGTTCTGGCCATCCAGCGCACGAAGATGTAGGCCACTTGTTCGCTCGGTGCCGAGGCCGGCCACAAACAGCCGGCCATCGGGGCGCCAGAACGGAGCCAGCCCGGTGTCGCCGGCGACCGGCTGTCCTGGGCTGGCGGTGGGATCGGCCAGGAATAGACCAACGGCGGCTGTACTGAGCCCGAAGGGATTGCCACTGGTGCTGGCGTCCTGCGGGCGGATGGCGCTGTAGGCCACGCGGCCGTCCGGTCCCCAGGCGAGCGGGGCCACGGGCGGGCCGGCCAGGCCGTCGTGGCCGAGGTCGCCCAGGTAACGGAAGCCACCGGCGTCGTCGAGCGTGCAGACCGCGGTCAGGCTGGCGGTGTGGACGATGAAGGCGGCGGCACGGCCGTCACCTCGCCAGACGACCGAACCAGGGACGACTTCGCTCGGCAGCAGCGCCAGCAGGGGTGCGTCGTTGGTGACCGTATCCAGCCAGCGCAGGCTGGTGCGGGCGGCGCCCAGGCTCGGGTGCTGCCGGCCAATGAGGAGCAGGTGACGACTGTCGGGGGACCAGGCCAGGTCGACCAGCTCTTCGCTCGGCTCGGTCAGCGCCCAGACCGCGTGCCCGTCATGGTCAGCGAACGAGGCGAGCCAGAGCTCAGCCAGGTGGTCCGATGTGCCGGTGTCACGGGCGGCGGTGGAGGAGTGGAGGAAGGCAACGGCCTGCCCGTTCGGCCGGAGGGCGAGCGGCGCGTTGGGGGCCACCGATCCCAGACGCGCGACGGCGAAATGGTCGGCTGGGTTCAGCGTCCAGGCCTGGCGCTCGTCGCCGGGCAGGCTGATGGTGAGCCCAACACGGCCGTCGTCCAGGAACATGGCGTCGGCGATGGCGGCGCCGGGCAGCGCCGGCCGGAGGGTGTGCGCGAGCGGGTGAGCCCGCCACAGCGGGACGGCGAGACGGAATCCCTCGGGCGCGACGTCGATCGACCGGAGCTCGTCGATCGCATCCGGTGCGCGCAGAACGACCTCGTGGTGGCCCGGCGCGACGGCGAGGGTCACGGGCGTCTTGCCCTGCTCCTGTCCGTCGACAAGGACGGTCGCCCCACCTGGCGTGCTGGTGACGCTGAGCGGCGCGGTGCTCGGGGTTTCCTCAGGCGGAGCCGTAGGGCGCTGGGTAGCCGTCGTAACCCAGCCGGCCCCGGCGGCCAGGAGCACCACGACTCCTGCCACGATCAGGACCTCGGCCCGACTGGGCCGGCCAAATCGGATGGTGACGGGCAACATGCCGCGCCACTGTGCCGAGCGGTGACTTAAACCACGCCCAGTTGGCGCGGCGGAAGGCCCAGGTCGGGCGGGACATGGACCCCAAGAGCGAGCGGCGGCGACTTAATCCGTTGCCGCGGGGCACTTAAACGAGTTTGCGTGGGCCGCGGAGCGCGCTTAAGCGTCACCCAAACGGTCGCCGGTGGGAACCGACAGACACGAAAAACTGTGACGTCGACAACGCCCGCGGGATGCGATCCGCAGTGCCCCGGCGGCGTGGATTGGGTGTGCGTTAAGTGCGTGGGCTCACACTGGCCACGTGCCTGTGGACACGGCCGCCCTTAAGGGACGGATCGACCTGCTGGAGCTGATCGGCCGTGACACACGGCTCAGGCGCGTTGCTAGCACACGCGGTGGCGAGTACGCCGGGCCCTGTCCGTTCTGTGGCGGCCGCGACCGGCTCCGGGTCCAGCCCGCGCGCCGACGCTGGTGGTGCCGCGGCTGTCTGGCAGACGAGCGCTGGCAGGACGCGATCGCCTATGTCCAGCGGCGTGACGGGATCGACGACTTCGCGGAGGCCTGCCGCCACCTGGGAGCGTCGCCCGGTGAGCTGGACGGGCGAAAGCTCGCGAGATCAGCAGCGGCCGTGGCGTCGGCACTGGGCCTCCGGCGCGCGAGCACGCTACCGCTGGCCGAGGAGATCGAGCCCACCGAGGCCTGGCGCGCGCGCGGGCTTCGGTTCCTCGAGGAGGCGGAGGCGGCTCTGTGGTCGCCAGCAGGCGAGCGGGCGCGCGCCTACCTGCACGGGCGTGGCCTCCAGGACGAGACTCTGCGCTACTGGCGTGTGGGGTTTCAGCCGATGGCGCGCCGGTACGATCTGGCCGAGCGCTGGGGCTTGCCATCCTGCACCGAGGACGGCCGGCGTGCGCTGGCGTGGCTGCCGCGCGGGATCGTCCTTCCCTGGCTCGCCGACGGGAAGCTGTGGCACCTCAAGGTACGCACCGCGGCGACCGATCCGGACGCCCGCTACCGCGCCGTCCGTGGTGGCCACCCGTGGCTCTATGGTGCCGAGACAGTCACGCCTGACCGTCCTGTTGTCCTGCTCGAGGCCGAACTGTGTGCACAGCTGCTCTGGCAGGAAGCGGGCGACCTGGTGGGTGCCGCTAGCCTCGGCGGCTGCAACCGGGCACTGGCCGAGCGTGCCCTGGCTCGTTTGGCTGCCTGCCCCGTCCAGCTCCTGGCGCATGACGCGGACGTCGAAGGTGAGAAAGGGGCCGAGCGCCTGGCGCCGCGGCTCCCTCGACCCCGTCGAATACGGCCACCCTACGGCAAGGACCCGACCGACTACCACCAGCAGGGCGGCGATGTTCGCGCGTGGATGACTTTCGCGCTCGGGCAGCTCTCACCCTAAACAGCGACTTCGTGCCCGCCGGAGGTCAGGATCTGGAGATCGTTATAGGGAACGGCGAGAGTATCGAGGGTGCGCCCATCAGGGCCGACGATCTCAACGTAGGCAGCATCCGCGAAGGTCTCCACCACCGTGCCGGCTGTGCCAGCCAGCCAGCGCCCCTGGTCGCGGACGAGTGCAACGTGATCAAGCACCTTGGCGCGTCCCGTCATGTGGTCTCCATTATGGGGTCAGGTCTCCGTGTCAGCGTCGACCGATGTACGCCGTGATCAGACGGGGCCGCTGATCGCCTTCGTGGGCGACGAGCCAGGCTGCGGTGACCGGAAGGGTCCGTCCATTGCGACCCAGGACGTCGATACTCATCTCATAATGGGTGCCGTAGAGGTCGGTCTCAGATGCCAGCACGGGCGAGCTTCTCACCCCTGCGAGGAGCTGGTCACGGAGGTACTCCCAATCCTTCTGCACGATGCCGAGACTTGAGGCAAAGACCCGAGCCTTGTGGCGACCGTCCGGGTGCTGCGGGCTCAGCACGTAATCACGCAGCTTCTCTGGAGGGATCCAAGCGCGCTCTACACCAGGCAGGAAGCTGGGACTCACCCGCGCATCCTAGGGCACCGGCCGCGGCTCCCTTGAACCTCTACCACCCATCGCGACTGCGCTGCCCGTGCTAGCGGTGCTCCGCTCGTGGCCGTGCTCTTCAGCACGGGCGTGTGGCGTAGCGCGTCGGTGACTTCCAGCCGAGCCTGGGCTAGCGCAGAAGAGGAAAGATAGCACCGGCGACGGCGCCACCCAGCGCCGCGCCAGCCACGACCTGCGCTGGCGTGTGGTCGCCGACCGCGACGCGTGCCCAGCCGATGAGGATGACCACGGGGGTAAGGACAAGGAGCGTGGAACCGAACACCTGGTCGAGGATGACCAGCGCACCGGCGGCGACGGCGACGTGGATGGAGATCTTCCAAAACAGCGTCACCAGCCCGGAGGTAGCGAGCCCGACCACCATCGCTCCGACGAGGGCAACCAGCTCCCGCGGCGCTCCGCCGAGAGCAATGAGGGCGAACCCGATCAGGACTGAGACCATGCCAACCAGCAGCGGCAGGCGACGCTGCTCCCGGACGCGGACATGGTGGTCGGTGAGTCGACGCTTCCGCACGCCGTGCACGATGTAGACGAACGGGACGACAGCCGCGAACGCCACCGCGATGGTCCCCCACAGCAGGGCGTCGGCGGTGGTGCGGGCGGTGTGCCAGGCCACAGCACCGAGGAGCACGGCGACCACGGCAGCAGGGGCGAAAAGCTCGGTGACGGCCCGAGCGAGGGTATGCCGCGGGTCGGCTGAGACAGCCGGGGCGCTCAGTTGGGCGTCCTGCTGGTGCGTCAGCATGCCGTCGTTAGCGGGTCTCAGCGTAGTGATAGTCCGCCCCTTCTACGTCACGCAGGCCGTGCTGATCCCGAAGGGCGCGGACGATCGGCGAGTGCTGGTACGCCCGAGCAACCTGCACGAGAAAGGCAGATTCGCTCTCGACATTCGTGCTCGTCGGAATGGGGGGCATGGCCCCTGGCGTCCGCACCGTCTGCTTCTCGGTCCTGGCGCGCAGAGCCGCCGCCAGGCAGGCGGCCTCGATCACGGGCGCGGCGTCCTCGCTGGACAGGTTCGCCCGCTGGCAGGCGTGCCGGGCGTCGTCCGCGCTACCCGCTGGGAGGTACGGACGCAGAGCCAACCGCCCGTCGCGGATTTCGACCACGCGCCGGCGCAGGCGGCGTCCCACCTGCCCGACGGCAAGCGCATCGTGGAGGCCGGAGCGGGGTGGAGGCAGCAAGGCGATCTCCGGGAACGTCATGGAGATGTCCCGCCAGAGGGGGTACAGCTGGCGCAGGGCGCGGTACTGGCTCCACCAGCGTGGAAGCGCTGGGAGACCGATCCGCGGCCCCCAGGCCGGCAGCGTCGCGCCGCTGACCATGCAGATGATGGCCACGGCGATGAGGACCTCGTTGAGCAGCTGCGGGTTGACGATGGGGTCCGCCACGCCAAGCCGACCTGTGGTCGCCCACAGCGCCTGATTGACGATGTACGCGATGCCGACCACGGCGCCAACGCTCACGAGCCGCAGCCCAGACGACAGCATGGCCCGCCCGCGGCTCAGGCTGGCGTAGCGCCAGCAGAGAATGGCCACGACGCCCAAGGCCCACCCGAGATAGGCTGAGAACAGGAGACGGTACTCGAGCACGTACGGCGCCTGAGCGTAGGTGCCGGTGAAGTCGAGGCTCTCCTGAGCGACGGGCGCGTGCGCGAACAGGAGGCCCAGTCCCGCCAGCGCGACCAGAAAGAGCAGGGCAGCCCACCGGTTTCGGGTCCGCGCCACCCGAGTGGGATACGTGAGCGCATTCAGAAACACCTGGACCGACCACGCCGCACCCAGGACGAACCCGTGTCCCACCAGGCGCGCGAGATTGGGAACGCCAAGCACGCGATCGAATGCGAGATAGACGGGCGCGAGCAGGACCGTCAGGGCCAGAGCGACACACAGCAGAGTGAGCCACAGGGCTCGCTGGCCCGGCGCTGGCTGTGGGCGCCAGGCGGCGCCGGTCCGATACGCAACGGCTGCCCAGCTCAGGACTGTCGGCGCGTAGGCCAGGAAGTCTTCGCCTGTCATTGCATCCCTCTCGGGCTTTCCTCGAGCGAGGCGCGGAGACGGTCGATCAGGGCCACCACTTCGGGCTGGAGCTCCCAGCCGCTCAGAACAGGGGCAGCCGCAACGCGCTCGAGCAGCAGTGAGGCCAGGACCTCGGCTTCCTGCTCCACGCGTGCCGAGTAGGTGTGGCGCAGGCGCATGTGCGCGCCCACGGTCCCCATGTCCAGACGCAGCAACGGCGCCAACAGCTGGACGAGCTCCGCATCGGGAATCGCGGTGGGGCGATGGTCACAGACGATATGGCTGCCCTCGTGAAGAATGATCTGCTGCTGGTGAAAGGCGCTCGTGTCTTCTTCGTAGAAGATGAAGTCAGTACCGCCCACCGGGAGCCAGGCACCGTAGGCGCCGCCGTCCATGCGCACGGCGCGCAGGACGATCGGGCGGCCTGAGGAGCGCTCAACGGCCCGGCAGAACACGAAGGCGTCGAACGGCGACGGAAGGTCCAGGGCGCGCGCTCGTGCCGCGGCCTGCTTATAGAGCAGCTTCTGGTCCATGCACGACGGTCCCACCCTGCGGTGCGAGGGGATGGCGCCTTAAGCAGCTTAACAGCGGCGCACTGGACGAGCCCTTCGGCAGCTCCCCCGTGGCGCCTCGCAGCATCGCCACCATCTAGGAGGGGGCCTCGTCGCCTTCCGGAGCACCGGCGGGTCCAGGACGACGCGACCCTTCACCGCCAGGCGGCCGCTGCTGCTCGGCGACCTGGTCGAGCATCGCGCTGAGCGTCGTCAAGAATTCGGGCGTCAGCGTCGCCGCCCGCAGCGCAAGCGCGCGGACCCCCGTATCGCGCAGCGCCGTGAGCAGCTCGAGCTCGGCATCAATATGCGCGGCCTCGGCGTCGTCGAAGAAGTAGGCGGGTGGGACCCCGAAGAACTTTGCCAGCGCTTCCACGTACTTGATGGTGGGGTTGGTCCGCCGGCCGGTGCGGAGCAGCCAGAGGTAGTTGCCCGACACGCTGGGGCCGCCGCGATCCTGGATGGCCGTGGCGACCTCGTCGTAGCCGAACTCGCCACGGTCCCGGGGGTGGACCGTGCGAAAGAGGTGGTTGATCTTGTCCGCGAGAGTCCGCGGTGGTGGTGTGTCGTCAGCCATCCGCGCGAGAGGCTCAGCGTACCGCCATCGTCCGCAGCACCGCCGCATCACTGACAGCAGTCAGTTTTGAGTAGATTTCCTCTGACTCATGTTGACAGCGAGCTGAGGGGCGGGCACAGTGGACAGGTGTTCGGGTCGCGGACGTCCAAGGCGACCAGGTCGGCGGAGAGACGCAGCCGCGGGGCTGATTTGCGACGGCTTGTGGGCAATTGGGTGATTTTCCCGGAGCCGAGCACCCTCGCCCCAGTTCATTTGGGTGTGGTTTGGGCCTGATTTAAGTCACCAGGAGGCAGGATGGCGGCGTGGCAACTCTTTCGGGCGCCAGGAACCGGTTCAGCAGCTCCCCAAAAGGGACGCGCGTCGGGCGTGCGGGTCTGGACAGTAGAACGCATGTTCGGTACGCTCACTCCGTGGGGGTCAGGCGCATGGCGCGCACGCAAACGCCTTCGGGCCCCTGTCCAAGGTCCACGCGCCTTTGTCGAGCAGCTCGTCAGCATGGACCGTCGCTGGCGGGGCGCTCTGCTCCCGCACCCTACCCGCCGCGGCACTCCGTCTCGGGCGGCCCACCCCTAGCAGCCTAGAGGTACCACGCAGATGGCTACGCTTGCCTCACCGCTCACGTCAGCGCATGCCTTCCGTCCCGCACGACGCGTCAATGGGCGCGTCGCCGTCGCCGCCGGCCTGGCCGTGCTCTCCGTTCTGGCTCTGGTCGTCGGCCTGAGCCTCGTGGTCCCGGAAACGCAGTCGGTCCTGCAGGCGACACGGGATCTGCCGTCCGGCACCGTCGTCCAGGCCGACGACGTCGTCCCGGCCAAGGTGCGCGTGCCCGAGACCATGGCGCACACGGCCTACGCCGGCACGGCCCCGGAGCAGGTGGCCGGCCGGCGGACCACTGTCCACGTGGCCGCCGGCGAGATGCTGACGTCCACGCAGTTTGCCGTCCAGCACGTGACCGTCGCGCCCGGCCGCGTCCAGGTCACCATTCCGGTCGAGCCCTACACCGCCTCGGGCGGCGCTATCGGTCCTGGCGATTCCGTCGTCGTCTACACCAGCCCCCGACAGGCCGCCGCCGCCACCAGCGGCACGGTCCTGGTCGAGCAAGCGACCGTCGTCGCGGTCGGACGGGCCGACCAGGCAAGCGCGCCGGCCGCCAGCAGCTCCACGGCGGCGGCCACCAAAGCCCTCTGGCTCTCCCTCGACCTGGACGTCGAGCAAGGCGCTCGCGTGACGGCCGCCGCCCGGACGCAGTACCTGGACATTGCTCTTCTGTCGACCGGGCAGGAGCGGCGGACACCATGAGCGACGTCGCCGACACGGCGCGCTCCGAGCCCCCCCGCCGGCAGCGTCTCCGCGTGCTCTTCGCGACGGGCCGGCCACAGGAGCGCCGTTTGCTGGCCGCCTTCCGGGAAGACGTCGGGGTGCGGATCGTGGCGCGCTGCTCCTCGGCGCCCGAGGTCATCAGCCTGATGCAGCAGCAGGCCGCCGACGTGGCCCTGCTCGACGAGGATCTGCACCTTCTGGGTGATGAGCAGCTCGGCGAGCTCGACGCCGGCCGCTTTCCGTCCGTCGTCCTGACGCGTGACCCGGATGCCGACCGCTGGCGTGGACGCAGCGTTTATCCCGTCCCCACGGACGCGGAGGCGACGACGGTCCTGTTGGCCCTCGCCGAGGCGTTCCAGGGAGAGCGTCCAGCCCGCGTGCAGCACCGCGCGGGACCCGCCGAGCCGCCGGCGCCGGCGACTACGGCCGTCGGCGCGCGGCCGAAGCAGCTGCAAGTGTTCGCCTTCTGGAGCGGTGCTGGCTCGCCGGGGCGCACAACGCTGGCCATCAACTGGAGCACCTTGCTCGGGTCGGTGGCTCCGACGATCCTGGTCGATCTGGATCTGACTGGCGCCGGGGTCGCGGCACAGCTCGATCAGGGGGGACGGACCGACGGTCGGCGTGGCCGACGCGGGCCCCATCTCGGACAACTCGCCGCAGCCGCCCCGGACTCCCCCGAGGCCTGGCGGCACGAGCTCGAGCGAACCGTGCAGCCGCTCGGGCCCTTCAGTCCGCAGGGGACAGTGCTGTATGGCGTTCCGCGTCCCTCCATGCGGACAACGGTCACGGGCGCCTTCGTCGACAAGCTGATCGCCGCCCTGCGCGGCCAGTACACCTACATCCTGCTCGACCTCGGCGACGAGCCGCTCGGCGAGACAAGCCGCGAGGCGGCCGTCGGCGCTGCGGCGCTCCGGGCCGCTGACCAGATCGTCGTCGTGTGTCCGCCCGACGGGCCCGGCCTGCACCAGACGTCCATGGCGCTGCTCGAGGCCGGCGCCACTCTCGACCGCGAGCGGGCCGCGATCATCGTCAACCGCTATGACCGCCAGCATCATCCCACCGAGCTGGCGCGCGTCAGCTTCGACCTGGGTATGCCGCTGGTGGGCGTGCTGCCGATCGACGCGCGGGCTATGCCGCGGGCCCTCGCCGACGGCCGACCCGTCGTGTGTGATCCCCGATCCAGGCTCCGTCGTCCGCTGCAGGAGCTCGCCGAGCGCGTTCATGGCGGGCGCGTGGCTCTGCAGACCGCTGCTCCCCGGCCGGCTGCGCCAGCCTGGGGACGCGTTCGCGCGGCCCTCACCAGCGTGCTCGCCGCGCTCACCGGAGGTTCACGATGATCGCCCCCCGCCTGTATCCGGTGCCCGACCCGGACGAGGACGATCGTCCGATCATGCGCCGTCTCCGCAAGGAGATCCGCGAGCGCCTCGCCCAGCTAGACGCGGAGAACGGGCCCGCGTTGGAGAGCGAGAACGAGGCGCGCAGCAGGGTGATCGTCCGCGAAGTCGTCGACACGTACCAGCGGCGCGCGTTGAGCACGACGAACACGCCCCGCCTGGCCAGGCCCGGCGCGGCCGAAAAGGAGCTTCTCGCCGATCTGCTGGGCGCCGGGGTGCTCGAGATGTTCATGGATAACCCGAATATCGAAGAAATCGGCGTGGTCGGCCCGGAGCGCACCTGGGTGTGGTTCACCGACGGCCGGAAGGAACTCATCCAAGAGGCGCTGTTCGAGAGCGACGACGAGATCGTCGAGCTGGTGCGGCGGCTGATTCGCCGCCTGGGCCGTCGGTTCGATATCTCCTCGCCGATCGTGGATGCGGCCCTGCCCAACGGCGCCCGGCTCAACGCGACGCTGAACGGCATCTCGCTGCTGGGCACAGCTGTGACGATCCGCAAATTCCCACGCCGCTACCGCCACATCGCCGAGATTGTCCAGACCCGCGCTTTGACCTGGTCGTGCGCCCGGTTGCTGCTGGCCGCGGTGGCGGCCAAAGCCAACATTCTCCTCAGCGGCGGTATGGGCAGTGGCAAGAGCACGCTCATGGATGTCCTGCTGTGTGAGGGGGTCACCTCACACCTCGAGCGCGTCATCATCATCAGCGAAACGCACGACCTGAGCGCCGAACAGGTCCTGCCCGACTGTGTCGTGCTCCAGGCTCGGCCAGGCAACGCCGACGGCCACGGCAAGGTGTCGCAGCGGGATCTATTCCGAGCTTCTCTCCGGATGCGCGCATCGCGCATTTGTGTCGCCGAGTGCCGTGGATCGGAGGCGTGGGAGATGCTCCGGGCTTTTGCCAGTGGGCACCCGGGGGGCCTCTGCACGATTCACGCGGAGACGCCCCGTCAAGCTCTGGCGACGCTCGCCCTGTACGCGGCGGAAGCCGAAAACAATATTACTCCCCAGCTCGTCGCCGAGTGGGTCGCCAACAGCCTGAATCTCGTCGTCCAGCTCGCCTACGACCCCTACGCCGGGCAGAGATTCGTCCAATCGGTAGCGGAGATTGACGGGCTGGAAGGGACCACCCCACGGCTCCAGGAGCTCTGGCGGCGGGAAGGGCCACGGCTTGTCTGGACCGGCCGGCGTCCCCATTTGCTGGACAAGTTCCGGGACATGGGTATCGCCTATACGCTGCCGACCGACCCGGAGGCCGCGGAGTGATCGGGCTCTGGGCTGCCATGCTCCTGTTCGGCGCAGCGGTGTGGCTGCTGGTCGACGGCTGGTACGCACCACGCCAAACGCTCCTTCCCGACAGGGCCCGCCCCGGCCTGGGTCGTCTCCGGCGCCTGTTGGTCGAGGCCGAGCTCGGCTGGTCCCCGCGCATCCTGGTGCTGGGGAGTGCCGTCCTGGCGCTGGTCGTCTTCGTGGCCGTCTACCAGGCGATCGGCTGGCTCGTGGTCAGCCTGTTCGCCGCGGTCGCGGCGGCGGTGGCGCCGACTGCCTACGTGCTCTGGCGGCGCGACGGCCGACTGGCGACCAAGGAAGAGGCTCTCGTGGTCACCCTCGAGGGGGCGCAGGAGGAGCTCCGCACCGTGACGATCCAGGAGGCCCTGGTGAGTTTGCGGGACAGCGCGCCCCCTGCCGTGCAGCCGGTGTTCGAACGGCTGGCCTGGGACCTCGAGCACCAGCGGGATTTCGCCGACGCGCTGCGGGCATCCCAGGCCCGTCTGGCGAGTGAGGTCTGGGATAGCTGTGTCGCATCGTTGTTGCTGGCGCAAACGGTCGGGGAACGCAACCTCCGCACCGTCCTCAAGCGCGTCGCCAGCAATGCCCGCGCGGATGCCCAGCTGCGCCGGACCATCCGCGCCCAGCAGGCTCAGCAAATCACCAGCGCCAGAATTACGTTGGCCGTCCCGATTGCCGTCGTCCTCTTCCTGCGGGCGGCGTACCCCGCCGCGGACCGCTTCTACGTCAGCCCCGTCGGCGAGCTGCTGCTCCTAGGGTGTGGCGCCTTCATGCTCGTGGGCTACTGGTCCATGCTGAGCCTTGGGCGCGTGCCGCGCGGTCCGCGCGCGGGGGATGACGCATGATGGCCCTCCTGCAGCAACCCGTGTTCCTGCTGCTCGCCGGCACGTTTGGCCTCGGCGTCTTCCTGCTGATCGCGGGGCCGGCGCTGGGTGCCTCTCGCCCCGATCTGGTCACCCGTTTGCACCGGCTCGATCCTGACGTCTGGTGGGAGGAGCCCGAGGCGGCCACGAGCACGGGCGTCTTCCTGCGCCCCCTGAAGGACGACGCCGTGCGCCTGGCCGGCCGTGTGCTCGGCTCGGTCGGCTTGATCTCACCCCAGGAGCTGGCCCGCGCGCTCGTCCAGGCCGACAGCAGCATGACGGTCCCCGAGTTCTACTTCGAGAAGGTCCTCACGGCCCTGGGGCTCGAGGCGGTCCTGCTGATTGCCAACGTTGGCTTTGAAAGGCTCGGGCTGAGCCACGTCGGGATGTGGCCGTTCGTGCTCTGGCTCGGGGTGGGCGTTTTTGGGTTCGTGTGGCCGGACCTGGACATCCAACGCCGTGCCAGGGCGCGCCAGGCGCGCCTGCGGGCGGGTCTGCCGACCCTGGTCGACCTGCTGGCCGGTGCCATCAGCACGGGCCGTGGGGTCGAGGATGCGATCGTCGACGTGACGCCGTTTCTGGGTGGTCCGCTGGCCAGGGAGTGGGCGCGCGTGCAGCAGCAGCTCGTGCGCGGGCTGCCCGTTGCGCTCCAGGAGCTGGCGGCGCGCCATGGCCTGCCCGAGCTGGACAGCCTGGTGGGCCACCTGATCGCCGGCTACCAGCGGGGCCAGGCGCTCGAGGACAACCTGAACCAGCTGTCTGACACGCTCCGCGAGCGGCGCCTCCATGAGGTCACAGCCGCGGGCGGCCGAGCGACCGGGCGCATGTTTCTTCCCCTGGTCTTCTTTGTTTTCCTGCCCCTGCTGGTCCTGGTCATTGCCCCCGCCGCGGCCAGCCTGGCAGGTCTGATCAATTCGTAGAAAGGAGGCGACAGACAGGGTGGTCGCTGGCGCACGACGCCAGCTATGCAGGCAGAGCGTTGAACGACAGGGAGTGTGCTGGCGCGAGGGCGCCAGTCCAAACAGGGAGTGACTTCATGGATATCGCCGGATCCGCGGCCACGATGCGCGCGCGGCTGACTGAGGTGGTGCGCCGGCCAGGGCTGAAGCGCGTGCTGACCCACCGTGATCCAGGGGCCGAGATTGCCGAGATGGCGGTCGCGACGGGCGCCATCGTCGCGGTAGGCATCGGTGTCACGCTCGCCTTCATGAATGGTCTGGGCACGTTCTTCACCACCCTGCTCATGAAGATCCAGAGCATGGTCCCGTAACCGCCGAAAGGAGGACGGGCTACTGGCTCGCTCAGGCAGCGGCCAGTAGCCCTGAGCTGATGAGGGTCTCGCGCGCACGGGCACAAGCGCTCGCCGAGTTCGCGGTCACCAGCGTGCTGCTGCTCAGTCTGGTGCTGGGGCTCATCGACGTGGCCCTCTGGCTGAACGCGCAGAACGTGGTGATCGCGGCATCGCAACACGCGGCCGCGGTCGCCTCGCGTGGCGATGGGTCGCCCAGCGACGCCGAGCAGGCCGGCTGGGATCTCCTGCGCGCCGGGCTTGGCGCGGGCGCGCGGGACATCGACCTGGTGCAGGTCACGATCGAGCCGGACACCGCCACGGCGGACGTGCGCGGGACATGGCTCGTGGCGCCGCTGGGCCCGCTCGTGCCCGTCCCGCTGCACGCCACGACGACAGTTGTCCGCGAACAGTTCCGTCCGGGTGGTCGCTGATGCGGCGGGCCGAGCGCGCCCAGGCGACAGCGGAGCTGGGGCTCCTGGTTCTTGTCCTGGCGGTGCTGCTGATCGGGATGGTCGGTGTGACGGAGGTGGTCCAGACGGAGATGGGCCTCACCACGGTCGCCGAAGAGGCCGCGCGCGCCGCGGCGCTGGCACCTTCGGCCGATCTCGTCCAGGACCGCGGACAGGAGCGCGGCCTGGCGGTGGGCACCGGCTACGCGCTGCGCAATGGCTCGCTCACGGTGAGCGTCGATCCAGACCAATTCCAACCGGGTGGGCGGGTGCGCGCGGTCGCCAGCTATCGGCTGACGTCGCGGGATGTTCCGTTGCTGGGCTGGGGGTCGCTCGCGCTTGAGCGCGAGCACGTCGAGATTGTCCCGCGCTTTCGGAGTCTGCCGGGGTGAGTGCGTCAGAGGAGTTCTCGGTATGAACACCGCCTTCGTGGCCGTCCTGCTCCCCGTGCTGCTGGTTCTCGCCGGACTGGCCATCGACGGCGGCCAGGTCCTGATCGAACGGCGCGAGGCCCAGGCACTTGCCGATGCCGCGGCGCGGGCCGGGGCGGCCGAGCTCGACGAGGTGGCGGCCCGGAACGATCCGTCGGGGCCGCCGACGATCGACCCCAGTGCCGCGACGACCGCGGCGACGACGTATATCGCCGCGGTCCAGCCCGCGGCGACGATCACGGTGACCGAAGTCGACGCGACGCACATCAGCGTGCGGGTGACCAGCCCCCCGGTGCGTGTGACCCTGATGCAGCTGGCCGGCGTGGGCACGGTCCGCGTCCAGGCGAGTGGGCGGGCTGAGCCGCGGACGGGGATTACCGAGGCCGGCCAATGAATGCCATCATGAGAAACGAGCCCCGCGACGGTTCCGCGCACGATACCCTGCCCGCGCAGGAGGACCTCCCGCCATGGCGCGACTCGTAAGACCTCCTGGCATCTCGCCTGACGGTGAGCGGACGGCGCCGCGCTCCCCGTGGCGCGTGTTCGCCGTCGGCGCCGTCGTGATCATTGCCGTCGTGGCGGGCTTGCTGCTCGCCATCCGGACGTTCCTCTTCCCGGTGTGGGAGGCGAATAGCGAAGCAACGCGGTCGGTGGCCACGGCACAGGCGCAGCTGGACGTACTGCGGACGCAGGAAGCGCTGACGCCGCGTCCGACTCCCACGGATGCGCCGGTGGCAGCCGTACAACCGACGCTGGCGCCGACGCGGGCTCCGACCGCCATACCCACCGTTCAGCCCACACCGCTCGCGACGTCGGCACCCGCGGCAGTGACGTCGGCACCCGCGGCAGTGACGTCGGCACCCGCGGCAGTGACGTCGGCACCCGCGGCAGTGAGCGCGGCGGGTGTAACCCCGACGCCCTGGCCGACGGTCCCACCAGAGCTCAACGCCGAGATCTCCGCCGCCTATCTGAACTACTTCCAGGTGCGAGGGGATGCTCTCCTCGCTCTCGATTCAGCGCCGCTTTCACAAGTGGCAGCAAACGGTGAACTCACAGCCTTGCAGAAAAACATCGAGAACGACCGTGCTCAGGGCCGTGCCCTTGAGACCAATGTGCAGCACGAGTTTGTAGTTCTCAGCGTCCAGGGCAATGAGGCAGTAGTTGCTGATCGCTATCGCGACAGCAGCATCTTCGTGGATCCGGTGACGCATGAGCCTTTGCCCGGTCAGGTGGTACCAGCCTCCGCCGATGTCGCACCTGTGGTGAAGGTCGTCTACCACCTACAGCGAATCGACGGGATCTGGAAGGTACTAGGAGGCGAGAGAGCGCCATGAGGAGGGTTGCCGACTTCACGAGGTTTCTGGTCGCCTCCACGATCCTCCTGGCTATCAGCACCCCACCCAGCGTCCATGCACAAACAGCATCCAGCCCGAGTGCCGGATACGGCAACACCATCGTTGTTGACGTCTTGACGAACGGTGGAGTGGCCGTCTTCGACTCTAACGGAGGCTTCGCCTTTGGAAAGGCGGGTACTCAAAACGGCGGCTCGGTAAGCCAAGGACGCGGAGATTCCCCGGGCTTTCCTGGGCCTCCCAGACCGTCGATCGGGGTTCAGGACCTCCAGGATCTGGAGAACCTGTTGACCCAGACGCGGGCGGCGCGGTGTCTTGTGAACGCCGACACGGCGCCCTGTGCACCCGCTGATGCTCCCCCAGAAGCCATCAATGTTGTGAGCACCGAGGTGAACATCACCTGGCTCGTCAACCAGGCGGCGCAGGCTGCCTTGCACGACACGCCCCTTCCCGACATCGCCATCCAGGCAAACCCGGCCAAGGGCCTGTCCCAGATGGATTCGTGGTTCTGGATCGACCGATCGTCCTATGGCGGCCAGGCCTTCACGTACGCAGTCTCCATACCGTCGCCGTGGACGCTGACGTGGGACACCATTGTCCACCACCACGACGCGGTCAACGGCCCGTGTCCGGATGATCCCAGCCAGAAGTGCGCCGTGGGCTCCAACGACTGGGACGAGACCCTTTCCCACCGAGAAGACCATCTCGATGTTGTCGATCTCACGCTGACCTTCACACCAGCCCAGTACGTCTGGGGCTTTGGCGACGACCACGATGGACCCGCGCGACCCGAGAGCCACGCGGTCTTCCTCGACGCTGCCGGGCTCGGGCTCCCGTACACGGATGCCTTTCACGCCTCCAGCGTGGTGCACAGGTACCATGAGTCGTCGCTCAAGGTCTTTGATCAGGGTGGCTTCCCCGTCCATCTGGAGGTGCGCTGGGGGGCCGTCGGAACAGTCCGAGCCACCCGAGACGGCGCGGTCGTCCAGAACGACACGTTGTCCGTCGGCTCCCGCGTGGGCGAGTACGAGGCGCGCTACCAGGTACGAGAGAGCCAGCCTATCGTCCGGAGCAGTGCCCCATGAGGAGCGTCCCTCGCGTGATAGACACAACCTGGGTACCGTGTGCCCTGAGGCTTGCGGCGCGGCTGCTCGGGACCAGCACACTCCTGGCGTG